>Ga0209273_10000735_pt1 | contig 37324 bp, 12 predicted proteins | sample tdAd471_FD_187126 | JGI IMG/M metagenome (GOLD analysis project Ga0209273, IMG submission 187126) | Marine sediment microbial communities from the Atlantic coast under amendment with organic carbon and nitrate - tdAd47.1 (SPAdes)... | ecosystem: Environmental > Aquatic > Marine > Coastal >...
GACCGAGACTGGCCCCGAGAACGGCGAGCTGGTTCTCGATTCGAGTGCCGGGCTGAAACGCGGCGGCAGTCGCGGAGCGGCAGTCGTCGCCGGCAAACCTGAAGCGAGTCTGCTGCTGCAAGCCGTGACGTATCGCAATCCGGATCTGCAGATGCCGCCCGACGGTCGGATGCCTGCTTCCGAGATCGCGATTCTGGAAGAGTGGATTCGTAAGGGCGCCGCGTTTCCCGAGTACGGCGAACAGGCGGTCCGGAAATCCGGCGGGCAGATCGACATCGAAGCTGGCCGCCAGTTCTGGGCGTTTCAGCCGCTCGGCGGGACGACCCCACCCGACGTTCAAGCCCGCGAGACCGCCAGTAACGCAATCGATCGTTACGTGCTGCAGCGTCTTGAACAGACTGCCGTCGACGCCGAACTGCTCTCGCCGACGGACAAACGAACGCTCGTTCGGCGGCTGCATTTCGACCTGACAGGGCTGCCGCCGACTCCGGACAGCATTGATGCGTTTCTGGCTGACGATGCTCCGGACACTGTCGAGCGACTGGTCGATCGGCTGCTGGCGTCTCCGCGGTGTGGCGAACGCTGGGCGCGCGTCTGGCTCGACCTGGCACGCTATACCGACACGACCGCGAGCTGGCTGACATTGTCCGGGCAGGCGTGGCTGTACCGCGACTGGGTGGCTCGCGCGATGAACGAGGACCTCCCATTCGACCGCTTTCTTCGACTGCAGCTCGCGGCGGATCTGATGGAAGACGTCGAGCCGGCAGACTATGCGGCGCTTGGTTTTCTGGGACTCAGCCCGACGTACTGGAAGGAGCTGCGGCTCGCTCCCGACGTGATTCGTGTCGTCGTTGCGGAGGAATGGGACGAGCGGATCGACGCCGTTTCGCGGACCTTTCTGGGGCTGACCGTTTCGTGCGCCCGTTGCCACGATCACAAGTTCGACCCGGTCACGCAGGAAGACTACTACGGACTGGCAGGCGTCTTCGCGAGTACACAGCTCAGCGATCGCCCACTGCTCCCCGAACCGGAAGCCGCCATCGTGAGAACGGCGCGGTCGCGGGCAAAAGCTCTTGAAGGAAAGCTGAAAGCGATCAAGGAGAAGGACTCCGACGAAGCGAAATCGCTGCGGGCGGAACTGGCGAAGCTTCGCAACGAGACGCCTCATTACGACGCCCCGTGGGCGAACGTGGTTTACGACGCGGCGATCTATGTGCAGCCAAACGGCGAGGACGCGACAAGGCTGGAGTACAAGGCTGGCGAGGTTCGCAACGTCAACGTCTTCCGCCGAGGCAATCCGGAAAACAAAGGCGACATCGTGCCGCGACGATTTCCGACCGTTCTGTCGGCGAGCAATGCGGCGCCGTTCGAGCACGGCAGCGGGCGGCTCGAACTGGCGGAGTCGCTGCTCACCGACGCTCAGGCACTGACAGCCCGCGTGATCGTCAACCGAATCTGGGCGCAGTACTTCGGCCAGGGACTCGTGCGCACGCTGAGCAACTTCGGTGCGCAGGGCGAACGGCCAACGCATCCAGAACTGCTCGACGCCCTGGCGCGCGGACTCGTCGAGCACGACTGGTCGCTCAAGTGGCTGCACCGAACGATCGTCCTGTCGGCGACCTACCAGCAGAGCAGCGACTTCAACGCGGCGTTCAACGACCTCGACCCCGAGAACAGACTGCTATGGTCGATGCCACGCAAGCGACTGCCCGTCGAAATGTGGCGCGACGCGATGCTCGCTGCGGCGGGGAATCTCGACCAGCGCATCGGCGGCGCCCCGCAGGCCGTCGACGCCGCCGACAATCACCGCCGCACGCTGTACTCACTGATTGCCCGTCGCGAGCTGCATCAGATGCTGCGCCTGTACGACTTCCCCGAACCGACCGCTCACAGCCCGAAACGCGAACCGACGACGACGCCACTACAGCAGCTCTTCGTTCTCAACGGCCCACTGGTGCAGCAGCAGTCACGCGGACTCGCCCGGCAACTGCTGGCTGATTTCGACACTCGAAATGACCGAGTCACCGCCACCTACCAGCGACTGTTCGGTCGCCCGCCGACGACGGACGAGCAGCAGCTGGCAACCGATTTCCTGCAGGCCGCCCCGGGCAATGACGTCGAGAACTCGTGGGCTCAATACCTGCAGGTGCTGTTCGGCCTGAACGAGTTCCTGTTTGTGGACTGAGGCCGAAGCAAAGTCGCCATCTCGCTCCGCCGAGATGAGCCGATCGACAAAACCGGTCGTGACTCAGTGCACGCGTCATCGACACTTGCGACGATTGAATGCAGGTCTTCTCGCGTGGAATCGTGTCGCACAAAGGCACGTAAACACTGACGACGGCTCATCTCGGTGGAGCGAGATGGCTACTTTGTGGCAGGATTATCCTTGCCACGCCGGGCCGCTCGGGAATTCGAACTCGGCGAGCGACTCGGGCTTCATCGTGATGCTGTACCCCGGCGCCGTCGGTGGCATGTAGCGTCCGTTCTGCATGTTAACCGGGTCAACCATGTGCTCGTGCAGGTGGTCGGAGTACTCCGTCAGGCGGTCCTCCAGCGACGCACTGACGGCGATGTAGTCGAACAACGCCAGATGCTGCACGTACTCGCACAGCCCAACTCCACCAGCATGCGGACAGACCGGGATGCCGAACTTCGCGGCAAGCAGGATGACGGCGATGACCTCGTTGACGCCGCCCAGCCGGCAACTGTCGATCTGGCAAACCTGCAGACCACCGGCCTGCATCAACTGCTTGAACATCACGCGGTTCTGACACATCTCGCCAGTGGCCACGCTGATCGGCGCGATGGCCTTCGCAATGGCCGCGTGGCCGAGCACGTCGTCAGGACACGTCGGCTCCTCAATGAACCACGGATTGAACTCCGCCAGCCGCTGCATGTGCGAGATCGCCTGGCCGACGTCCCAGACCTGATTCGCGTCCATCATCAGTCGACGGTCCGGGCCGATCTCTTCGCGGATGATGCGGCAGCGGCGGATGTCGTCGTCGATGTCACGACCGACTTTGATTTTGAAGTGCGTCCAGCCGCGTTCCATCAGGCTGCGGCACAGCGACCGCAGCTTGTCGTCGGGATAGCCGAGCCAGCCGGCCGACGTCGTGTAGCTCGGGTAGCCGTCACGCTCCATCTCGGCGATCCGGTCGGCCTTTGTTGAATCGTGCTGCTGCAGCAGAGCGATTGCTTCCTCCGGCGTCAGAGCGTCGGTCATGTACCGGAAGTCGACGCAGCCAACGAGCTGCTCGGGCGTCATGTCAACGAGCAGTTTCCACAGCGGCTTGTCTTCGACCTTCGCCCACAGATCCCAGACCGCGTTGACGACCGCCGCCGTCGCGAGATGGATGACGCCTTTTTCGGGGCCGACCCAGCGGAGCTGGCTGTCGCCGGTCATGTGCCGCCAGAAGCCGGCCATGTCTTCGGTGAATGATTCGAGCGTCCGGCCGACGACCAGCGGCTTGAGCGACTCACAGGCCGCGACACACAGCTCGTTGCCGCGACCGATCGTAAACGTCATGCCGTCGCCAGCGAGCCCGTCGTCGCGGTCGGTGTGCAGTGTCACGTAGGCCGCCGAGTAATCCGGATCCGGGTTCATCGCGTCGGACCCGTCGAGGTCGCGTGACGTCGGAAAGCGAATGTCCCGGACTGTGATGTCGGTAATCGTCGTCGGCATGTTTCTTCCTGGATCTGATATGTGAGCCGCGAAGTTGCCCGGTCCGCTGCGTCGTTTGGTCGAAAGCGTGTACCGGGCAGCGAGTTCTCACGCAACTGTCGGGCGGCCTGAACCTCTCGCAGCGAACAGTTGGGCGCGTCACGGACGGGCATTCGGCGTTGCACGAAAATCCCTGATTCGCGAGTAAGGCGACAGCAAGACAACTTGACGCCCCGTAGCGACCGTCGCCAGACGGTGGGCCCCAGCACCCACGCTCTGGCGAGCGTAGCTACGAAACTGGCGCCCCGTAGCTACCGTCGCCAGACGGTGGACCCCGGCATCTACGCTCTGGCGAGCGTAGCTACGAAATCGCATTCACCCGTCAAATGTGTCCGACATTCAACCTGCAAAAGTTCCCTTCTCACAGAGACTCACTGATGGCAGGCTGCGAGCGGGTAACCCCCGGAAACTCCGCACAGGAATCGGACCGATCGTCTCCCGTCAGCAGGAAGTTTCCGGCGAGAAAGCTGGTCATTCTGCTTTTGATTGTGGCGGCGTTCGCAGGACTGTGGTGGCAGTTCGGCGACGACCTGTCGCTGGCTGCTCTGGCCGAACGGGAAGTCGCCTTCCGCGAGTTTCAACAGACGAATCCGGTCCTGACATACGGAGTGGCGTTCGTCATTTACGTCGTGGCGACCGGGCTGTCGCTGCCTGGCGCGACAATCCTGTCGATCGCGTACGGCTGGTTTTTTCGACTGCCGGCGGACGAGTTTCCGTGGTATGTGCAGTTTCTGCCGGGCCTGATTCTCGTCAGCGTCGCGTCGACATCCGGAGCGACATTCGCCTTCCTGATGAGCCGTTACCTGTTCCGTGACGCAATTGCTGCCCGGTTTGGTGATCGGCTCGCGAAGTTCAATCAGGAACTCGAACGCGAAGGAGCGTTTTACCTGTTCACCATGCGACTGATCCCGGCGTTTCCGTTTTTCGTCATCAACGCCGTGATGGGTCTCACGCCAGTTCGACTCGCGACGTTCTGGTGGGTCAGCCAGCTCGGCATGCTGCCCGGCACGATTCTCATTGTCTGGACGGGTTCGAGATTTCCCGACGTCGAGACTCTGACAAAAGAAGGAGCCAGCGGCGTCCTGACCTGGGACATCGCCCTGGCCTTCGTGCTCCTGGGAGTCTTCCCGCTGGCGGTCAGGAAGGTCATGGCGAAACTGAAATCGGGCAATGGTCACCGTACGACGCGTCAGACAGTCTGAATCGTTTAACGCCCAGCCGGAGGCGCCGGCCACCAGTGACGGGGAGCTGCGGGTGGCCGGCGCCTCCGGCTGGGCGTTTAACGAGAGAACTCACACCGTGATGATTTATGAACATCGCCGCCCCGCACTAACACATTGCACACAATGACCTACCTCGACGCCCTGCAACCTGACGACGAACACAACCGGCGACTGGCAGCCAACGTACATCCGACCGAATGGCAGAATCCGGTCCCGGACGGTCGCTACAACCTCGTCGTCATTGGAGCCGGAGCAGGCGGGCTCGTGTCGTCGGCGATTGCGGCGGCCGTTGGAGCGAAGGTCGCGCTGATTGAACGCGGGCTGCTCGGCGGAGACTGTCTGAACGTTGGCTGCGTCCCGTCGAAAGGCCTCATCAGTGCGGCGCGAATGGCGGCGGCGGTGCGGGAGGCTCGTGAGTTTGGCGTTGCTGTCCCGGACGGTGCCAGCGTCGACTTTGGGGCCGTCATGGAGCGAATGCGAAAGCTGCGGGCGGATATCAGTCCGAACGATTCCGCAGCGAGGTTTCGCGATCTGGGCGTCGACGTCTTCCTCGGCAACGGACGCTTCACCGGACGCGACTCAATCGATGTCGACGGCCAGACGCTGCGATTCAAAAAGGCGATCGTCGCCACCGGCGGGCGGGCTCAGGCACCGCCGATTCCGGGCCTCGATCAGGTTCGGTATCTGACGAACGAGACGGTGTTCTCACTGACCGAGTTGCCGCGACGCCTTGGGATCATCGGGGCCGGCCCGATCGGCTGCGAGATGGCTCAGAGCTTCGCGCGGTTTGGTTCCGAGGTTCTGCTGATCGAAGCGGCGCATGGCGTTCTGCCGCGTGAGGACCGTGACGCGGCGGAGATTGTTAAACGCTCGCTGCTGCACGACGGCGTTCGGCTGTTGTGCTGCGGGACGTCGCTGCAGGTCAGCCCGGCGGGCGAGCAGATCCGGCTGACGCTCGATTCCCACGGCAACTCATACGACGAAACCGTTGACGAACTGCTGGTCGCCGTCGGTCGGGCACCGAATGTCGAGGGGCTCGGTCTCGAAGCAGCCGGGGTCGAGTTCGACACGACAAACGGCGTCAGAGTCAACGACCGGCTGCAGACGACGAACCGAAAGATCTTTGCCGTCGGCGATGTCTGCTCGAAATTCAAGTTCACTCACGCGTCGGACTTCATGGCGCGGCGGGCGATTCAGAATGCGCTCTTCTTCGGACGGGCGAAGTCCACCGATCTGATCATTCCCTGGTGTACCTACACGTCGCCGGAACTCGCTCACGTCGGTGTGTCATCCGACGAGGCGAAACGCCGCGGCATCGCAATCGACACGTACACTCAGGAGCTGGCCGACGTCGACCGCGCGATCCTCGACGGCGAGACGACGGGTTTCGTCCGCGTCCACACGGCAAAGGGAACAGATCAAATTCTCGGAGCGACGATTGTCGCGCGAAATGCCGGCGACCTGATCAGCGAGGTGACTCTGGCAATGCGGAACGGCATCGGCCTCTCGAAGATCGCCGACACGATTCACCCTTACCCGACACAGGCTGACGCGATCCGCAAGGTCGGCGATCTCTTCAATCGAACCCGTCTCACATCTGGCCGGAAAAAGCTGCTGGCAAAGCTGTTCGCGCTGCTGCGGTGAGAAAGTGCAGGTCGCTCCCTCGTTTAACACGCAGCCGCAGGCGCCGGCCACCTCCGACCAGCAACGCTTCTGGTGGCCGGCGCGGCGCCTGCGGCTGGGCGTTAAACACCACGGTCAGCTCGCCCGCTTCCGCCGGAACGGGCCGACGATGCAGCAGAAGAGGGTTGCCAGGCAGCAGCTTTGGGCGAACCAGTCACCCGTCCGCACGTAAACGCTCGAGCGATTGTCGAGTGGCACGTTGCTGACCAGGGCCGCGTTCAGAGACTTGGTCAAGCGTCCGGTTTTCGGGTCGCGGAACGAACGGGCTTCTTCCGCGGTCTCAGCGTCGGCGTCGATGAAGACCTCCGGATCGCGAACGACGCCGTCGCCATCGATGATTGCCGAGCAGCCGGTGTTGACGGCTCGAACCATCGGCGTCCGCGTTTCAATGCAGCGGAATGACGCCGTGATCAAGTGCTGGTCGAGTTCGCTCGAACCGGCGAACCAGCCGTCGTTGGTCAGGTTGACGAAAACGTCGATCTTCTCATTCGCCCCGGCCGCGATCCCCCGGACAAGCTGCGGGACGGTGTCCTCGAAACAGATGATTGGTGACAGCGTCCAGTCGCGATGCTTGAGCAGCTTTGCCGATTCTCCCTTCGCCAGACCGTATTCGGCGGGGATCGGTGAGAACGCCTGCAGCCACGGCAGCTCGTCACGCAGCGGCACGTACTCGCCGAAAATCACGCGGTGCATTTTGTCGTAACGGTTCACGATGCCCTGTTGCGGCGTGATGAAGGCGGCCGAGTTGTATGCTCGAATGCGATCCTTGCCCGCGACCCAGGTATCGATGCCGACAATCATTGGCGCGCCGGCTCGTTGCGAGAGTTCGGCCAGAGTCTGCCGGACCGCCGGGTCTTTCCACGAATCCAGCCAGCGATACTGCTGGGCTCCCTGGAGTTGCGGCGGAGCCATCGCCTGAAGCTGAGCTTCGTCGAGTTCCGGATCGAGAATCTGCAGCGGCCAGCGAAACATCGTTTCCGGCCAGACAATCAGGTCGGGCTGATGCTGCACCGCCATCCCGGTCACAGCATCGTGGACCTGAAAGATGCGCGGGTACTCGTCGGTGTTGTGCTTCAACGACGACGGGAAGTTGCCCTGCACGAGACCGACGCGCGGGCCATCGACGAACTGAGCCTGCCCGCGACGGACGGCCCCATACGTGACCGCCGCCACGACGACACTCAGCGTGACGGCAACATTCAGCCACGGCCGTTTGAAGTCAGCTCGCGAACGATTCTCGGCAAGTCCTTCCGGCGAGAGATGCGCGTACTCGTCGGGCAGCTTGACGGGCGGGAACAGTTTCAGGCGATCAAGCCACGCGGTCGGAATGAGACCGGCCAGGCAGGCCGCTCCCAGCGCGACAAGAAAGCTGACACCGTACGCGCCGACGAGATCGCTGACCTGAGTGATCTCGGGAAACGCGTGCTGCGTGTGCCCGAGGAAATACCACGCGAAGCCGGTCATCAGCGTTGCCCGCAGGTACTCCAGACCGACCCAGACAACTGGCACCGCAACCAGCAGGGGGACGTTGAAACGATGCACCGCTGTCCTGGCGAGCGCGACGAACGCCGGGAAGTACATCGCGACGTACAGCGACAGCGCGGCGAGCGCGACATACATCGACGGGTCGCCGAGCCGCATCCACTGCAGCGTGAAGACGGACCAGACCAGCCCCGCGAGATAAACGACGGGGTACATCAGCCGCGTCGAACGTTCGATTCGGACCAGCAGCAGCAGCGGCACAAGAGCCACCCAGGCCAACGGGCCGAAGTCGAGCGGCGTGAAACTCGCCCACAGGAGTCCGGCGGTTGCGAATGAACAGACGGCTCCACCGAGAATCCCTGCCGGAGCGGTTCGCGCGGAATCGATCAGTTCGCGAACCGACTGCTCACGAGATCCTGGAACAGGCTGCTGAGGCGACAAGCTCCCCGCCTGCGGAATGGGCAACTGCTGCTGCGGCATGGTTTCGGTAGCCATTCTTCCGTCCCTGGAAAATCTCGATTTGAAGCATCCGTCAGATGTCGTCTAACGCCCAGCCGCAGGCGCCGGCGACCTCCGACAAACAACGCTTCTGGTGGCCGGCGCCTGCGGCTGGGCGTTAAACGAAGCTGGCCCGCACGCTACGGCGCCTCGCTCGACCAGCGGATGACCTTGACCGCGTCACCAGATGAATACTCAACCGGCTCTGACGGAAGCACGGCCATTCCGTTGGCACCAACCGTTGACTGCAGGTCGGATGACCCGTGCCAGTTGGCCAGCGAAACACGCAGGCCGTCCTCGACCCGGCTGATCGAGGCGGGAAAGTATGTCGGGCGGTCGTCCCTGTGGGAATGCGAGTGTGCGAGCCGGGCCGTCAGAGTCTGCGGCTCGGCCGGGTCGATGCCCATCAGCCTGCGGAGGGCCGGCCGGACGAACAGCTCGAAGGTCACCATGCTGCTCACCGGGTTGCCCGGCAGGCCGAACACCAGCTTCGATCGATCGCCCTGGCGGAGCACTCCAAACCACAACGGCTTGCCGGGTTTGACGCGGACTTTGTGAAAAACCTGCTCGACGCCGGCACGCTGCAGTTCCGAGGGGACGAGATCGAGCACGCCCGCTGAAACACCGCCCGAGAGCAGCAGGACGTCGGCTTCGAGACCGGCGTCGATCCGCGCAGCCAGTTCGGTGCGCTCGTCACGGGCGATGCCCAGCGGAACCGCGGTCGCGCCGGCCTGGCGAATCTGAGCACAGAGCATCGTTTCGTTCGAATTCCGAATCTGTCCCGGCTGAGGCTGCGAGTGAATCGGGACGAGTTCGTCGCCGGTCGCCAGCACGGCCACGCGCGGCTGTGGATAAACGCGAACTTCGTGACAGCCCATCTCGGCCAGCGCGGCGAGTTCCTGCGCTCGCAACAGCGTGCCCGCTTCGACGACGATCTCACCGGCGCGTTTGTTCGTGCCGCGTCGAATCAGGTTCTGCCCCGGCAGCGCCGAGTCGGCGAGAATCCGCACACGTCGCGGATCGCCGTCGTCGAGTTCGGTTTCTTCGACCTTGATGACCGCGTCGGCCCCTTCCGGCAACGGAGCCCCGGTCATGATCCGCGTGGCCTCACCCGCTTCGACCATCCGCTGCGGCACGACGCCGGCCGTCACTTCCTCGACAACTTCCAGCCGTGTCCCGCCGGGACGAACATCCGACGCGACCACCGCATAGCCATCCATCAACGCTTTATCGAACGGCGGCGAATCCAGATCGGAAAGAACGTCGTCTGCCAGCACATGGCCGAGGGCGTCACTCAATGGCCGGGTGACAGGATGAGCCGTTCGGGCTTCCGTGAGAATCTGAGAGAGAGCGTCGGCGACGGACAGCATGAGGGCATCTCGGGTGAGGACAGGTCGAAATCAGAACCGTTCCGAAGGAGAGGCACCGATTGTAGGCCCGCAGAGCAAACAGGTCATTCGCTCATCCGGCGCGCTCTACGCGTCAACGGTCGCACGAGTCGCCCACTGTGCTTCACCAGTCGGGCACTGTGCTTCACTCGCCGACCACTGTGCTTCACCAGTCGAGGCCGAGGGCACTGAGTGACAGGCGAATCTTCTGCAGATCCCACAGCAGCACCGAACCGTCCTCGCTGCGGGCCACCAGCAGGCGGCTGTCCGGGCTGAACGCGAGACCCCTGGCCAATCCGACCGCCATGATGCCCTGCAGGCTGTAGTCCAGCGGAGTCGCCAGCCTTGCCACCTCGGTCAATGAACCCGCGTCAAACAGTTTGATGAAACGCCGATCGGCAAACGCGACGAGTGTCCCATCCGGTGAGAAGCGAACCATGCCCGCGCCGCGCTCGTCGCGCCGCAACTCTCCGGCGACCGTCCAGTCATCGGTTCTCCAGAGGCGCACCCGGTCCATCTCGACCGTTGCCAGTAGCCGGTCGTCCGGACTGAAAACGATCCGACCAACCGCGCCTTCCGAAATCGGCAGCCGCGCAACTTCGCTGCCATCTTCCGTCGCATAAATCAGCACGCCGGCGGTCTGTTGACCCTTCAGGCTGTTGTACGGAGCCGAGCACGCTGCCAGCCGACCATTGTGACTCAACGCCCCGTACATCACGTAAGCCTGCCCCGGAAGTCGCAGCGATTCCCGCTCGTCGTCGCGCCGCGCAACCGCCAGCCAGCGCATGTGTCGAACAGAAAACAGACTCGTTCCGTCCGCGGAAAATCCAACGTCGGTCACGTCGCCTGTGTGCAGTTCCGGGTCGAGCGAGAAGAGTTCTTCCGCCTCGACGGCCATCCCTCGTTTCAGGCCAGCGACTGTCAGCAGCCGGACACCTTGATCGGAACTCGCCGCAACGACCTGGCCATCAGTATGAAAAGCGACAGCTCGCGTCCCCGCCAGATCGGCCTCGCCGAGTAGTCGTCCGCTCGGCACATCCCACAGACAGACGCTGTGACCCGTCGCGACAACCAGCAGCCTGCTGTCCGGACTGAAAGACAGCGAATACATCATGCGGTCAGCGCGAGCGTTTGCGGGCAGGCTCAGAATGCGGCACTCATCGTTTCCCAGCACGTCGTGCAGTTCGACTCCGCGCCCAGCTCGGAGAAACGCCAGCTGCCGGTCAGTGTTGAGAAAACTTCGCGCGTCGCTTTCCGTCCGCAGAACTTCCTGTCCCGCCGCTGTCCAGAGCCGCGACGAGCCATCCAGCGAGGCCGTCAGCAGCAGATTGCCGTCTCCGGATTCCGCCAGCATGACGATCAGCATCTCGTGGCCCTGCAGTGTGACGAGTGGAGCCTGCGGACGGTCGACATCCCACACAAAGCCGAGGCCGTTTCCAGTGCCCGTCAGCAATCGCCGCCCGTCATCGCTCCAGCCAATGAATGTGACGAGTGAGCGATGATCGAATCGCTGTCGCAACGCGCCGGTTTTCAGATCGAAACACTGAACCGATGTCGGAGACTCAAGGCTGCTTCCAGTCCGCACTTCAATGGCCACGAGATCGCCGTCGGGATGCGTCGCCATGAACGACGCATCGGTCGGCAGTTCAAAGAGATCGCGTTCGCTGCCGTCGCTCAGATTCACTTCGCGCAACATCGGACTGAAATGCGGCGTGTAGTAAAAGCGGCGCGAATCCGGCGAGAAGTCGAACGCGCCGCGACCGGTGCCGAGACGGCTGTTGCCGGTGGCGAGCTGCATGACGAGCTTCTCGTCCGACAGATTCCAGACCTGAAATCCAAACAGGTTCTGCCCCAGCTCGCTTTCGACGAATCCATAGGCGGCGAGAAACCGCCCGTCATTGCTGAACTTGATCAGCGGACGTTTCCATCCCAGCGTGTGAATAAACGGAGCGATCCCCGGCAAACGCTGCACTTCAGCAAAGTCGCTGAACCGCCGAACGACGATCTCGCCAGACTCAAGCTCGTACGCGAATCGCTGCGCATCCCGATCGCAGCCCCAGCAGCGCAGCGCGAATTCGGGACCGGGTTCGTCCGGGCTCCATTGCCGGCTTCGCTGCAGGCCGACCAGCGACAGACAGCCGATCGCCTCATTACGCAGCTCGAACCGGTCCTCCGCACCAAGATCAAGCTGCTGCAACAATGCTGCCGCCTGACGAACAGCGTCAAGGCCCTCGGTTCGCCGCCCGGCGCGATGACTGCGGCGGATGGCCCGCGTCCGGGAGACCAGCGAACGATAGCTCTGCAACAGGGCGTCGCGTTCTGACGATCGAGCTTCGCGCTCCGCACCGAGCGCCCGATCGAGATTCTGCTGCGTCCGCGATTGTTCGTGGGCCAGCTGGTAAGCCGCGATCGTCGACCCGACGGCCAGCAGCCCGACGAGCACCGCGACGACACTCAGCAGTGCAGCGACCGTCGGGTTCCGGCGAGCCCACAGAACGAAGCGTTCGGCCAGCGAGGTCCGCCGCGCAACAATCGGGCGGCCGTCCAGAAACCGCTGCAGATCCCCCGCCATGTCGCGCGCCGACTGGTACCGCGCCATCGGCTCCCGCGCGATCGCCTTCAGAATGACGGTCTCGATATCGCGCGGAATGCGGGCATCAATTTCGCGCGGAGCTGCTGGCGAATCGTGCGTGACGCTGCGAATCAGTCGCGGCTTGTCGGTTTCATCGAATGCCGACTGCAGAGTCAGCAGCTCATACAACGTCAGGCCCAGGCTGTAGACATCGCTCTGGCCGGAACAGTCACCTTGAAAACGTTCGGGAGCCATGTAGCGCAGCGTGCCGACCAGGTCTCCCGGCTGCGTCAGACTGTCGTCCGAAGTGCGCGCGAGACCGAAGTCGGCAATCCAGACGGTGCCCTGCAGATCGAGCAGCAGATTTGACGGTTTGACATCGCGATGCAGCACGTCGCGTTCGTGCGCGTAGGCCAGCGCGTCGGCCGCCTGACGCCCGATCCGCGCCACGTTGCGAAAAAACTGCCCGCCCTGTCCCGTGGGATCCGTCAGGCTTGAGACATCGCCTGGCTCCGCAGAGCCGGTTTCCACCGACCGGTCAGGAGTCTCTTCAGGGGACGCACGCTGGCCGGTAGGAACCGCCCCGACGGAATCGATCGCCGCCGCTATGGATCCCGTCACTGGATCGGTCGTCTGCTTTGAGGACCGCCCATTAACCGGCGCGACCGACCGGATTCGTCGCAGCTCGCGCAGGACTTCGTCCAGCGGGCGGCCTTCGATGAACTGCATGGCGTAAAACAGAACGCCCTCGTGCTCGCCCACTCCAAACACGGGAACGATGTTCGAGTGGTGCAGCATGGCAGCGGTCCGCGACTCGCGTTGAAACCGCTGCCGCTGCTGGCTGTCGACGGACGCCATGCCGGGCAGAACCTTGAGCGCGACCGTGCGGCCCAACGATTCCTGCACGGCTTCGTAGACGATTCCCATTCCGCCGCGGCCGATCTCGCGGATGATGCGGAACTCGCCGAGACGTTCTGGCGCGACTGCAGAGTCGAGGCCCGACTTCCCCACTGCGTCGCCATCCGCTTCCGGACCGGCCTGCTCCATCGCGATCAGCGCGGGGAACAGCTCACGAATCTCGTCTTCAAGGTCCGGAGCACGCTCGACATATTCCGTCAGTGCCGGACGCTCACCGCGGCGGAACCGTTCAACAAACTCGTCGAGCAGCGGGCCCAGCCGGTCGTCCGCCGAGTCACCAGTCATTGCGGATTGGTCGCGGTCGTCAGCCATCGAACGAGTCCGCATCCGAAGTCAGAGTCTGCTTCAGGCGGCGCAACGCCCGAATGTACCGCTTGTAGGCTGCTTCGGGAGCGATCTCCAGAACCTCCGCTGTTTCCGTGTTCGTCAGCTGCTCGAAGTGCCGCAGCGCGAGAACCTCCCGGTCGATCACTTCCAGTTCGTCCAGGGCCTGCTGCACGCGCCGCCGCTGTTCCTCGCGACTGACCGCGTGCGACGGGCTCGTCAGATTGCCGACAAGCTGCGCGGCCAGCACGGCCGACGTCGCGTTCGGCACGCCGCCGGCGCCCGCCTGCAGTTCCTGTTTAACGGACCGCCCGAGAGTTCCGAGATGTCGCCGCTGCAGCTGGATCAGTTTCTGAGCCGTCAGAAACCGCAGCCAGACAAACGGCGAGACCTCGCGTTCGCGCTCGTACTTCTCGAATCGTTGAGCGGCTTCGACGAACGCTTCCTGAATCACGTCCGACGCGTCAATTCGCCCCTGGACCCGCTGGTCCATCCGCAACTGCACCATCCTCTTCAGCCGCTCGCGATGGTCGGCAAAGAGTGCATCGAGTTCTGCGGAGCTTGATCGCGACTCCATCAGTTTCTGCCGATTGAGTTTTCTGTCGGTTGCGTTTTCTGCCGATCGAGTTTTCCGTGTCGGGTTCGAATCGGGATTCCGTATCGATACTGCACGGCCCCGATTTCTTCGGACCGACGAATTCCAGTTTTCTCAGAGAACACGGAATTTCCGCCGTCCGACTTCTGACCAGCTCAACAGTAGGCGTCCCTGCCGGTCGTTTTTCTGCCGGCATCACAAGGGTTTCAGTTTATCGCCTGCTGTCAGCGAGGTCGGTCCCATGTTGCGTTCTCATTGGCTCGATGTTCTCCGTGGTCGTTTTCGCACATCGTCAACCCGCCCGCGGAGCCGACGCCCAGGCCACGGGAAACGCCGTCATTGTGAGCTGCGAACTCTCACTGAACGCCTCGAAGACCGCACGCTTCTGACAGTCACGTCGACATTCGATGCAATGTCCGGCGTTCTGAACATTTCGGCGGATTCGTCCGACGCGATTTCCGTCTCGGCAGACCTGAGCGGCAACGTGCAGGTCAACGCGGCCAGTCCCGACAGCGGAGTGCTCGCCGCGAACACCGTGCTGCAGATCAATGTGACGGCGAGCGGCAACTTTGCAAACACGGTCGATCTGACCGGAGTCAATGCCGCCGATTTCACCGCCCTGTTCGGAACCTTCGTCATGGCGGGCGACGGAAACGACAGCGTCCTCGGATCGGAGTTTCCCGACACGATCGACGGGGGCGGCGGCAACGACACGCTCACAGGCGGCACGGGCAACGATCAGTACGAGTTCAATCTCGCGAGCAACGCCGGTTCGGACGTCGTCGATGAATCTCCCGGCAGCGGCGGTGCCGGGCTCGACGCGGTTTCGTTCTTCTCAGAGATCGGCGGAATCACGATCGACCTGAGCGATCCGTCTCCGCAGGCGGTGCACACGAACCTGACCCTGACGCTCGGCAACAGTAACACTATTGAGAACGTGTTCGGCAGCAACAGCCCGGATTCCATTACCGGCAACTCTCTCGACAACAGTCTTGTGGGCGCCGGAGGTGACGACACGATTCTGGGCGCCGCCGGCAACGACACACTCGACGGCATTGACGGCGATGACCTGCTGGTCGGAGGTCCCGACGACGACACGTATCACTTCATCGAGGTCGGCTTCACTCTCGGCTCAAAGACGATCGATGAGACCGGCGGCGGTCGTGATCAGGTTCTGCTCGAACAGTTCGGAACCGGCGCGGCGTTTAATGCCGGAATCCAGGGATCAATCCAGTCGGTCCATGCCAACCTGAATGTCACGCTGACACCGGGCACAACGATCGAAGTCCTGACCGGCGGCGACGGCCCGGACACGCTGACGGCGGGAGCCGGTCTCGACACCACGCTCGAGGGCCGGTTCGGCAACGACGTGCTGACCGGCAACACCGGCAACGATGTTCTGCAGATCGACGCCGGTGACGACACGCTGGCGGGAGGGGCCGGCAACGACACGTACCTCGCCCTGCCAGGCAACGGCTTTGATACCGACCTGCTCGATGAATCTGCCGGCAGCGGCAGCGACACCTTCAGCGTCGCGGACTACGACAACGGAAACGGCACTGGCGTCACCGTCGACCTCGACAGCAGCTCGCCCCAGAACTACGGAACGTCCAGCAGCTTCACACTGAGCGGCACCATCGAAAACTTCATCGGCTCGGCGTTTCACGACGTCGTCAGTGTCGACGCACTGGCGGTCGTGACTCGCACCATCGACGGAGGCTCGCCAGCTGGCGGGTCACCCGGAGACACACTGACCGTCGACCTGATGAGCACCCCGTTCACACATACGCCAGGCGCGCCCGGCAGCGGCACGATCGATGTCAACTTCGGTGGCGGCACAGGCACCATCGACTATGCGAGCATCGAAACGCTCAATCAGCAGAGTGCTCCGGTGACCCCGGCCGAAGTCTTCGTCGATGACAGCTTTGCAGCGTTGAGTCCCGGCGACCCGATCGCCGACGCTGATCCGAATACGATGGGCAATCAGGCGGCGACGTTCGGGCTCGACGCCTTTGCCACGATTCAGGACGGCATCAACGCAGTCGACACCGCCGGCACAGTCCACATCATCGACGGCATGTATCCGGAAAGCGTGTCGATCGCGAAACCTCTGACGCTGAACGGAACCGGGCCGCGCGGAAGCATCATCATCGACCCGCCAAACGGCAGCCTGGTCAACGGAGTCACTCTGAGTGCTGGGGCCGACAACGTCACGATTCAGCATCTGACGGTGATCGATTCGCCAGGCAATGGCATTCTGGCGACGGGCATTGCCGGCCTGGTGCTCGACGATGTCGAGGTCACAGCGAGTGGCGGGGACGGTTTTCTCGGCGAGGGGCTCTCGACCAGCCTGGCCGTCACGAACTCGAGCTTCTCGCAGAACGCTGGCGACGGGATTGACATCTCGAACTCGGGATCGACCGACGTCGTGTTCACCGACGTCGTCGCCAGTCACAACGATCCCGGCCTGCGAATCAGTACGGTGTCCGCCTTCAGTGACACCGCCGGGACGTACTCGAACAACGACGACGGCGGCATCGTGCTCGACGATATTGCCGGCACCGTGACGCTCGTCCGCACAACGCTCGAAAACAACGACGCGGACGGTGACGGCTCGGGCGACGGACTGCTCGCCGCCGACGGAGCAGACAGCGACTCGCTGGCGATCGGCGGTGATTTGATTGTCCAGGGCGTGACAATTCGCGACACCGACGGTCCTGCGGCGACGCACAATCAGCAACACGGCGTGTTCGTGACGTCGGTTGCCGGCAACGTCGTGTTTGAAGATTCGACCGGAACAGTTCTGCCCAACGAGGTCAGCGGACACGCGGTTGATGGTGCCGTCGTGCTCGGAGCATCGTCGGCGTCGTTCGTTGGCGGGAACTTCTCCGGAAACCGCGGCGGCGGAGCAACCGGCCAGGGCGCCGGCCTGCGACTCGGTAACATTTCAGGAACGGTCACGATCGATCGAACGATGCTGACCAGCAATGCCGCGCGAGGTTTCGCGATTGTCGGTGCCGCTTCGGCGACGCTCAGTGACCTGATTCTGCAGAACAATCCGTCTCAGGGCGGAGCACTCGTCGGCGTACCGACGCTGACGTTCACCGCAACGACCGGCAACGTTCCCGACAACGTGACGGCGACCGACGCACTCCTGACGCACACGCGCGACAGTATCGGCCAGAACAGCATCGAGTACTCCGGTGTCACCAGCCTGACGATCAACACCGATGACGGCGACGACTCAGTCACGGTGACAACGTCGCCAACGATGAGCATCACCCTCGACGGCGGCGATCCCGCGCTGGTTCCCGGCGACTCACTGACCGTCAACGTTTCCGGCTCGACGTTCGACAACGGGACGATGATCTCCAACTCACCCAACCAGCCGGTCAGCTACCAGAACTTCGAGACGAAGCAACTCCAGAACGTTTCGACCACTCCGGGAGGCAAACTGACAATCGACGCTGGTGGAGAAACCGTTCTCGTTTCGCCGACGACGCTGACGTTCACGGGCGGCTTCCTGCAGCCGATCGACGTCTCCGAGTTCGAGAACGTGCAGTTTCAGAATGCGACCGAAGTGGCCATCAGCGGCCTCGGGGGCCACGATGGCTATCGCGTCACGGCGTCTCCCGACGGAACCGGCTCGACGATGATCAACGCCCGCGTGCAGCAGCCCGACGGCGACGGCGGATTCCTGGTCGATTCGTTCTTCGACATCACCTACGAACTGGAATCCGGCACCAGCGCGTCGTTTGAGGGCGGAGCCGGGACGACTTCGATCGACTTCATCGGCAAACGCGATATCGGGACGGGAGCGAGTGTCGACCCGAACGATGAAGGTTCAACGTTCACAATCAACGGCTCGTCAATCATGGTCGGCGAGCAGACGTTCGACGTGACCGGCCAGGCAAGCGTGTCCGTTCTGCCGGGCATCAACGGAACGGTGAACCTCAACGCAGTCGCGGGTTTGCCGGGACCGATCACGATTGCAGCCGACGACGGAGAGGACTCGATTCTAAACGTCGATCTCGCTGGAACGACGAGCAACCTGCGGATCAGTGCCAACGAGTCGAGCCGCATTTCGTCCAACGAGAGCAGCCGCACCGTCGACCTGATCGAGGGGTTTGCTGGTGGCGGCTTTGTTGAACTGAGCGGCCCTGGACAGATCAACGTTGTTGGTGACGGCGACGATCTCGTGACAGTTGTCGCCCCGCGGCTGGCCGAAGCCGGAGACGAAACCGCTGAGCCGACCGGGATCCTGCGGGTCGCCGGAGACGGCACCGGATCGGACGTCATCGGTCGAGTCGGGAACTGGGCACGCGTCGGAAACTGGGCGCGGGTTGGCAACTGGGCTCGCGTCGGGAACTGGGCGCGAGTCGGCAACTGGGCCGTGGTCACTTCGGGGCTCGACAACCTGACGATCGAAAGTCCGAACGGAAACGGCGGCGTCTCCTTTGACGTCAGCACCCTGTCCGGCGCCGCGAGTTACACGGCGAATCTGCAGAGTACCGATGTTGCGTCGATCGAAGGCGCGGCCGCGCTCAACGACAACCTGGTCGTCGGTCGTTACGGCAATGCCTGGCATCCGGTCGGAGCACTGATCACTGGCGGCTCCCGACCGGTCGAAGTCGCCGGGGCCGGACGACTGGAGATCGATGGCAGTGGCGGCGACGACCTGTTGACGATCGACGAAACCGGCGGCCTGATCACGCTGCCGGGCGGCATTCAATATTACGGCGGCGACGGCGTTGATTCGCTCGCGTTCGAAGGGACAACCGCAGTCGACGCGACCTACCGGGTCGGGCCGACGGAGAGCGAAGGCACGATCGAACGCCACAACGCATCCGGCACCGGCTGGCTGCAGTTCGACGGTCTGGAACCGGTACTCGATTCGGTTCCCGGAACGCTGACCGTGACCGGCACGAACGCCGACAACGCGATCACTCTGGCGGTCGGTCCGAACTCGTCGATGATGACGCCGACCGGAGTTGTCTCCGTCGACGGTTTTGAGACGTTCGAATTCGCGAACAAATCGAGCGTCACGCTGGAAGGGCTGTCCGGCCAGGATGTGTTTGGGATCTCGAACCTGTCGAGCGGCCTGGCGCCCGGCGGCACGGTCATCGTCGACGGTGGTGATCCTGCGGATGGCGACCAGATCATTCTCAACGGGACAGCGGGCGACGACGAGTTCGGATATCTGCCCCATCCTGACCTCCCCGCTGCGGGTACGCTTTCCGGGCTGGGAGGAGCGCTGGGCTTTCTGGCTGTCGAAGACGTCACGATCAATGGCCGGACAGGCACGGACTCGCTTGCCGCTCTCGGGAACACCGGTGCCGACGCTCGCAACGATGTTGTCGCGCTGACGCCTCGTGGCAATCGCGAAGCCACGCTGCGGTTCAACAACTCGTCCCCGCTGTCGCTGATCGATCTCGAGTCGGTGTCGATCGATCCTCGCGACGGCTTCGACCAGCTGAACGTGTTCGGCACCCCGAACTCGGACAGCTTCAACCTGGACGGCTCGACCGTCGTGATGAACGGGCAGAGCTTCGGCCACTCGAACACGGAACTCTTCGCCGCATTGGGAGCGTCGGGCGATGACACCGTCACAATTCGCAGTAGTCTTTCCGCGGCCGCGACGATCGATGGTGGCGACGGTTCTGACACCTTGAGTCTCGAAGCGCAAGGGGGATCGCCAGTCGCACTCGCACTGCCGAACACAATCAACGACGGGCGCTCGATCGGCACGCTGGCCGTCGAGAACTTTGTCATCAATGCAGGCACTGACGACGTTGTCATCGCGGGAGCGCCGGATGCTGTGAGCGGTCTGTCCGCCACGCCGCTCGGAAGCGACCTCGTGCATTTCGAGGGAGGCCGCTTCAGTTACGAGGTCACGACGACCGGGACACTCACGGTGTCGGGAGTGACTCCAGCCGCCGGTTCACAGCGTCCGCTGCAGCGACTCCGCGTGAACGGCACCACCCTCGACGACAACTTCAGCGTTTCGGACTCGAACATTGATGCCGGGAACGGCCTGAAGCCGATCGCACTCTCCGGCATTCCGTCGATCGAGGCGTCAGGCGCCGACGGCAGCGACTCGTTCGCCGTCTCACCGTCGGCAACAACGAGCTTCTTCATCGACGGCGGCGCTCCGATCGGAGTCGGCGATTCGATCAGCCTCTCGTCGCTGGCCACGTTCTCGCCCGGCCCGGAAAACGATGAGGGCAGTTTTTCCGTCGCGGGAATGAAGCCGGTTTCGTTCGACCATATCGAGTCGATCGTCGGCCAGGGACGAGATTTCGGCGACCTGCCGGACGTCGGCCCAGGAACCAGCGCGGGCAATTATGAAACCCTGAGCATCGACGGCGGCATCGGCCTGAGCGTCGATCCCGATATTCGTCTTGGAGCACTCGTCGATGCCGATGCGGACGGGCAGCCAACGGCGGACGCGACCGGTGACGACACTGACGGCACCGATGACGAAGACGGTGTCATTCTCCCTGGCCCGCTCACTCCCGGCGGCAGCAGCCAGATCATCGTCAACGCGACGAACCTCAGCGGCAATGACACATCGCTGATCGCTCTCGTCGACTGGAACAACGATGGCGACTTCCAGGACGCGCAGGAGGATCTTGGCGTACAGACCGTCCCGGCGGGAACAGCCGGGGGCACGTTCGTGTTCAACGTCAGCGTTCCTGTCAACGCGGCGACAGCCGCCAACCTCGGAGCGCGCTTCATCACAATTTCGCAGGCGTTCGTCGGCTCGATCGGGGAGGTCGAGGATTACGTTGTTCGGGTTGATCCCCTGCCGACACCGAGTGTTCCCGCACTCTCAGACGGCTCGAACGGGACGGCCAGTTCGACGTCGCCACGTTTGACATCGCTGGTGAACGTCGAGCCGCTGCTGATGGCGGGTCTGCTTCCGGCCGGACCGGGGCAGCCGGGTTTCGCCGTCGAGTTCTCCGCGGTCAACATTGAAACCGGCGAGTTCACCGTCACACGCGGCTCGCAGTCTGGCGAGTCCGACGTCTTCGAGGGCCTGTTCTCCGAGCCGCTGGTTGCCGGCGATTATCGCGTCAGCGCGACGCTTGTGCTGGTCGACGAGAACGGCATCGTCCTCGAACAAACTCCGGCGACCGGCGAACCCGACACGGGACAGTCCGGGTATCCGTCCAGTTCTTCATCGCCGTTTCGCATCCAGCAGACCGGCGTCGTTCTGATCGGTGACGGATCTCCCGATGAACTCACACTGCGACGAATCGGAGATCAGATCGAACTCAGCCACGCCGTCGATGGCACGCTGCAGGTTTACGATGTCAACGCGACCTCGTCGCTTTCCATTTCCGGAAGTCCTGACGACGAACGGCTGATTGTCGACTTCTCGGGCGGAAACCCGATCCCTGCTGGCGGCCTGACGTTTGACGGCGGATTTCAGCAGTCAGCAACGGGAGACACACTGGAACTTCGTGGCGGCTCGGCACTGACCGTCGAGCACCGTTTCGACAGTGCGAACAGCGGGTCGGTCATTGCGGGGATTGGCGGCCAGCTTTCGACGATTACGTATGCCGGTCTGGAGCCAATCGTCGATTCGCTCGCGGCCGTCGATCGAGTCTTCACGTTCGACTCGACAGACCATCTGATCTCGCTGGCCGACGATGCGACGCCCGATGACGGACGTATGGAAATCGCGAGTCTCTCCAGCGAGAGCGTCAACTTTGCCGTGCCGTCCGGGCGAATCATCGTCAACGCGGGCGGCGGCGATGACCTGCTGACGGCTGCGGCGACAGACTCTCTCTTCACGGGGCTGCTGCTGCTGCAGGGGCTTGCCGGCAACGACCAGATTGACGCGTCAGGAGTCGCCGTCTCGACCGTCATCATCGGTGGCATGGGCAATGACACAATCACCGGCTCTGCTCAGGACGATCGTCTGATCGGCGGAGGCGACAACGATGTCGTGGACGGCGGCGACGGCGACGATTCGATCTCCGGCAACAGTGGCTTTGACGAACTGCTCGGCGGAGCCGGTAACGACCGACTCGTCGGACACTCGGGCAACGACGTGCTGTCCGGCGGCGATGACGACGACCGACTGATCGGCGGTGCCGGCAACGATACGTTTGCCGGTGGCGACGGCGACGACTCGATCACCGGCAACAGCGGGATTGATGAACTGGCCGAAGTGTTCGCCGGCGCGCTGACGTTCCGCAGCCCGCGATTTCTCGACGGCGATTTCGGCACCGATCGTCTGAACTCGGTTGAGCAGCTGAACGTCAGCGGAAGCGCCGGCGACGACCGCTTCGATTTCTCCGCCGCGACGATTTCTGTGACGATCGACGGCGGCGACGGAAACGATTCGATTGTCGGCGGCTCGGCGGCGGACGTTCTCATGGGAAGCGCCGGCAACGACACCGTCCGAGGTGGTGGCGGCAACGACCAGCTCAACGGCGGAACCGGCGCCGATCAGATCTCGGGTGACGACGGCGACGACGGGATCGACGGCGGCAGCGGCAACGATCTCGTCAATGGCGGTACCGGCGACGACATCATCTTTGGCGGCGACGGTGATGATGGTCTGTCAGGTTTCAGCGGCAACGACCGGATCATCGGCAATGCTGGCAACGATTCGATCGTCGGCGGCGACGGTGACGACGCCCTCATTGGCGGATCGGACGACGACATCGTGCTGGGCCGCAGCGGTGCCGACAACGTGATCGGCAACGGTGGCCGCGACACACTCGCTGGCGGCAGCGGCTCGGGGCCGGACCCCGGCGACAACATTGTGGGGATCAACGGTGGGCCGAACAACGAAATCGTCGAAGCCTTCACCTTCCCCGGCGGCGACCCCGCATGGATCACGATGCTGTAGGTCCAGCGGTTGCCGAACTCGTCCATTCTGCTGATCGTCAAAACCCCGTGCTGAAGCACGAGGCTGATGAATCACGATTCCAGATCGGGAAGAACGCTCGAAATCAGACGAGCTTCTGCCAGCGGCGGACAGCTGCTGACGGCAGAACGAGGACAATGAGGACGCGGTCGCTTCCGGCGGTTCCGCTATCGCGCCCCGTCGAGAACCCATCCCGGTGGAGCGCGGCGCGCCTCGGTCGAACAAAGGGAGAAACATGGTGCGGTCGGCCCTGTCACCGGCTGCTGACGGCGATCTATGATGCCGGGAGTGCGGCCTGTCGAACTTTCTCCCGGAACACGTCATCAATGTCCGAACTGGTTGACCGCTTTCAGCTGGCGAATCGCGACCAATCGATCACGCTCGAACATTTCCTGTCTGTCGAACAGGACTCCCTCGCCGCTCAGCCCGATCGACGGCAGGCTCTGGTCGATCTTGCCTGTGCTGATCTGACACTTCGCTGGCAGCCTCGACCGGTCGAGCCGGAGGGCACGATCGTCGATGCCGGAAGCACTGTCTCGGCAGAATCTGATCGGCCCACAGTCGAAGACTATGCGCGGCAGTTTCCCGAACTGGTCGAGCCGCCACTGCAGCTGGTGCTGGCCGAGTACGCCGCGCGCGTCCGGGCGGGCGGCTCGGTTGAGCACGCCGAACTGACCGGACGGTTCCCGCATCTCGCGTCACAGTTGCCGACTGAGCTGACTCGGATCGACTCGGCGTTGAACCAGGAGCCGGGTCACGGCGAAGCGCCGCGCACCGATCCCGACGCGGGCAGCGAGACGATCGCTCAACCTGCTGAGCCGCCGCGCAATGCGCTGTCCGAAACGCTGATTGTCGACAACGCGCAGGAGCCGTCGCCCACACTCCATGAAAACGCCGACGCCGACCCGGCCACGCTGGCGGAGAACGACGGCAATTCGGCTCCGCCCGTCCGGGGCCCGCGCGGCATGATCAGCCGCATTGGTGACTATGTGATTCTCAATGAAATCGCGCGGGGCGGCATGGGCGTTGTGTACAAGGCGCGGCAGGTGCGTCTGAATCGCGTCGTCGCGTTGAAGATGATTCTGCAGGGCCAGCTCGCTGCGGATGAAGACATCCAGCGGTTCTACAGCGAAGCCGAAGCAGCCGCCCGACTGGAGCACGCCGGCATTGTCCCGGTCTACGAAGTCGGCGAATTTCAGGGGCAGCATTACTTTTCGATGGGCTTTGTGGACGGTGAAAGTCTGTCGGACCGCGTCCGCCGCGGACCGCTGCCGCCGCGCGAGGCCGCTGCGCTGATGCGGGACGTTGCTGACGCCATCGACTATGCCCACCGCCAGGGAATCGTCCATCGCGATCTCAAGCCGGGAAACATTCTGCTGACTCGCGACGGGCAGCCGCGCGTGACCGACTTTGGACTGGCGAAGGCGGTCGAAGAAGACAGCGGTCTGACTGCCAGCGGCCAGGTTCTCGGCACTCCCAGCTACATGCCGCCGGAACAGGCTTCGGGGCGAATGCGTGAAGTCGGTCCGAAGTCGGACCTGTATTCGCTGGGCGCACTGCTCTATTGCCTGCTTGCCGGCCGGCCGCCGTTTCAATGCGCGATGGTTGTGGAAACTCTGCAGCAGGTGATGGACGCCGTGCCCGTCTCGCTGAAGCTGTTGAACCCGGCCGTCGATCGCGATCTCGAAACGATCACGATGAAGTGTCTTGAGAAGCAACCGGCGCACCGCCTCGAATCCGCCGCCGAACTGCGCGACGAACTGCAGCGGTATCTCGATGGCGTTCCCATTCGGTCGCGTCGCCTGGGAGTCACCACGCGAGTCTGGCGATGGTGCCGCCGCAAGCCGCTGGCCGCAGCCCTGATTGCATCGGTTATCGTGCTGGCCGCCGCCGTCACACTGACCGTCCAGCTCGCTCAGTCCGCAGCAGCCACTCGCGTTCTGGCAGGCCTGCAGTCGGACTTCGAACAGGCGATCGACGCTCCTCAGGCAACGGCCGCCTGGCTCCAGGAAACCACGGAACTTGCAGACCGCATCGCCGCTCAGCCCGACGCGCCGATCGATCCCGTCGAACAGCGGAAGCGCATTACGAGCACCTTTGCCGGACTGATTCAATCCGACCTGCGGCGTGCGAAGCTGAATGCCGAACGAGCTGATCGGATTCAGGCGGCAATCGACCTGCTCAAGCCGCGCGCTCCCGCCCAGGCCGACGAGCTGCAACTGCTGCTGGAACGGCGACTGACCGATTGGCTGGTCGACTTCGAATTCGCCGCGCCCTTTTCATCACTGGCGAACGACGACCGTTCCGCAGAATCCGACTCTGCCGCCGCCTCGCTCAACACGGTCTTCGCTCAACAGAGCGTTTCTGCGACTGAGTCGGGCCTGCTCGCCGAGCCTGGTGAAGCGCCCTCTGAATCGGAGTCCCATCCGGTGGACAGCCCGGTCGAATCACCCGGTGCCGCATCGATCGCTCAACGCGTGCAGACCGCGGTGGCCTGTGTCGACGACGTTGAACTCGAAGCCGTCTTTGGAGTCGGCTGGAGAACCGCGACGGAAACCGGAGTGTGTCTGAACTCCGCTGCCAGTGATGGCTACGATTTTGTTGTGAAACAGCTCGCGCGGCCGCGAGTGCCGGCAAACGACGACGGCACGCCGACGCCGGACCTGTGGCAGTCTGTTGCTGAGCTGCGGCGGAACAGTGTGCCTCTGCTGCGCCGGGCGCTCGATCCGAAAGTTCTGGAAGACGAGACACTGCAGATTCGAGCCCGTCGAGTGCAGGGCCGCATCGAGTTTCAGATCAACTCGGCCGAACCGTTCCACTATTACGACCCGTTCTGGAGCGGGCAGCGCGACAGTGGCAACTTTGCAGTGCTGTGGCCGGCGGGAGTTCCCATCAAACGAATTCTGGCCAGGCATCGTCCCCGACCTCAGATTCAGACCGGCCTGGAGCTGGCTGACGACCTGTACGCTCAGCAGCAGTTCGACGCCGCCGCGGAACAGTTCCGTCGGCAACTGGCCGAGGCCGATGAACGTGCCGTTCGCGAAGAAGCACGCTACAAGCTGGGCATGTGCCTGGTGGCTCTGCAGCGCACCGAGGAAGCCGTCGAGGTCTTCAGCCCGCTGATGGCGGAATCCGACAGCCAGTGGGGCGCTCTGGCTGGCGTCCAGTTGTGGCTGTCGTCGCTGCGCCGTCATGCGATGGACGACGCGGACGCGGTCTTCGAACTGCTGCAGTCGCGATATCGCTACGAGGAACTCGCCACGCTGATTCCCACCAAAGTGCGTGAGGAGATTGTCAATCAGCATATGAAAGTCTTTGCGACGGTTTCGTCGACTCTCAAGTTCGACGAACACCGCGTCCGCAACATGGAACGTGCAGCAGCAGTCGACCGGCTGCTCAGCCCGGACGGACTCGGCGACTACTGGAATCAAATGGAACTCGTGCGGGTTTACCGGTTCACCAACAACCTGAATCGAGCGCTGGCCACCCTGGAACCTCTGCTCGAACGCGGCACGAACGTCGTCGCCGTTCGGCACTACTGCCGGATCCTCAGGCTCCTCGATCGACAGCACGACGGGCTCAGAAAGCTCAACGAGCTGCTGTCTCATCGAGCGACCGGCAATCTGGATATGGATGAGGGGCAGCTGCAGACACTGCGCATTGATCGTGCCCGGATTTTCTACGACCTGGGAAACACAGACGCCGCCGAGAATGATCTGCGCCTGCTCCTCAAGCTCCTTGACCAGGCAGACAAAGGCCGCCACCCCGACTTTCACGCGCGAGCACTCGCAACTCTGATGTTGGGGTTCCTGCTGGAAGATCGCGGTCAGGACCAGGCCGCTCTGCAAGTGTGGCGGACCGGCTTTCAGAAATGCCGGGCCATCTATCAGCAGCTGCGGTCAGCCTTCGATACCAGCCTGATCTCGACGCTGGTGATGGGCTCATTGTGCGGCGACCTTTCCGTGCACGATGCCAACGAATTTACGCGTCTGGTTTCGGGAGCCAACTCGGGTGGTTCGATCGTGTCGATGGCCTCCTCGCTGGTCACGCCGCAAACCGTGGCCGATGCCATGCGGGGCATGTGGCACACTCCGCGAGGTCGTAACGCGGCGCGCGAGTTCGCGTTTGAAACGCTGACACTGTCAGAACGGACGCAACTGCCGGTCGTCCTGCTGGGCCATTCGTTCTTCCGCCAGAAGGCTTTCGACCGGGCGATGACTTCCGAACAGGACGAAGCGTTGTGGCAGTTTCTGCTGGACGGCCACCGGGCGGCGTTCAATACCGGCGAACTCAAACTGCCGCAGCTCATGCAGCTGGCGCTGACCTGGAAGGGTTCGACCAGTTTCGTCGGCTGGGGCGGAGTCGCTCCCACTCTGCCGCGCGAGTTTCGAGCCACTGCCGCGTGGGTACTGGGACACCGCTTTATCCGACTGGGGCAGCACGACGAAGCTCGCCGCTTCTTTCAGACTGCTGTGGCGGATGGAGAAAACTCACCGGTCGCTGGATTCGCGCGTGAAGCCCTGAAGCAACTCGACGCTGGCCAGGCGCGACTGGCCCTTCATACTGATCACAGTGTTAATACTGATCACAGTGTTAATCCGGATCACAATCTCCAACCTGATCACAGTAGTCGCGCTGCTCAGCCTGGCCTGAACGTGACTCTGCTGGACGGTGATCGAATCGTTTCGACGGTTACACTGGATCACTCCTCAGAGCCAGCCGGCGAGATCCTGGTACCAGCCGGCGACTATGACGTCCGTTTCAACACGGTCGGTCTGCCTGCGGTTGCGGGATCCGCACTGATCGCACCTCGGGTGGTGGACGGCGCTGATCCTCAATCCGATGCCGGAGCGAATCGACCGTCAACATCGTATCGCGTCCATCTGCCGCTGGCATCAACGGCCAGGCTCGACATTGCCGCCCGATGGGCTCCCGACGACGGAAACGTTCTGCCGGGCATGGTGCCGCGACCGGCCAGTCTGTCGGGACTCGGAAGGTGGCAGATCGTCCGGGATCAACTTCCGGGGAGCGTGTCCGCGTCGTGCTGGAGTCCCGACGGGAGCATCGTCGCCGTCGCACCGACCGACTGTTCGATCCGCCTGTACGATCCCCGCACCTGGCGGCCCGCCGGAATTCTGCTGGGGCACGGAAGTCGCCTGAATTCCATGCGCTGTTCGCCGGACAGCCGCTGGCTTGCGTCGCTGGAGATGTCCGGTGATCTGATCCTCTGGGACCTCCCCGGTCGGCGGCGGCATCTGAAGATCCCCGGCATCGTGGGACGCATCCATGCTTTCGCCTGGCATCCCGACAGCCAGTCGATCGTGCTCACGGCCTGGGGACAGCCCGGACTCACCCAGTACGGACTGGATGGAACTGTGCTTCAGCAGGTCGATGGACAAACCGCGTACGCCGCCATGGCCTGGAGTCCCGATGGCCGGCAGCTGGCGGCGTCACGGCACGGCGCGAAACAGCTCTGCGTCTGGTCGTGCGATACCGAGGGGAAATGGTCGTCCGCTCCAGACATCCATCCCACTCAGGAGCAGATCCACCTTCTGGCATGGCACGCTGACGGCAAACTGCTCGCGGCTTCCGGCCCGGAATCTGTGCAGCTCTGGGATGCGGACGCCTGGCAGCCTCTGAACTCCTGGCCGGTCCGTCACGCGAATTGGCTCGCATGGAATGAAGCGGAGAACACCTTGTGGGCCGCGAACTGGGAACAACGCGTCCAGCAGATCGCGTTGAGGGACCTCAACCACAGCGCCACTGCCACCACCATCGAGACGCCCGAAGCATGGGCCGGACTGGCCGTGTCTCCGTCCGGGCAGTTGCTGCGCGGCGGCCAGAACAGCTTTCGCGTCTTTCAGCCGGATGGTTCGACGAATCACATTCATCAGACGCCAGAGGATTTGAGCTGCCATCAGCTCAGCTGGTCGGCCGATGGCGAACTGCTCGCTGCCGCCTTCGGTCGCTACCTCACGCTGATCCGGATTGCACGAGCGAAGCCGGGACGATCCTGCCTGGCCGAACTGATCAGTTGCCAGCCGGTTGAGAACGCTGTGGCCGCAATGAGCTGGTCGCCGGATCAGAACCAGCTGGCCTGCGGTTTCTCGAACGGAACGCTTCGCCTGCTGAGTTCCGCGGGCCAGCTGTTGTCCGAAACCCGCTGCAGTGCCGGCATCAGCGACCTCGCGTGGCGGCCGGATGGATCCGGAATGCTGGTTGCCGTCAAGGATGGTACGCTGGTTCCGATTCCAGCCAACGGAGACCCCGAGGAGCCACTTGTTCGCGACACGGGCAACCTGCGGGCGATCGCGATCAGCCCCGATGGGCGGCTTGTTGCAGCCGTCGGCAACGGCCATGTCGCTCAGGTCTGGACGATGGATGGCCAGCCCGCTTTCTCAATCGATACGCAGTCGGCGAACTCCGATGTCGCATGGTCGGCCAGTGGCGAGACGCTGGCGATTGCCGCGTACCATCTGCACCTGATCGACACGGCATCGCAGACCAGCCAGAGGGTCTCCCACAACGGCAGCGCGATCGACGTCACCTTCAGCCCGCAGTCCGGGAAGTTTCTCTTCCGGACGGACATCCAGCAGTTCGATCAGATTCTGCCCAGTGGCGACGACCGCAGACGCTTCCGCCGGGCATCGGGAGAGCTGGCTGCCTCGTCCATCCGTGCCGCTGATGGGCTCCTGGCAATCGGCACGGTCAGCGGATCGATCGAATTGATTTCCACCATCGATGGTCAGCCGCAAGGCGTGCTGGTGATGCCTCGACCGGACAAAATGATCGTCCTGAGCCGTTCGGGCGAGCCGCTGCTCACGTCAGTGATTTCGCAGACCGGCGCTGCTTCACCGGCGAGTACAGCCTTACCAACGCGTGCTGCCTCACCAACGCGTGCTGCTTCACCAACGAGTACGGCGATCGACGAATCGCAGGCGTCTGGTGGTTTGCTCTGGGTGGTCGAAGAGGCGAGCGGCCGGCAGACAACGCTCACCGAATCCGACTTTCTCGATCAGCTGCAATCCGGGCCACAGGAAGCCACGCGTTTCGTGAGAGGCCTGCAGTCACGGTCCGAAACCACAGAAACCGTCGCCCTGCAACCGGTCGGCCATTTGAACGATGCCGGTATCGAGGAGGCATCCGGGCTCGTGCGCAGCCAGCAACACCCGAACGTCTACTGGACCATCTGCGACTCCGGAAATCCCGCAAACCTGTACGCCCTGAATCGCAGCGGCGACGTGCTGGCCGCTTACGCCATTCAGGATGCGAAGAACTTCGACTGGGAATCACTGTCGCTGGATTCGAGCGGGAGGCTGTATCTCGGCGACATTGGCAATCTTGGCAAACGCAGCGAACGGGAGTTCTACGTCGTCGAGGAACCCGATCCGGCTCAGGCGGCGGACAGCTCGCGAACGAATCCCGCTCCCCTGCCCGTTCAGTCCATCATCCGATTTCAATGCCCCGCGCCGGAAACCGACTTTGAAGCATCTTTCGTACGAGACGGAAGCCTGTGGCTGATCAGCAAGGTTCCGTTCGGTCGTACCGAATTATTCGAGCTGCCCGTTCCCGCGGCCGATTCGCCGCTTGATCAACCGCAGACGCTGCGTCGTCACAGCGTGATTCCCGACGTCAACTGGATCACCGATGCGACACTCTCGACTGATGGCCGGCAGCTGACGCTCACGACCTACACCGAGGTCATCTCGTATCAGTTGGAGCCAGGCGAGTTGCCCGGTTCACTTCCAGCGGCGAGCGCGCGGCTGCCGTTTGAAGCGCCGTTGATTGAAGCCGTTACGTTCGAGGACGACGGGCTGCTGCTGCTCAGCGAAGTCGGCAGCCTGCATGCTCTGCCAATCGGATCTCGTCCCGAGTCGGCAAAGGCGAAACTGCCCTCCGAGCCAGCGGCCACCGGAGCACCCGCCTCAGCTGCGTCGCAGTAAACCAGCACCGCACACGAAGCAATCACTCGCGTGCGGTGCCGTCCGGCGGCGGCTCAGACCTCAGTCAGTTCGTGCCCCTGCTCAGTTCGTGCCGCTCAACTGAGCGATCACGGCCTCGACGGACTCGAGCTGCTTTTCGAGATTCGCCAGGGTTTCGCGGACATCGGCGACGACGTTCGCGGGAGCGTTGTTGACGAACTTTTCGTTCGACAGCTTCGCCGAGTGGCCTTTGATGAAGCCACGCAGTTTGTCGGCTTCTTTCTGCTGACGCTGCAGTTCCGCTGCGACGTCGATCAGGCCTTCCAGCGGGACGTAGCCGTCGGCGTCGTTCAGGCTGAAGCTGGCGGAGGCGTTCGGGCGAGTGACCTCGGCGCCGGCGGCTTCGAGGATCGCTTTGGCCAGATTGTTGAACTGGTCGGCGCAGCCTCGGAGTTCATTGGCGACTTCGGTCTCGCACTTCAGATGCAGTTGCAGCGGCTGGCTGGGAGCGATGCTGTAAACCGCTCGGATATTCCGCACCGCGATGACTGTTTCCTGCAGGCGTGAAAAGCGGCCTTCGAGCGCGTCGTCCTGCAGCGATTCCGGCAGCTCCGGCCAGGCGGCGACCATGACGGACTCGGCGGCGGCTTCCGGAGTGAACAGGCCGCGCTGCGGAGCGATCTCCTGCAGGCGCTGCCAGAGTTCCTCGCAGATAAACGGCGTGAACGGCTGCAGCAGCCGGATCAGGTTGTCGAGCACCGCGACCAGAACGCGCTGCGCCGTCGACTTCTCGTCGCCCTCGCCGCGCAGTCGCGGCTTGATCATTTCGAGGTACCAGTCGCAGAACTCGTTCCACGTGAAGTCGCGGATCGCCTGCGTGGCTTTGTCGAACTGGTAGCGGCCCAGCAGCGTGGTGACTTCGTTCGCGACGTGCGTCAGGCGGCTGAGCACCCAGCGGTCTTCGAGCTGCAGGTCGGCCTCGGTGAACTCGCCCGGCGTGTAGCCTTCGAGATTCAGCATCGCGAAGCGGGCGGCGTTCCAGAACTTGTTGCAGAAGTTGCGACCGTACTCGAACCGCTCGCTGACCATGCGGGCCGCCGGCTGCGACGGATCGAGGTCGTACTGCGGCGTCGAGAACTGCGACTCTTTCTTGCACTTCGGACACGGCATCAGCACCTTCTCGGACGAGCCGCGGAGCTTCACCTTGACGGTCTCCGGCTTGACCATCGGGCCGCCGTCGTCGAGCGCCTGCGGGATGACGTGCTGGCAGTGCGGGCACTCGTAGCCCATCGGCAGCTTGACATCCTGCGTCTCGCCCGCGAACGACGAGATCGTGAACCGCACCGCGTCCGTGCCATACCGATCGATCAGGTCCTGAGGATCGCAGCCGTTCCCCTTCGACTTACTCATCGTCTGCCCGAAGCCGTCGAGGATCTTCGGATGGACATGCACATGAGCAAACGGAATGTCGCCCATGTTGTAGAGCCCCGTGAGCACCATGCGGGCGACCCACAGCGTGATGATGTCCCGCGACGTGATCAGCACGCTGCCAGGGTAGAAGTAGTCGAGAACTTCGTTCTTGCCTGTCTCCTCGTTTAACCCGCAGCCGGAGGCGACGGCGTTTTCTGAGTCTGCCGTTTCGCCATCAGCGGCAGACGCGCACGCCTGCGGCTTGCGGTTAAACGATTCCCCAGCCAGCGGCGGATTGTGCTCCGTATCCGGCCACCCCAGCGTCGCGTGCGGCCAGAGAGCCGAGCTGAACCAAGTGTCGAGGACGTCTTCCTCCTGAACGTAACCTCTTTCTTCCAGTGCTGCGACGACCGCAGTATCCCCTTCGTCAAGAACGCAGAAGAACCAGTGTGATCGCTTCTCGATGAACGCATCGTGAACTTCGGAAGCGTTGCGAGACTGCCTAGCGAGCCTGCCTTCGGCTTCCCATTTCTGGATCAGAGCTTCCCAGTCTGCTTCCTCATCTGCGTAGCGTTTAACGGATTCGTCTTCAGTTTCCCCCTCGGGAACTAGTTCACCTTCGACTTGTCGATTTAGCGGAGCAGTCCACACCGGAATCCTGTGCCCCCACCAGAGCTGGCGGCTGATGCACCAGTCGCGTTTTTCTCCGAGCCAGTCGAGGTACGTTCGCTGGTAACGCTGCGGGAAGAAGCGGACGCGGCGGTCGGTGACGGCGTCCATCGCGGACTGTGCCAGCCCCGGTGCTCCGCCGGCCAGGTCGTCCATCTTCACGAACCACTGGTCCGACAGGTACGGCTCGACCGGCGTCTTCGAACGGTCGCTGTGGGCGAGTTCGATCTTGCGGTCCTCGACTTCGACAAAGTGCCCGAGCGATTCCATGTCCGCGACGATCTTCTTCCGGCAGTCGTACCGGTCCATGCCCTGGTACGCCTCGCCACCGTGCTCGTTGATCGTGCCGTCCGGGTTGAGAATGTTGATCTGCTCAAGATTGTTCCGCAGGCCGCAGGCGTAGTCGTTGTGATCGTGCGCCGGCGTCACCTTCACGCAGCCGGTCCCGAGTTCCTTCTTCGCCAGCAGCGCGTCGGCAATGATCGGGATCACTCGCCCGGTCACCGGAATCTGAACGTGCTTCCCGACGAGGTGCGCATACCGCTCGTCGGTCGGATGCACGCAGATCGCCGAGTCGCCGATCATGGTCTCCGGCCGCGTCGTCGAGAACGCCAGCTTCTCGCCAGTCGGGAGCCAGTTGATCGTTGATGGTTGAGAGTTGATAGAAACGCTTCCGTCCGTACCTTCACTATCAACAATCAACTCCTCACTATCGACTACGGGATACGTGAACGTCCAGAAGTGGCCGTCAACTTCCTCGTGAAAGACTTCGTCGTTGGCGACCGCCGTCTGCAGATGCGGGTCCCAGTTGACCAGCCGCTTGCCGCGGAAGATCAGGCCGTCCTTGAAGAAGTTGAAGAACGTCCGCCGCACGGCCTTGGAGCAGACGTCGTCGAGCGTGAACCGCGTCCGCCGCCAGTCGCAGCTTGCTCCGAGCTGACGAAGCTGTTCGAGAATGCGTTTCTCGTACGACTCTTTCCAGTTCCAGATGCGCTCGACGAGAGCCTCGCGCCCGATGTCGTGTCGAGTCAGGCCTTCTTCCTCGAACATCCGCCGCTCAACGACCGCCTGCGTCGCGATGCCGGCGTGGTCGGTGCCGGGCATCCACAGAGCTTCGTAGCCCTGCATCCGCCGCCAGCGAGTGATCAGGTCCTGCAGCGTGCCATTCAACGCGTGCCCCATGTGCAGCGCACCGGTCACGTTCGGCAGCGGAATCATGATTGTGTGTGGCTTCTTTTCGGCGTTGGGATTCGCGTCGAAATAGCCATTGTTCTTCCAGAAATCGAGCCATTTGGCCTGGCTCTCCGCGGGCTGGTACTGCTTGGGAATGTCGGACATGGGTGATTCGGTCAGTGTGAGAGTAGGTAGGGCCGGTTCCCACCGGCCGGGGCAATGCGCGATGGCCGGTGGGAACCGGCCCTGCGGAAAATTCGCAAGCGGAGACTCAACAGGTCAACACTCATGCGGGGAAGATCGCATCCACATCGAGCGACAGCGTCTGGTCGTCGACGTCGAACGTGATCGTTTCGCCGGGTTTGAAGTCTTCCCGTGTGACATAGGCTGCGGCGAACGAGTCAGGCTGCGTGTAAACCTCGACACAGCGGTCTCTGAGGTTGACGATCCAGTACTGAGGGATTCCCGCCTTTGCGTAGACTTCGAGCTTTGTTCCCCGGTCATATGTCAGTGATGACTTTGCAACTTCGACGACGATGGCCACATCGCCGGTACCTGGATGTTTCGAGTCATAAGCCCAGATATCGCCCCGAACGACGGCTGCGTCAGGTTCCGGCTCATGCTGAGGTGGCAGATAAACCGGCTGCTGGCACCGTGCATGATGCCCAAGCGGCTCAACCAGCCGGTCCAGCAGTTTGGCAATCCGCTGACAGACGCCTCCGTGTCCTGGCCCGACCGTCATGATGGAATCCTTGTCTGAATCGCGTCGGTCCTTACGCACCAGAATGCCGTCGATCAGTTCAATGGCAGCCCCCTCGATCAGGACGCCGGTTTCAATCAGACGGTGGTACTGATCTGTCGTCAGCGGTTCGACGAATGCCTCACCGCGAACGGCAGCATCGAGAACGTTATGAGTACTCATGCGAAAGCCTCACTCAGTGGAGACACGGTCTATGTTCCGTTGCTGCCATTGGCGCCATTTCCGGCGAGTTCGCCTTCATCCTTGTAGAGCTTGAATTCTACGCTGTCGACAAGGGCGAGCCAGCTGGCTTCGATGATGTTTTCGCTGACGCCGACCGTGCTCCACACGTCATCGTCGTCCTGGCTTTCGATGACGACTCGCACGCGAGCAGCCGTGCCTTCGGTCGAGTTGATCACGCGGACCTTGTAGTCGACCAGGTGCATCGTCGCGAGATTCGGGAAAGCCGGTTCGAGCGCCTTTCGCAGAGCCGCGTCGAGGGCGTTGACCGGGCCGTCGCCCTCGCCGACCACATGCAGTGTCTCGCCGTTGACTCGCAGTTTGACGGTCGCTTCGGTGATGGCCGGAGTGTCGTCGGTTGATTCAACGTTGACGCGGAAATGGACCCTCTCGAACTTCGGTTCGTAGGTGCCGGCGACCTTCTTGATCAGCAGATCGAACGACGCTTCGGCAGCCTCGAACTGGTAACCCTCGGCTTCGAGATCCTGCACGCGTTCGAGGATGCCCTTCATCAGCTCGTTGTCATGGTCGATCTTGTGCTTCGTTGCCTTGGCGACAATGTTCGACCGACCGGACAGTTCGCTGACCAGAACGCGGCGTTCGTTCCCAACCTGCTCCGGGCGAATGTGCTCGTAGCTTTCCGCGATTCGATTAATCGCGTGCACGTGCATCCCGCCTTTGTGAGCGAACGCGCTGCGACCGACGTACGGCTGGTTGTTGCGAAAGTTCATATTCGCCACTTCGTAGACGTAGCGGGACAGCTCGGCGAGGTGTTCCAGTGAGCCGTCGATCAGGCAGTCATAGCCTTCTTTTTTGAGCATCAGGTTGGCAACAACGCTCAGCAGGCAGACGTTGCCGCAGCGCTCGCCGATACCGTTGATGGTCCCTTGAACCTGGACGGCCCCGTGGTCGAGTGCCGCCAGCGAATTCGCGACAGCCAGATCGCTGTCGTTGTGACAGTGAATACCGACGGGGATCGACAGTGCATCCTGAGCTGCCTTGACCGCTTCGGCGATCTCTTCCGGCAGTCGGCCGCCGTTTGTGTCGCACAGGCAGACGAGTTTCGCGCCGGCTTCCTCGGCGGCTTTGATTGTCTGCAGAGCGAAGTCGCGGTTGGCGCGCAAACCGTCGAAGAAGTGCTCGGCGTCATAGATGACCTCGCGGCCTTCGCCAGCCAGAAAGCCGACCGAGTCGCGGATCATGGCCAGGTTCTCGGCCTCGTCGACACGCAGGACTTCGGTGACGTGCAGGTCCCAGGTCTTGCCGACGACGGTGCAGACGGGAGCTTTCGAGTCCCGCAGGGCGAGCATCCCGATGTCCTCATCCGCTCCGATGCCCTTGCGGCGAGTCATGCCGAACGCGGCGACCTTCGCGTGCTTCCAGTCAGTGTCGGCGGCTCGCTGGAAGAACTCTTCGTCCTTCGGATTCGAAAGCGGGTAGCCACCTTCGATGTAGTCGAAACCGAGGTCGTCAAGCATTTTCGCAATGAGCAGCTTGTCCTGCAGCGAAAAGTTGACGCCCTCGCCCTGACTGCCGTCTCGGAGTGTCGTGTCGTAAACCTGAATGCGTCGCATGGCGGGTGCCGGTTCTGAAAGAGTCTGCAGCGAATTCTGCTCGCCAGCCGGTCGGCGGCGAACTGTGACGCGCGACCGAGGTCGCGCGAACCTCAACTGAACAAAGAAAAAACCCCCAGGCTGGTAGGCCTGAGGGTTTGACGATTTTCTGGATTTCGTACCCCTGAGCCACCGATTCAGCCGGTAATGCTGACGATAATGGAAATCGGAGTCGTGACGATCCGATCGACAGGTACGATGGCGATGACAGGTCGGTGGGGCATCAGAAAGCTCCGTGGCACAAGAACTTAGGCATCCTAAGACGGTCGC
>Ga0209273_10000739_pt1 | contig 37071 bp, 36 predicted proteins | sample tdAd471_FD_187126 | JGI IMG/M metagenome (GOLD analysis project Ga0209273, IMG submission 187126) | Marine sediment microbial communities from the Atlantic coast under amendment with organic carbon and nitrate - tdAd47.1 (SPAdes)... | ecosystem: Environmental > Aquatic > Marine > Coastal >...
AAGTCAACAGTACCTAATCGAATGTTATCTATGTTAATTTTCGAACCAGCTGGGCCGTCGAATGCAAACCTCAGGTTGGCATTCGATAATCCAAATAAAGCTTGATTACTAACCCAAAAAGAAGCGCTACTCCAGCTTCCTAAGGACACCGCGCTAGAATCCCATGAGCCGATAAGCATGTCGTCTATCAATACATCTAATATTCCAGATGCTGTTAAAAACTGGTAATCAAAATAAATAAGGAACGAATCATCACTCGTGTCAATGATCATATCCATGTAAATCGGTGACCTGGTTTCTAAGGCTGCATAGGAGTTTTCTAAGTCATCAATAATTTTGCCATCGCCTGGTCCTTCAAAGGTTACAGCAACATTATCTTCTGAAAAATCGATCACCTGTTGTTCGGTAATAATGTTCTCGTTGGTAAATTCTCGTTCAATAGCAATTTCTGCATAGGTCGAAAATTTCGGGGAATCTATTTGAAAGGGGTGAGGGTAGGGTTCAAGTTCATTTAAAATTCCATACGCATTAATGCCCCCCTCTATCCAGCTTGTAATGTCCTGTAAACCGTCATATAGGTCTATAAGGTCTTTGGTATCTTGAAGTGCCTCTTGAACAGGTGCCTCCTTTATAAATAAACTTTTAAGTCCATCAATAAGGCCGCTCACAAGTGATTTAAAGGTTCCGTCAATAACATTAACTGCATTTTCTTTTAAATCAGCGCTGCCAGGTACAGCTGTAATGTAAAAAGATGATGCTTCTCTTATAAAAGTTGTTCCCTGACTCCATGAGGCCATTGCTTCTTCAAGTTTTGATAATGGAATGGATTCCCCCGCTTCTTGCCCGGCTAGTATTTCATCGCGGATGCTATTGAAGCGAGCTAACTTCTCCATACCTTGAATTCGTCGGGTATCACCAATCAATAAAGCCATCGTTTCAGGACTTAGAAAACTGCCAGCGATGCTGTCCTGTATTTCCAAAGCGATTTCTAGAGGGCTTGTCCCTTGTGCAGTTAAGAGATTTGCAAGATGGGTCGTTAGTCCCGATTTTATTGCGTTGGTGATAGCTATAATCCCCATGTGTTCAACCGCCTTATCGCGTTGAAATGCTATCAGATTTGCTAAGCCACCATCTAGATCTGGGTCAGCTGAATAGGTTGTTCCAACACCCTCAATATTTTCTGTTGTTACTACGCCAGAATTAAAATTCTTAAGTATTGTTAGCGCATCCGATGCTGCGATCATTTTGAACGCAGTGGCGCCATCAACAGAAATTTTTGATTGGGTATCTGAATCAACTAGTTGGTTGAATTCAGAATAAACTTCATTGACTTCTATGGTGTTACCGCCAGTTTCTAGATTGAATATTCCGTTTTTAATAAGGTAATTATTTCCCGAAATGACATTTTCATAAAATTCGTAATTTTGGTTAATTTCTGATGCAGACAAAGCACTGTCATAAATTGCTATTTCATCAATTCCACCATCAAAATAAATTGGTGAATTTGGGTTTACATGGCGGCCGATATTTAGTGGGGCAGCTACATTGACGTGTGCATTTGATTGATCAATTGTGTTATCGAGAGCTCCGTCGATATAGGTTTTCTGGTTAGTCCCATCATAGGTGATAGAGACGTGGTGCCACTTATCATTTGTTATAGATTTATTGCTAAACATACTAGTGGCTGATGCTGCGTCTGTCTCAGTTTGGATCTTGCTATTGGAAGCTACTCTTACCTCAAAGTCATTGAAGGAACCGATCCGCTCCCTTTCCATGATGGTCCTGTGCCCCGAAGACCCGGCCGATGGCTTTATATAAAAAGAAGTCGTCCAGTTAGCCCATGTATCGTTAAAAGTGGAAGTCTCAATATAGTCACCACTACCGTCGAAATAGGCAGACTGGCCAAGTTTGCCCGCTGCGAAGTTTGTGTTGCCGTGAACGGTGCCATGGTGGCTGCCGACGGTATCTAGCGCATGCCCCTCAAAATCGTAATAGGCAACCAGGTCATGAGTGACTAATGGCAACGATTGGACGGGAAAGGAGAGAATTATTAATAGAGTGGTGGAGAGCGTACCAGCGGTATAGCGCATCACTTGTCCCTTATTTTTTAACTTGATCCTTTTTTGGATTGCTAACGCATGAATCATGCCAACGGGATAACAACCTGTTTTATATGGTTAAAAAAGAATTGTTGTGTTTATTGTTGGACGTGAAATGTAAAAATTGATGACACTATTGCTGGAAAGTGTCAGTAATTTTTACTATCGTCAGTTTTGGGCACCCTCCATTTTTGTTCCCGTTCGCTCGGCGGCAAGGTATCGTTCATCTTTGCCGAGTTTTGGGGCGACTGGTGGAGCCCTCTGAGCAGCCATTAACACCAGCTGTGCTTATTGGCAGTGATGTGCTGTTCATAAGCGATGGCACCTGTAGTTCGTAGTAATAAATGAGGATCACTCATGAATCAGGCCGAAATATTCGCTCCGCTTTTTGTCATGTTTTTCCTAACGCTGGTGGTCTGGCTTTATATGTACGCGCGCCGACTGCCGTTCGTGTTTTCCGGTGATTACAAACCGGATCGGGGGACGGCGCTGGAGCTGGATTTGGCTGCACCGGTGGACGTCGCTCAGCCTTCGGATAATCTGAAGAACCTGTTTGAGCTGCCGGTTATTTTTTATGCAATGGTGCTGATGCTGTTTGTGACCCAGCAGGTGGACGAGACCTACCTGATCGCTGCCTGGGTGTTTGCCGGATTTCGGGTGCTCCACAGTGTTATGCACTGCACCGCCAATATTGTTATGGTGCGGTTTTCGCTTTATGTGGTGAGTGCTTTCTCGCTCTGGTTTATGGTGGTGCGGGCGGCGCTGGATTATTTCGCGTAGCGGCGATGGTAAGTCACGCTATTGGCGGGGCTGTCATAAAAAGTTAACCCCACTGTAATAGTTTTTTCATGGTGTCCGCTGATCATGCGCGCCATGAAAATAGATGAAGCGAAAACAAAGCGGTACCGGACCGTCTGGGTCTCGGATGTGCATTTAGGATCGAAAGGCTGTCAGGCAGAGAGTCTGCTGAAATTTCTGCGCAGTGTGGAGTGCGAGACGCTCTATCTGGTGGGTGACATTATCGATATCTGGAGTCTGCAGCGATCGGTTTACTGGCCGCAGAGCCACAATGATGTGCTGCGGACGATTCTGGGCAAAGCCAAGCACGATACGCGGGTGGTCTATGTGCCGGGTAATCACGACGAAATGATCCGCGGCTACGTCGGCAATCAGTTTGGCAACCTCGAAATTATCCGCGAGGCTCTGCACACCACGGCGGACGGTAAGCGTCTACTGGTGATGCACGGCGACGAGTTTGATAGTGTGGTTCAGTGCAGCCGGTTGTTGTCGATGATGGGCAGCCTTGCTTATGAATGGCTGTTGTTGTTTAACCGGGTGGTTAACTCGGTTCGTAAGGTGTTCGGCCGTCCTTATTGGTCTCTGGCCGGCTATTTGAAACACAAGGTTAAGAACGCGGTGCAATTCATCGGCCATTATGAAGATACCCTGGTGAAGACAGCCGTCCATCGGCAGGCAGATGGGGTGGTGTGTGGTCATATTCACCGTGCCGCATTGCAGAAGATGCAGGGCATGATCTACGCCAACACCGGCGACTGGGTGGAGAGTTGCAGTGCGCTGGTAGAGCATCAGGATGGTCAGCTGGAGCTACTGGAGCACCTCTCTACGCTGGGTTTAGCGACGGTAGAGGACGATCCACAGCGCATGGCCCGGGCAGCCTGATCTGGGTGTTTGCCGGTACGGGCCCTTGAACCTGCGGGGTTTTTTTGAAAATACTCTATGGTGTGCAGGGTACTGGCAATGGTCATATCACCCGCGCCCGAGCGCTTGCACCGGCATTCCGGAAAGCCGGCGTTGAGGTTGATTACGTCTTCTCCGGCCGCGATTCAAATCGCTATTTTGACATGGAGCCGTTCGGTGATTACCAGGCATTCACCGGGCTCACATTGATGATGAAAGCGGGCCGGCTCGATTATCCGGCGACGTTGTTGCGCAATCATCCGCTGCGATTTCTAAGCGATGTATTTGATCTGGATACCCGCGACTATGATCTGGTATTGACCGATTTTGAACCGGTGACTGCCTGGGCCGGCCGACGACACCGGAGCCGGGTCATTGGTGTCGGCCATCAGTACGCGTTTCGCTACCCAGTGCCGCTGGCGGGCGCGACTCTTGCCGGTCGAGCTGTGTTTAATTATTTTGCCCCGGCGACGGAAGCTGTCGGCCTGCACTGGCACCATTTTGATCAACCACTTCTGCCGCCCTTGATCCCATCGATGTTGCCGGCTGGTAACTTCGACCCCAAACTCGTTGTGGTCTATCTGCCGTCGGCGAAACTTGAGGCGTTGCTGACCATCCTGAAGGTTTTTTCCGACTATCGGTTTCATGTTTATACCGATGTGGATCAGGAACAGCAGTTTGATCAGGTCTGCCTGAAACCCTTTTCCCGGGCTGGCTTCCAGCAGGATCTGGGCAGTTGTAATGCGGTGGTCTGTAATGCTGGTTTTGCACTCGTTAGCGAGGTACTGGCACTGGGTAAAAAGGCGCTGGTGATTCCGCTACGGGGGCATATGGAACAGCTGTCGAACGCGGCGGCCCTGCGTGATCTGCACTATCTGGTGACGGCCCCGGCGTTGACTAAAGATGCGCTTGGCAAGGTATTAGAGGCGGCGCCTGGACTACCGCACCACTGCCCGGATATCGCCACCCTGCTGGTGAAGCGATTACTGTCGGGGAAATCGTTAACGGACCGGGCGTGGGTAGAATCGGTTTGGGCGCAGACAGCGCCTTAACGGTAGTGGTTGCAGCTGAGGGTTAGAGTCGACAACCAGCGGCCTTCGCAGTAAGGTATTGGCCCTCAAAATATAATGATTGTTGATGGAGCAGCGCCATGAACCCAGATGACCTGAATAGCTTATTAATCGACCAGCCGGATGCCGGCCTGTTTCAGGTCAGCCGAAAGCTTTTTAATGATGAAGAGCTTTTTGAGCTGGAAATGGAACACATTTTTGAGAGCGGCTGGGTATACCTGTGTCATGAAAGCCAGGTGGCAAACCCCAACGATTTTTTTACCACCTATATTGGGCGCCAGCCCGTGGTGGTAACCCGCGACGAACAGGGCGAAATCAACTGCATGATTAATGCCTGTGCCCACCGTGGCGCAACCCTGTGCCGGGTGCAAAAGGGCAACAAGAAATTTCATGTCTGTTCTTATCACGGCTGGACTTACGACTCGACGGGAAAAAATGTCGACGTAAAGGATTTAAGTAGCGGGGGTTACCCGGATCCTTTCCTGCAGGCGAGTCATGACCTTTCCCACATTGCCAAACTGGGGGTTTACGGGGGATTTGTGTTTGGGTCTTTGAGCGCCGATGTCCCCGAGCTGGAAGATTATCTGTCTGAGTCGAAACCCTTTATTGAGATGATCTCCGCCATGAGCGCCGAGGGCATGGAAGTGGTCAAGGGCAGCTCTACCTATATCTACGAAGGTAACTGGAAGATGCAGGCAGAAAACGGCATCGATGGTTATCACTTCACCACTATTCACGCCAACTACGTGGGGGTGATCGCTCGTCGAGCGGCAATCGAGGCGGCGGGTGGCGAAGATAAAGTTAAGGTCGCCTATGATTCCTCGATGATGAAAGGTTTTAGCAGCGGTCATTACGATTTGAACAATGGCCACGCGGTGATCTGGATCGATTTCCCCAAACCGGAAAACCGGCCCCTGTGGGAAATGAAGGACGAGGTTGAAGCCCGGGTTGGTGGCGCCAAGGCTGAGTGGATGCTCAAACGTCAACGTAACCTGCTGGTCTACCCAAATGTTCAGCTAATGGAGCAGGCGTCCTCACAAATTCGAGTGTTTCGACCGATTTCCTATAACCGTACCGAAGTAAAAATTTACTGCATCGCGCCGCGGAACGAAACTCCGAGCATGCGTGAGCGGAGGTTGCGGCAGTACGAGGATTTCTTCAATGCCACCGGCATGGCCACACCGGATGACCTGATGGAGTTTGAGCAGTGTCAGCGGGGTTACGAAGGCCGCGAGGTGAAATGGCAGCAGGGTTATGACCGCGGGATGGCGGATATGATCGACGGTGGCGATGAGCTGGCTGATGAGCTCGGAATTAAACCCTATAGCAGCGGTCCCGACGCCACCCACGAAACCCTCTATCACGGCCAGTACCGGCAATGGGAAAAGATGATGAGCGCCGGCGTGAAACGGACCAGCGACGAAACATAACTGAGTGACCACCTGCTCCCATTATCAGCAAGGCTGAGGACCGATGGACGACTGCCTGTTTTGTAAAATTGCCAGTGGTGAAATTACCACCGACCTGGTGTATGAAACCGAATCGGTGCTGGTTTTCCGGGATATCAACCCGCAGGCGCCCCTGCACGTGCTGGTGATTCCGCGCAAACATATATTGACCGCCAACGATGTGGCGGCCGAAGATGCAGGGCTGGTGGGCGAGATGGTGCTGGCTGCCCAGCAGGTGGCAGCCGCCGAGGGCTATGCGGAATCAGGCTATCGGTTAGTGATGAACTGCAATGCGGATGCGGGGCAGACCGTTTTTCACATCCATCTGCATTTGCTGGCCGGGCGGTCATTGACCTGGCCGCCCGGTTAGAGAGCCCTGGTTACCGAGTGCAGCCCAGGCAGCGAGCAAAAGTAGCCTTCGCGGGAGCGACGACCAGGGTTTTGCCCGCCTGACCGACATTGTCGCCCAGCACGGTAAAAGGCAACGAGACGATAAATACTGCGGCACCGACAACCGTTGATGCCAGCTGAACGGGGCGTGCGATGAACATATCTGCCCCCATCTCGATGGCGGATGGTTGTTGCTGACTGGACGGTGCGGCAACGGTCGGTTGGGCGATAAGCATTAATGCCAGTGCGGCTGAGCCGAGTATTTTTGTGATGGTCCTGTTCATGGTTAAGCTCCAGCTATTTCTAATGAGTTAGCGTCCTGCGGCGGATTACCGATTTCGAACAAAGGGTCCTGAGTCTGGAATGTCGGGTTTTGGACGTCGGTTTGATGGATCGTTTTTTAATGTCCGGGTGTTTACCCTAAGTTAGCCAGGGTTTTTTTGTCAATGTATTTCAAAAGCCTAATGTAGGTTTCTCGAGTAATTTATCAACAAACCACCGTCCCTCAGCGGTTCCCCAGTTTGAGTTCCCCTTTTTCGACATTGATCGCCTGGGCCAGGTTCGGGTGTTTCTCTTGCCAGTCGGCGACGGCCAGTCGCCGGGCAAAGGGAATGATTGCCGCTGAAAGCGCCTGGGAGGCCGTGCGAGGAACCGCCCCCGGCATGTTGTTCACGGCAAAATGGGTGACGCCACACTCCTCATAGGTTGGCGCGGAGTAGTCAGTGGGGCGAGTAGTTTCGCTGCAGCCGCCCTGGTCCACCGCAATATCAACAAATACCGAACCGGGCTGCATCGCTGTGACCATCTCCCGGGTGATTATTTTGGGGGCAGACAATCCGGGTATTAGCACCGCACCGACTACCAGATCCGCCCGGGCCATCTGTTCCAGTAGTGCCTCCGGGTAGGGGTATTCGGCGGTAATGTTGGCTGCTGACTGGTGCCACTGACTCAAACGTCCGGCGTCAATATCCATGACCGTGACCTGGGCGCCCAACGCGGCCGCGAGCCGAGTGGCACTGCCACCGGCATTACCGGCGCCGATCACCAGTACCCGACCACGTTCGGCGCCACCGAGTCCACCAAGTAGTATGCCCCGTCCGCCGAGGTGCTGGTGGAGCAGGTTGGAGCCGTTTTGAATGGCCAGTTGTCCGGCTATGTCACTCATCGGGGCCAGTATTGGCAGTTTTCCTGCGGTAATTACGGTTTCAAAAGCGACCGCTGTGCAACCAATATCGAGCAATTGTTGCTGCAGTAGCGGCTGTGCCGCCAGGTGTAAAAAACAGAACAGCAGGTGCTCCGAGCGCAGCAGAGGGACTTCCTCCGGCTGGGGTTCTTTCACCTTGATGATTAGCTCGGCCTGGTCAAACAGGGTTTGCCGATCGACAAGGGTTGCGCCGATACGTCGGTAACAATCGTCGTCATAACCGCTTAACAGGCCAGCGTTGTGTTCTACCAGCAGTTCGTGATTCTCTTTGATCAGCAGTTCGCAGGCATGGGGGACCAGTCCTACCCGGCCTTCAAGCGTTTTAGTTTCAACCGGAATACCTATTTTCATCAGGTTGCTCCCTGTCGCTGAGTCAAGGTGTCATGGGCTTTTCGCGAGTAGCTGCTGCCAGGGCGGCCGCCATTAATGCCAGCAAAACCAGCACTGAAGAGAGAAGATTAGCGCAGGCCTGCCAGTGGCCGCCATTCTGAGCGATCCAGCCAGTTAACGGTGGGCCCAGTAATATGCCTAACCCCTGGCCAGACATGCCGAGGCCAATAATTGGGGCGACGGCAGACGGGCGGGTTGCCAGTTTCGGTGCCTGGACAAAAATTGCGGTAGGAATAATTCCGAGAAAGAAACCGTAGCTGCCCAGAATCAGGAAGGTAGTGGGGCCAGTGCCGGCCAGGTTAAATAGCGTCTGGGTAAGGATGATCATGGCTACCGCCGGACCCATTAGCAGTAACCAGGGCGGTAGCCCTTTTTTGGCTAATAAGCCGCCGAAAAGATTCCCGGGAATAATAAGGAGCGGAATCGTTGTTATCAGGGTAGCGGCGGCGGGTGTGGTCAGGCCGAGCTGGTCGGTGAAATAGATGGGCAGGAAAGTGAAAACGCTAAAGAACTGGAAACTGAAACAGGCAAAAACCAGCGCCAGTAGCCAGGGTCCTTTCCGTCTAAGCGCCGTCAGGTCAAACTCGCCACTACTCTGCTGACTGCCGGTTGATTTGGGCGTTCGAATCAGTAGCCATGCCAGCGCCGATGAGACGGCAGAAAAAAGCCAGAGGGCTCGCCAACCGCCGGAGGCCATTAACAGGGGTGAGAGCAGCATGATAATGATGCTGCCGACGGGTAACCATAGCGCCCACACGCCCATGGCCATCGCCCGGTCTTCATTGCTGGACATGCTGGCAATCCAGGCGGGGGCGGCAACCGTGAGCAGCACTACGCCGATGCCTTCGATGGCGCGGCCGGTAAGAATCGATGGAAAACTATCGGCCAGTAATGATGCCAGAGCCGCGACCGTCATGACTGCCAGACCGGTCTTGACCATGTGGGGCAGACCAAATCGGGCGCTCAGTTGCCCCGACAGCGTCCCGAATAGCAGGGTTGCCAGGTTGCTAATCGACATTATCCAGCCAATTTGTGCCAGCTGGAGGTCCAGCTCCAGCTGGATGGTTGGTGCGGCGGCACTGCCCTTGGCCAGCATGATCGCCGCGGCGATGCCGGCGATAAAGGCAACGCTGATGCCGCGCCAGTCGGTAGCAGTGGCTGGATTCACCCGATGGCGGCTTTGAGGTTTTGCACGAGGTTTGCGATTTCTTTGTCGGTGCGTTTTTCAGTCACGCAAATCAGCAGCCCGTTGGTCAGCTCAGGATAATCATCGGCGATTGCAAAGCCGCCCAGAAGTCCCTCCTTCTGGAGTTGCTGGAGGACGGGTTTTACAGCGGTGGGCAGGGTGAACAGGGTTTCGTGAAACGTGCTGGTAGAGAAGTGTTTCTCGACCCCGGGTATTGCCAGCAGTGCCGCCGTGGTCTGACGCATTTTCTGGTGGCAGCTCAACGCCACTTCACGCAGACCGGCTTTGCCCATAATCGCCATGTGCAGGGTCGCGGCGGTAGCCATTAATCCCTGATTGGTGCAGATGTTGGAGGTTGCCTTGCCGCGGCGGATATGCTGTTCGCGGGCCTGCAGGGTCAGGGTGTAACCGGTTCGGCCCTGAGTATCGACGGTACGGCCGACGATGCGCCCGGGCATCTGCCTCACCAGTGCCATTTTGCAGGCCATGAAGCCAAAATAAGGACCGCCACTGGCGAGTGGAATCCCCAGCGGCTGCCCCTCACCAAAGGCGATATCCGCTCCCAGTTCGCCCCACGCGCCAGGTGGTTTAAGCAGCGCGAGGCTAACCGGATTGACGGCGGCAATGGTCAGTGCGCCCTGTGTATGCGCCCAGTCAGTGAGCCGATCAACCTCTTCAATGACCCCAAAAAAATTGGGTTGGGCCAGGATCAGCGCTGCGAATTCCGGGGGTTGATCGGGTAACAGGAGTTGCCCGGTTTGTTCATCGAAACCAAGTTCAATCAATTCAATGGACTGGCCCTCGGTGAGGGTTTTCAGGGTTTCTCGCCAGCGTGGGTGGAGTGACCGCGGTAGCAGAATCCGGCGGGGCTTTTTTCGCTGGCTACGGATGGCCATCAGAACCGCTTCGGCGAGTGCCGATGCCCCCTCATAGAGGGATGCGTTGGCCGCCTCCATCCCGGTGAGGCCAGCAATCATGGTCTGAAATTCATAGACTAGCTGGAGGGTGCCCTGGCTGGCCTCGGCCTGATAGGGGGTGTAAGCGCTATAAAATTCGCCGCGGGTGGTCAGTTCCCAGACGGCAGCTGGAATGTGGTGATCGTAGGCACCCGCGCCAATAAAACAGGTTAGCGGACGGTTGTCCGTCGCCCGTTGGTTCAGCAGTTGCGAAACCTCCAGCTCGTTGGCGCCAGGGGGTACCTGTTGTAGTGCCCCGGCGCGAAGGTGTGCTGGGATTTCATCAAACAGCGATTCGGTTTCTGCCTCGCCAATGGCGTCAAGCATGGCCGAAGTTTCGGCCGCGGTGTGTGGAATGAACGGCATCAGTCGGTTTCTTCGAGGGTAGCCAGATACTCTTCTGCATCCAGCAGGTCAGCGAAGTCATTGTCGTGATCCGGCTTTATCTTGAATAGCCAGCCGGCCGAGTAGGGAGATTCGTTGACCAGGTCCGGCCGCTCTTCAAGCTCTTCGTTTATCGCCGTGACCGTCCCGCTGGCCGGGCAGTAGATATCAGAAGCTGCCTTCACTGATTCAACCACGGCGCTCTCTTCGCCGGCATCGAGACGATCACCGATCTCTGGTAGCTCGACGAAAACCAGCTCCCCAAGGGCCTCCTGGGCATGATCACTGATGCCAATTTCGAGTTCGCCATCGCCGCATTGCCGCGCCCATTCATGGCTGGGAAGAAATTTCAGGTCCTTGGGAAGGTTGGTCACGTGATAGCTCCAGATCGGGTTTAGAGTGCGGTGGTAATTTTGCCATTTTTGACGAATGGCAGGGGTACGACCCGCACAGCTTTTTGTTTGCCACGGATATCCACCTTGAGCGAGGTGAATGCTGGGTCGGTAGCGACGTCGGCGTCGATCCGGGCCAGGGCAATTGATCGTTGCAGGGTTGGGGAAAAACCGCCACTGGTGGTCACGCCCACCTTGTTATCATTGTGCAGCAAGGTCATGCCGCTGCGCAGCACGCCCCTGTCTTCCAGCAGTATGCCGGTAAACAGCGAATTTGCATGGGATCGCTGAGCGGTGAGGGCATCGCGACCAATAAAATCTCGGGTTTCAGGTTGCCAGGCGATTGTCCATTCAAGACCGCTCTCCAGTGGCGAGTGCTGCGGGTCGAGATCCTGGCCGTACAGGCAGAGTCCCGCCTCCATCCGCAGGGTATCTCGGGCGCCCAGACCCACCGGTGCGATGCCGGCGGCGATTAACTCATCCCAAAGCTGACATGCGTTATCGGTCGGAAGAATGACTTCAAACCCATCTTCTCCGGTATAGCCGGTGCGGGCGATAAAGAGTTCTTCAAATTCCAGACAGTGAAATCGGGGTAGTTCCATGAGCCCCGGTATCTCACCGAGCAGCGGGGCGGTTATCTGCCGGGCCGTCGGCCCCTGGATAGCGAGGATGGCCAGGTCCGTTCTTTTTTCGATGGCCACGGTGAAGTTTTTAGAATGCTCGGTAATCCATTCGAGGTCATTGGCAGCCGTGCCGGCGTTCAATACCAGTCGATAAAGGTCTGGCGCGCGGCGGTAAACGATTAGATCATCAATCACCCCGCCGTTGGGGTTGAGCATGCAGCTGTAGAGCGCTTTGCCGTCCTGCTGGAGTTTGTTGACGTCGTTTGCCAGCAGCATTTGCAGGAGCGCCTTGCTGTCGCGCCCCGCAAGATCAACGGCGACCATGTGGGAGACATCAAACACCCCGACCGATTCTCTAACCCGGTGGTGTTCTTCGATCTGAGAGCCGTAATGGATGGGCATTTCCCACCCGGCGAAAGGGGCAAAGTGGGCTTTGGCTTGCTGGTGCCAGGCATGCAGGCAGGTGGTTTTTAAGGGCAATGGACGGGTCTTTGCAGAGGGTTGTCGGGCGAAAATAGAAATCGGGCCAGTTGGGCTAATTCAACGGTCTTTTGATGGCGGGGGTGATGATTGAATGCTCGCCTTCCTCTTCGTCGAACTCATCGGCGTACTCCTCGCGAATCGCCAGGAAATCATCCATATTTTCGATCAGTGTGTCGACCAGTTCGCCGTCGAAATGCTGACCGCGTTGTTCCGTGCAGTAGTCGATCACTTTTTCCAGCGGCCACGCGGGTTTATAGACCCGCGGGCTGCTGAGTGCATCAAACACATCAACTAATGCGGTTATGCGGCCCTCAAGTGGAATGCGCTTCCCCTGTAGCTGCTGCGGGTAACCGGTGCCGTCCCAACGTTCATGGTGCGTTTGGGCGATGGTGGCACCCATCTCTAGCAACGCTGAATCACTACCCGCAAGCATGTCATAGCCCAGCTGGGCATGGGTATTCATGATGACTCGCTCGTTATCGGTGAGTCGTCCTGGTTTTAACAGGACAGCATCGGGGATGCCTATTTTGCCCAGGTCGTGCATGGGGGAGGCATCAAACACCAGCTCCCTGAAGCTGGCATCTTCACCGCGTAGCTCGGCGAGTTTGTGGGCAAAGTAACTGATTCTTTTGATATGGTTACCGGTTTCATTATCCCGAGTTTCTGCGGCTCGGCAGAGGCGGTAAACCGTTTCCCGTTGTGACAGCGCGAGTTGATCCACCAGTACCACGTTACGCAGCGCGATGGCGACCTGCCCTGCCAGCGCCTCTACCGGACGCCGCAGTTCTTCGGGGAACGCCTCGGCCTCACCGTTATGCATATGGTTGATTAGCTGAAGTACCCCGAGAACCTGGCCGAGGTTGTCAATGATAGGCACGACCAGCATCGACTGGCTGCGGTAACCCACCCGCTTATCGAAAGAATCGTCGAATTTAAAGGGCAGGCTGTCATGCCGATTGTACACATCGGGAATGAGGACGGTGTGTTTGTTAAGCGCCACATAGCCAGCCACTGAACGTGAATCAATTGGCAACTTGAAGGTGGTGAACTGGTTGTCAGTCGAGCGCTTTTCGAGGGTCAGGTTACGGGTGAACCGAAACTCAAGTTCATCGCGGTCGCGAACATACAGACTCGCGGCATCGGCGTTGGTAAAATTAAGGCTGTGGTCGACGACCTTCGCCAGTAGTTTCGGCAGTTGTCGCTCTTCAGATAACGCGATACCGATTTCTACGAGGCGCTGGGCGATATCCTGTTGATCCATGGGGTGCTCCGAGTCATACGGCCAAGAAGTTTGAAATAGCGGACACTACGGGGTAATTCCCGACTTTCAGCACAGGCGCAATCATACGTGGGTGATCAAACCCGTGGCAATGCGTCGGCTTTATTTAAATTTGAGACTCACCGAGAGAAATTGACCATGTCCCTGAGTGAACAACAGGCCCAGCAGGTTGCCGTCGTCCTTACCGAGGCGATGCCGTACATCCAGCGGTTCCAGGGCTGCACTATCGTTATTAAATATGGCGGTAATGCGATGGTGGATGAAACTCTGAAAAGCAGCTTTGCCCGCGATGTGGTGCTACTTAAACTGGTGGGAATAAATCCGGTGGTGGTGCACGGTGGTGGTCCACAAATTGGCCAGTTGCTCGACCGGTTACAGCTGGGAACCGAGTTTATTGACGGGATGCGGGTGACCGACCAGGCGACCATGGCGGCGGTGGAGATGGTGCTCGGCGGGCAGGTCAATAAGGAGATTGTCGGGTTGATTAATTCCCATGGCGGGAAGGCCGTGGGAATCACCGGCAAAGACGGCGCAACCATCCAGGCCCACAAAATGCATCTGCATCGGGAGGCAGGGGAAACGGCCGCGGATCTCGGCTACGTTGGCGAGGTTGCGCGGATCGATACCGGGCTGTTGAAGTTGCTTGATCAGGAGGATTTTATCCCCGTGCTCGCACCGCTTGGCGTGGGTGACGACGGCCAGTCCTACAACATTAATGCGGACCTGGTGGCCGGTGCCGTGGCCGAAGCACTGCAGGCGGAAAAACTAATTTTGCTGACCAATACGGCGGGATTGCTGGACGATAATGATCAGCTAATGGCGCGGTTAACCGCTCATCAGGTCGCTCAAATGATTGATGTCGGGACGATTTACGGCGGAATGCTGCCGAAGATTCGTTGCGCGCTGGAGGCGGTAAGCGGCGGGGTGAACAGTGCTCACATCATTGATGGCAGACAGGCCCACGCGGTGTTGCTGGAGGTGTTAACCGACGTGGGCATCGGTACGCTGATCGAGGGTTAGCAGTTCCCCGCAAGGGGGTGCGGCTGATCTGCGGTGTGGCGCGGTCAACCACCGGTTTGTGACATAAAGCGGATTACCTGCTCCGGCTTGTCACTAAATTCATGGCGTTCGGGCTTCAGGGTGATGGCGTGGCGAATGGCTGTCATCAGTTCAGCACGGTCAGCACCGCCACGCAGCAACGCTCGCAGCGAAAAGCTATGGTCCTGGCCGAGACACATGTAAAGCGTGCCATCTGCACCCAGTCGAACGCGGTTACAGGTTTCGCAGAAATGGCGCGAAATAGGCGTGATCAGGCCAATGCGTGCTTCTGAACCGGCGACGCGGTAATAGCGTGCCGGGCCGCCACCCGGCATGATGTCCGGGATGAGTTCAAAACGCTCGCGTAACTCCTCCATCACGGAGTCGAGGCCGCGATAGGTCTGCGTAGCGGCCAACCCGGTGGAGCCCATGGGCATGGTTTCGATTAACCGGAGGGTGTAACCCTCGTCGGCACAAAACTCCACCATCTGGGCGATTTCGTGGTCATTGATTCCGCCCTGGACCACCATGTTGATTTTTACCGGTTCTAGTCCAACCCGTTTGGCAGCGGCCAGGCCGTCGAGCACTTTATGCAGCTTGCCTCCACCGGTTATTTCAGCAAAACGATCCGGGTCAAGCGAATCAAGACTGATATTGACGCGGTTTAGACCGGCCGCTTTCAGTGGTTCAGCAAAGCGCCCGAGACGCACGGCATTACTGCTCATGGAGAGATCTTCAATACCCTCCAGGGCGCTCAATTTGGCGACCAGTTCCGGCAAGTTGTTACGTACTAAAGGTTCGCCGCCGGTCAGGCGAAAGCGCCTGGCCCCCAGGGCGCAAAATGCATCGACCACCCGAGTGATTTCATCAAAGGTGAGCCACTCCTCCGGTTCCTGAAAATCCTTATATCCCTTGGGCAGGCAATAGCTGCACCGCAGGTCGCAGCGATCGGTAACCGAGATGCGCAGGTACTCGATGGTGCGTTGAAAGGGATCAGTGAGAGTCATGTCAGGCATTCAGGTTACGGATAAATGAGTTTTGCAGCCGCCATTCTACTTGATAGCGGACAGCTATGTAGATTCCCCGATGCAGGTGTTAGTTCAAGGGCTTTAGCGATTCAAGCGACCAGCGGGCAACCGGAGGGCTGGCATCGGAGCTTTCGCGCGTGGCCAGGCGGAGGCTGCCGGCAAACGCAATCATGGCGCCATTATCCGTGCAGAGGTCGAGGGGTGGAAAATATACCTGCCATCCCTGTTCCCCGCTCAGGGTAGTGAGCCGTTGGCGCAGCTGGCGGTTGGCGCTTACCCCGCCGGCAACCACGAGTTGGGTAAGGCCTGTTTGTTGCAGCGCGCGTTTGCATTTGATTGCCAGGGTGTCGACCACGGTTTCTTCAAATCCGCGGGCGATATCGGCGATCGTTTGCGGGTCGGGGTCGGCGGGCACCTGTGAACGGACCTGGGTTTTGAGACCACTGAAACTGAAATCAAGGCCCGGTCGGTTGATCATTGGCCGGGTGAATTTAAACCGCGATGGATCACCTGTTTCGGCGACTCTGGCTAGTGCCGGGCCGCCGGGATAACCCAGCCCCAGCAGTTTGGCAGTTTTATCGAATGCTTCGCCGACGGCATCATCCAGGGTCTCACCGAGAATGCGGTACTCACCCAGGGCAGGGACTTCGATGAGCAGGGTGTGACCGCCGGAAACCAGTAACGATAAAAAAGGCGGTTCGGGAGCCGATTCCTGGCTGAGGAGTGGCGCCAGCAGGTGTCCTTCCAGGTGATGAACGCCCAGCGCCGGAATTTGCCAGCTCCAGGCCAGGGTCTGAGCTACCGTGGAGCCAACCATCAGGGCGCCAATTAACCCGGGTCCGCGGGTATAGGCAATTCCTTCAAGATCGTTCGGGGTGATAGCGCACTCTCCCATCAGCTGCCTGACAAGCGGTAACAACTTACGGACATGATCCCGTGATGCCAGTTCCGGTACTACGCCGCCATGTTCGGCGTGCAGTTCAGTCTGACTAAACAGGCGGTGTCCCAATAATCCGCGTTCCCGGTGATAGAGGCCAACGGCGGTTTCATCGCAGGAGGTCTCAATGCCGAGGGTGGTGAGAGGCGCCAGATTCAACCGGAAGGGTTCCTTATTGCTAATTTATTGCGGAAAGGTGCTGTGATTAGTGACGTGAATTGCAGTACAATCCGCCGTTTTCGTTTTTCTGCAAGCACTTCCCTTGCTTTGCTTTGGTGTTACCGGGCTATCACAAACCGGTCAGGGCGGCGTCTGGAAGATCAAGCAGGCTATCTTTTACACCGTATATTAATCCAATTTTATACCGGTAATTTTTAGCTGGATTAATTGTAATTCAGCAGACAGGAGTTTTTATGCCCTCAGTTCAGGTACGAGAGAACGAACCTTTTGATGTAGCGCTGCGTCGTTTCAAACGGGGTTGCGAAAAAGCTGGCGTGTTGACCGAAGTTCGCCGCCGCGAGTTTTATGAAAAACCGACTCAGGTGCGTAAGCGTAAAGCAGCGGCGGCGGTTAAACGGCATTTGAAAAAGCTGTCCCGCACCAAAATTTCCATGAACCGTGGCCGTGGCCCCGGTCGGCGTCGCTAGGTTCTTAAAGTAGTCATTGGCATTGTCACTTCGCGAGACAGTTCTTAGCGACATCAAGAGCGTGATGAAAAGCGGTGATAAGCCGCGCCTGGCTGCACTGCGGCTCCTCAGTGCAGCGATAAAACAGTGGGAAATCGACGGGCGCATCGAGCTTAACGATCAGCAGGTGCTGACGGTGCTCGACAAAATGGTGAAGCAGCGTCGGGAGTCGATTCGCCACTACTCTGAGGCCGGTCGCCACGAACTGGTGGAGCAGGAAGAATACGAAATTTCGGTCCTTCAGGTTTATCTGCCTGAGCCCCTGAGTGATGCCGAAATAGGCACAATGCTGGATAAAGCTATCGCCGATAGTGGGGCGCAAAGCCTCGCTGACATGGGCAAGGTGATGGGGTTGATGAAACCCCAGGTGCAGGGTCGGGCGGATATGGGTGCGCTTAGTCAGTTGGTGAAATCCCGCCTGGGATAGTTAACCACCGATCCATCGCGTCTCTCCCGGTCTTTTCGAGACGATTTAAATCCTTTTCTTTTTTTAGTGCCAGATAGCACATTCGGTGGAAAATTCTGCCCGATATTTGACGGGATTTTCCGGTCGGGGCACCCTGTCTGCCGGTTTCTGTAAGGAGAGTATGGCCGGTGAAATGGGCTAAATGGATTCTGCTAATCAATCTGTTAGTGGTACCGGGTTCGCAAGCAGAAGACTCCACCGCGGTCGATGTTCAGGTCACGGCTCTGTTTCGTGGCAAAGCATTGCTGACCATCGATAATCAGCCGAAAATGTTAGCTAACGGAGAATCCCACCGCGGGGTAACGCTGCTGTCTGCCGATAGTCGCGGTGCTGAAATTCGCCATCAGGGGACTATCCGCACACTAACGCTGAATCAACGCATTGGGGGTGGGTATCACGCCCGGTCTCAGGCGACATTACAGATCTGGCCGGACAGTCGTGGCATGTATCGAACCACCGGCACCATTAACGGTTTCGCCGTGATGTTTCTGGTTGATACCGGCGCCTCTTCCATCGCCATGAACAGCCAGCAGGCCCAGCGTATGGGGATAGACTACCGGCTGCGTGGAGAACCGCGCCGTGTCTCTACCGCATCGGCGGTGGTGTCTGCCTACGGATTAACCCTGAAGCAGGTTACGGTGGGCGAACTGGCGTTTAATCAGATCGACGCGGTAGTGATCGAGGGCAACCAGCCGACTGAAATTTTACTGGGCATGTCCTACCTGAACCGGCTGGAAATCAGCCATCGTAATGGCGCCATGGTGCTAAAACAGAAATACTAGATCTGCTAACCACCCGCCTGACTGGTCTGGCTCGCTGATTGAGGAGTTAGCCGGTCGTTAATGGCGGCGATTATGCTGTCCGCATCAAGCCCGAAATCGGCTCGGACCTGAGCCGGGCTACCGTGGTTGGCAAAGTGGTCTGCGAGCCCCAGATGAAGTAGCCTCGGCGTGAGCGCCTGAGCTGACAGGGATTCAGCGACCGCGCTGCCGGCGCCACCGCTGATGGCGTTCTCTTCCAGGGTCACGATCAGGTCATGTTCGGCGGCGGCCAGGGCAATTGCCTGAGAATCGATTGGTTTAACAAATCGCATATTCCAGACACTGGCATCCAGCGATTCGGCAGCGACAAGCGCTTCTTCCAGCAGTGTCCCAAAGCTGAGAATCGCCACTCTTTTACCGCTCCGTCGACGCTCGGCGATCCCCACTGGCAGCGTCGTCATGGTTGATTCAATTTCGACGCCGGGTCCACTGCCCCGTGGATAGCGGACTGCCGCCGGCTGGTCCAGATTAAAGCCGGTATAAAGCATCTGTCGCGTTTCGTTCTCGTCGGCGGGTGCCATAAGCACAAGATTTGGAATGCAGCGCAAAAAACTTAGATCGAATGCACCGGTGTGAGTGGCCCCATCCGCACCGACCAGTCCGGCTCGGTCAATCGCAAACAGTACCGGCAGATTCTGGATGCAGACGTCATGGATGAACTGATCGTAACCGCGTTGTAAAAAGGTTGAGTAGATTGCCACAACCGGTTTCAGCCCCTCCGTGGCCATGCCCGCTGCCAGCGTGATGCTGTGTTGCTCGGCGATACCCACATCAACGTAACGGTCGGGAAACTGGTCGGCGAACGCAACTAGCCCCGAGCCCTCTTTCATTGCCGGGGTAATGCCGACCAGTCGTTCATCTTTGGCGGCCATGTCGACCAGCCAGCCGGAAAAAACATCGGTAAAGGTAATTGGTTTAGGTGCGCTGGATGCAACCACTCCCTGTTGTGGATCGAAGGGCGTTACGCCATGGTATTTAATCGGGTTGTCTTCGGCATGTGCGTAACCTTTGCCTTTCTGGGTCACCACGTGGAGGAGTTGCGGTCCCTTTTTCAGCCGGAGTTTAGCCAGGGTGTCGGCCAGTTCAGTGACGTCGTGTCCGTCGACCGGGCCGATGTAATTAAAGCCAAGCTCCTCAAACAGCGTACCCGGCACCACCATTCCCTTGACGTGCTCTTCGGTGCGCCGTGCCAGTTCCTTGATTGGTGGAACTTTGCCGAGCACCTGTTTGCCATGTTCCCGCAAACTGCCGTAAAAACCTCCCGCTAGAATTCTCGCCAGATGGGTTGACAGGGCACCGACATTTTCAGAGATCGACATTTCATTGTCGTTGAGAACAACCAGCAGATCGGCGCCGACATCACCGGCGTGGTTCATTGCTTCATAGGCGAGCCCAGCGGTCATGCTGCCGTCGCCAATGATTGCCACGACCCGCTTATCGAGACCCTGGGTAGCGTTGGCCATGGCCATCCCCAGTGCGGCGCTGATGGAGGTACTGGAGTGGCCTGCTCCAAACGCGTCGTAGGGGCTCTCAGAGCGACTTAAAAAGCCGGAAAGGCCACCCTGCTTGCGGATGGTGAGCATCTGTTCGCGCCGGCCCGTCAGCACCTTGTGAGGATAACACTGGTGACCCACGTCCCAGACCAGGCGGTCGTCCGGGGTGTTATAGATATAGTGGAGGGCGACAGTAAGTTCGACCACGCCAAGTCCGGCAGCGAAATGGCCGCCGCTGGTGCTAATCGATTCAATCAGAAACTGGCGCAGTTCATCGGCCAGCTGGGGCAACTGATCGGGGGAGAGCTGGCGCAGATCAGCCGGGGTTTTTGCCTGATCAAGAAGGGGGTAATGAGTCATCGGTGGCTACTGGTCATGGGTGGCAGGTGGCAACTTAATGTGCGCGCTCAAGCTGAAACCGCACCAGCTCGCGCAGTGTGTCGGCCTCCGGGCCAAATTCGGTGAGTGCTTCCAGTGCTTTTTGACTACAGTGTTCGGCGGCCTGGCGGGCCCCATCAAGTCCGAGAAGCGTGACGTAGGTCGGCATTTGCCGGGCATCATCGGAACCATTGGGCTTGCCGAGCTGGTCGGTGCTGGCGGTGACATCAAGAATATCATCGCAAATTTGAAAGCAGAGTCCAAGCTGGGTGCTGTAATTATCGAGTGCGGTCAATGTCGCGGTTCCGGCACCGCCGGCAATTGCTGTGAGGCGGCAACACGCCTGGATCAGCGCACCGGTTTTGAGTCGGTGCATTCGCTCCAGACCAGTGATATCGAGGCCCCGTGCACTGGCGGCGACATCAATCGCCTGACCCGCCGCCATGCCCTGTACTCCGATGGCGGTGGCCATCGTTGTCACCATGGCGCAGCGCTGCTCAGCGGTGAGCTGTTCATGGGGGCGAGCCAGTAGCTCGAATGCCAGGCTTTGTAGCGCATCGCCGGCCAGAATCGCAGTGGCTTCATCGAAAGCGACGTGGCAGCTTGGTTTGCCCCGGCGTAGATCATCATCATCCATGGATGGCAGATCATCATGGATCAACGAATAGCCGTGGATTATTTCCACAGCCGCCGCAGCCGGGTCCACCGTTGTCAGTTCGCAATTGACCGTTTCAGCCGTGGCATAGATGAGGGTGGCACGAATGCGTTTTCCGCCGCCGAGTACGCTATAGCGCATGGCGTCGCCCAGCTCTCGGGACGGAGAGCGGTCAGTCGGCAACGCAGCCGCAAGCACCGCTTCGACGCGTCTCTGCGCGTCGTCCAGAAAACGGCTGAAACTCATTTTTCGTCCGGTTTACTAAACGGCTCAAAGCTAAGCTGGCCGTTTTCTTCAATCAGTTTTTCTACCCGTTGCTGGGCATCGTTAAGTGCGCTCTGACAACTGCGTGCCAGTTTGACGCCACGCTCGAAATCTTTCAGTGAATTTTCCAGGCTAACGTCTCCCTGTTCCAGTCGTTCAACAACGGCTTCGAGTTCGGCGAGTGCCTTTTCAAAATCGTGGGGATCAGTATCCTTGGTCAATGCTTGGCTCCATCGTCACATCCGGCATTTTTTCAGTTGCCCTGAATTAGTGAGGTACGATTCTATCGGTACTACCCGGGTAGGGCCGAACGGGTATGATCGGGTATGACGGGAGATTCAAACAGTCATCACCGACCATCGAGATTAGAGTGGACCGAAGGCCGAAAATCGGTTTACCCGGTAACGGCGGTTAGGATACATTAGCCCGGCTAGAGCTCATAGCCTCTGCACTTAATTGGGCCAGAATGCTCTTCACCCTGCAGCTGTAATCGGTAGATTGTTTGCAGGGCGATGCCGTTTTGGAGCGGCACGATCATAATTAGTAATCGTCAGCACTAATCACAGGAGATAGAAATGGATCTTAAAGCTAGTCAGACTCTGCAAAACCTGAAAGACGCATTCGCCGGTGAGTCCCAGGCTAATCGCCGCTACCTCTACTTTGCCGCCAAGGCCGACGTGGAAGGTTACAACGATGTCGCCACGGTATTCCGTTCAACCGCCGAAGGTGAAACCGGGCATGCCCACGGCCATCTCGAGTACATGGAAAGCGTTGGCGATCCAGCCACCGGTTTGCCAATCGGCAGCACCGCTAATAATCTAAAAGCTGCCGTTGCCGGCGAAACCCATGAATACACCGATATGTATCCAGGGATGACCAAGCAGGCTCGGGAAGAAGGCTTCGACGAAATTGCCGACTGGTTTGAGACGCTGGCCAAAGCCGAGCGCTCTCACGCCAATCGCTTTCAGAAAGCTCTGGATAACCTCGACGGTTAATCAGGACAGTGTGGAAAACCCTGGGGTCGTTTTCGTCCCCGGGGTTTTTTTTGTCTGCAGTAAAAGTTTTCAGGGGTTTCCAGCTAACCCCGGTTAAGGGTTGTTAATGAGCGACAGTTACGACGCAACATCGATAGAAGTCCTCACCGGACTCGACCCTGTGCGTAAGCGTCCGGGCATGTATACCCAGACGGAGCGCCCGAATCATCTGGTCCAGGAGGTGATCGATAACTCGGTCGATGAAGCGCTTTCTGGCTATGCCAGTAAAATTGATGTCACCCTCTACCGCGACGGTTCGCTGTCGGTCCGTGATGATGGCCGCGGTATGCCGGTGGACCTGCACCCGGAAGAAGGAGTGCCGGGGGTGGAGGTTATTCTCAGCAGGCTCCATGCTGGCGGTAAGTTCAACACGGAAAACTATCAGTTCTCTGGCGGCCTGCACGGCGTGGGCGTGAGCGTGGTTAATGCGCTCTCCACCCGGCTGGAGGTCTCCATCCGTCGCGATGGTGGTCAGTTTTTTATTGCCTTTGAAAATGGCGAGCTGGTCGAGCCGTTAACTAAAACGGGCGAGGTTGGCAAACGCAACAGCGGTACGGAATTGCGTTTCTGGCCAGACGCCAAATATTTCGACAGTCCGAAAGTGTCGCTTTCTCGACTCAAACATATGTTGCGCGCCAAGGCGGTTCTCTGCCCTGGGCTGCGGGTTAGTTTTACTGACGAAGCCGAGGGTCAGTCGGAAGAATGGTTTTACGAGGAAGGTCTGGGCGACTATCTGGGTAGTGCACTGACCGGCCTTGAGCAGTTGCCGGAACAGCCCTTTGTGGGCAGTTTCTCTGGTGAGAATGAAGCCGTCGACTGGGCAGTCAGCTGGCTGCCGGCCGGTGGAGCCTCGGTGGTGGAAAGTTACGTTAACCTGATTCCAACGGCTCAGGGTGGCACCCATGTGAACGGACTGCGCACCGGATTAACCGAGGCGATTCGAGAATTTTGTGAATTTCAGAGCCTGCTACCGCGAGGGCTTAAAATTGCGCCGGATGACGTCTGGGAACAGTGTAACTATGTGCTCTCGGCAAAATTACGCGAGCCGCAGTTTTCAGGTCAAACCAAAGAACGGCTCTCCTCGCGAGAGTGTGCGCCCTTTATTGCCGGGGTGAGTAAGGATGCGTTTAGCCTTTGGCTGAACCAGCATACCGATGTTGCTCAGCGAATTGCTGAAATGGCGATTAACCGAGCCCAGAGCCGGATGAAGGCGGCCAAAAAAGTCGTTCGTAAAAAGATAACCAGTGGCCCCGCATTACCGGGAAAATTAGCTGACTGCACCGCCCAGGATCTGGCTCGTACTGAGCTCTTCCTGGTCGAAGGTGATTCCGCCGGTGGCAGCGCGAAACAGGCTCGCGACAAGGAATTCCAGGCGATTCTGCCGCTGCGGGGCAAAATACTGAACACCTGGGAAGTGGCGCCCACCGAGGTGCTGGCGTCTCAGGAAGTGCACGACATCAGTGTCGCCCTGGGGGTAGACCCGGGCAGTGACGATTTAAAGGGCCTTCGTTACGGCAAGATTTGTGTGCTGGCAGACGCCGATTCCGATGGTGCACACATTGCTACGTTGCTATGTGCGCTGTTTCTGCGGCATTTTCGTCCCCTGTTGGAGGGCGGCCATATTTATATTGCCATGCCGCCGCTGTACCGCATTGACGTGGGCAAACGGGTTTTTTATGCCCTCGATGAGGCGGAAAAAAAGGGCACGCTCGACCGCATTGTCGCCGAAAAAATTCGCGGGAACCCGAGCGTTCAGCGTTTCAAAGGGCTGGGCGAAATGAATCCCATGCAGCTGCGCGAAACCACCATGGACCCGGATACCCGCCGACTGGTCCAGCTGACCGTGGAAGCGGGTGATGGCGCGGCCCAGTTGATGGATATGTTGCTGGCCAAAAAGCGCGCAGGTGACCGCCGTGCCTGGCTGGAAACCAATGGTGACCTGGCGGAACTGGTCTAATCCGGGTTAACAGGGGCTGGCCGACCGAGCTCATACGAAACTAACCCCTTTGACGAATTATTGAAGCAAAAGAGACCCCATGAGTGACACGATAGAAGCCCCCGACGCGCCCGAGCGCCAGCCGCTGCAGGTGTTTACCGAGAAAGCCTACCTGGATTACTCCATGTACGTGATTCTCGATCGCGCTTTGCCGCACCTGGGCGATGGTCTGAAACCGGTGCAGCGGCGAATTGTCTACGCCATGTCTGAACTGGCACTGGGCGGGAACTCCAAGCCTAAAAAATCTGCCCGTACTGTGGGCGACGTGATTGGCAAGTTTCACCCCCACGGTGATTCCGCCTGTTACGAAGCAATGGTGCTGATGGCCCAGCCATTTTCCTATCGATATCCATTGGTTGAGGGGCAGGGCAACTGGGGATCGGCGGATGATCCGAAGTCCTTTGCCGCCATGCGTTACACCGAGTCCAAGCTGGCGGCCTATTCAAGTTTGCTGCTTACCGAGCTGGGTCAGGGCACGGTTGAGTGGCAGCCAAATTTTGATGGCACGATTAACGAACCAATATTGCTTCCGGCTCGGGTGCCCAACATTTTACTTAATGGTGGGCGGGGCATTGCCGTGGGCATGTCCACCGACATCCCGCCGCATAACCTGCGTGAGGTCGTGGCGGCGACCATCCACCTGTTGCAACGGCCGCGTGCAACCCTGGATGATCTGCTGGAATTGATGCCGGGGCCTGATTTCCCCACGGGTGCAGAAATTGCCACCCCGGCCCGTGAGCTGCGGGAGATGTACTCGAGCGGCACGGGTTCGGTGCGGATGCGGGCCCGTTACGAAATCGAAGATGGCATGATTGTTATCCATACCTTGCCGTATCAGGTGTCGGGTGAAAAAGCGATTGAACAGATTGCGGCACAGATGCAGGCCAAAAAACTGCCCTGGGTCGAGGATATACGCGACGAATCGGATCATGAACACCCGACCCGAATTGTGTTGGAGCCACGCTCCAATCGAATTGATAAAGAACGGTTGATGGCGCACCTGTTTGCCACCACGGATCTGGAAAAAAACTTCCGCGTCCACTGCAATATCATCGGCCTGGATGGTCGCCCACGGGTGGTGGGTCTGCTGGAAATGCTTCGTGACTGGTTGGTGTTTCGCCGTGACACCGTGCGCCGGCGGCTTGACTACCGGTTGCAGAAAGTCCTTGATCGGCTGCACATAGTGGATGGTCTGATTATCGCGTTTTTAAATCTCGATGAGATTATCGCGATCATTCGTAACGAAGAGCATCCCAAGCAGATATTGATGGAGCGCTTTAACCTGTCCGATCGTCAGGCCGAGGCGATTCTGGAGACCAAGCTGCGTCATCTGGCCCGGCTTGAAGAGACCCGGTTACGGGCTGAGCAGGCGGAGCTGGAGGCGGAGCGCGATTCCCTGCAGGCGCTGCTCGGGTCAGACAAGGCAATGACCCGGTTGATTCGCGACGAACTTAAAGAGGACGCCGCCAAACATGGCGATGACCGGCGCTCTCCGATTGTCGAACGGGCCAGTGCCCAGGCGTTGCAGGAGTCCGAACTGACCCCGGCAGAGCCGGTGACGGTGGTGCTTTCGGCCATGGGCTGGGTGCGCGTTGCCAAAGGCCACGATGTGGATGCGTTGACCCTGAGCTATAAATCCGGTGACGAATTTCTGGCTGCGACCAGCGGCCGTAGCAATCAGCCGGTGGCGTTTCTAGATAGCACCGGGCGCAGCTACAACCTGCCGGCGCATACGCTGCCTTCAGCGCGGGGCCACGGTGAACCCCTTAGCGGTAAGTTGAATTTGCCAACCGGTGCGACCGTTCAGCAGCTTCTGCTGGCGGCCAATGAACAGTCGCTGCTACTGGCGAGTGATGCGGGCTACGGTTTTCGCTGTCAATTCGACAACCTGCTGAGCCGCAACAAAGCCGGTAAAGCGCTGCTCAACCTGCCGACCGGCGCACGGGTAATGGCACCCGGTCTGATTCAGAATGTGGAGACTGATCGCGTTGCCTGTGTGAGTGAGGATGGTCGGTTGCTGCTGTTTGCGGTGAGCGAACTGCCGGAGCTGTCTCGTGGCAAGGGAGTGAAGTTAATCAACTTGCCGAAGCCGAAAAGCGGCGGTGCTCCGACATTGATCGCCGTGACTGTCGTCGGCAGCGATCAGTCGCTGGTTATCTACGCCGGTAATCGGCACCTGACCCTTAAGCCTGCCGACCTGGAACCTTTCGTGGATAGCCGTGCTAAACGTGGCCATGCGCTGCCCCGCGGTCTGCAGCGGGTAAAGCGGGTGGAAGTCGTTTAAGCGACGGATTTTACTGACGCTACAGGTTGACCCTACTGATCCGATAACCTTCACCAGATCATTCCAATTCAACGGCCTATCGGCGGTCGTTGAGAGAAATCCGGCGAAGGTTAATCACATGGAAAAGTACCGGCAATTGCTCGAGGAACGAGCGGCAATGCTCCAGCAACAGCAAAAGAATCTGGCCCCGACCCGAGCCGTCATTACCGGGGCGGCTAACCCCTCGGCGGCGGGATCAAAAGAGGCGCTGGTTCGGCAGCTATTTGCCGAAGACCAGGCCCGGCAGCTTTTTCTTCACCTTGACCAGGTCCGCGATGCTCAGGCGCGTATCGCTGATGGCACTTACGGGGTGTGTCAGCAATGTAATGGGGAAATCAGTGCGGGGCGCCTGCAACTCCTGCCGGAGACCCCCGTCTGTTTAGGGTGTCAGGAAATCGCGGAGGCTGGCTGAGTGGTGCCCGTTATTTTTCGGACTGGGTAAACCGCTTTACCCAGGGGAAATAGATCCAGTAGGGAAGTAGTCGCAGGGTTTTGAGAATGCTGGTAAACAGCCAGGGGAATTTGATTTCAAAGTGGTTTTTCCCCAGCCCCTTGATAATTGCGTCAGCGGCGACTTCGGCACTTACCAGGAAGGGCATTGGAAAAGGGTTACGGTCCGTTAGTGGCGTTTTTACGAACCCTGGATTAATAACCTGAATCTTTAAATCGGTGTCACTCAGATCTAAGGTTAGCGCTTCGCACAGATGAATCAGCGCTGCTTTACTGGCGCCATAGCCGGCTGCGGTGGGTAAACCCCGGTAACCGGCTACCGAAGCAACCGCCGCGATATGACCGCTATTGCGATCCATCATGCCTGGCAGCAAAGCCTCGATGGCGTGAACGGCAGCCATTAAATTTAAGTCGATAAGCTCTTTAACGTCATCGGCGCGAAAATCCGTGGCAGGGGTTGGCCGGTGCGTCCCTGCATTGAGAACCGCCAGGTCGATACTGCCCAGCTGTTGCTGAATCTCAGCAATGACTCGCTGATTTTCACCGCTCTGGGTGAGGTCAGCGGGAAACGGGTGGATGGCTCCATTCAACGATATCGACTCCTCCGCGAGGACGCCCAGCGACTGTTCATTGCGGGCGGTGGCGGCAACGGTATAGCCGTCCCTTGCCAGTGCCAGACAGAGCGCTCGGCCCATGCCCTGGCTGGCGCCGGTCACCCAGATAAGCTTCCAGTCCGATTTGCCGGTCATGATGATTCCTCGTCGCCGCACTGCTGGCAAACCAGTTCGATGTCGCTGCCGTCGGAGCCCTTGAAAAGCAGCTTCACCCATCGCCCCTGCTCGTCGTACCAGGCGTCGGTGTCATGCAGCTCACCCGTGTAACGGTAACGAGCCGCCCGGCGGGATCGCTCACCGGTCCTGACCTGCTCGGCCGATAAAGGCTCAACACTGACCTGATTCACCTTGCCGGTTAGCGTATTCAGTACCGCCTCGTGATTGATGACTGCAGCGTTGTAATGGTGGGTGGGCAATATGTCAGCGGGCACGGTGACCGGGCCGGTCGGGCCCATGCCAGTGAGCTCGTTTCCCTGGCGTTTCAGGCTCAACCCGGTTGTTTCGCCGTTGTCAGAGATTTTACTGGTGACGGACTGCAAGCTGCCGTCCTGCCAGACTTCGCGACCGCGATATTGATAGCGGTAATGCAGCAGCCATAGCACTGTAATATCAAGGTTCATTTCGGTCTCAACGATCAACTGGTCGCCGGACTGCTCGAAAGTGGTGGTGTAGTCACCCACTGGTTTGCCGTTGCGGACCACCTCAAACTGCAGTCCCTGTTCACCGTAAAACGCTTGCCAGTCCCGGGTTTCAGCATCACTGGCACGAGCGTTAAGGGCGAGGCCAATCAGGACGCAGGCTGAAAGAATATAGTGATGGTACCGAGTTTCAGACCCCATTTTCTCATCTCCGCTCTGTTAATTAAGACGCCGTCGGGCTGGAGAAACATCCAGTCCTTAAAGGTGGTTCGCACGGGACGGCCGTTGATGGGGATATCGATTTGATAGCTCCAGTAGAGTGCCTTACCGGCCCGCTCTCCCTGGGCGATTCCGATTACGTCACCGGCCGTGCCGGTATATTTGCCATCCGCTAAGGGCGTAATGCGCCATTCCCGCTTGGTTTTTTCTCCATCAAAAAACTCAAAGCGTTCATCCAGTACAAACTCGCTGCCGTCCCATCCTCCGTCGATGGTTACCTTGAACTCTCGGCGCAGATTGCCAAACCGGTCAGTGACCAGGCCATAGCCGAGCACCCGGCCGTCGAAGAACTCTTCGACCTTCAAGGTGGGTTGGCTATTTTCAAATTGTTCGATCTTCATGGTGCTGCACCCCATTAAAAGTGGTATTCCGGCGATCAATAAAATGGTTGTCCGGGTGAATCGGTTTAGTTGTCTGCGCACAGATAGTCTCCTGAATAGCGTCGTAAACGGCTGCGAACCATGTCATGGCGGCGCTCATCGAGCGGGAAATTCCAGACAATAGCAATTGCCATAATCTTTAATACGCAGGGAATCCACGCATAGATCATCGCTAATCGCAGGGCAACGGAATTAGATACCGGCCCCGTTTCGGTCCAGCCGGACGCGCTCACCAGCAGGGGACCGGTCACCACTGCAATGCCCAGGGCCAGCTTGGTCACCAGACTGGCCCCGGCAAAACTTAATGCCGGGTGGTTGCGGCGAAATCGCCAGCGATCCCAGTCAACCACATCGGCCTGGATGGAGGGCGGCAGGGCCAGATCCGCCGCCAGCGCCACGCCAGTAACAACGCAAACCGCCATAAAGCCAATCAGGTCGCCCTCACCGAGTAGCGGCACCAGGGCGAAAGCGCCGGTGGCTGCCAGCATTGCTGCACACCAGAGTCGATGTTTGCTCATGTGCGGGCCCAGCAGGCGCATCAGCGCGATTCCCCCGATGGCCGAAAGAAAATAAATGAGTAAGAACTGTCCTCGACTACTGGCAGGTGCGCCGAGCAGGCTGGTAATGATGATTGGGAACAGCACCGCGGCAATGCCGTTGGCCACGCCGTTCAGGGTCCAGGCCGTGAGCAGTCGTAGCCAGAGCCGATTTGAAAACAGGGCCAGCCAGCTGGGTGCTTGAGCGGCAATGGCGGTTGGCGTGCGTTTATCGGGCTGGCTCACCGGCGGTTCGGGTACCACCCTGATCATCCAGGTGAACGCGACTATCCCAAAAGTAATGGCAAGGCCGGCCAGGACCTGCATGATTTGAGGGCTAGTCCATCCCAGCTGGCCGCCCACTGCTGGTACCGCTGCCGACACCAGCAGACCAATCAGGCCCATGAATTCGCGGCTACTGTTAAGGGAGAGACGTTGCTGGTAAGTCGGTGCCAGGTCGGTAGACCAGGCCAGATAAGGGATCTGCACCAGTGTCCAGCCCAGGTACAAAAGCAGTGCCCAGCCAAACAGCCAGCGGGCACCACTGTCGGCTGCCGGGGTAAACAGGGCCCACAAAGCCGGGGCCAGAATGAGCGCCCCAAGCATTATCCAGCCACGCCTTTTGCCAAACCGGCCGAGGGGATGTTCGCACCAGCGACCGGCGAAGATGTCCGAGAACAGGTCCAGCACCCGAGCGGCACCGAGTAGCAACCCCACAGTGGTCAATGTCAGCGCCGTGTGCTCCACGTAGAAGGTCGGCAGCAGTATGTAAACCGGTACGGTGGGCAACGCCATCACCAGAGCGGGCAGGGAGTAGGCGATAGTCGTTCGCCGATCGGCCATGGCTGTTAGCCCAGCGGCTTTTGAATGCGGTACAGGCGAACATCGATGGATTCAGCGTCGAAGCCGCTTTCACAGTAGCAGAGGTAATATCGCCACATCCGCCGAAAGCGTTCGCTGTATCCGAGTGCCGATATCTGCGGCCAGGCGCGATCGAACCCCTCTCTCCAGTAGCGCAGGGTGGTCGCGTAGTCGTGGCCAAAACCGATTTCTTCGTCAAGCTGCAGACCGGATTCGTCGATCAGTCGGTGCATGGATTTTGGGGTCAGTAGCATGCCCCCCGGGAAGATGTATTTCTGGATGAAATCGACATTTTGTCGGTAGCTGTCGAACCGGTCGTCATCGATAGTGATTACCTGAATGACTGCGGTGCCGCCCGGTCGAAGCAACTGGTTGATGCGGTTGAAGTAGCCTGGCCAGTGGGCCTCGCCGACCGCTTCGAGCATTTCAATCGAGACGATGGCATCGAACTGCCCACTCAGGTCGCGATAGTCTGTCAAGCTGAACTGGATGGTCGATTCGCCATCCGTTAAATTTCTCGCCCCGCAGCTCGCGAGCTGTTCTGCTGACAGGGTAATACCCTGGTAATCCACCGGCCGCTGGGCAGTTAACTGAGCGGCAAAACCGCCCCAGCCGCAGCCGATCTCCGCAAGTCGTAGCGGTGCCGGTTGATTATCGGCTGGCAGCCAGTCAATTATTTTCTGGTACTTGTTCTGCTGCCCTTGCTGAAGAGACTCGGTCTCGTTGCTAAACAGTGCCGACGAGTAGGTCATGCTCGGGTCAAGCCAGAGGCGGTAAAAATCGTTGCCCAGATCGTAATGATGAGCAATGTTGCGGCGAGAACCCCGTCGGCTGTTTCTGCGTAGCAAATGGCCGACACGGTGCAGTCGCTTTAGCCAGGCTGCGGACCAGTGGCCGTCGATTATCGCCGCCAGGTCGCGCTCGTTTTGCATCGCCCAGTTGGTTAGTGATTCCAGTGGGTCGCAGTCCCAGAGACCTTCCATGTAGTCCTCTGCCCAGCCGATCAGGGTGGAACTGAGGCCGCGCCGGACAATGCGCCAGTCATTGATTCTTAATTCGGGAATGCATGAATCATCCCTCACTGAACCGATTCGGTTCACCCTGCCATCTGGCAGCCGGATATCCAGCGCAGTGAAATTAGCGCCGTTAAGTTTTTTGAGTGCCAGGTCGAACAGAGGGTGCCATTCGTGCCTGCTATCGATAGTAGCGTGATCCCTGGTATCGGTTGTTGCCGGAGAAAGCTCGTTCATACCCTGGTTTCCTCAACGGGTGGAGTGGATGATCCGCAGCTCGACGAATCAGTTAGGTGGCTCGGCCTGGGCTGAATCGCAATGCCTTTTAGCCAGAGCTTCAGCGCTTGCCAGTGGATGGCTACAACGACTTTGAACGGCAGTAGCGGAGTGCGTATCGATTCCGCCAGCAGCGTTTTCAGGGTCAACGAGTGTCGTTTGCCCTGTAGGTCCGCCGTTAACAGATGGCGATGGTTGTCAAAGTAGTCGATGGTGACGCCGACTTCGGCGGCTGGCGGCACCAGCCGGAATTGATAATGGCCCTGATCCGGCATGAAGGGCGATACATAAAGCAGCTTGTTGGCGTGTTGCAACACAGCGGGGGCGGTTTCGTCACCACCGCAGTTCGCCGCTACGGCGGAATCGACCGGAATAAAGTAGTGGTGACGTTGATGGAAGGTATTGGTCACCTGGTGGATAACCGCAAAAAGCTGATTGTGCTGGTCGTAGCAATAAAACAGGGCCAGGGGGTTGAAGGTAAAGCCGAGAAAGCGGGGGAAGCTGAGCAGCGCTATCCGTGTGGGTATCGGCTGGCCGTTTGCCACGCAGGTTTGGGTGACATGTTCGCGGAGGGTTATCGGCTTCTGCCCGGATGATTTCCTGGATTTTTCTGACTGCAATTCGCCGTGGTCGCCATCGTAAATGCTCCACAGGGCGCGCCGGTTATAGCCGAACAGCCAGCGCCAGCCACGCCGCTGATCCAGTGCATGAAGTTCATCGAGGTCTACCAGCCAGCTGCTGACGCGGTAGCGAAAGGCGTGGGCTTTGGGCAGATACCGGTGATGATCCACCGCGCCACGATAAATTGCCGAGTGCATCAGGCAGCTGCGGCCTGGCGTTGGGCATGCACGGTAATCCGCGAATGCGGGTCGTCCAGGTGCCAGGGGCGTTTGACGTTGCCGAGCTGTTCGGCAACGGCGAGCCCGGATTGCAGGCCGTCTTCATGAAACCCCGATCCAAACCAGGCGCCGCAAAACCAGGTCTGTCGGCGTCCCTGTAGCGACCAGAGCCGGGTTTGGGCGGCCAGCGCTTCAGGGGTGAATAAGGGGTGATCGTATAAAAAACCGGCATGAATGGTATCGGGGTCTGGTTCGGTGATCGGGTTCAGCGTTAATAGCATCGGCTCGTGGCTGCGCAGATGTTGCAGGCGGTTCATCCAGTAAGTCACGCAGACCTTGGTGTCATCGTTGCCGTTGCGCAAACCCAGGTAATTCCAGCTTGACCAGGCCGCGTTGCGTTTGGGCATCAGCCGCCGGTCGCTGTGGAGCAGGGCCCGGTTACGCTCGAACTGAAACGGTGACAGTAGCTGCTGTTCCTGGTCATCGCTATCGATGAGTAGCTTCAACGCCTGGTCAGCATGGCAGGCGAGTACGACCTCATCATAGTGACCGATGCCGCCCTGCCAGTCGGTGACCTCGACTTTGCCGGCCCGGCGGCGCACCGATCGTGCGCCGCAATTAGCCATCGCCCGAGGGCCGAGGGCCTCGAGTAATTTATTGACGTAGGTGCGACTGCCGCCGGTTACCGTTCGCCACTGGGGGCGGTCGCTTAGCTGCAACAGGCCGTGATTTCGACAAAAATTCAGAAAGGCCCGGGCAGGATAATCCAGCATTTTGGTGGCAGGCGTGGACCAGATCGCGGCGCCCATGGGAATCAGGTGATCGTTACAAAATCGGTCGCTGTAATTGCCCGCCTCGATAAGTTCGCGCAGGGTTGTCTGGTCATCAAGGGTGGCTTCAATACCCTCGGCGTGGCGATAAAACCGCAACAGGTCACGCATCATTTGCCAGAACCCGGGGTTAACCAGATTGCGCCGCTGCGCGATTAACCCATTCAGACCGTCACTGCCATATTCGAGCCCGCCCTGGTCGAGGGACACAGAGAAGGACATGTCGGTGTCAGTCACCGGCACCTGCAGGTGTTCGAACAGTTTGTTTAGATTCGGATAATTCCGGTCATTAAAAACGATAAACCCGGTGTCCACCGGAATCGGTCCATCGGGCGTGCTGACGTTAACGGTGTTGCTATGCCCACCAAAGCGGTCGTCTTTTTCAAACAGGGTGACCTCGTGCTGCTGTGCCAGCAACCAGGCGCAGGACAAACCGCCGATGCCGGATCCGATGACTGCTACTTGTTTGCCGGCCATTTTCCGCTCCGCTTAGTCAATGATGACAAGTTAACCCCAATCGAGAAGGGTTGTTGCAACGGCTTACGCAAGTGTGGCCGATCCGGATCACCGGATTTTGAAAAACTGGGGTTTTAAAAACAGATTCTTTAAAAAACCGGGGCGAAGTAATGCGACACATCAGCAGGTGCTGAAAAAATTTGTCGGATGGGTGATCTGGATTTTTCGGGGATGCGTAAAGACTGGTACGATGAATGCCGCGAAACAAATACTGAGGCAGGTTGTATTGGAACCGTCGACCGAAGCGGACGGCACTCGTTGGGTGCGAGTTATTCAGCGGATAGCAGCGCATCGCGATCGAGAGGCGTTTGCTGAGTTGTACGATCACTTTACGCCGCGTGTCAGTGCGTACCTACGGCGCCAGGGCGCTCTGGGCACGGCCGGTGATGATCTGGTGCAGGAAGTGATGCTCGCCGTCTGGCGCAAAGCTGCCCAGTTTGACGCAACGCGCGCAGCCCCCTCTACCTGGCTGTTCAGAATTGCCCGTAACCAGCTCATCGATAGCCTGCGCAAACAAAAGGCGCGCGGGGGTGATCAGGCCCACCAAAGTGTTGACGATGAAGAAACGGCCAGTGCTTTGACGACTGAGCAGGCTGAAACAGGTGACGACAATAAAATTCTACGATTGATGACAGAACTACCAAAACTGCAGAATGAAGTGATTTATGCGTCCTATTTCCTGGGCCAAAGTCACGGGGAAATTGCCGATAGCCTCGCTATTCCATTGGGTAGCGTAAAGTCGAATTTGCGGCTGGCGTTTCAAAAACTCCGCGCCAGTCTTGGAGTGGAGTTATGACACTTCACCACCACCTGGATGACTCGACCCTGGTCGCCCACGCTGCCGGAACCCTCAGCACGGAAATGGCCCTGGTCGTTGACTGCCACATGGAATACTGTGCGAGCTGTCGAGAAAACCTGGTTGCCGCCGAGCAGCTGGGGGGCGAGATGATGATGGGCCTTGCAGACACGGCGGGGGCGATGTCGGCCCCGAGCGAGGAAGCCAAACGGGCCTTACTCGCGAGCCTTGACGATGGCGATATTGAATCACCCGCTGAGGTGGTCGATGAGGATATCGACGGTTCGGAACTGCCGCGTGCGCTGGTCACACTTCTCGGCGGAGGCCTGGAACAGTTAAAATGGCGATCCCTTGCACCGGGGTTAAAGCAGGCACGCATCGCCGGCGGTGGTGATGGCCTGCGGGCATTATTGATTGCACCGGGAACCTGCATGCCGCTTCATGGGCATCGGGGCAGTGAGCTGACACTGGTCCTGCAGGGCTCCTACAGTGACGAGATCGGGCGGTTTCAACCCGGTGATATTGCCGATCTGGACGTGGATACAGAACATCAGCCGATTGTCGACCGAGATGTTGAGTGTATCTGTCTGGTGGCCACGGACGCACCGTTGAAATTCAAGGGTATTATTCCCAGGCTGTTGCAGCCCTTTTTTGGTATTTAAAATCCCCGTTCCCTAATTTATCGACAGCCATGACTGTCCAGGATTGATGGATGAACTCTCTCGCGGACCCGAAAATCAGTGACTTGCTACAGCGGCTTCAGGAGTCTGCCCAGCGTGACAGCGAACGCTGGGCTGAGCGTAGCGCCCGGCAGCAGCAAAACCCTCCCGCTAGCGATGAGCCAGACCCGCTGATCCGTATGGGGGAGTTCTATTTAGGGGTTTCGCCGGCGGAAGGCAAACTGCTCTATATGCTGGCACGCAATGGCAAGGCGAGACAGATCGTCGAATTTGGGGCTTCTTACGGCATTAGCACCCTGTATCTGGGTGCGGCAGCACGAGATAACGGTGGTCAGTTGATTACTACCGAGGTGCACCCCGACAAATGTGTTGCGACCCGGCAGTTAATTACCGATGCCGGTCTTGATGATCATGTCACCCTGCTGGAAGGTGATGCACTGGAGACGCTGAAAGCGTTGCAGGATGACGTTGATTTGCTGTTTCTTGACGGCTGGAAAGGGTTATACCTGCCGATGTTGGAGTTGATCCGCCCGCGGCTGCACGACGGCAGCCTGGTGGCGGCTGATAATGTTGACCATCAGGCCGCACAGCCCTATGTGGAAGTCATGGAGGCGGTCGATTCCGGATTCGTTACAACCACCGTGGGTGATATGCAGTTGAGCTGTTATAACGGCTAGCGGGTTAACGGTCGGCCATAAAAAAGGGAGGTAAAGCGCTCCCTTTTTTTATGGCCACTGGTTAGGGGGGAAAGTGGTTATTTCCACCGAATCGTGGCGCTACGATCAGCTGGATCGGCGGGCATCCAGTGGCCATCTTCATCAATGGCGTACTCTTCATAGTTGTAAAACTCGATGCTCATTTTCAGGCTCGGATCCAGGTCTGGGCCACCGGCAGCCAGTTGTTGTTTCCAGTGTTTGTCATAAAGCTCCCGGCTCGCCCAGTGTTCCATTAGCACGACTTTCCCCGGGTCTTCGGCACTGCGAAAGACTTCATACTGCACCGCCCCTTCGCGTTCGCGTACCGGGGCATGGGCTTCGACCATGCCGGCAGCGGCCTGATCGGCGATCTCGCCATTAGGAAAATTAATGGTAACGACTACTCGTACTCCAGCCATGGGTGGCTCCTCAAAGGTAAATGACAACCGGGAATCAATTGTCAGGCTCGGTAGCGGGCCGGTCAAGCCGGTTTGCGGGTGCCCAGGCGGTCCAGCCAATCGGGTTTTTGATAGCGCACGCGGTTCTGGTAGTCGCTCAAGCGCCTTATCAGAGCGTCCTGATAAGGAACGGACCGGTGCGGCGGATTACCGGGCCGACTGGTAGGTATCCGGGTGGACCACCGCCCAGTAGACGAGGGCCCGGTTGATCCTGGCAGGTGGCGGTGTGATACGGTATCTGGCTCGATAGAAAAGGAGAAATGACATGGAAACCAGACGGCTAGGGCGGTCAGAATTAGAGCTATCGGTGGTGGGTTTGGGCGGCAACGTGTTTGGGGCTCCCCGGCTCGATGCCGATGCATCGCGGAGCAATATTCTGCGCGCTCGTGAACTGGGCATTAACTTTATTGATACCGCCTATCTTTATAACAACGGTCAGAGTGAAGAGTTTATCGGCGCCGCTCTAAAAGGCATTCGCAACGATTTCAC
>Ga0209273_10000740_pt1 | contig 37065 bp, 35 predicted proteins | sample tdAd471_FD_187126 | JGI IMG/M metagenome (GOLD analysis project Ga0209273, IMG submission 187126) | Marine sediment microbial communities from the Atlantic coast under amendment with organic carbon and nitrate - tdAd47.1 (SPAdes)... | ecosystem: Environmental > Aquatic > Marine > Coastal >...
GCCGCCTGATCTTCCGCGATCAAGGCTGAAATGACCTCGTTCAGCCCGTCACCGGCCACGATTTCATCCAGCTTGTAGAGCGTCAGATTGATGCGGTGATCCGAGACGCGGCCCTGCGGGTAGTTGTAGGTGCGGATGCGTTCGGACCGGTCGCCGGAGCCGATCTGGCCCTTGCGCTCGGCGGCGCGTTCGGCCGCCGCAGCTTCCCGCTTCATATCGTAGAGCTTGGCGGCCAGGAGTTCGGCAGCCTTGGCGCGGTTCTGGTGCTGGGACTTCTCCGCACAGACCACCATGATCCCGGTTGGCAAGTGGGTCATGCGAACCGCAGACTCGGTCTTGTTGACGTGCTGGCCACCGGCGCCGGAGGCACGCATCGTATCGACACGCACTTCGGACATGTCGAGGCCGGACTCGATGTCGTCCGGCTTGGGCATGATCGCCACCGTCGCGGCCGAGGTATGGATCCGGCCCTGGCTTTCCGTGGCCGGAACACGCTGCACACGGTGCACACCGCTTTCAAACTTCAGACGTCCGAACACACCGGCTCCGGAGACCGAGGCGATGACTTCCTTGTAGCCGCCGTGCTCGCCCTCGGACGCGCTGTCGAGCTCCCAGGCCCAGCCCTGCAGCTGGGCGTAGCGCTCATACATGCGATAAAGATCGCCCGCGAACAGCGCCGCTTCGTCGCCACCCGTACCGGCACGGATCTCGACCAGGGCGTTGGCGTTGTCGTCCTTGTCCTTGGGCAGGAGAAGGAGATTCATCGCATGCTCGAGCTCGGGCAGGCGTTCCTTGAGCGCATAGAACTCGTCGCGCGCCATCTCTGCCATCTCGGCATCGTCGGCATTCATCATCTCTTCGAGATCGACGAGTTCCTGCCGCGCGGCCTTGAGCTCCGACGCCTTCTCGGCAACGGGCTTCAGTTCGGCGTGTTCCTTCGACAGGCTGACAATCTCGTCCGGGTCGCCGGCGGCGCCGAGACGGGCTTCAACCTGTTCGAAACGGTCGATGACTTGTTCGAGGCGGGCTTCAGGTGCGTGCATGGCCTGCCACTATCATTCTGCTGCGCGCTTGGAAATGCCTGGACGCTGCTAGCCCAGAGCCATCGCGGCGCGGATCGCCATGACGATCATCACCAGGCTGGACAGGGCGAAGACGAAGAAGCGAACCGGGATGAAGTTCCACAACGCCTGGATCAGGCTGTGCGCGATACGCAGGCCGACATAAGCCCAGGCGAGCATGATGTTCAGCTCGTCCGCGGCGCCGGCGAGATGGAGATAGAAGGCGAGCGCGAAGAACATCACCGGCTGTTCGTGCAGGTGATTATAGTTGTCCGCAATCCGCGTCACTTCCTTGGGCAACACGTCCATCTCGGACTTCGACGTCATCTTGGCAGCGTTGATCCCGGCCTTCTGCATGGCGGGAATCCGCGTGGCATACATCCAGAACCACATGATGAAGCTCCAGATGATCATCGCCAGGACCGGCGTCAAAATCGTCGACATACTGCTCTCTCCCCGAAAACTTGACTGACGGGACTACAGCTGAATCGCTTTGAAAGAGCTAGTTATATTTAAGCTCAAGTCTGACCGGTCTTGAGCATGACATCGGAAACCGGCGCCTCGAAATCGGCGAAGGCGTCGAGCAGATCCTCGATCCGGTCGGAGACTTTGAGTGCATCCCGGTGCAGCGGACGAAGGAAGCCCTGGCGGGTCATCTCGTCAATGAAAGCAACGAGATGATCATAATACCCGTTTGTATTCAGCAGACCGACCGGGTGGGCATGCTGGCCCAGCTGCCCCCAGGTCCAGATCTCGAACAATTCCTCCATCGTGCCGATCCCGCCCGGCAGGGCGATAAAGCCCTCGGACAGGGCGACCATCTTGGCCTTGCGCGCGTGCATGGACTGGACGACATGGAGCTCGGTCAGCTCCATGTGGGCGATTTCCTTGAGCGCGAGGAATTGCGGGATGACCCCGACGACCTGGCCGCCAGCCTCCAGCGCCGCATCGGCAACCTCCCCCATCAGCCCCACCTGCCCGCCGCCATAGACGGTGGTGATGCCACGACCGGCGAGCGTCTGCCCGACCGTTCGCGCTGCGGTCACAAAATCCGGGTCCGCGCCGGAATTGGAGCCGCAATAGATGCAGATGGACTTCATGAGGGTCGCTCGGATCAAGGTGTCAGGACTTGCCCGGCAAACGCTGGGCGAAACGGGTGAAGGCGTCAATCACGATCTGCGGGTCAAGCGCGAGGAGCGTCTCGCCGACACTCATCTCGATAGCCGGCGCGGCCTGATCCGGATAGTCCCAGCAACGACCGAAGAGCCAGATCCCGTCCTCCTCGGCCACGGCATTGCGCGCCGCCTCGATCGCATCGACAGGCGCATCCGCGAGAACATGGAAGAGATTGGTCTGGACCGGCAGCACGTCCAGCCCATCGATGCGGGCGATGGCGTCACCGAGGAGACGCGCTCGCGCAACGCGGTCAGGCATGGCGGCAATCTCCGTATCGAGTCGTCTCAGCGCGTCGGCGATATTCGGCCAGGCCATGGGCAGCATGCCGCCCATCCGCGCGCGCCAGGTCCGCAACTCCGCGACGAAGGCCTTGTCTCCTGCAAGGGCAGCCCCGCCGATGGCACCGATATCCTTGTAGAAAGAGACATAGACACTGGAGAACCCCTCGCAGACCTCGGCATAGCTGCGATTGTCGAAATGCGGGCGCACCGACCAGAGCCGGGCGCCGTCCATCTGGAGGGGGATGCCGCGCGCTCGGGCTTCAGCCTTCAGCGCCTCCAGCGTCTCCCAGTCCGGCAACAGCCCCCCGGTCTGGCGCTGACCCAGCTCGATGATGGCGCAGCCGAGATCGTCAGTGAGGTCGCTGGCACGGATCTCCCGGCGCCAGGCCCCGATCTCGACCGGCTCCAGCCGGTGGACATGCCGCACGCCGTCCTGTTCGTGGAGCAGGAGGTGGGAGCTGGGATGAAGCCCGAGCCGGTTCGACCCCGTTCGGGCACAGTGCAGACGGGCGGCGATGCCCTGCCCCATGGTCCCGGACGGCATCCAGACCGCGGCGTCCTTGCCGGTCAGTTCGGCGATCCGCGCCTCCAGCGCCTCGGCGGTCGAGCCTGCGCAATAAAGATCCCAGCTCGCGCCGCGCCCCTCCATCCAGTCCGCCAGCGCCCGCAAGCGCTCTGCCGGTGTCTCGGCGCGGTGGAAGGGAAAGCCGAGATCGATCGTGCAACGGCTACGCAGCGCCGCACTCATGCGTCAGCGCCGAGTTCGTTGGCTGTGACCGCGGTCCAGCCGACAAATACCGTGCCGTTTGCCTCGATCACCGGACGTTTGATCAGGGTCGGGTTTTCCGCGAGGAGGCCGGCGGTATCGCTGTCGGCCCGGGCGCGTTGGGTCTCGTCCAGCCCCCGCCAGGTCGTCGAGCGCGTATTGACCAGCGCCTTCGCGCCGACCGCCTCGAGCCAGACCGGAAGCTTGGCCGCCAGATCCGCCTCGGCCCGGATGTCGACAAAGGCCGCGTCGGGCAGCGCTTTCATCGCCTTCTTGCAGGTGTCGCAATTCTTGAGCCCGAAGAGCGTGATCATGGCCGGTCCTGTGTGTCTGGAAGAAATGGGCCCCCAATTAAGCCGCGCCGCGCACGGCCTGCAAGATCAGGCCTGCGCATCATCCCGCGCGATTTTTCTCGCCGGAGGGGCGTCTGCTTGATTGCGACCGGGCAGCTGATAGCGTTTAATCCTCTGGCAGATCACCTCGGGGGAAACGGGGCTGCATCAACGGGCTGAGGGGGCCGTGATGGGGGAATTTCCGCGACTTGCCGCAAGGCTGGCGGTGGCGTTTTGCGCGGCCGGGCTGATGAGCTTTGCCTCGCTGGCCAGTGACACCGCTGATGAAAGCGCGCCCGCCGAGCTGGAGGTCCACCGTATCGGCGTCTTCGGGGACTCCCTGGCGGATGGGCTCTGGGTCGGGCTGCAGCGCGGCCTGCGCCGGGATCCGCGCGCCGGAGAGATCATCCAGCTGAGCGAGGTCTCCACAGGCCTGACCAATTACGTCTATCGCGACATCTCCGAGAAGACCCGCGACCAGCTCGCGCTCGACGATTACGACACCGCCGTCGTCATGTTCGGCTCCAACGACATCCAGGGCATCCGCACCGATCGCGGCGTCTTCCGCTTCCGCTCCGCAAGTTGGGAAGCGGTCTATCGCGAACGCATCCGGGACATCATCACCCAGCTCCAGGCCGACGGGTCGGAGGTGATCTGGGTTGGTCTGCCGGTCATGCGATCAGAAGGCTATGACGACAACACGGTCTATCTGAACGGGATATTCCGCGAGGAAGTCGAGGCGCTGGGCGGCACCTTCGTGTCGACGCGCGCCGCCTCCGCCGACGAGACCGGGGCCTATGCCCCCTACCTCCCCGACAGCCAGGGCAATCCGCGCCTGGTGCGTGCCGATGACGGCATCCATTTTACCCTCGGCGGCTATACGCGCATCGCGGCGCCGGTTGTCGATGCGATCCAGTATGCCTGGGACAATCCTGCGCCGCCCGAACCCGCGCTCGCCGAGGCCGGCACAGGGGGGCGACAAATCCCGGCAGACTGGCTGGATCTCAGCCTCAATGGACAGGCCTATATCTGCCAGCCGGTGGATGTGGATGACACGCCGCTCGTCGCCCGCGCCGCGGACTGACGGGGTCCCGGCGTCATGTTGTTCCCCACCCTCACCTTCGGCGTCTTCTTCCTGATCGTCCTCAGCTTCACCTGGGCGCTCGACCGGGAAAACGGTCGCCGCAAACTCCTGCTGCTGATCGCCAGCTACGTCTTCTACGGCTGGTGGGACTGGCGCTTCTGCGGCCTGCTGGCAGCGAGTTCCATCTTCAACTGGGCGATGGGGCGGATGATCGGATCGATGCGGGAGAGCGCGCTGCGGGCGCTGCTCATCTTCCTCGCCATCCTGATCAATCTCGGCGTCCTGGGATTCTTCAAATACTACGGCTTCTTCATCGAGAATCTGGCGCTCGCGCTCGGACAGCTTGGCTGGGAACGGGACCTGCCGCTGCTGCAGATCATCCTGCCCGTCGGTATCAGCTTCTACACCTTCCAGGGCATTTCCTACATCATCGACATCAAGCGGGGGGAAGCCGATCACCGGGCGGGGCTGGTCGATGCCATGCTCTACATCTCCTTCTTCCCGCAACTGGTCGCCGGACCGATCGTGCGGGCCAGGGACTTCCTGCCCCAGCTCGACAGCGCGCCGGTCCTGACCCGTCCGGCCATCTCGCTTGGCCTCCTTCTCATTCTCTGGGGGCTGTTCAAGAAAACCGTGATTGCCAGCGAACTGGCGACCGGTCTCGTCGACCCGGTCTTCTACACGCCCGGTGATTTCGGCGGGATCGACCGGCTTTTCGCCGTCTATGGCTACGCCGTGCAGATCTATTGCGACTTCTCGGCCTATTCGGACATCGCCATCGGCTGTGCCGCCCTGCTCGGTTACCGGTTCAACCGGAATTTCGACCAGCCCTATCGCGCCCGCTCCTTCCAGGATTTCTGGCGCCGCTGGCACATCTCCCTGTCGACCTGGCTGCGCGATTATCTCTACAAACCGCTCGGCGGCAGTCGCGGCGGCAACGCCTCGACCGGGCGGAACCTGATGATCACCATGCTGCTCGGCGGGCTCTGGCACGGGGCGGCGTGGACCTTCCTGGCCTGGGGCTTCATCCACGGCCTCGCCCTCCTCACCGAGCGGGCGATGGGCCTGGCGCGCTCCGGCCGCAGCGTGATCAGCCTGGTCGTGACCTTCCACATCGTCTGCCTGGCCTGGGTGTTGTTCCGCGCGCCGGACTTCCTGACCGCCTGGACCTATCTGACCGACTGGTCTCAGATCGGCGAACCCGTGCGACGCCTGACGCCGCTGCTGGCCGGCCTGACCGTGCTCGGCCTCGGCCTGCACGCCCTGCCCGCCCGCGGGATCGAGACCGCCGCCCGCCTGATGGCACGCCTTCGTTCGCCGACCATCGCGCTGATCACGGCGAGCGCCTTCATCCTCATCGACGCCCTGCGCCAGCCCGGCGTGGCGCCCTTCATCTATTTCCAGTTCTAGGAGGCCGCATGTCAGACGATCCACATCGCGATGATCTGTTCGACCCGTCCGAGGACGAGATCGACCATCACCGGGCCCGCCTCTGGCTAAGCCATATCGTGGTGATTACGGTCGTGCTGGTGGCGGCTTTCAACCCGGTCTCGCTGGAGCGATGGGCGGCGTCCAACCCGCCGAGCTGGGGCGTTGAAACCGTCCGCCTGACCGTCCGCGTCTGGACCGACCGCATGCAACTCGCCGGCCTCAACACGCCCCGCGACTGGATCACAGCCCGCTGGAACGCCCTGAAGTCTGTACGCTGGGAAGACCTGGAACAGGACGACAGCGCTGGCGAGGCGGAAGCGACAGAAACGCCACCCCCGCCCGCACAGGGCTGATTACTCGATCGTCACCCGGGACAGGTTGTCGTCGGAATTGCGATCGACCAGCTTGTTGTAGGGATCAATCCCCACATAGGCCGGTTCCTCGTCCACGATCAGCTCGAAGCGCATCGTGGTCTCGTTGACGCGGTGCTTGTCCATGTAGAGGACGTGGTCGGAGCCGCTGATGGCGCCGTCCAGATCGCGCGTGAAGACACCCACATCGATGAGATAGTCGATATCTTCCTCGGTCTGCTGACCCTCGCCGTCGGCGGCGAACTTGTGGGCCTCGACCTCGATCACGACATCCCAGCGACCGTCATCGCGCTGGCTGGCCGTTGCGTTGGTGACGGACAGATCGAACAGGACGATGCGTTCGAAGAAGTCGTGGATCACGCCCTCCCATTCCGGACCGGCCTCGTCCCGCAGAATGCGAAGGAAATCGAGCGTCGTCGCATAGGGATCAGACGAGTAGGCCCGCTCGGCGATCAGACGCTGCATCGCCCGGTTCACCGTCTCCTCGCCGAGATAGTCCTGCAGCGCGTACATGATCACCGCACCCTTGCGGTAATGGATGTACGGCTGGTTCTCGACCCGGTAGAGCGGCAATTCCTCGATGGCTTCCGAACCGCGGGACGTCAGGTAGTTGTCCAGCTCGTATTTGAGGAAGCGACGCATCGCATCCTCGCCATACTCCTGTCGCATGACCATCAGGGCAGAATACTGCGCGAAGGTCTCGACCAGCATGGTCCCGCCCTGGACATTCGCCGACATGACCTGGTGCGCCCACCACTGGTGAGCCGCCTCGTGAGCGGTCACGTAGTAGACATAGTCGATATCATCCGGGTCAGAGAGGTTGCCGATGAAGCCGATCGCTTCCGAATACGGGATCGTGTTCGGGAAGGACTGTGCGAAGCTGGCATAGGCCGGGAACTCCAGAATCCGGAACTGGCGATACTGGAACGGGCTGAAATGCTCCGAGAAATAGCCGAGTGAATCTTCCGAAGCCTCCAGCATACGCTCGACATTCCAGCCATGCGGCGGGTGATAGAAGACCTGGAGGTCGATGCCATCCATCTCGCGCTCGGCCAATGCATAATCGGCAGAGAGCCAAGAGTAGAAGTTCAGGATCGGACGATCCATCACATACTCGAAATAGCGGCGATCGCCCTCAGTCCACTCACGCTCGAGATAACCCGGCGCGATCGCGGTCTGGTCGGCACTCGTGGAGACGATGGTGCGGAAGGTCACGTAATCGGCATTGGAAATACCGTTCTCGTACCAGTGCGATTCATCTTCCAGCGGGAAAGCGCGGTCAATCGGCTCAAGCCCTTCCCGGCGACGGTCCTGTCGATCCGTCAGGCGCCAGCCCGAGTTGAAGCCGACAATCGGCATCGACTCGCCATTATTGAAGAAAGTGCCGTTGTAATTGACCGTGGTGACATTGCCGGAGTTCCGGAAGCCCGGATTGTTCCGTTCGACCGCGAAGTCAAAGCGGCGGGTTTCACCCGGCTGCATCGGCGTTTCGAAGTCGAAACTGTAGAGGTAGAAGGCCTCATCCGACGTCGCCAACGATCCGCCTTCGACACTCTGGGACACGATGCTTGTCCCCGCGCCGTAGGAAATCCACAGCGTCTCGATCGGCGCATCCGTCTTGTTCTCGATCATGTAGTGACCGTTCGCCGTATATCGGCGCTCTGACGGGTAGATGTCCACATTGTAGGACGTCTCGGTCACGGTCGGCTGGGGCTCGTCCTCCAGGTGGAGATAGAGGCGTTCATACTCGGCCTGCTGCGCACGGGCATCCGGACCGGACACATACTCGTTGAGGATGTTCGTATTGTAGTAGATCCATCCACCCGACAGGCCCGCGCCGATCACGGCGACCGCCGCGAGACCGGCCGTCGCCGGGGTAAAGCTCACGAACAGACGGCGCAAACGCGTCCCGATCGGGGTCAGCGCGCCGCGGCTCCAGAGCTGGTAAGCCAGCACCATGAGCAGCAGGGCCCAGAACCCCCAGTAGAGCGAGAACCAGATCGATATCCCGAGGAAATGGCCGTAACCATTCATGTCCGAATACGGCGCGCCAGGCGCTGAACCATACTGATAGAGATTGTGATCAAACCCGACCTGGGACATCACCAGCGAGGCGACGAAGTAGATCAACATCGCCGCCATGCCGAGCCAACGATTGTTCAGCAGGACCTGGAGGAAAATCGCCAGAGCCGCGAGCAAGGCCGTCGGAACGATCAGCTCCATCATGCCGCGAACGATGTACTGGTCGAACTCGAAAGTCGTGTAGCCCATGACAAGCTGTGACAGCGCCGCGGCGACGATCACCAGAACGGTGAGCGAAACGATGACGACCATCATGGCGAGAAATTTCGACGTCACGAAAACCCAGCTCGGAGTCGGCGTGGAGTCTGTAATTTCGAAGAATCCGACACGACGCTCGCGCCACATCAGTTCGGCCGCATAGTAGATGATGATGATCACCGGAATGATCGAGTACGCCCCGTTGATCGTGTCCATCAATACCCGTGTAACCGGGTAGTTGTCAGTGCCATACAGGCCGTTCGCGAAAAAGAATCCAGGAACCGTATTGAACAGGCCGAAGGCCAGCAGCACCCAGAAAGCGACGTTGAACACAACGCCCTTCACCTCGAAATCAAGGCGGGCGAAAAACTGCTGACGGGTCGTTTTGCCGGAAAGGTCGGGGGCCACGCGCGGCAGGTCGATATCCGAGATGGCGCTGCGCGGACCTGTTTCAGCCTGGGCTTTCGATTTGCGCGACGCCTTGGCCGACCCAGCCTTGCGGAATCGGAAAGTCAGAACATTCAGCGCAAGCAATCCGGAACCAATAGCGATCCAGAGCAAGCGGTTTTGCAGATACAGGCCTTCGAAGGGAACAACTTGCGAGTTCGCCTCGAAGGTCGTCCAGTATCGGGTCATCTCGCCGATCGTGTTGAACCCGAACGGATCAATGAGCGCGAGCTCATCGCGTAATTCCGGTTCCTGCCCCGCGATCGTGCTGCCGACAGCATAGAGAACAATCAGGCCCAGGAAGGACACCCAGACGAAGATTTGCGACCGGGTGAAATTTGCGGCTGTGAAGAGGATCGTCCCGATGACCCACATATTCACCAGACCGAGTGAGACATAGAGATAGAGGTACCAGTCCAGCCGCGTCGGTCCGATCAGCTCCTGGTCCAGCCACGGCATGACAGAGCCAAGCAGGAAGGCGAGCGGAACAGAGATAAAACACAGGGCGGTCGCAAGAAATCCGCCGATAAAGCGGCCGAGGACGAAGTCGAATTCCTTGATGGGACGCGAGAAGAAAAGCTCCTCGGTCTTGAAACCCCGGTCCCGTATCACTCCCGATGAGAGGAAGGCCGCCGGTATCAACCCGCCAATCAGCGAAAAGATGGCGATATTGATCATCAGCGCGTTGGGCGAATTGATATTCGTCGAGCCGCCGCCGCCGACCTGGATTCCGTCGACGGTCACTCCGCCGAAGACCAGCAGGAAGAAGATAGCGAAGACGGCGATGAAAACGGGAGAGAAGAGCTGATAGCGAATCTCGAACCCGGCGATTTTGGAGAGCATGGTGTGCTCCTTTCTGTCCGGATTGATCCCTAGGCCGCTTCAACCGCGCCCTGACGAGCACGGATCGTGGCAAAATACACATCTTCCAGATCCGGCTGGATGGGCTCGAAACCCTCGCCCGGATTGGTGTCTGCAAGCACGTGGACCCGCACTTTGCCGACCGTCAGACGTTCGGAAATAACCTGGTGTTTCTCACGCAGGGCAGGCAGCTCAGCCTTCTCGATCGTCCGTCCCCAGACCTTGCCTTCGAGCGCCTTGACGAGATCGCCCGGCGCGCCTTTCGACACGATCTGGCCGCGATTCATGATGGCCATGTTCGGACAGAGGTCCGCGACGTCTTCCACGATGTGGGTGGAGAGGATCACGACGACATTCTCGCCGATTTCCGACAGTAGATTGTGGAAACGGTTACGCTCCTCCGGGTCGAGACCGGCGGTCGGTTCATCCACGATGATGAGTTGCGGATCTCCCAGAAGCGCCTGGGCAATGCCGAAGCGCTGACGCATGCCGCCGGAATAGCTGGCCACGGCCTTGTTGGCATGTTGCGAGAGGTTGGTCTGCTCCAGCAGGGTCTCGACGACCTGTTTGCGAACCTTGCCGTCAGACAGGCCCTTGAGCACGGCGAGGTGGTCGAGCATGGCCCGCGCCGACATCCGCGGATAAACGCCGAAATCCTGGGGCAGGTAGCCGAGCGTTGCACGCAGGGCCTGAGGATCCTTGAGGACATTGATATCCCCGAACTGGATCTTTCCCTGGTCCGGAGACTGCAGAGTCGCGATCGTCCGCATCAGGGTCGACTTGCCGGCCCCGTTCGGCCCGAGCAGGCCGAACATGCCCTTGGGAATGGACAGGCTTACCCCGTCCAGGGCGCGTACAGAATTGGAATAGGTCTTGGTCAGTCCGGAAAGCTCGAGCATGTGCTTGCGTGCGGGAAGTCCCGCCCCCTCGTCTTGAAAATCGGCGCAAGCATAGGCCTGCGGTCACAAGCACAGCAAATGAGCTTTTGTTCACTCTGGAATATAGGGGGAATGCCTGTCCGGTCGTCCCGGCTTGCGCGCCAGGCGGGTATCTGCCTATTCCTTTACGCGTCCGAAGCGTCAGGCTGAGCTCATGATTCTTTCTCGTCTTACCCGCGCCATCCGCGAGCAGAACTGGTTCGCTGTTATTCTTGAATTCTTCATCGTGGTGATCGGTGTGGCGGTCGGCTTTCAGCTGACACAGCGCTACGATCAGGCACAGGTCGCGGCCCGGGAGGCGGAATATCTTCGGGGCATTGCAACGGACTACATGATCTATCAGAACATCATGATCTGCCGCATGGACGTCGAGTCCGAGATTCAACGCGGTCTGGTTCATCTGCTCGATGCGGTCGATGGCGGAGAACTGGATGAGCGACAGCGCGAGCGGGTGCTTTTCGCGATCACGATGAGCCAGGTGTCACAACCCGGCTTGCCCCTTGAGGGGAATACCAGTGCCCTCGTGGCCGGAGATCTGGTCGAAACCATTGCCGATGACCAGTTGCGCGGGCTGATCCTGGCGGCCCAGAGCATTTCGACCAGCGCGGTCACCAGCATGGAACAGATCCATGATTTCCTGCTGCTCATGGACCGGATCGACGGCTTTACCACGCGCTCCCTCAACCCGGAGAATGGCTTCTTCGTGGCGAGTGACGTGGACATCGAGGCCATGCGGGCGGAACCGGGTATCCGCAACACACTGATCGATCTTCACAATCTGCATCGCTCTTCACAGGCAAGCGATGAACGGCAAAAGCGCGCCATCGACAATGTACTGGCGCGACTGGAAGCGCTCGGTATTCGCGAAACCCCGACCGAGGAGCCCGCTTGCTGGAACGGCGCCTTGCCGACCGCCGACACAGATCCGGACTGATCCCTATTCCGCTGCCGCGGTCTCTGCCTCGCGTTCCTTGCGGAGCAGTTCGGCGCGGGCCTCGACCAGTTCGACGATGTGGTCGACCATCTCCTCGTTGGAGACATTGTGGTCCGGCTTGCCGGAGACATAAATCTTGCCCGACCCCTTGCCGCCGCCGGTGAAGCCGAGATCGGTCATCAGCGCCTCGCCCGGTCCGTTGACCACGCAGCCGATGATGGACAGGGAGATGGGTTCGGAAATGTGGGAGAGCCGGTCCTCCAGCGTCTCGACCGTGCGGATGACGTCGAAGCCCTGGCGGGCGCAGGACGGGCAGGCGATGATGTTGACGCCGCGCGTGCGCAGGCCGAGCGATTTCAGGATGTCGAAACCGACACGGACTTCCTCCTCCGGCTCCGCCGAGAGAGAGACGCGGATCGTGTCGCCAATCCCCGCCCACAGCAGGGAGCCCATTCCGATGGAGGACTTCACCGTGCCGATGCGCTGGCCACCCGCCTCGGTGACACCGAGATGCAGCGGCGCGTCGGTGGCTTCTGACAGGGCCTGGTAGGCCGCCGCCGTGAGGAAGGCATCCGAGGCCTTCACGGAAATCTTGTAGTCGCGAAAGTCCAGATCCTCGAGAATACGGGCATGTTCCAGCGCGCTTTCCACCATGGCTTCCGGACAGGGCTCACCATATTTTTCAAGCAGGTGACGCTCAAGCGACCCGGCATTGACGCCGATGCGGATCGAACAGCCATGGTCCCGGGCGGCCTGGACGACCTCCTTCACGCGGTCCATCGAACCGATATTGCCCGGATTGATCCGCAGGCAGGCGGCACCGGCCTCGGCGGCCTCGATCCCGCGCTTGTAGTGAAAATGGATGTCCGCGACGAGCGGGACATTGGCCTCGCGCGCAATCGTCCTGAAGGCTGCGGTGGAGTCCTCGTCGGGACAGGAGACGCGGACGATATCAGCGCCCGCCTCCTCGCACCGCCGGATCTGGTCGATCGTCGCGGCCGCGTCGGCGGTCGGTGTGTTCGTCATCGTCTGCACGCTGATCGGGGCATCCCCGCCAATGGCGACATTTCCGACCATGATCTGGCGGCTCTTGCGACGCTCGATCATCCGCCAGGGGCGGACGGAGCGCGGGTCGGAACTGGACGCGGACATGGCGGACTCCCTCGCTGTCGCGATGGATATAGCCGTTTCCGATCCGGCTTTCGAGCGTCAGGGATGTTTTATTGCGGCTGGGTTTCAGCTTCGGCCACAACCGTGACCGGAACATTCTCGACCGTGATGCCGGCTTCGCCCAGCGGGCCAAGCTCTTCACCGTTCAGCGCCAGCTCCACAGCGCCGGCATCGCGGGCACTGACGGTAAGGCCGTCTTCCTGGGCGGTATAGATTTCACCGGCCCCGAGTTCGCGCGCGAAGAGCACGCGCCCCGTCGCATCGCGGACCTCAACCCAGGTCGGGGTCAGGGCACGCAGCAGAACCGTGGAGACCTGGGTCTCGCCGCCCAGCGGCAGGCCGGACCAGATTTCATCGATGGAGATTTCACGGCCCTGGGTTTCGAAATCGGCGCGCGCCCATTCCGGCGCCGCATCCGGCGGTGAAGGCAGATTGGTCAACCCCGGGCCCTGACCCGCCTGATCGGCATACCAGAAGGCCACGCCCGCCACGCAGGCCAGCACGATGATGGAGCCGAACACGCCGCGCGGCAGCTTGATTTCCTTGCGAACCTGGGCGGCAGCCGTCGGCTGGGCGCGCCCGGTATCCGTGTCGACCTCGCGCTTGAACTGTTCCACGACGGCAAAACTGTCGAGACCAAGGAAAGCGGCATAGGTGCGAAGATAGCCGATCGCATAGGCCCGGGCCGGCAGGCCGCGTGGGTCCATGGTTTCAAGCGCTTCGAGATAATCCTGGCGAATACGGGTGCGAGACGCGGCTTCATCGAGCGTGTAGCCGGCCTTCTGGCGAGCATCACGCAAACGCTCACCAGCGGTCAAAGAGGTATAGTCGGCGCTCTCGCCGGAAAACACTGCATCCACGGGGACAAATCCCGCACTCATAGCTTGACCTGACATAACCACCCGTCGCTCTCTATTCTGGAGCGATCTCACCCAAGGTTACACGGATTGAGTGAACTTACCCACACCGTACGCCCTTATAAGATCAAATATTAACCCCGTTATCAACAGCCTCGTCGGACAAACCCGCCTTCGACCCGGCCTCGATCAGCAAGGGACGCAGGCTATTTGCCGGGCTATCCAGATGTTTAGCAAGCCAGGTGCCAAGCTTGCCGGCATCCAGGCCGTTAATCATTTTCTTGATCGGACCGACATTTGAAGCGGCCATGGAAAGGCTTTCATAGCCAAGGGCGACCAGCACGGCGGCCTCCAGCGGGCGCGAGGCGGTTTCCCCGCAAACCGAGACCGGCACACCGTGGCGCTCGCAGGCCATCTGTATCTGTTTGAACAAGGCAATCGCCGGCGGGCTCAAGACATCGTACCGATCCGAGACACGCACATTCTGGCGGTCCGCCGCGAAGAAATACTGCATCAGATCATTGGCGCCGACGGAGACGAAATCGACCATGGGCAGGACCTGTTCGATCGCCCAGGCAATACCGGGCGTCTCGAGCATGATGCCGACCTGGACATCGACAGGCATGTCGTGGCCGCGACCGCGGGCGAGGTCGATCTCGCGCTCGAGCATGTCGCGCGCGGCCTTCATCTCCCAGGGTGCCGCGATCATCGGGAACATCACGCGCAATTCACGACCGGCAGCGGCCTGGATCAGGGCGCGCAACTGGTAGCGCAAGAGGCCGGGTCGATCGAGCCCCATGCGGATGGCCCGCCAGCCGAGCGCCGGATTCGGCTCGATGGTCGAGGGCGCAAAGGGCGCGACCTTGTCGCCGCCCAGATCGAGCGTGCGAAAGACCACCGGCTTGTCGCCCGCCGCGTCGAGCACGGAACCGTAGACGGTCGCCTGGGCATCCAGGCGCGGTAGAGTGTCGGCAACCATGAACTGGAATTCGGTCCGGAACAGGCCCACGCCATCTGCGCCGGCTTCTTCCAGGCGCGTCAGCTCGATCAGGAGCCCCGCATTCATCTGCACGGAGACGCGGCGACCATCCAGCGTCGTCGCCGGCCCGCGCATTTCCGCATAGGACTTCACGCGCTCGCTGCGCGCGCTCATGCGTTCGTCATAGGTCTCCACGACTTCGGCGTCCGGACGGATGTGGAAGACGCCGAATTCGCCATCGACGATCACCGGATCGCCATCCTCGATCTTGTCGAGCACGCCTTCCAGCCCGCCAATCATCGGGATCCCCAGCGCCTTGGCGACGATCGCCGCGTGGGAGGAGGCCGAGCCTTCCTCGAGCACCAGCCCCTGGAGCTTGTCACGATCAAACTCCAGCAATTCCGCCGGTCCGATATTGCGGGCGACAAGGATTGCATTGTCCGGCAGGCCCTCGCCCAGCGACCCGCCATGGCCGTCGAGATGGCGGAGCAGGCGATTGGCCAGGTCCTCCAGATCGTGCAGGCGCTCGCGGAAGGTCGGGTCCTGCGCCTTCATCAGGCGCGCGCGGTTCTCGTTCCGCACCCGCTCGACGGCGGCTTCGGCCGTCAGACCGAGACGGACCGCCTCGCGCAGGCGTTCCAGCCAGCCGCGGTCATGGGCGAACATGCGGTAAGCCTGCAGCACATCCCGCGTCGGGCCACCGAAGGGGATGCGTCCGCCTTCCAGCATCGCATCGACGGAGGCGCGCAGAGCGTTGATGGCCGCATCGAGGCGTTCCTCCTCGGAGGCGCTGTCCTCGGCGATCAGCTTGTCGGAGCCGACATGCGGCTCGAAAACGACCGCGACCCCCTTGGCAATCCCGTTGGAATAGGCGCCGCCCTGAAAACGCTCCGGCTTCGACTGGCGCAATTCCAGCCCGGCCATTTCCTCGGCATCGACGATTTCACCGGAGGCGACAATCTCCGCCAGGACCATGGCGACGGTCTGCAGCGTCTCGACCTCTTCCTCGGTGACCTCGCGCTCCTTGGAGGACTGCGCGGTCAGAACCCCGACGAGACGGCCGCCCCGAAGGATGGGAACGCCGACAAAGGTGTTGAAGGGCTCCTCGCCCGTTTCCGGCTTGTAGGAGAAGGCCGGATGGGTCGAGGCGCTCGACGTGGTCATGGGGCGGGCGCTGATGGCGACCAGACCGACCAGGCCCTCGCCCGGCTGCAGCTTGACCTTGTGCACCGCTTCCGGCTTCAGGCCGTGCGTCGCGCACAGCTCGAGTGCGCTGGACCTGCGGGCCAGATAGATCGAACTGACATCCCAGCCCGCCTCTTCGGCAATCAGGTCGGTCAGGTGATCCAGCCGTGCCTGGGCGTTCTCCTGGATCGCCATAAGCTCGCGCAGGCGTTTCAGGAGCTGCCGCGGATCGCGAGGCGCTTGGGTCGTCGAATCGAGCATGGTCAGATCTGATCCAATCCATAGGCTGCGTGCAAGGCGCGGACGGCGCGCTCTACAGCATCATTCTCCACCAGGGCCGAGATCTTGATTTCAGAGGTCGCCAGCACCTTGATCTCGATTCCCCTCTCCGCCAGCACGCCAAAGAGCGAACGGGCAATGTCGGCGCGCTGCCGCAAGCCGGCGCCCACGATGGATACCTTGGCCAGCCCGGTTTCAGACGTGATCTCGGTCTCGCTCAGGGCGTTTTCGAGATGTCCGAGCGCCGCTTCCAGGTCCTTGTGCGCGACCGAGAACTCCAGATTGATGGTGCCCGGTGTGCGCGAATGCGCCTGGACGATCATGTCGACACCGATACCGCCCTCGGCCAGGGCCTCGAAACAGGCGCGCGCTATATCCCCGCCATCGCGCGATCCCAGCAGGGCGATGCGGGCCTGGTCGCGCGCATAGGCGACCCCGCTGACCAGCCGTTTCTCGGCGATCCGCGGCTCCGCCATGACCTCTGTCCCGGCACTTTCGCCCGGCTCGACGAAGCTCGACAAGACCCGCATCGGCACGCCATGCGATTTCGCGAACTCGACTGATCGCGGTTGCAGCACCTTGGCGCCCTGTGCCGCAAGTTCGAGCATTTCGTCATGGCTGACCGCATCGAGCCGCCGGGCCTCGGGCACGATTCTCGGATCCGTCGTGTAGACGCCATCGACATCGGTATAGATATCGCAGCGCGCCTTCAGCGCGGCGGCGAGCGCCGCAGCGGAGAGATCGGTCCCGCCCCGCCCCAGCGTCTGGAGATCGGCGGCGGTATTGATACCCTGATATCCGGCGAGCACCGGGATGATCCCCTCGCCGAGCAGCGCCTCGAACACGCTCGTATCCATGCCATCGATCGAGGCAGACCCATAGGGGCCCGTCGTCACGACCGGAGCCTGCCAGCCCAGAACCGAGCGGGCCTGCAGTCCGAGTTCGCGCAGGGCCAGCGCCATGAGAGCCGAACACGCCTGTTCACCGGCCGCCAGCGCGACATCGGTTTCCCGATCACCCAGATCGCCGCCAAATTCCCGCGCCAGACCGAGCAGGCGGTCGGTTTCTCCGGACATGGCCGAGACCACGACGACCGGCTGTTCACCCGCCTCGACCGCCGCCTGGATCAGGCGCGCAGCATGGCGGATCCGTTCGGGCGTGCCGACGGACGTGCCCCCGAATTTGGCCACGACACGTTTCATACAGCGGTTCCTCGCCTACCTGCTGTGTTGCGGACGGCACCGGCTACAGCACCGGTCTCGATAAGCTTTGCCGGTGAGGCCATATTAAGGCGCAGCCGCCGCGTGATTTCGCCGCCTGTCCTACGCGGGCCAATCCGTGTAGGCAACGGCGGAACGCAACGCATGAAAGCAGACGGCCGCGCAATTCGCGCCCGAGGAGAAGCCTGGAGACGCCCTATGGCCACGACGCCTGCCCCTGAGATTCTTTCCCGCCCGTCCATCGACCCGGACGAGGTGGAGAAGTTTTCCCGGATCGCCGCGGAATGGTGGGACCCGGAGTCCAAGTTCAAGCCGCTGCACAAGTTCAACCCGGTGCGTCTCGGTTTCATCCGGGACACGATCTGCCAGCATTTCGGACGCTCCGGCGACACCCCGTTCGAGGGGCTTCGCATGCTGGATATCGGCTGCGGCGGCGGTCTGGTTTCGGAACCCATGGCGCGCCTGGGCGCAGCGATGACGTCGGTCGACGCCGCCGAAGCAAACATCAAGACGGCCAGCGTGCATGCCGAGGAACAGGGTCTCCGGATCGACTATCGCCACGGCGTCGCCGAGCAATTGCTCGAGGCGGGCGAAGACCCGTTTGACGTGGTGCTGAACCTGGAAGTCATGGAGCATGTCGCCAATCCGCACACCTTCCTGGCGGACTGCTCGAACCTGGTGAAACCGGGCGGGCTGATGATCTGCGCGACCATCAACCGGACGCCGAAAGCCTTCGCACTCGCCATTGTCGGTGCCGAATGGATCATGGGCTGGCTGCCTCGCGGCACGCACCGTTTCGGCAAGCTGGTCAAACCCGCCGAGATCCGCGCCGCCCTGCGGGAAGGCGGCATGAGCTGCGACACCCCGATCGGCGTCAGCTACAACCCGCTCACCGACCAGTTCTCACTGGGGTCGGACACGTCCGTGAACTACATGATGGTGGCGCGCAAAGCGTAGGCTCGACTAATTCGCCTTCTTCGGTGGGGTCGGGGCCAGGGCGTCGGGCAAGGGGGTGACGGGGACGCCGTCATCCTGGAGAGACTGGCTCTGTGCCGGTGTGGCTTCGCCGTAAATCAGGCGCTCCGGCTTCTCGCCTTCATGCATGGCGCGCGCTTCGCTGGCGAAATCCTCGCCGACATAGTCGTAATTCTCGCGGATATGGGCGCGGACCTTGGAGGCCATGGCCTTGAGCTGGGCTTCCGGGCTGGCGTCGCGCTTTCTCGACGTGCGGACCGCGGGCGCCATCAGCGCCTTGCGGACCTCTATCGAGCCGCAATGCGGACATTCCACGAGACCGCGCGAGACCTGATCGTCATAGGCCCCGGAATTGGAAAACCAGGCATCGAACGCGTGATCCTGGTCGCAAACAAGCGCGTACTTGATCATCTCTACGAGGTCGTCTTCGGGCCTTTCAGAACCCGGTCATGCTCCAGCGCGGGGATGCGCCGCCGCGCTTCGGTCACCTTACGCATATCCAGCCGGGCCTGCAAAATGCCCGGCGCGTCATGGTCCAGTTCGGCGACGATTTCGCCCCAGGGACCAATGATCATGGAATGCCCCCAGGTCTTGCGACCATCCGCGTGCAGGCCGCCCTGGGCCGGCGCGATGACATAACTGCCGGTCTCGATGGCCCGGGCGCGCAGCAGCACCTCCCAGTGCGCCCGACCGGTCGGCTTGGTGAAGGCGGCCGGCACGGCAATGATCTCCGCCCCCGACTGGGCCAGGGCACGGTAGAGATAGGCGAAGCGGATATCGTAGCAGATCGACAGACCCAGCCGGGCGCCCGCCGCCTCGGCGAGCGCGAGCTCCGTGCCCGCCTGGTAATTCGCGCTCTCGCGATAGGTCTCGCCCTGCCCCAGACCGACATCGAACATGTGGGCCTTGTCGTAACGCGCCTTGATGGCCCCGTCCGGACCGAACAGGAAGGACCGGTTGGCGGCCTTGCGCTCGGCGATGCGGATGGCGAGCGAACCGATCAGGAGATCGATCTTCAGCTCGGCAGCCAGGGCCGCGAAAGCCGGGATGGCCGGGTCGTCGTCTTCCGTTTTCATGACGGCGAAGGCGGCGTCGGCATCCTTCTGGACCAGATGGGTGGTTTCGGGCGTAGCGACAAAACGCGCTCCGGCGGCGGCCGCCTCGCGGATCATTGCCTCGGCCTCCGCCAGATTGCGCGCCGGATCGGTGCCGGAGCGCATCTGGATCAGGGCGATGTCGAGGGGCGCGCTCACGCCTTGAGCATCGGGTCCAGCTTGCCGGACCGTTCGAGCGCCATCATGTCGTCGCAGCCGCCGATATGAATGTCGCCGATGAAGATTTGCGGGAAGGTGTTGGCGCCGTTGGCACGCTGGATCATTTCCTGGCGCAGATTGCGGTCAAACCCGGCATCGATTTCCTCGAAGGCCACGCCCTTCTGCTTGAGCAGGCTGACAGCGCGCGAGCAATAGCCGCAGAGCGGACGGGTGTAGATGGTGACTTTCGACATGCAAAACTCCTTTGCCGCCTAAATAGTCACATCCACTCCCTTTACAACACGGCAAAGCGTAACAACGCCCAGCGGACCGCAGCCGGCGCGCTTCAATGTCCGGGCGCAGGCGGTGACGGTTGCCCCGGTGGTGAGGACATCATCGACGAGGAGAACCGGCCGGCCCTTCAGTCGCGTCTTGTCCCGCACCGCAAAGGCACCGGACATGTTGCGACGGCGGGCCTTGGCCCCCTGCCCCGCCTGGCTGGGCGTGGCGCGGCGGCGGTGGAGATTGCCGGTGTCCACCGCCAGGCCGGTTTCCAGGGCAAGCGCCCGGGCCAGCAGGGCTGACTGGTTGTAGCGTCGTCCGAGCAGGCGTCGCCAGAAGAGCGGGACGGGGATGATGACCGCGTCCGGCGCGGCCCGGTCCCGGATCGAGGCCGCCATCCAGCGGGCGAACAGGGGCAGCATGTCCCGCCGGTCGGCATTCTTCAGCGCCAGCACCAGCGGTTTGATCGTGTCGTCATAAGCGAGCGGTGCCCGCGCCCAGTCATAGCGCGGCGGATTGGCCAGACAGGCGCCACAGGTCAGCCCGTCATCGCTTTGACCACCCGTCTCGTAGGGCAGCGGAAAACCGCAGGACTGGCAGGCGGGATCGCTGATGAAATCCAGCGCGCCCCAGGCTTGTGGCGAGAGATGTCCCGCCCGGTCGACCGACACGCGTTCCAGCGGACATTCCGGCGGCCAGACGAGGTCGGCCATCGCATCGCTCATGCGCTGGAGGACGGAGAAAGCCTTTTTATCCGGCTCAAACTCCGTATATGCGGGGTATGGCTCACGTGACTCCACCACAGCTGTTTGATCGCTCCCTCCTGCGTCAGCGCCGAAATCGCGCCGCTCGCAATCTGGGAGACTACAACTTTTTGGCGCATCGCGCATTCGATGACATGTGTGAGCGCGTGGAGAGCATCACGCGCGATTTCGACCACGCTGTCGTGCTGGGCGGCGGGCCGGGCCTGATCCGCCTTCTGACCGAGCGTCCGGCGGCCGAGAAGATCGGCTGGTGGATGCAGAGCGATATCGCCGAAACCGTCGCCGCCACCCTCGGCGCGCGGGCCTGTGTGATCGATGAGGAAGCCCTGCCCTTCGCGCCGGAGAGCCTCGATCTCGTTCTGGCCCCGCTGGGCCTGCACTGGACCAATGACCTGCCCGGCGTGCTGATGCAGATCCGCGCCGCCCTGAAACCGGACGGCTTCTTCGCCGGTGCCCTGCTGGGCGGTCAGACGCTCAGCGAGTTCCGCAAGGCGCTGATGGCTGCCGAGAGCGAGATTGCCGGCGGTGTCAGCGCCCGCATCTCCCCCTTTGCCGGCACGTTCGACATGGCCGCCCTGCTGCAACGCGCCGGCTTCGCCATGCCGGTCTCCGACATCGACCGGGTCACCGTGCGCTATGACAACGCCTTCGCCCTGATGCGCGATCTGCGCGGCATGGGCGAGACCAGCAGTCTCGCCGACCGCCCGCGCCGCCCGGCGACCCGCGCGCTTTTCCTCAAGGCCGCAGAGATCTACGCCCGCGACCATGCCGACCCGGACGGTCGCATCCGCGCCACGTTCGAAATCGTCCATTTCGGAGGATGGGCGCCGCACCCCGACCAGCCCAAGGCCAAACGTCCGGGCTCCGCCACACACAGTCTCGCAGAAGCCCTGGGCTCCACGGAAATCTCGCTGGATGAGAAAGCGGGCGGCTAGAAGCCCTCGGACACCGCTTCGAACATGCCGACAAGCGCCGGGCCGATGATGTAGAGGGCTCCGACGGCGGAGATCGACACCAGGGAAATGATGATGCCGTATTCGATCGCGGTGGCGCCGCGCTCGTCTTCGATCAGTCTTTTCAGGCACGCCATCATAATCGGTCCCTCAATTCTGCGGCCAGCGGCAGGTCTGCTGCGGGCATGGGATAATCACGCAGGTGCTCCTTGCGCACCCAGGCGATCTCCTGTCCTTCCACCGGCGTCGGGAAACCATCCCAGGTCCGGCACAAAAAGAGCGGCATGACGATGTGGAAATCGTCATAGGCGTGGGACACGAAGGCGAAGGGGTGAAGGCAGCGCTCACAGGGCTCCACCATCAGCTCTTCCCGCAGCTCGCGGACCACAGCCTGCTCAGGCGTCTCCCCCGGCTCGATCTTGCCGCCGGGAAACTCCCACAGGCCCGCCATCGGCTTGCCCTCCGGTCGCTTGGCGATGAGGATGCGACCATCCGCATCCAGCAGCGCGCACGCCGCGACATAGAGAACCGGTTTCAGGCCCGTAACTGCCATAGTGGAGGCACTCCCTTAATATCCTGTGCAGGAAAGCGGTTAATTCCGGCTATTCAGCGTCTTCCGGATTTTCGTCGATTTCTTCCGGTGCCGGGTCCGGCAACTCGACGCGCTCGATCGTCCCGCCTTCGCGCAGGCTGTCGATCAGGGCTTCGAGCTGGTCGAAACTGTAATAGCGCACGATGTTCGGACGCAGGGTCTCGAAGGAAGGCGGCGGCTGGCGGCGCCGGTCCTCGACCTTGAGGATGTGCCAGCCGAAGGCGGTCTCGAAGGGCTCGGAAATCTCTCCCGGCGACAGGTTGAAGGCGATGGTGCCATAGGGTTCGGAAATCCCGGCGCGGGTGAAATAGCCCAGATCCCCGCCTTCCAGACGGGTCGCGGCATCGAGGCTGATCCCGACGGCCATGGTGGCGAAATCCGCGCCCTCATCCAGCAGCGCCTTGGCGGCGTCGGCCTCCTCGCGGGTGGATACCTGGAGATGGCGGGCCCTGACTTCATCGCCCAGGGAGATCAGCCGGATCTGCTCCTCATAGATGCGACGCAGCGTGGCCTCGTCAGCCGCCTCGTCCAGCACCTCGTCGACCAGGACATTGCCGAGGATGCGTTCCTGCGCCTGGGCCATGCGTCGGCGGGCCTCCTCGGACTGGTGCAGTCCACGCGCCCGTGCCTCCATCGCCAGGAGACGCTGGTCGATCAACTCCTCGCGGATGCGGTCGAAGTCTTCCGGGGTCATCGTCGTCGCGTCGAGGGCGTCATCGTCCTGGGCGATGAATTCCCGTTCGACATCGGAGCGGCGGATCACGGTTCCATTGACCCGGGCGACGACCGGGTCGGCCTCATCGGGGCTGAGAATATCCTCGACCGGCGCGTCCTCGTCCTCGGCCAGACGCGGTTGCGGCCCGCAGGCGGCAAGCACACCAACCATCAGCAGCACGCTCAATGCGCGAAATAGCCATGATTTTATCATCACTTACCGCCTCTTCCCCGGCTTTGCGAGCCGCGTCGCTTGATTGACACGCTCTGCCCCCATCCTTAAGTCAGCTCAAGGTTTCAAAGCAATGCCAGCGTCTGTGCCTCTGTTCGCGTCAGAAATGCGCAGTCCGTCGGCTTCACATATGGATTAGACGCAGTACCCATGCTCTCCATCGCCCGCAAACTTTTCGGTACCGAAAATGATCGCAAGCTGCGCCGGATGCGCCCGATCGTCGAGAAAATCAACGCGCTCGAGCCCGACTTCCAGAAGCTGACCGATGACGAGCTCAAGGCCAAGACCGATGAGTTCCGCGCTCGGCTCGACAATGGTACCAAGCTGAACGACCTTCTGCCGGAAGCCTTCGCGGCGGTCCGCGAGGCCGCACAGCGCGCCCTGGGCCTGCGTCCCTATGATGTCCAGCTGATGGGCGGCATGGTCCTCAATGACGGCTCCATCGCCGAGATGAAGACCGGTGAGGGCAAGACGCTCGTCGCCACCCTGCCTTCCTACCTCAACGCCCTGCCGGGCAAGGGCGTCCACGTCGTCACGGTCAATGACTACCTAGCCAAGCGTGACGCCGAGTGGATGGGCAAGGTCTTCGCCAAGCTGGGCATGACGACGGGGGTCGTCGCGCCGGGCGTCACCGATGTGGAACGCCGCGAGGCCTATGCCTGCGACATCACCTACGCGACCAATAACGAGCTCGGCTTCGACTATCTCCGCGACAACATGAAATACTCGCTGGAGGAAATGGTGCAGCGCGGTCACGCCTACGCCATCGTCGACGAAGTCGACTCCATCCTCATCGACGAGGCGCGCACGCCGCTGATCATCTCGGGCCAGACCGAGGACAAGACCGAGTTCTACAAGACGATCGACGCCCTCATCCCGCTGCTGGACGAGGATTGCTACGAGATCGACGAGAAAGCCCGCTCCATCCTCCTGACCGAGGAAGGCAATGAGACTATCGAACGCATCCTCAAGGAACGCGGCCTGATCGAGGAAGATCTAGACCTGTATGACGTGGACAATGTGATGGCCGTCCACCACATCAACCAGGCACTCAAGGCGCACAAGATCTTCCAGCGCGACAAGGACTACATCGTCAAGGACGGCGAGGTCATCCTGATCGACGAGCACACCGGTCGCATGATGCCGGGCCGCCGCCTGTCCGAAGGCCTGCACCAGGCCATCGAGGCCAAGGAAGGCACCAATATCCAGCCGGAAAACCAGACCCTCGCCTCGGTCACTTTCCAGAACTATTTCCGCCTCTACGGCAAGCTCGCCGGCATGACCGGCACGGCGGCCACCGAGGCCGAGGAATTCCAGTCGATCTACAAGCTCGACGTCGTGGAAATCCCGACCAACAAGCCGATCGCGCGGATCGACAATGAGGACGAGGTCTACCGGACCTTCGAGGACAAGTATGCGGCGATCATCGACGATATCGTCGATTGCCAGGAACGTGGCCAGCCGGTCCTGGTCGGCACGGTGTCCATCGAGAAGTCCGAGATTCTCTCCCGCCTGCTCTCCGACAAGGTCGCCTTCAAGAAGGCGCTGGGTGACCTCTACCCGAAGGACGAGAAAGAGCGTGAAGAAGAGTTCGCCAAGGGCGGTCGCCCGGACGCGCGCCTCCTGCCGGAGATGCTCAAACTCTTCCCGATCGAGCATCAGGTCCTCAACGCTCGCCACCACGAGAACGAGGCGCGCATCGTCGCCCAGGCCGGTATTCCGGGCGCGGTAACGGTCGCCACCAACATGGCCGGCCGCGGAACCGACATCCAGCTCGGCGGCAATGTCGACATGCTCCTGCAGGACTGGGTCGACGCCAAGACCGAAGCCGGTGCCGCGCCGTCCGAGGACGAGATTGCCGCACGCCGCAAGGAAGTCCAGGCGGAGGTTGCCGAGCGCAAGCAGCAGGCCCTCGATGCGGGCGGTCTCTACGTCCTCGCCACCGAGCGTCACGAAAGCCGCCGGATCGACAACCAGCTGCGCGGCCGGACCGGTCGCCAGGGCGATCCGGGTCGTTCGAAATTCTTCATCTCCGTCCAGGACGACCTTCTGCGCATCTTCGCGCCGGACCGCCTCGACGGCATCATGCGCACGCTCGGCATGAAGCCGGGCGAAGCCATCCAGCACCCGTGGATGTCCAAGGCCCTCGAGACCTCGCAGAAGAAGGTCGAGCAACGCAATTTCGACATCCGCAAGAACATCCTCCAGTACGATGACGTGATGAATGATCAGCGCAAGGCGATCTTCGAACAACGCATCGACTTCATGACCTCGGACGAGGTCTCGGATGTCATCAAGGACATGCGCACGCAGAGCATCGAGGACATGATCGCCGCGCACATTCCGCCGAAAGCCTTTGCCGACCAGTGGGACAGCCAGGGCCTGATGGACGCCATCAAGGAAACGCTGGGTCTCGATCTGCCGGTCCTCGACTGGGCTGCCGAGGAAGGTATCGCCGACGAGGAAATCCTCGAGCGCGTGACCGAGGCCGCCGAGGCTGCCTACGCGGAGAAGGCCGAGAAGGCCGGCGACGACCTGATGCGCCGCATCGAGAAGTCAATCCTGCTCCAGGCCATCGACCTCAACTGGCGCGAGCACCTGCAGAATCTCGACGCCATGCGCTCGATGATCGGCCTGCGCTCCTACGCCCAGCGCAATCCGCTGAACGAGTACAAGACCGAAGCCTTCACCATGTTCGAGCGGATGATGGACAATCTGCGCTCCGAGGTGACCCGCCAGCTGATGATGATCCGCTTCGAGCGCGCGCCGGCCCCGCCGCCTCAGCCGACAGGCATGAAGGAAACCCATCTCGACCCGCGTACGGGTCGCAATGAGATGGACGGTCCGGAAGGCGAACCGGTCGCCCCGCGCGTCGCGCCGACCCTTCGCCGGACCCCCGCCTCCCTGGATCCGACCAAGCCGGAAACCTGGGGCCGTGTGGCACGCAATGCCGAATGCCCCTGTGGCTCCGGCAAGAAGTACAAGCACTGCCACGGCGCTGTCGCCCAGGCCTAGGCGATGTCGGACGTCCGCCTCCGCCCTGCCCGCCCGGGCGAGGAAGATGCGCTCTCCGAGCTTTGCGTAAAGTCCAAGGCTGTCTGGGGCTACGACGCCGGCTTTCTGGAAACGGTCGCCCCCTATCTGCGCGTCACTGCCGAGGCGATCCATGAGGGTCGCGCCACGGTGGCGGAAAGCGATGAGGGCGAAGTGCTGGGCGTCTGCCAGATTGAACCGGGCAGCGACAAGGGCACGCTGGATCTGCTCTTCATCTCACCGACGGCCATCGGAAAGGGCGTGGGGCATCTGCTGTTCGAACACGCCAAGGACCTGCTGCGCGCCCGCGGCGAGACGGTGATGACCATCCTCTCCGATCCCTATGCCGAACCGGCCTATCTGCACATGGGCGCCAAACGCGTCGCCATGCGCCCGTCGGATGTCTTCAACGGTCGGGAATTGCCCTGGCTTGAGGTTGAGCTGTAGAGCGGTCGCATTTTCGAACCGCAAAACCGGTATCCACTTTTGCTGAAAATGCTCTAGCCAGCAGACGCTTCCACGCGACCAATGGCGAGAAAACGCTCGCGACGCTTCTGGCGCAGCGTGGCGGCATCGAGGCCTTCCAGCTGGGCAAGATTGCGCTCGATCGCATCCCCAACCGCCTTCATGGTCTCGGCCGCATGACGATGCGCCCCGCCAATCGGCTCGGGAATGATGTGGTCGATGATCTTCAGGTCCAGCAGGTCCGGCGCCGTCACCTTCATGGCGACCGCGGCATCCTTGGCGCGGCTGGAGTCCTTCCACAGGATGGAGGCACAGCCTTCCGGCGAGATCACCGAATAGATGGAGTGTTCCAGCATCATCACGACATTGGCGCTGGCCAGTGCCACGGCGCCGCCGGAGCCGCCCTCACCCGTGATGACGGAAATCAGCGGCGTGCCCAGGGACAGGCAGCGCTCGGTTGAACGGGCAATGGCTTCCGCCTGGCCACGCTCCTCGGCGCCCAGCCCCGGATAGGCGCCGGCGGTGTCGACAAAGGTCAGCACCGGCAGGTCAAACTTCTCGGCCAGGTCCATCAGGCGGATGGCCTTGCGATAGCCTTCCGGGCGCGCCATGCCGAAATTGTGCTTCAGCCGGCTTTCCGTGTCGTGGCCCTTCTCATGGCCCATCACGACGACCGGACGGCCGCGGAAGCGGCCAAGACCGCCGACAATCGCATTGTCCTCGGAGAAGCGGCGATCCCCGCAAAGCTCCTCGAAATCCTCGATCAGGGAGGCGCGATAATCGCGGAAGTGCGGACGATCCGGATGCCGGGCGACCTGCGTCTTGCGCCAGGGGTCGAGCTTGCCATAGAGGGCTGCCAGCTGCTCTTCCGCCTTCTGGCGAAGCTTGGCGGTTTCCTCGGCCGTATCGGGGGCATCATCGCCCGCGCCGGAGGAAAGGCTCTCCAGGTCATCAATCTTGGCTTCAAGCTCAGCCAGCGGGCGTTCGAAATCGAGATAGGTCCGGGTCGGATCAGACATTTAAGGGCACTGTCCTGAACACTTCAAAGAGGGCCGCAACCTAACCAGAGGCGCAGCCTGTCACAAGAGCGCAATACGGCTGAGGCGCAGGTTGAACCCGCCGGGAAAAGTGAACGAGGTTCAGGTTTGCACGCGCGCTTATTCTTCCCCAATGGGTGAAGTGGGCCGATGCGGAGCAGCGGGTCGAAGGGGGCGAGCGCAGCGAGTTCCGGGAAAATGGAAGAGCGCCCCTCTCCCCGCCTCCTCCGCCCCGCATAAACTCGGCGCGCTCTTTGACAATCGGATCAGTGACAGGCCGCCCCTGCGATGTGACAGGATGTGAGAGGCGTTCCGGACGCATAGCGCTCGCATCGCGCTTCACCAAATTCTTGATTTTCAGGCACTTCATCTCGCACCTCGCGCGGATAGCCCCCTCAAACATAGTCGTCGTAGTAGGAGGCGAAATTGCGCGGCGGAAATTATGAGAAATCGCTGTCGGGCTTGCGGGCCAGCGGGTGGGCGGTTTCGACGAGGGTTTTCAGGCGCTCGTCCAGCACATGCGTGTAGATCTGCGTCGTGGAGACGTCCGCATGACCCAGCAGAAGCTGGACGGCACGCAGGTCGGCGCCATTGGCCAGCAGGTGCGTGGCAAAGGCGTGGCGCAGCACGTGGGGGGAAACGCGGGCCGGGTCCATATTGGCCGCGAGGGTGAGCTCGCGCAGGATCTGGGCAAAGCGCTCCCGCGTGAGATGGCCGCTCTTGGCGACGCGCGACGGGAAGAGATAGGCCTGAGCCCGGCGTCGCTTGACCGGGTCTTCCGGCAGGTGTTCTTCGCGCAGGAGCTTGTAATCCTCGACCGCGTCGAGGGCGGCCTCCGTCAGCGGGACAAGACGTTCGCGGCCGCCCTTGCCCTTCACCTCGATACAGGCTTCCGCCCGCACGAAGGCACTCAGGGGCAGACTGACGAGTTCGGTGACGCGCAGTCCGCCCGCGTAAAGCAATTCCATCAGCGCCCGCACCCGCGCCCCGGCGGCACCCTCCAGCGTCGCAGCTGCATCGAACAAGGCGTCGACATCCGCCTCGGTGAGGATTTTGGGGAGGGAGCGCCCCTGTTTGGGACCCCGAAGCGGTGTCGAGGGGTTATCCCTGCGCAGGCCTTCAACGAGGAGGAATTTGTAATACCGCTTCATCGCCGAAAGCCGACGCGCCGCCGTCGCTGCGGACAGGCCATCCGCACGCAGGCCCGCCAGCACCGCTTCCAGCCCCTCCGTCGAGGCGCTGTCGAGGGACTGCCCCGCCGCCGCGAGGCGCGCAGAGACATCCTCAAGATCGCGGCGATAGGCGTCCAGCGTATTGGCCGACGCCCCCCGCTCGGCCGCCATCATGTCGAGGAAGAGCGCGACCGTTCCGTACGGCGTCCGGGTCGGGCTCAATAATGCCTCGCGACATGCCGCTCCAGGAGGAGCTGAAGCAGGGCGCCGGAGAGATCCGCTTCCGCCAGGACGGTTGCAGCGCGCGGCAGGATTTCAACCGCGGTGGCGTCCTCCATACCGGCCAGGGCCGACACGGCGAAGAGCACGGCTTCTGTCTCCGCGCCAGCGACAAGGGCCTCTTCCATGGCGAGGAGCTCAACCGGAATGGCCACCGGCTCCCGCGCCGTCAGCCCGGCGCGCAGCCCCGTCGGCACCGGGGCGCCCAGGCGCTGCAGGGCGAGGAAGTCTGCGAGGACGACATCGCCCTGGCTCTCATAGGCCGCCGCGAGAACGGCCTCCGTGGCTGGGCTGTCCACATCGCCGCTCGCGAGGAGGATGGCAAGGTCGACAGCGACCAGCTGGGCCGCGTCCGGGCCCCGCCAGTCGGTTACCGGCGCCGCCGGATCGTCCGCACCGGGCATGGGCAGTTCGATCTGCGCCATGCCGGTCTTGAGCGGATCCTCGGTCACGGTCTCGGCCTGGACCGGTTCCGGGAAAGGGTTCACCGGGCGGCGCGGCCCGTCGATCAGCCCGTTCTTCCAGGCGCGGGCCGTGCGGACATCGCCCGCCAGCGCCGCGGCCATGGCAAAGCGGACCCCATCGGCCAGCGTCGCCTCGGTCTGTGGCAGGGTGTTCACTTCGGCGCCGTAGAGCCGCATTGCGGCCAGCATGTCCCCCGACGCGGCCGCATCGTCGAGCAACAGGCTCAACGCGCCCGCCGCCCGCTCCCGGTCCTCACCCTGGGCGAGGACGGAAATCAGCAGGTGCTCCCGCTCGAGCCCCTCCAGGCCCGCAGCCCGCTCAAGATCAGCCGCCGGGGCGGTCGAGTAGAGGAAATTCGGCAAGGGCTCGAGCTCGACAAAGCGGCGCAGCCAGGCCGGGCTGGTCTCGCCCAGCTGGACGAGGGCCGGATCGTCGATCTGAACCAGACGGGTCAGGGCATAGTCCAGACCGCTGTCGATCATGATCGGATTGCCGGTCAAGGGTCGGCCCAGCGTGAGAGCGAAAAGAAGACGGTCGTAATCCGCGTCCGCCTCGACACCGCTGGCGAGTTCGGCCGTCAGCTCAGCCGCGGAGCTCTGGTCCTCCAGGGCGAGGCAAAGCGCACGGACGCGCAGCCAGTACGGGGCGTCCCGGTTCGCGATCAGGGCGTTGGCCGTGTAGCAGGCCCGGTCATAGGCCTCAGCCGCGAGGGCCAGCTCGGCATGACGCCGCGCCAGGGTCGGGCTGGTATTGATGTTCGGGGTGCGCTCGAGCAGGTCGAACGCGTCCATCACGCCGCCGGCCGCCAGGAGACGGTCCGACCGCGTCGTCGCCAGGTCGGCCCGGCCGCGACCACCCGCCGGCGGATATCCGCCGGATACGAGGACCGCGCGCGCGAGTTCGCTGAGCGCGTGGGAGCTGTAGCCCGCGCCCTCATCCGGCCCCGGAAGGGCCGCAAGCGCGGCCAGGGCTGTGTCCCCGGTCGAGCCATCCCACAGCGTCATGGAAAAAGCCGCGCCCGGCAGGCCCACCTCCAGCGGGTCCAGCGCATCCAGGCTCTGGACTTCGATACCTCCACCCTGGGCCAGGCTGGCCGCACTCAGGGTCAGCGCACTCACCGCACCGGAGGCAAAGGCCCTAGCGCGGGAAATTATCGTCCAACTCGACACGTACTTCCTCCCGGGTGGGCTCCATGCCATTGGCCATCAGCACCAGAGCGCCGAAACCGCCAGCGATCAGTACGGCAACCACCGCGAAACCGATCAGAAAACCCCTCATGAACTCACCCTCTGTTTGACAACGGGGTCGCCCATCGAACCCCGTAACGTCCGGCAATGGCGGGCCGCTTCGACCCCGGCGCACTGCAATCCCCGTTGGCGCAGAGCCTAACCGCGATTGCGGCGATTTCCAGACGCTTTATACCAAACATATGACATGCATTGCGTCCATTGACCGTACAATTGCCCTCATCGGGCTGATGGGAGTGGGGAAAACCACTGTCGGGCGCCGTCTGGCATCCGCACTGGACCTGCCCTTCCGGGATGCGGACGAGGAAATCGAGAAGGCTGCCGGACGGTCGGTCAGCGAGATCTTCGACGATTTCGGCGAGGCCGGATTTCGCGATGGGGAGCGAAAGGTGATCTCCCGCCTCCTGCAGGCCCCACCCATGGTGCTGGCGCTCGGCGGCGGGGCTTTTGTCGACCCGGAAACGCGGGCGCTATTGAAGGATCAGGCCTGCACGATCTGGCTGCAGGCCGATATCGCGACGCTGGTCAGCCGTGTGGCGCGGCGCAACACGCGTCCGCTGCTGCGCAACAAGGATCCGCGCCGTGTTCTGAGCGAACTGCTCGAAAAACGCACACCCGCCTATGCCGAAGCCCATTTGCAGGTGGACGCTTCGGACGGTTCGCACCAGAAAACCCTGGAGAAAATCCTCAAGGCCCTGCAAGGCTGGAGCGCTGCTGCATGACTGAACTCCTGACCGTTCCCGTCCCGTTGGGCGCTCAGTCCTACGACGTCCTCGTCGGACAGGATGCGATCACCCGGGCCTGGGGCCGGATCGCCGCCCTCTTCCCCCGCGGACGTGCCGTCATCGTGACGGACGAGCGTGTGGCCGCTCACCATCTCGACGCGCTTGAGTCGCGGTTCCGGGACAGCGGAATTGCGCCCGATGCCATCATCCTGCCGCCGGGTGAAACAACAAAGAGTTTCAGCGCGCTGGAGGGCCTTGTCGACGCCCTGCTCGACCGCAATGTCGAACGCTCCGAAACCGTGATCGCACTCGGCGGTGGTGTTATCGGCGACCTGACCGGGTTCGCGGCCGCCATCACCAAGCGCGGCACGGGCTTCATCCAGATTCCGACCACCCTCCTCGCCCAGGTGGACAGTTCGGTGGGCGGCAAGACCGGCTCAATACGCGTCACGGCAAGAATTTTGTCGGGGCATTCCACCAGCCGCGCCTCGTCGTCGCGGACACGGTCCTGCTCGACACCCTGCCTCACCGGGAGCGATTGTGCGGTTACGCGGAAATCGTCAAGGCAGCGCTCATCGGCGATGCGGACCTCTTCGACCGGCTGGACGCGGCAGGCGAGACTGTCCTGTCGGGGACCTTGCTGGACCAGGCGATCGCAGCGGCCGTCGCCTTCAAGGCCGGCATTGTCGCCGCGGACGAGAAGGAAGCCGGACAGCGCGCCCTGCTGAACCTTGGCCACACCTTCGGCCACGCCTTCGAAGCGGACGCCCCGAAAGACACAATCCGCCACGGCGAGGCCGTCGCTGCCGGGATTGGCCTGGCGTTCGATTACAGCGCGAGGCTGGGCCATTGCCCGGTGCAGGACGCCGCCTGCGTCAAGGCCCACCTGCGCCGGGTCGGCCTGCCGGACGGCCCGAAAACACTCGCCCACACGGACTGGAATGCCGCGTCTCTCGTGGCCCGAATGCGGGACGACAAGAAGAACCGGGATGGCCGGATCACCCTCATCCTCGCCCGCGGCATCGGAAACGCCTACATTGAATCCCAAGCTGACGAGTCGGACCTCGTCGCGTTTATGGAGACTTCGCTCAAATGAGCCTCGACTGGAGCCTGATCGGCCCCGCCCTGACCATTCTCGGACTGCTCGCTCTGTCGGGCTTTTTCTCGGGTTCCGAAACCTCGCTGACGGCCACTTCCCGCGCTCGCATGCTGCAGCTGGAAAAGGATGGCGATGAATCGGCCGGACGGGTGAACCGTCTGATCTCCGACGGCGAGAGCCTGCTCGGATCGATCCTGCTTGGAAACAACCTGGTCAACATTGCGGCCTCGATGATCGCCGGCCAGTTGTTCGAGGACCTGCTCGGCGGCAATGCCATTGTCTGGGCGACCCTGATCATGACCTTCCTTGTGCTGATTTTCGCGGAAGTTCTGCCCAAGACCTACGCCTTGTCGAATCCGGATCGCTTTGCCCTGACCGTTTCCCGCCCCATCCTGATCGCGGTCCGCCTGTTCGCGCCGGTCGTCGGGGCTGTCCAGCTCGTGGTCCGCGGCGTGCTGCGCGTCTTCGGGGCTCGGGTCGAGGGGCCCGTCCTTTCCGCCCATGACGAATTGCGCGGCGCCATCGCCCTGCACCATGAGGAAGGCGGGGTGGTCAAGGATGACCGCGACATGCTCGGCGGCGTTCTGGACCTGCGCGACCTGACCGTTGACGACATCATGATCCACCGCAAGTCCATCATCATGCTGGACGCCGACGCACCGCCGGCGGAGATCGTCACCCAGGCCCTGCACAGCCCGCATACCCGCCTGCCGCTTTATCAGGGTGACACGGAAAACATCATTGGCATCCTTCACGTTCGCGACCTCGCGCTGGCGCTCCACGAGGTCGATGGCGACGCCAGCAAGGTCGAGATCGAGCCCCTGCGCCGGGAACCCTGGTTTGTCCCGGAGACAACCGAAGTACTCGACCAGCTCAACGCCTTCCGGGAAAAGCGCGAACACTTTGCCCTCGTCGTCGATGAATACGGCGCCCTGATGGGACTGGTGACGCTCGAGGATATCCTCGAGGAAATCGTCGGCGCCATCGAGGACGAGCACGATGTCGCAGTTGAAGGCATCCAGCCGGAAGACGGCGGCGCCGAACCGACCTGGCTGGTCGATGGCATCGTCCCGATCCGCGACCTCAACCGCGCCCTGGACTGGGAATTGCCGGACGAGGAGGCCGTCACTGTCGCTGGCCTGGTCATCCACGAAGCCCAGACCATTCCGGAACGCGGACAGGTTTTCCGCTTCCACGGCATCCGGTTCGAGGTCGTCACCCGGCGCCGTAACCAGCTGACAAAGCTGCGCGTTTCAGCCAGCCCTGACTAGTCCGCGTCCGCCGTTTCGTCCTCCGCCCCTCCGTCGAACAACGGATCGCAGGTGCCGCGCGGTGTCTCGCGACGACCCCCGCCGCCGGTCTCGCGCGCTTCGACAAGCAGGTCGCCGAAGGCATCGGCGAAACTGCGCGCGAGGTCGCGCGCATCCGAGGTCTCGCCAATATCCCCCCGCAGCAGCGAGATCGTTCCCGCGCCGGAAGCAAGATGGTTGCGAACATCCATCTGCAAAGCGGCCGCCTGCTCCCCCGCCGGATCGAAGAGTTCAGCCTCCGCGGCCAGGGCGCCGATGCCGACCGGCAGTCGTGGCGAAAGCGGTCCGGGAACAAATGTCCCGATCACGCCGGACGCCCCGGCAGAAACCGGATTGGTCGGCTCGAAGCCCGTCACCGTCATCACCAGGCGGTGTGCGGCGACGTCGGGGGCCAGGACCACCTCGAAACCGCCGCGGGCGAGACGGCGGCACATCGTCCCGGACAGGGTCGTCTGCAGGCGCGCGAACCCGGCCTCGCTGGCCTCGCTGGCAGCGAGCACATCAGCTGAAATGACCGCGGGCTCGATATAGACCCGCTGCACATCCACCAAAGCCTCTGCGTCCGCAAATTCACGCACCGGCAAAAGACTGCGCTCCCCCGGTGACAGGCGGTCGTACCGGCTGAGGCTTTCCACCTGGGCGACATTACTGGCACAGGCAGCAGAAAACAGGGACAGGCAGGCGACAAGGATGGCTGTAATCCAGCGCGGCATCGGTCACTCCAGGGCGGGTCTGGCATCAGTCGGCGGAATTAGACCACATCCGTCGCGCGTCAACCGGCGTTCGGTGCACCCGCCCTCAGCGCCAGCGCATGGACCGGGCCGGCGAGCTCGTCGGCGAGGACGTCATTCACCTGGCGGTGGATGGCCACCCGGTTCTGCCCCTCAAATCGCGCGGCGGTGATGCGCACGCTGAAATGGCTCTCGCCGCCCTCCGGAGCGCCGGCATGTCCGGCGTGGAGATGGCTGTCGTCCGTCACGACGAGCTCAACAGGATCAAAGGCTTCTCGCAATTTCGCTTCAATGCGGTCGCGGACCTGGCCCATGAATCGCACTCCTTTTTTCACCGGCTTCATTGCCGCTTTACATTCGGCTGCCCATACTTGGCCATTATGGCCGACACTTTCCAGTACACGCCCCGGTTCAAGGACATCCGGATCAAGCCGCCCAAGGACGAGCCCGCGCCCGAGGAGCGTGTGTGCGAATGGCCGGGCTGCAAGAAACACGGTGACAGCCGGGCCCCGAAGGCCAATGACCAGCTCAATGATTTCTACTGGTTCTGCCAGTCGCATGCGGGCGAGTACAACAAGTCCTGGAACTTCTTCGAGGGCATGAGCGAGACCGCCGCCCAGTCCTTCCGCGAAAGCGCCGCCTACGGCCATCGTCCGACCTGGAACTGGCGGGCCACGCATTCGACCAGCGCGAAGGCCTCCAAGGCCAGCCAGGACTTCCGCAATGGCTTCGAGGACCCCTACGGGATTTTCGGCGACCGGCGCGATCCGCATACCGAAGCCCCGCGCGAAACCCGCATGGGCCGGCTCCAGAGCAAGGCGCTTGAAACCATGGGGCTGGACGCGAGCTGCGACCCGTCCACCGTCCGCAAGCGCTATGCGGAACTCCTCAAGCGCTACCACCCGGATGCCAATGATGGCGACCGCTCCTCCGAGGAACAGCTCGGCCGGGTCATCGCGGCCTATAACATCCTCAAAAGCGCCGGAATGGCCTGACCGCCCCGCCGCGTTTCTCATAATTTCTCGCTCGAAATTTCACCTCCTACTACGACTATTACATCCAACGGGTCAGTTCGACGGATTGGCGCGACCAACCCGCTGACGCCGCACGCATTTTGTGCGGACAGCGCGCCCGCTCTCCCTGCCATACGCCTCTCACACGTCTCTCACACGGGAAGGGGCTGGCGTATCACGATGTCAAAGAGCAGAGAGGGGAGTGTAAGCGCCCGGACACTGAAGCGGAGAAGCACGGCCGCATTCTTTCTTCCCCCAACCTGGGGGAAGTGGGCCGATGCGCAGCATCGGGTCGAAGGGGGCGAGCGGAGCGAGCAGACCACCTCCGGGCTTCGCCCTCCGGCCCCTCCGTCCCGGATTTCATCCGGGACATCTTCCCCGAGGGGAGGATGGTGCGCCCACCGTGTCATCCCGGCCGGATGCCCCGCGCAGGCGGGGCGTAGGGCCGGGACCTAGAAACGTCACCCTCGGCCCGGTCAGCGCGACTAATTCAGACTTTAGCGCCTCTGGGTCCCGGACTTCCGCCCTGCTTTCGCAGGGCATGCATCCGGGATGACAGGTGGGAGGTTTTTCTTCCCCGTCGGGGGAAGTGGGCCGATGCAAAGCATCGGGTCGAAGGGGGCGAGCGCCGCGAGCAAACCACCTTCGGGAGAGAGGCGATTTTGACTGACCGGCGTCGCCAGCAGGTCGACCGTGTCTGTCCCGCTTGTTCGCTGATCGCCTAGTCTTCGATTACGTCCAGCACATAGCGCACCCACGGATCCGACGCACCCGACACTGGCTCGACAGAGCGCAGCAAGGGCACGTCACCCAGAACGAACAGGTAGGTTACGCCCACGATCAGGTTGAAGGAAACATCACATCCGTCTGACCAGTCGGGGTAGTCGTAGGCATTGTAGAAACGGCCACTCTGAAGATACCCCTCGTCCCTGTGCTCGACCATGGACGACACTTCGTGCCAGCCGATTTCGCTGCTGACCGCGCCTGGAAGCTCTACAGTGTCGAGGGGGGAGATAGTCGCATCCCGCATCCTGAACGCTGCTTCAACGAGGATGGTAATGGTTTCCCCATC
>Ga0209273_10000744_pt1 | contig 36933 bp, 35 predicted proteins | sample tdAd471_FD_187126 | JGI IMG/M metagenome (GOLD analysis project Ga0209273, IMG submission 187126) | Marine sediment microbial communities from the Atlantic coast under amendment with organic carbon and nitrate - tdAd47.1 (SPAdes)... | ecosystem: Environmental > Aquatic > Marine > Coastal >...
TGGACCCGGAAATTGTTGATGCTTATGAAGTGGGTGTGAAGGGCCTGTTCCTGGATCGCCGCCTGCAGTTCAATGCGGCAGCCTTCTACTATGACTTCACGAACCTGCAGCAGGGGCGCAGCGTGCCAGCCGGCACCAGCGGCTTCACGCTTGTCTATGAAAACGCGGCGTCTGCGGAGATCAAAGGTCTTGAGGCTGAGTTCAACTTCATGGCCACAGAAAACGTGCGCCTGTTTGGCTCCACGACCTTCCTTGATGCTACGTTCGACGACTATGTCACTACAGACCCGTTTGACACTGTATTCCAGCAGCTTGGCCTGATTGACGCGGGTGTCGACCTGTCGCAACAGCTTGGTGGCAACCGCATGGTCCAGTCGCCCAAGTGGGCGGGCACCATCGGTCTCGCAGTGAACACGCACCTGCCGGGTTCCGAGTGGTTCGCAGAGGCCACGGCGTCCATGACGCATAAGGGCCGGGTATTCTTCTCCCAGTTCAACCATGAAGCCCTGAGCCAGGAAGGCGTGACCACGATGGACGCAAGCCTTCGGTTCACGTCGCCTGACGATCGGTGGACGGTCAATGTCTGGGGTAAAAACCTGACGAACGAGACCATCTACCAGGGTACCTTCATCCTGAACTCTTCCCGCACGAACGCCGGCTTCCTTGCAGCGCCAAGGACCTTCGGTGTCACCGTGGGATTGAATTTCTAGGGCCCTTTCCCGAGGGTGGGAGGCCTTGAGAGGCCTCCCAATTTAAAAAAAATGTGGATGGTGTTTTGAGTGAAGCGTTTGAATTCCGAAGATGGTGGGCGCGCCAAGGGAGAAACCAATGAATTTTGACCGTATCAACCCGCTGACAGGTGAGGTGGCCAGCAGTGCTGCCGCCATGAAGCCAGCAGATATCCCCGCCGTTGTTGAAGCGGCGGAAAAAGGTTTCGCTGAGTGGTCCAAAATGGGCCCCAACGCGCGCCGTACCGTGCTTCTGGACGCCGCAGCCGCGCTTTCGTCCAAGCAGGATGAATTTGTCGAAGCCATGATGAATGAGATTGGCGCAACTGCGGGCTGGGCGATGTTCAACCTGATGCTTGCGACATCCATGATGCGTGAGGCTGCTTCGATCACCACGCAGATCAGCGGCGAGGTTATTCCGTCCGATAAGCCGGGTTTCCTGGCCATGGCGGTCCGCGAGCCGGTTGGTGTGATCCTTGGCATTGCGCCATGGAATGCGCCGATCATTTTGGGCGTGCGGGCGGTTGCCACGGCGCTGGCCTGCGGCAACTCGGTTATTTTGAAGGCATCTGAAATCTGCCCCCGGACACACGGATTGATCATTGAGGCGCTCGAGGCGGCAGGCTTCCCTGAAGGCACGGTCAATGTTGTGACCAACGCGCCGGAAGACGCGGGCGATGTTGTTGGTGCCCTGATCGACCATCCATCTGTCAAGCGCATCAATTTCACTGGTTCAACAGAGGTGGGGCGTATCATTGCCAAGCGCGCGGCCGAGCACTTGAAGCCCTGCCTGCTTGAGTTGGGCGGCAAAGCGCCGCTCCTGGTGCTGGAGGACGCAGACCTCGATGAGGCAGTAAAGGCCGCGGCCTTTGGCGCCTTCATGAACCAGGGGCAGATTTGCATGTCCACGGAACGCATCATTGTTGTGGATGCGGTGGCCGATGCCTTCGCTGAAAAACTGGCGGCGAAAGTGAAATCCATGGCCACCGGCGACCCGCGTGAGGGCAATACCCCGCTTGGTGCCGTTGTGGACCAGAAAACCGTTTCAAAGGTGAATGCCCTTATTGATGACGCAGTGGGCCATGGCGCCAAGCTGTTGGCTGGCGGCATGGCGGATTCCGTTTTGATGCCCGCAACGCTGGTTGACGGTGTGACGTCTGAGATGAAGCTCTATCGGGACGAAAGTTTTGGCCCGGTGGTGGCTATGATCCGCGCGAAAGACGAGGTAGACGCCATCCGCATCGCAAATGATAGCGAATACGGCCTGTCTGCCGCAGTCTTCACACGCGACGGCGCACGGGGCCTTAAGGTGGCCCGCCAGATCAAATCTGGTATCTGCCATGTGAACAGCCCGACTGTGCAGGATGAGGCGCAAATGCCGTTCGGTGGTGTTGGGGCCTCCGGTTACGGCAAGTTTGGCGGCAAGGCCGGGATCGACAGCTTTACCGAACTTCGCTGGATTACTGTGGCTTCTGAGCCCGGGCACTATCCGATCTAGGCCAAGTCTGGACCTGAATTTATTCGAGTAATAAGGAAAGTAAGAACAATGACTGAAGCAGAGCGCAAGGAAGAAGACACAGTCGCATACACCATTGAAAATGGTATTGCCTGGGTCAAATTTAACCGCCCCGAGAAACGCAACTGCATGAGCCCGAAGCTCAATCGCCAGATGATGCGGGTGCTCGATGAGCTTGAGTTCAGCGACGAGGTTGGTGTGCTGGTGCTGACCGGCGAAGGGTCGGCCTGGTCTGCAGGGATGGACCTCAAGGAATACTTCCGCGAGACCGAAGCACAAGGCCTTGGTGCGGTGCGGAAATCCCAAAGCGAGGCATACGGCTGGTGGCGCCGCCTGCGCTGGTACCAGAAACCGACGATTGCGATGGTGAACGGCTGGTGCTTTGGTGGCGGCTATGGCCCACTGCACGCCTGTGACCTAGCCTTTGCTGCCGATGAGGCCCAGTTTGGTTTGAGCGAAATCAACTGGGGCATCCTGCCAGGTGGCGGCGCCACCAAGGTTGCAACCAACCTCCTGAACATGCGGAATGCCATGTATCATGCCATGATGGGCGAAAACATCGATGGCAAAACCGCGGCCGATTGGGGCCTTGTGAACGAGTCCGTGCCGCTCGATAAGCTCAAGGACCGGGTTACGGAAGTAGCGAATGTGCTGCTTGAGAAAAACCCGGTGGCCCTGAAGGCAACCAAGGATGCCGTGCGCCGCGTGATCGAAATGACCTACGACAATGCGGAAGATTTCCTGATCCGCGCGCAGGAAGCGGCCAATTCGTTTGATAACGATGGGCGCAAGGAAGGCATCCGGCAGTTTATCGATGACAAGAGCTATAAGCCCGGGCTTGGGGCTTATGACAAAACGAAGCAATCGTAACGGAGTGTCCTGATGGACTATGTGCGTTTCCACGCGCAGCTTCATGGCAAGAAGCTGGCTGTCCATGATCTGGTCTCAAACCGGTCATGGACATATGCCCAGTTCGATGGCTTCATTGCGGGTGGTACCGGTTACTTGGCTGCAAAAGGCGTTGGAGAGGGCGACCGGGTCGCCTGCCTGTCAAAGAATTGCGCTGATATCATTGCGCTGCACCTTGCCTGCGCGCGCCTGGGGGCGCTGTTTGTTCCCTTGAATTGGCGCCTTTCCGAAGCTGAAATCGCTGCCCTGATCGAAGACTGCGAACCCAGTGTCATTTTCGGCGACGAGTTGGCCGAAGAATTGGGCGTGGACGCGGAAGACATTAGCCAGCTCGAACAAAAATGCAAAAAGGCTTCCCAGGATGCCGGATGTGTGGGGGCAGGGGGTCTTCCTTCGTTGATGCTCTATACGTCCGGCACCACCGGCCTGCCGAAAGGTGTGATGCTGAGCGAAAACAATCTCACTGAGACGGCGATCAATTTCTCGCTTCTGGGTGAGGTGGACGCAGACAGCAGTTTCCTGTGCGAATCCCCGATGTTCCATATCATCGGCATGGTTACTTCGGTTCGCCCTGCCTTCCTGATGGGTGGGACGGTGGTGGTATCAGACCGGTTTATCCCGGAAAAGACGCTGGATAAGCTTTCTGATCCTGCCTTGAAAATCACCCATTATTTCTGCGTGCCGCAGATGGCAGTGGCGCTGCGGGCCGCCGAAAATTTCGACCCGGACCGTTTGCGCAACATGAAAGCCATCTTCACGGGCGGCGCCCCGCACCCGGAAGCGCAGATCAGGGAATGGCTGCAGGACGATATCCCGATTGTGGACGGCTACGGTATGAGCGAGGCGGGCACCGTTTTCGGTATGCCGCTTGATAAGAATCTGATCGACCGGAAGGCAGGCTGCGTTGGCATTTCCACACCGCGCCTGCAGGCCAGGCTGGTGGACGCCGCAGGCAACCTGGTGGCACCAGGCGAAGCGGGTGAGCTGCAGCTCAAGGGGCCAAACATCACATGCGGGTACTGGCGCCGCGAGGCTGATTTCAAGGCAACGCTGACATCAGACGGCTGGTTCCGCACTGGCGATATCCTGACACAGGACGCGGACGGCTTTTTCAAGGTGACGGACCGCAAGAAGGATATGTTTATCTCGGGTGGCGAAAATGTGTACCCCGCCGAGGTCGAAGCCTTGCTGATCAAATACCCTGGTATTGCAGAGCTTGCGATTGCAGGCGTGCCGGATGACCGCTGGGGCGAAGTTGGGTGCCTTTTCTATGTGCCGAAGGCGGGCGAACTGGCGCTTGCGGATATCGAAAAATTCCTTGACGGCAAGCTCGCCAGATACAAGGTGCCGAAACGGATACTTGCCTTAAAGGAATTGCCACGTAATGGTGTTGGCAAGGTGTTGAAGCATGAGCTTCGACGTATGGCTGCAGGCTAAACGGACAAAATGGAGTATCCAGCGTGATTGACCCGGAAAAAGTAGTCGCAATTGATGTCCATGTTCATGCTGAAGTCTCCTGCACGGACCCGGAAGACCCAGTGATGGGCAAGTTTTTCGATGCTGCTTCCTCTTATTTCAAGGCGCCACGCCAGCGGCCGACCATGCAGGAAACAATCGACTATTACCGCAAGCAGAATATGGCCTTTTGCCTGTTCACTGTGGACTGCGAAGCGGGCCTTGGGGCAAAGCGTATCAGGAATGAGGAAATCGCAGAGCTCGCGAAGGCTAATTCTGATGTGGTTATACCCTTTGCCTCCATTGATCCGCACAAGGGCAAGATGGGCGCACGGGAAGCCCGGGCCCTGATTGAAAATTACGGCGTGAAAGGGTTCAAATTCCATCCGCCGATGCAGAATTGTGATCCAGGCGACCGCATCGCCTACCCCATTTATGAAGTGATTGCGGAATACGGCTTGCCGGCCATTTTCCATACCGGGCATTCGGGCATGGGAACCGGGCTTCGTGGCGGCGGCGGGGTCAAGCTGAAATACGGCCAGCCCATGCTGGTGGATGAAATCGCCGCAGATTTCCCTGATATCGATTTCATCCTGGCGCACCCAAGCTGGCCCTGGACGGACGAGAGCCTGTCGATGGCACTTCATAAGGCGAATGTGTATATCGACCTGAGCGGCTGGTCGCCGAAATATTTCCCTGAGCAGATCATCCGCTACGCCAATACGCAGCTGAGCCATAAAATGCTGTTCGGGTCAGACTTTCCGCTGATCCGCCCCGACGCCTGGATTGAGGCTGCGAAGAAGGTCGGTTTCCGGGATGAGATCATGCCGGGCATTCTGAAAGACAATGCGGCCAAACTGCTCGGGCTGGTGAAGGCCTGATAAACGCAAGAATGAGGGTGGCACACAGTTCATGTCGGTTATCTGGACATTGAATTTAAGGCATTTGCAGGCGCTGATAAAAGTGGCTGAAGTGCAGAGTGTGTCTGCTGCTGCTGAGGCCGCCAACCTGACTCAGCCCGCGATCACGAAGGCGATTGCGGGGATTGAGCGCAAGCTGAACTGCAAACTGTTTGAGCGCATGTCAGACGGCATGCAGCCGACAGAAAGCGCGACAATCCTGATCAGGCGGGTGAAGCGGGCGCTTTCGTTTGTTTCCAATAACAAGGTTTCCCTGACCCACATGCGGGCCCTGATCGAACTGTCGGAAGCCGGCAGCTACAAGCTTGCACAGGTGCGAACGGGCCTCGCTGCTTCAGCCCTGCACCGGTCGGTGAACGACCTGTCGGGCATCCTTGGCTACAATCTGGTGAAGAAGGTTGGGAACCGGATCATCCTGTCGGCGCAGGGCAAGAGATATTATAGTCGCTGCAAGCTCGCGAAAACGGAACTGGAGACCGGTGTCTATGAGGTGCAGGGGCACCAGGGGCGCTGGGCGGGCCTGATCCGGGTGGGGGCCATGCCGCTCTCAAGGGCAAAGCTGTTGCCTGCTGCGGTCAGTGCGTTCCACAAAATTCATCCCGATGTGCGTGTCTCTGTGATGGAAGGGTCGCGCGCGGAGCTTTATGACCATCTGTGCAATGGCGACCTGGATTTCCTTTTGGGCGCTTTGAGGCCGGAGGCCGAGGCTGGCCCTGTTGGGCAGGAGCTGCTGTTCTATGACAAGCCGGTGATTGTGGCGCGCAAAAACCACCCTCTAGCCGGAAAGAAGAACCTTCGTGAGGCAGATTATGCACAGTATCCCTGGATCGTTTCCGGTGCGGGAACGCCAATCAGGAAGCTGTGGGCCGGGCTTTTCTCAGAGGGCAACCTGCCGCAGACGCCTGTTGAGTGCGGGTCCATCATGACGATCCGCGAGCTGCTGCTGGAGGGCGATTTCCTGTCGCTTGTATCAAAGGATCAGCTTCGGGCCGAGCTGGAGCTCGACTGGGTATCAATTCTGGATGTGCCTGCCTTGTCCGAGCAGAGGCCAATCGGAATTACCACGCGGGACGACTGGTTCCCGTCGCCCATTCAAACAGATTTTATTCATCTACTGCGAGGATCTGTAAATCAATAATTCTAATTTAGTAATATCATTTTTTAAAACGAATTAGACTCTACGGCTTGAGATTATAGAATGGGGCAGAGCTATTGGAAGTATGGCATTTCCTCATTTTCGTGAGTGTTTTGGCGGCAGGGCTGTTTCAAACGTCGCTGTGTCGGACTTTCTTCCTGCTGACAAATGAATGGTGAAAAGAATGACAGATATTCATGAGTACCTAGAGGAGCTGGAGGATATTCCCGGAACCCGGGTTTTTACCGCCGCGCGCGCCCGCAAGGGCTATTGGCTTAATCAGTTCTGCATGAGCCTGATGAAAGAAGAGAACCGGGAGGCATTCCGCAAGGACGAGGCTGCTTACCTGGATAACTATCCGATGACTGCGGAACAGAAGCAGGCTGTGCTGGACCGGGATTATAACCGGGCGTTGGACCTTGGCGGCAATATCTATTTCCTGGCCAAGCTGTTCTCAAGCGACGGCAAAAGTTTTGTGCAGGCCGTCAGTACAATGACGGGCGTTTCAGTTGAGGAATATCAGACGATGATGCTTGCGGGCGGTCGGTCGCCAGAGGGCCTGAGATCGAAAAAAGGTGGTTACTGATGGCGAAGTTAACAGCAGGTATTGCAACCAGCCATGTGCCGGCGATTGGTGCCGCGATTGATCTGGGTAAAACCGAGGAAGACTATTGGAAGCCGGTCTTTGACGGCTACCGGTGGACACGCGAGTGGCAGAAGGAACAGGCGCCTGATGTGGTGATCCTGGTGTTCAACGATCACGCCAGCGCGTTTGACATGAACATCATCCCCACCTTCGCGATTGGCTGCGCGGAAGAATTCCAGCCGGCAGATGAAGGCTGGGGGCCGCGCCCGGTTCCCAAGGTGGAAGGCCATCCGGACCTCGCGTGGCATATCGCCCAGTCCTGCATCCTGGATGAGATGGATATGACCATCATCAACAAGATGGATGTGGACCATGGGCTGACAGTGCCGCTTTCGCTGATTTACGATCAGCCCAAGGCGTGGCCGGTGAAGGTTATCCCGCTGGCGGTGAACGTGGTGACATACCCACCCCCAACGGGCAACCGCTGTTGGGTGTTGGGCGAAGCGATCGCCCGGGCGGTGGAAAGCTTCCCGGAAGACCTGAATGTACAGATTTGGGGTACGGGCGGCATGAGCCACCAGCTGCAGGGGCCGCGCGCGGGCCTGATCAATGCGGAGTTCGACCAGGCATTCCTGGACGACCTGACCGCTGACCCTGAGCGCCTGCGCTATTTAGCCCACAAGGAATATCTGGTGGAAAGTGGCTCCGAAGGTATTGAAATGGTGATGTGGCTGATCATGCGGGGTGCGCTTGGCAAGAATGTGCGCGAGCTGCACCGGCATTATCATGTGCCTGCATCAAATACGGCCGTTGGCCATATTGTATTGGAGAAGGAATGATGAAGGTAATTGTTGCTGGTGCCGGTGCTTTTGGTGAAAAGCACCTGGATGGCATCAAGAATATCGATGGTGTGGAAGTCGTGGCCCTGGTGGGCCGCGAGATGGATAGCACGCAGAAGGTTGCCGATGTCCACGGTATCGCCACTGTAACCACAGACCTGCAGGAGGCACTGGACCTCCCGGGTGTGGAAGCGGCGATCCTGTGCACGCCTACCCAGATGCATGCGGCGCAAGCCATTCAGTGCATGAAGGCAGGCAAGCATGTGCAGGTGGAAATCCCGCTGGCCGATAGCCGTGAGGACGCTGAAGCTGTGCTGAAACTGGCTGAGGAAACGGGCCTTGTCTGCATGGTTGGCCACACGCGCCGCTTCAACCCGTCGCACCAGTGGGTTCACAACCGCATCACGGCGGGCGAGCTGAATATCCAGCAGATGGATGTGCAGACCTATTTCTTCCGCCGCACCAACATGAATGCGAAGGGCGAACCCCGGTCCTGGACAGACCACCTGCTGTGGCACCACGCCGCGCATACGGTTGACCTGTTCCAGTATCAGACCGGTGAAAAGGTGGTTCAGGCCAATGCGATTGAAGGGCCGCACCATCCTGAGCTTGGCATCGCCATGGATATGTCTATCCAGCTCAAAACGGAAACCGGCAAGATCTGTACGCTGTCGCTGTCGTTCAACAACAACGGGCCGCTTGGCACCTTCTTTCGCTATATCTGCGATAACGGCACCTATATCGCCCGCTATGATGACCTGGTGGACGGTTATGAGAAGCCGATCGATGTGTCGAACGTGGATGTTTCCATGAACGGGATCGAGCTGCAAGACCGCGAGTTTTTTGCCGCGATCCGTGAAGGGCGAGAGCCGAACTCATCGGTTCAAAAAGTCATGCCTTGCTACCAGGTGCTGGACCAACTTGAGAAGCAGCTGCAGTCATGACAGCAGGGTTTCGTTCCATAGGTTTGCATTCGCTGAACCCGGTTGGCCTTGGCTGCATGAACGTGAGCCACGCTTACGGCGTGCCGCCAACCGAGGAGGAGGCCATCCGCCTGCTCAATGAAGCGCTGGATGCGGGCTACAACCACTTCGATACCGCCCGTCTTTACGGCCTGGGCGAAAATGAAAAGCTGGTTGGCAAGGCCGTATCGCACCGGCGGGACGAGTTTTTCCTGGCGTCCAAGACCGGGATTATCATCGACGGCAAAAAGCGCTATATCGATTGCAAACCTGAAAGCATCAAGAAGGCGATTGATATCAGCCTTGAAAGCCTCAAGACGGATCATATCGATCTTTACTATCTTCACCGGCGCGATTTCCAGGTGCCGATCGAAGAGTCTGTCGGCGCTCTCAAGGACGCCATCGACGCCGGTAAAATCGGCGGATACGGCCTGAGTGAAGTGTCGGTTGATACGCTGACGAAGGCGCATGCTGAACACCCGATGCTGGCGCTTCAGAATGAATATTCCCCTTGGACACGGAATGTGGAACTGGGCGTGCTGAAGGCCTGTGAAAAGCTGGGCGTTGCGCTGGTGGCCTATTCACCGGTTGCGCGCGGCGTGCTGGCGGGCGGTGTTGATGACCCAACTAAGTTTGCGGACAAGGATATTCGGATATCCATGCCGCGCTTCAGTGCGGAAAACTGGCCCGTGAACGCAAAGCTGGCGAAGGCCTTTGACACTACGGCTGAAGAGCAGGGCGTGACATCGGCGCAGCTGTGTCTGGCGTGGGTGCTGTCGCGCGGGTCGCATGTGCATGTGATTCCGGGTACGGCCAATATCAACCACATGAAAGAAAATATCGCCCGGTGGGAATGGCAAATTCCAGCTGCCGTGGCCGAGCAGATCGACCAGTTGATCAATCAGGAAACCGTTGCCGGGCACCGTTACCCGGAAGGCATTCGGCCCACCATCGATACAGAAGATTTCTGATCTGGGCCCTTCAGGAGGCGGAAAATGAGTGTTGTCGTTACAAACATCAAGCGCGTGGAAGATGCCATCATCCAGCAGTATCTGGATGGTGATCTGGGCGTCGCCACCGTGCATGAGGCACAGGGCCGCAAGGGGCTTTTGGCAGCGGGTATCAACCCGATCCAGACAGGTAGCTTCATCGCGGGTAATGCGGTGACCATCAGCGCGCCACCGTGCGACAACTGGATGATCCATGTGGCGGTGGAGCAGTGCCAGCCCGGCGATATCCTGGTGCTGGCGCCAACGTCGCCGTCTGATGCGGGCTATTTTGGTGACCTGTTGGCCACGTCGCTGATGGCACGAGGTGTGCGCGGCCTGGTGATAGACGCGGGCGTGCGCGACACGCGCGACCTGCGCCAGATGGGCTTCCCCGTTTGGTCAAACTGCGTGTTCTCACAAGGCACGGTCAAGGAAACTTTGGGCAGCGTGAATGTGCCGGTGGTGTGTGCCGGGCAACTGGTGAACCCGGGCGATCTGGTAATCGCTGACGATGACGGCGTTGTCGTTGTCGCGCGCCATGAAGCCGAAGCTGTTCTTGAAAAGGCCAAGGCCCGGATCGCCAATGAAGAAGCCAAGCGCAAACGCCTGGCGGCGGGCGAGCTGGGGCTGGATATCTACAGCATGCGTGAGCGGCTGGCCGAAAAAGGCCTGGTTTATGTTGATCAGGCAGATTGGAAGGGCTGATGCTGCGATCCTTCAAGGCCACACTGATGCGGGGCGGGACCTCGAAAGGATTGTTCATCCACCGGGATGAGCTGCCTTCGGATTCCGCGCAGCGCGATCAGGTCTTGCTGGCGGCCATGGGGTCGCCGGACCCACGCCAGATCAATGGTGTTGGCGGGGCGCACCCGCTCACCAGCAAGGTTGCCGTCATTGGTCCGTCGGATAAAGACGGCATCGATGTGGACTATCTTTTCCTGCAGGTGGTGGTCGATAAGGCCGAAGTGTCCGACAGCCAGAATTGCGGCAATATGCTGGCGGGCGTTGGCCCCTGGGCGATCGAACAAGGCCTTGTGGTGCCACAGGAAGGCGAGACCAAGGTCACGATCAAAATGGTCAACACAGGCGCAATTGCCGTGGCCTATGTGCCCACGCGTGGTGGGCAGGTAGTCTATGAAGGCGATTGCTATATATCTGGCGTGCCTACACCCGCAGCCCCCATCCCGCTTGATTTCAGGGATGTTGCCGGGTCTTCATGCGGTGCGCTTCTGCCGACAGGAAATGTCACCGATACTTATGACGGCATAGAGGTCACTTGCGTCGATAACGGCATGCCGGTTGTTGTGCTGAAGGCCGAAGACTTCGGCTTGACGGGCGGCGAAAGCCCTTCGGAGCTTGAGGCCAACACGGACCTGAAGGCCCGCATCGAAGCCATTCGCCTGCAGGCGGGGCGGGATATGAATTTGGGCGATGTGGCCCAGAAGACTGTGCCCAAAATGTCGTTGGTGTCCGCGCCCACGTCCGGTGGGTATCTGAACAGTCGCACCTTCATCCCGCACCGCATTCATGACGCCATCGGGGTGCTGGGCGCTGTCAGCCTTGCTTCCGCCGCCATGATCGAGGGGTCTGTGGCATATGGTATGGCCGACCAGGCAAAGGCAGGGTCCGGCCGACTGGATATCGAGCATCCGACCGGCTTTTTCTCGGTCGATGTGGTGGTTGAAAAGACACCGGGCGGCTATGAAGCCCGAAAGTCTGCCCTGATCCGCACAGCCATGAAGTTGATGCAGGGGGACGTGTTCGTGCCCGCAAGCTTGTTCGGAGGGGCTTCATGATGAGGATCGCGCTTATCGGTTTTGGTGAAGTGGGCCAGACACTGGCTGAAGATCTGGCCGGTCTCGGCCACACGGGGCTCACGGCCTATGATATCCAGTTCCCTGATCCGGCCAGCAAACCCAGCAAGGCGCTGCCAAGCCACCAGGCAGTCACCGCCTGCACCTCGGCCGCAGACGCCGTGGCGGACGCCGATCTGGTCCTGTGTGCCGTAACGGCGGAACGGACCGGCGAGGCAGCAGCAAGCTGCGTGGGGCATATGAAAACCGGCGCCTGGTTCATGGACGTGAACAGCGCGTCGCCGAAAACCAAGATCGAAGCCGCCATGGCGATCAACGGCGCAAGTGGGCGCTATGTTGAGACATCGATCATGTCCCCCATCGGGCCCAAACGCATAAAAGCGCCGATGCTGGTAAGCGGGGATCATGCGCTGTCTTTCACTGATGTGGCGCACGGCCTCGGCTTTACGGGCGTTACTTTTTTCTCTGCGACATACGGTCAGGCGTCTGCCGCGAAAATGTGCCGCAGCGTGATCGTGAAGGGTGTTGAAGCCCTGGTCACCGAGGCGCTCGCCTCCGCCCATCATTACGGCGTGGAGGACACGGTGATCAAATCGCTGGGTGACCTGTTCCCGGGCCTCGACTGGCCTGAGCTTTCTACTTATATGATGTCGCGGGCGCTGATCCACGGAAAGCGCCGCGCAGAAGAAATGCGCGAGGTCGCCAAAACCGTGTCGGACGCCGGCATGGAACCGCTGCTGAGCGATGCGATTGCGCAGCGGCAGGATTGGTCTGCGGCTCTGCAGATAGACCCGTCCGATATGGCGCTCATTGAACTCCTCGAAACCATCTCATCCAAGAAAGAAGGTGTCTCATGATTATTGATTGTCATGGCCATCAGACTATTGTCCCACAGCCGCATCTGGATTACCGCGAGCAGCAAAAGGCTCGCCTGAAGGACCCAAGCCTGCCCAAGCCTATGGCGCCGGAGATGAGCGACGATGAAATCCGCGAAGGTATTGAGGCCAACCAGCTAAAGCTGTTGCGCGAACGCGGCCATGACATGACGATCTTTTCGCCGCGCGCATCGCGGATGGAACCCCATGTGGGCGACGCCGAGACCTCGCTTGACTGGTCCGTTGCCTGCAACAACCTGATCAAACGGGTGATGGACCTGTATCCGGACACTTTCATCGGAGTGTGTCAGTTGCCGCAGACACCGGGTGGCACCATGGACAATTCCATCAAGGAGCTGGAGCGCTGCGTCACCGAGCTTGGTTTCGTGGGCTGTAATTTGAACCCAGACCCCTCCGGCGGGCACTGGAACAGCCCGCCGCTGACGGACCGCTATTGGTACCCCTTCTATGAAAAGATGGTGGAGCTGGAGGTGCCTGCCATGATCCATGTGTCCGGGTCCTGCAACCCTACATTCCATGCCACAGGGTCATACTATATCGCGGCAGACACCAACGCCTTCATGCAGTTCCTCGAGGGCGACCTTTTCAAGGACTTCCCTGAGTTGAAGTTCATCATTCCGCACGGCGGCGGCGCGGTGCCATACCACTGGGGCCGCTATCGCGGGCTGGCGGACATGCTGAAGAAGCCGTCCCTGGACACTCATGTGATGAAGAACATCTATTTCGATACATGCGTTTATCACCAGCCGGGCATCGACCTTTTGTTTGATGTGATCGATATCGACAATATTCTTTTCGGTTCCGAAATGGTTGGTGCTGTGCGGGGGATTGACCCGCAAACCGGTCGCTATTTCGATGACACGCGCAGCTATGTGGATGCGCTCGATCTTTCGGACGCAGACAAATACAAGGTGTTTGAAGGCAATGCCCGCCGGGTGTATCCGCGGCTGGATGCCTACCTCAAGTCTGTCGGGAAATAAGTATGGCAAGCTTCACCAAAACCGAAGGCTGGCTGGATTGGCACCCGAACCCCACGAAGCCGGCTTACCAGCCGCCTGCTGGCGCCGTGGACGCCCACTGTCATGTCTTCGGCCCAGGGGACCAGTTCCCCTTCGCGCCGGAACGCAAATACACGCCCTGTGACGCCTCCAAGGACCAGCTATGGCACCTGCGGGATTTCCTGGGCTTTTCCAGGAATGTGATTGTGCAGGCCACCTGCCACGGTGCTGACAATCGCGCGCTTGTGGACGCGCTGGAGCATTCCGGCGGGATGGCCCGCGGCGTGGCGACGGTGCGCCCGGATGTGACAGACGCGGAGCTCGATGCGCTCCACGGTGCAGGCGTGCGGGGTGTGCGGTTCAATTTTGTCAAGCGCCTGGTGGACACACCGCCCACAGGGCCGCTCATGGAAATCGCCCACCGCATCAAGCGCCTTGGCTGGCACATCGTGATCTATTTCGAAGCCGCAGACCTTGAAGAATATTATGACTTCTTCGCGTCCCTGCCCACGGACGTAGTGGTTGACCATATGGGCCGCCCGGACGTTAGCAAGCCGGTGGACGGCCCCGATTTCGCGCTGTTCCTGAAGCTGATGCGGGAAAACGCGAATTTCTGGTGCAAGGTCACCTGCCCTGAGCGTCTAACCCTGGCTGGCGGCCCGCCTCTTTATGAGGACGTGATCCCGTTTTCTAAAAAGGTTGTGGACCTGTTCCCGGACAGGGTTCTGTGGGGCACGGACTGGCCGCACCCCAACCTCAAGTCCCATATGGTGGATGACGGCCATTTGGTGGACATCATCCCCCACATCGCGGACACCGAGGAAAAGCGCCATAAGCTTTTGGTTGATAACCCCATGCGGCTTTACTGGGGGTAGCGTTGGCTCGCCCTTTCTTTTCCCAAAGATACCAATTGCCCAGGATTTCAGGGCAATTGACCACAAAAAAAGAGGAGAGAGCCGGAGCTCTCTCCTCAGCCTAGTGACCGTATTGTAGCTAGAGGTCGATCGAGGCGGACTGGAGATCAGACAGACCCAGTCCTACCAGGAATACAGAGGAACCATCTCCTGTATCGATCAACACACCTGCTTCCCCATCTACGGTCGTCTCCTGACTGGCAGCCAGAACATCGTCAATTGATGTGAAGTCGGTATTTGTATTCACTAGATAGAGGGTATCGAACGCAGTGTCGAAATCGTCGACAACATCATTGCCGTGATTGTTGCCGAAGAAGAAGGTATCCGCGCCGTCGCCACCGATCAGCAGGTCATTGCCGGCACCGCCGAACAGTTGGTCGATACCGTCACCGCCGTCGACTGTGTCATCACCGGCGCCGCCAAAGAGGGTGTCGTTGCCGTCGTCGCCGCTGATGTCGTCGTTGCCGTTTGACGCGAAGATATTGTCATCGCCGTCGCCGCCTTCGATTTCATCCGCACCGTCATCCTTGCCGGCATAGACAACATCGTTGCCGCCGCCAGAGATGATCCGGTCGTTGCCGTCACCGCCGCCGATAACATCGTCACCGTTGGCACCGTAAACCTGGTCGTCGCCACTGCCTGACCAGACGCTGTTGCTGGCACCGCCGCTGGTGTTTTCCTCACCATCGTCGAACAGGCCGTCACCATCGTCGTCGTGCCAGCTGCCGGCTACAACCACATCGTCGCCATCGCCGCCATAAAGGGTGTCGTCGCCATCGTCGCCGATACCGTCGTTGTTGAAGTTGTCGCCGACAAGGAAGTCGTTGCCTGCGCCGCCGCCAACAATGTCGTTGCCGCTACCGCCTGCAAAGGTGTCGTCATCATCATCGTCAGCACCTGCATAGATTTCATCGTCGTCGTCACCGCCGTCGATGGTGTCTTTGCCCGAGCCGCCAGACATGAAGTCGTTGCCGCCGTTGCCTTTGAGGTTGTCGTTGCCGTTGCCGCCTTTGACGCGTTGGCCGGAGTCGTCGCCTTCGTGGTCGTCATCCTCGTCGCCACCCTCAAAGTCGTCGTCGTCCAGCTCATTGTCGTCGTCGTCAAACTCGAAATGCTGGGCGGAAAGGTCTTCCAGGTTTGTGTTCTGGAGCGTCAGGGTTTCGCCGTTGCCCAGCTGAATGACCACGCTTGAGCCAACCTGGCTCGATGCGGCCAGCATTTCCTCGAAATTATCGAAAGCATCACAGTCGTCAAGGTCGATCCGGTCGCCTTCGGCACCATTGAAGTCGGTCAATACATCGGAGGAGTCCGAGTCGAATTCAAACTCGTCGGCCCCCGCGCCGCCAGTTAAGGTGTCATCGCCGTCACCACCATCGATTTCATCATCACCGTTGCCGCCAGACAGGATATCGGCGCCATCACCGCCCTTGATCTCGTCGTCGTCATCACCGCCGTCGAGAACGTCGGCGCCGTTGCCGCCTTTGAGTTCGTCTTCGCCAGCGCCGCCCGAAATGGTGTCGTTGCCGTTTTCGCCTTTCAGTTCGTCATGGCCTTCGCCGCCGATCAGCTTGTCATTGCCGTCGCCGCCCTTGATTTCATCGTCGCCAAGGCCGCCGTCCAGCGTGTCGTCGCCGTCGAAACCCCGCTGTTCATCATCATCGTCAGAGCCCAGGATGTCGTCGTCATCTTCGTCCTCGTCCTCTTCATCTTCATCGTCTTCTTCGTCTTCCTCATCGTCTTCTTCGTCGTCGGAAGCATCTTCGTCATCGACTTCGTCTTCAGAATCCTCATCGTCGATGTCGTCTTCAGAGTCGTCACCCGAATCCTCTACGTCATCCTCTTCTGAATCCTCTACGTCGTCTTCATCTTCTTCTTCATCTGCAACGTCAGCGGCTGCAAAGCGGAAGGAAGAAGCATCGAGATCAGAAAGGGAAGTGCCTTGGAGCGTCAGCGTGTCGCCGCCCGGCAGGGCGATAACTACGCCGCCGCCTGACTGGCTGGAGATTGCCAGCAGATCATCAATGGAATTGATGGTGTCATATTTGCGGAGGTCGACAACATCGCCTTCGCCAGAATTGAAATCGGTAACGACGTCATCACCGCCGCCCCTGATCTTGAAGCGGTCGGCGCCTGTGCCGCCCGTCAGGGTATCGCTGCCGGAGCCGCCTTCAAGTTCGTCGTTTCCTGCGCCACCCATCAGCATGTCGTTACCAGCCAGGCCTTCCAACTCATCATTGTTGGCAGTGCCTGTCAGCGTATCGTTGCCGCTTGTTCCAATAAAATCTGTCATGTCCGTTCTCCAGTAGAAAAAATCTATGCGTTATCTGGTTAACGGGATGGGGGGAGTATTTATTCCAAGTAAATGAATATTTTTTTGAAAAAAAACTGAAAAGCTTAGAAAAGTCAGGGATTTGAGGCCCCTGAAGGCCTCAATTCCAGTTGCCGGTGATGGCTTTTTCTTCGTCGCTCAGGCTCAGGGCGTCGCCTTCAATCATGGATATGATCATGCTGCCAATGGGGTCGGTGGCCGCATCTGTTGCGGTTAAGAACATCCCATCGCTAGCAGGGGCGGCTGCATCTGTCGCGACCACAGCCTTGATGCGCCAGCCACCGTTCTTTCTGCAGGCGATACCATGTTGTGCGCTATTTGGTGCAGCGGTCGAAAACTCCCGGCAGAATGTCCCGTCTGCAGTGCGGAAGGTGGTCAGGGGCGTTGCCGTTGCCTGATCTTCAGAGCCGAAACGGACCGCCTGATGGCTGGCCGAGCTTTCAAGCGCCTGATAAAGCGGCGACTGGGGGCTTACTTGCCCCATGGCATAGTCCGTGAAGTCCCGATTTTTTGGCTTATCGCCTGTGGAGGTGAGGTTCCCGGCGCCAAAGCCGATGAACAAGGCGACCGAAGCCGCAATGGCCTGTGGCACGAACGGGCGCTTCCAGAAAGACTTTGAGGACTGCTCCGGTTGTTTCAGCGTTACCAGATTGTCAGGTCTTTCGGTTTTCTGATGTGCCAGCTTGCGTGCCAGATCATCAACAAGTGCCATCGTGTCCGGCCGGGCTGCCCGCGTCGGGGTGCCAGCCAGGCTGTCAGCGAGAAGGGCATCGGCTGCTCGCAGTTTGTCAAGTTGGTCCCGCAGGGCAGGGGAACGCGCCAGTTCGTCTTCGATTGCCCTGGACTTGGTCGGCGAAAGTTCGCCGTCCATGTAGGCCATCAGGTCTGTGTCTTCAATCTTCATGTTATCTCTCCCGTCCTCTACCGAACGGCACCACGTTCTCGTTTTGCTGACGCGCTTTTGCGGACAGCTCCGTGAGTTTGGACCGGGCCCTGGCTAGCCTGCTCATTACCGTACCGACAGGTAGCGACAATTGATCCGCCGCTTCCTTGTATGAATATCCTTCAACAACAACCAGCAGCAGGATTTCCCGGTGGTCCTCCTGCATCTGCGACAGGAGGGCTCCCAGTTCGGAAAGTCCAACCGCCGCAGTGGCTTGATTTTCTCCATCGATCCAGGGCTCGTCCTTCGGGTTTTCCGGTTTGTCGGTTTCGCCGCGGACCTTCCGGGATCTGATTTCATCCAGCCAAAGGTTCTTTGCTATGCGAAAAAGCCATCTGTCCAGATCGGTTCCCTGTGTGAACTGGTCGAACTTGGTGAGGGCTCTTTCGATCGTTGAATGCAGCAGGTCTTCACCATCATGAAGTGTCCCTGTCAGTGAGACCGCATATCGCCTCAGTCTTGGCAGCAGGGCCACCAATTCTTCACGCCATTCGTTGGCTGGGTCATGTTTCATAACTGCGTTCATCACCTTGGTAACGGTTAGTAAGCGGAGTTTATTCCCACTTTTTTAATTTTTTTCAATTTATTATGGCATAGAAAGCCGTTCCCCGCGCGTGTGAGTGTTAATCGGGGTTTATCTACTCAGCGGGGAATAAAATTGTGTGCTTACGCGTTTTCTTAATAGAATGGCGTTAAACGTCACCTGATACAGCGCGCTTGCGCATGACATTATACAGCGCGCTTGCGCATGACATTCGGCCCCCAAACAGCTGGAGAACGGGATAATGAAATACAGGCACCTGACATTGCTGTGCGGCTTTAGCGCGCTTGTTGTGTCACAGGTGGCTTTTGCTTTCCCCGATGTCTCCCAGATACCTGACGCGCACCCTTCTGGGCGAGCTTCCGCATATGCGGAAAGTGCCTTGTTCGCTTCCTTCGGCCCTGAAGAGGATGAAGCTGAAGATCAGGCTGAAGATGAAGCCGAGGAAGAGGCCGAAGAGGAAGCTGAAGCACAAGCGGAAGCTGAGGCAGAGGCACAAGCAGAGGCGGAAGCCGAGGCCGAGGCTGAGGCAGAAGCGGAAGAACAGGCCGAAAAAGAGGCCGAGGACCAAGCCGAAGAGGAAGCTGAGGCCCAGGCAGAAGCTGAGGCGGAGGCGCAGGCGGAAGCGGAAGCAGAAGCGCAGGCAGAGGCAGAGGCGGAAGAGCAGGCAGAAGAGGAAGCCGAGGATCAGGCCGAAGAGGAAGCTGAGGCACAAGCGGAAGCGGAGGCAGAAGCCCAGGCAGAGGCGGAAGCAGAAGCGCAAGCTGAGGCAGAGGCGGAAGAGCAGGCTGAAGAGGAAGCCGAGGATCAGGCCGAAGAGGAAGCTGAGGCACAAGCGGAAGCTGAGGCAGAAGCACAAGCAGAGGCGGAAGCAGAAGCGCAAGCTGAGGAAGAGGCTGAAAAGCAGGCAGAAGAGGAAGCCGAGGATCAGGCCGAAGAGGAAGCTGAGGCACAAGCGGAAGCGGAGGCAGAAGCCCAGGCAGAGGCAGAAGCAGAAGCGCAAGCTGAGGAAGAGGCTGAAAAGCAGGCAGAAGAGGAAGCCGAGGATCAGGCCGAAGAGGAAGCTGAGGCACAGGCAGAAGCTGAGGCGGAGGCGCAGGCAGAGGCGGAAGCCGAGGCCCAAGCTGAGGAAGAGGCTGAAAAACAGGCTGAAGAGGAAGCCGAGGATCAGGCCGAAGAGGAAGCTGAGGCACAGGCGGAAGCGGAGGCAGAAGCCCAAGCCGAGGAAGAGGCTGAAAAGCAGGCTGAAGAGGAAGCCGAGGATCAGGCTGAAGAGGAAGCTGAGGCACAAGCGGAAGCGGAGGCAGAAGCCCAGGCAGAGGAAGAGGCTGAAAAGCAGGCTGAAGAGGAAGCCGAGGATCAGGCCGAAGAGCAAGCGGAAGAAGAAGCTGAGGATCAGGCCGAAGAGCAAGCTGAAGAGCGCGCAGAAGAGCTAGAGGATGCAGCCGAAGTGGCAGAAGAAGCCGCCGAAGAGGCCGAAGATGCTGCTGAAGACGCCGCAGAGGAAGTTGAAGAGGCGGCAGAGGACGCACGGGAAGCAGCCGAGGAAGTCTCAAGCTTCGACGACGAAGTCGACACGGAAGACTTCAGGGAAGAACGCAAGGAAGACGATGATTTTGACGACGATGATGTGGCCGAACGCCTGAACGAGGCGGAAGATCAGGACGAGGATGCCCGGTCTGATGCGCGGGGCGATGATGACCGGGGCGACCGGGGCCGAAGATTGGGTGGTGCCGAATACAAAGCCGCAGAGTCAATCGTGGCGGAGCGCGACATGTTTGAGGTTGAAGAAGAGCTTGGCGCGGTCTTTGTCGCAGATGAAGTGCTTCTACTTGCCGAGCGGGAAGCCGCGGAGGCAATAGACCTGTCGTCCTTTGAAGATCGCAATGTGGAATATCTGGCTGGTCTCGATATGGTTCTTGTGCGCGCCAGCAGGTCTGGTGCCCCGGAACTGCAGCGCGACATTGATGATTTGACGGCGGCGCTTGAAAGCGGCGCTGTTGACCGCAACCACCTTTATGTGTCGGAAACTTCTGTTGGCCCAGATATCGCATCATCTTCTCCGGCCAGGTTGGCCAAGCCGCTGGGCTTTGACGCCCATGCAGTTCCAGGCCTGGTAATTGGCCTGATCGACACAGCGGTTGACACAAGCCATCCATTGTTCCCTGCGGATACGATCATTGCCCGGGATTTTGTCAGTTATGATGCGCCCAGGCCGCAAGAGCACGGCACGGCAGTGGCCAGTATTCTGGTTGGTCAGGGGCAACAGGGCCCGTTCGGGCTTTTGCCTGGCGCGACCCTCTATTCAGCAAGCGTTTTCCTTGAAACCGGTAAGGGGCACAAGGTTGCGACCGCAGAAAGCCTCGTGCGGGCGCTTGACTGGATGCTGCAGAATGAGGTTGCTGTGGTGAACATGAGCCTGTCTGGGCCACGGAACCAGCTTCTTGAAATTGCAGTCCGCCGGTCGATCGAACGGGGCATGACAATTGTTGCTGCCGTTGGTAACGCTGGCCCTGCGGCGGCCCCCCTCTATCCTGCTGCTATTGAACCTGTCGTTGCTGTCACGGCCGTTGACAGTGAAGGCCGCGTGTTCCTGCGCGCCAACAGGGGGCAGCATGTAGACTTGTCCGCACCGGGTGTGGCAGTTTTCACCGGCGACCCAGCAGGTAAGTACAAGGCAAATACAGGCACGTCGATCGCGTCGCCATTTGTGGCGGCCATGCTGGCCCGGCTGGCGTCAGAAGAATATCAGGGCGAAGTCAACACAGCATTTGAGGCCATCAAGGCCCAGGCTACAGACCTTGGCAAGCCGGGGTTTGATGAAGTTTATGGCTATGGTCTAGCCAGATCACACTCAGAATAGAAACGTATTCAGATTAGAGGGGTTACAGGGAACTATTATGTGGAACGCGCGTGAAGTCGCACAGTGGGCTGTGCTTGCAGGGGCTTGTTCGGTGGCGATTGCCGGTGCAGCGAATGCGGACAGTGGCCTGGAACTCGATCTGGAGATCGGCGCCGAATATAACGACAATGTCACCATCGATTCCATCGATAGCACCAGCCGCCAAGGCGACAGCCTGTTGCGCATCAGTGGCGCAATCGGCGCCCAGGTGTTCGAGAAGGGCGATACAAGCTTCAGCGGTCGCTATAGCTTCTTTCAAAGCATGTATCAGGACCTTTCAAGCTTCGATCTGCAGATCCATGGCCTGTCCGCCCGCCTGAAAAGCAAAGTGGGCAAGGTGAATGTGGGTGGCAGCTACCGGTATGATCATATCCGGCTGGACGGCGCAGCATTCATGGATGTCCATTCGGTGGGGCCCGATATTGGACTTTTGGTTGCCAAGAAAACCTATCTGACCGCCAGTTACCAGTTTCGGCAGCAGACCTTCGCAGACCCATTGCGGTCAGAACGGAATGCTGACCGGCACAGCGCCGATGCCAAGGTTTATTTCCTGCTGGGCGACGGCAAGAACATCACAACGGGCTACCGCATCAGTCGCCAGACCGCCGAAATCGACAGCTTGTCCTACTGGGGGCATAGCTTTGATGCAGGCTACAAGCATCCATTCAAGCTTGGCAGCAAGGAAGCCACCTTCAGGCTTCGTTATCAATACCGCCAGAGGGACTATTCCGGTGTTGACGCGGCGATTGGCGATGAACGGCAGGACAAGCGCCATACTGCCAGGATCAGTCTTGAAGTTCCCCTGACTGAAAGGCTGCAGCTCGGGGCTGAATATAAATATGTGTCTTCGATATCCAACCTGCCGGTCGCGGACTATACGGGCAATTCAGTGCGGGCATCCCTGAGCTGGTCATTCTAGGGGGCTGTCTCAAGCAACAGAGCCTCAAGGCACCAGATCTTTATGCGCCGATGACAATCCAAGTATGGATCAGGTGTCAGAAACCGTGGGCGTGTCGTCGTCCTGAAGCTTGAAGATATCTTCAACCGGCACGCCGAAATATTTCGCGATCTTGAGCGCGATGATTGTCGACGGCACGAAGCGGCCCACCTCGATGGTGCTAATGGTTTTCCGGGTGACACCGATTTTTTCCGCCAGTTCCGCCTGGCTCATGCGGTATTCGGCCCGGTAAACACGGATGCGGTTGTCGAGGCTGGTCACGGCGCATCCTCCCCAAACTCGTCATCTTCTTCCGTATCCCGGCTCAGAATAAAGAAACTGATGCTGAAGACGTAAAGCGAGACCATGAGCGCGATCTGGATGAAAAAGGCTGCGGGCTGGTCAGTGAAGATTTTCCCCGAAAGGACCTGAAGCGCAAGCAGGGTAACGAAGGTGACGCTGAAGGCCAGCGTGGAGGCACGCGTCAGCATATCCTTGACGAAGCTTTCGGGCTCACTGCACCCGGGGGGGCGGCGGAAAGCCCCGATGCGCATCAGGGACCAGACAGCAGGCGCCACAATCAGGATCACCAGAATGCCGAGCGGCTTCTGGATCAGGTTCAGCGTTTCGGCCAAGTCGCCAGTCACAAGATATTCGGCGGTGCCGATACTGTAGGACACTGCAAGAAGGAAGGTGCCCGCAGCCGTTCGCTGCATGAATTTTTCAATGGTTTGTGCGGCAGAGTGTGTGGCTGTCATGCGGTTGCTCCGGCAGTTTAGGTACAAAATGAAACCTAAAGGTTACATCTAAGGGGCTTGCGGGTGGAAGTCAAGCCGCGGCACAATCACGACAGAATGATCCCGTTCAGGTTAGACTAGGCTTGCAAATATGCCCGCGCATGCCACATTGACACCAATCGGGATTATAGCCTCTCAGGGAGAGATGAGTGATGAGTAAACAGGAACAATATGAGCTGGTTTCCGAGCAGTTGCGCGCGGTTCTCGAAGGCGAAACAAATGTGACCGCGAGGATGGCGACTGTGGCTTGCCTGCTGTCTGAGGCGTTTGGAGAAACATACTTCTGGACCGGCTTTTACGTTGTTGACCCTGAAAAGGACGACGAGTTGGTTGTCGGTCCCTATCAGGGCACGCTTGGCTGTTTGCGCATCCCATTCGGCAAGGGCGTATGCGGCGCGGCTGCAGCGATGGGTGAAACCCAGGTTGTTGAGGATGTCCACGCGTTTCCGGGGCACATCGCCTGCGACAGCCGCTCCAATTCTGAAATTGTGGTGCCGGTACGTGACAAGACAGGCAAGCTGATCGCTGTTTTGGATGTGGACTCCACGAAATATGGCTCGTTTGACGATGTCGATAAACAACACCTTGAAAGCCTGATGGCTGACCTTTTTGCCGCCTGATAAACCAGACAAGGGAGACAATGGCGTGAAATATCTTCACACGATGGTCCGGGTAACGGATCTGGACGAATCGATGGATTTCTATTGCAACAAGCTGGGGCTTGTGGAAGTGGGTCGCAAGGAAGTGCCGGCCGGTCGCTTTACGCTTGTATTTTTGGCGGCGCCCGGGGATGAGGAAGCCCAGGTGGAACTGACTTACAATTGGGACCCTGAGGAGTATGGCTCAGGCAGGAATTTTGGCCATTTGGCCTATGCGGTTGATGATATTTATGATATCTGTCAAAGACTTATGGACAAGGGTGTAACCATTAACAGGCCGCCTCGGGATGGCAGGATGGCATTCGTGCGCAGCCCTGATAATATCTCCATTGAGCTTTTGCAGAAGGGTGATGCTCTCCCCGCGCGCGAGCCATGGAGCAGCATGCAAAATACTGGCGAATGGTAATAGGCGAGTGGTAATAAGGTTGAAAACTACCCCAAATTAAGGACAAATTTCGGGGTGTTAACCAAGTCTTTATGGATTCACGCCTCAATAGTAGTCTTAGGGGATGCGTAAGGGGATAATCTTTGCAGCTTCACTGGTCTGACAGGATTTCGTTCAAGCTGGCACGGACAGCGGTGATCATCGCGTTCGCCGTTGGGCTGGTTTTGTCGGCGGGTCAGGTGTATCTGGATTACCTCGAAGAAGGCGGCATTCTTGATCAGAAAGTGAACAAGAGCCTTCAGGTGGCCGAAAAAGCGGCTACGCGTGCCGTGCTTATCCTCGATAGTGATTTGGCGCAGGAAGTTGTCTCCGGCCTCATGGAATATGAGTATGTGGCCGAGGCCGCAATCCTGGACGACCACGGGTCGATCCTTGCGGGTGACCAGGCCGACACCACCAATTTCGGCCCCGCCAGCGTGAACTATGCGCGCTTCTTCATCGATGACGTGAAAACCTACATCTTCCCGCTGGACCTGCCGGACACCATGGCCGAGCGCCCCGGTAGCCTGCGCGTGGTGATTGACCGCGCAGTGGGCCTGCAGCCCTTTTTCTCGCGGGCGGTGACCACATTCCTGTCTGGCTTTGTGCGGAACCTTCTTCTGGTGATGCTGCTTTATTTCGCGTTCCACCAGGGGCTGACAAAACCTCTTGCGCAGATCGTGGAGAAAATTTCCTCGATCAGCCCTGAACACCCTGGTGAGCAGCGGATCAGCGTGCACAAGCGCCACAAGAAGGACGAACTGGGCCTTTTGGCAGGCCAGATCAACCTGGCGTTCGACGCTGTGCAGGTGCTTCTGGATAACCTGCGGTCCACCAACAAGGCCCTGTCGTCATCGGAGGAAGCGCTGAGGAAGCGGTCCTGGGAGCTGGAGCAGGAGGTCGAGCGCACCAAGAAAACCTCAATGGAGCTGATCGTTACCAAGGAGCAGGCAGAGGCCGCGAACCGCGCCAAATCTGTTTTCCTGGCGAATGTCAGCCACGAGCTTCGGACGCCGCTCAATGCCATTATCGGTTTCTCTTCCATCATGGCCGACCAGATGTTCGGCCCTATCGGGCATGAGAAATATCGCGAATATCTGCAGGATATCCGTTCATCCTCTGAACATCTTTCCGACGTGCTCGGCGAAGTGCTCGATTTGGCGAAAATCGAGGCCGGCCAGTTCAAGATGGAAGAGGAAGAGGTGGATATGAACAAGCTCTTCAACGAAAGTCATGCGCTTGTAACCGGCCAGGCGCAGCAGAAGGGCCTGAAGATCAAAATGGAGGTGCCGGACGGCCTGCCGATGGTTTATGGCGACCGCCTGCGCATCAAACAATCTGTGCTGAACCTGCTGTCGAACGCCGTGAAATTTACGCCTGAAGGCCGCGGCCATGTTACGCTCAAATCCTGGATGGATGAAGAAGGCCGGATGGCGATCAAGGTGTCTGACCATGGCATCGGCATCCCGGAAGAAGAGCAGCAGCTTGTCTTCTCGCCCTTTATGCGCTCAGCCTCCGCGCTCAGCCGCTCCCACGAGGGCACGGGCCTTGGCCTGTCGCTTGTGAAGGCCTTCATTGACATGCACGGCGGCGATATCGAACTTGAGAGCGAGGTCGATGTCGGCACCCGCTTCACCATCTATATTCCGGCATCGCGTGTTTTGGTGGCGGACGGTGAAAAAGAAGCAGAGCCAGCAGCTGACCAGACTGCCTGACCGGGGGATTTACGATGAAATCGATACTGTGTGCGGCGCTTGCGCTTGGGCTCAGCTTGCCTGTGGGCGCGAACGATGACCCTGTCAGTCTGGTAAGCAACCTATTTGATGCCATGCGGGCGGGTGATGGCGATGCCATTCGCGCGATGGTTTTGCCGGGCGCAAAGCTGGACCGGTTGAAGAAAGACGGCGCCATCCATCAGGGCACGTTTGAGAAATGGGCGACCTGGGTAGATACGCTGGAGCCCGGCCAGGCAGACGAACAAATCTTTGGCGTGAAGCTTCTGCAGGCGTCGGATGATCTGGCCACCGTATGGGCGCCTTTTCAGGTGTCATTTGATGGTGAGATGGTCGGGTGCGGTGTGAACCAGTTCACCATGGCCCGGTCTGAGGGGCGCTGGAAAATTCTGTATGGGATCGATCAGCCCACCGGTGAAGACTGCACTAAGTTTCGTCGTCAAACCGAGGGTCAGTAACCCAATATTCGGTAAATACCAGCGAATGGTTCAGGATGCCGTCATTCTTGACCGGCACAATCAGGCTTTCGGCATTCTTGTGCTCTTTCTCGAACACCCGGGACTGGGTTGCGAACATCTTCCCATGGTGGATCAGATGCTGTCCGGCGATACGCCAGCGATCAAACAGCGGCCCGGGCAGGTTTTCGCGACCAGTCTTGCCTGATATTTCAATCGTGGTTTCCGCAATCTCGCTCGCCAGGACCTTGGCGACGAAGTCGGTGACTTGGCCATCTGCGATAAAGAACTCAAAGAAGGATGCGTGGCGAATGAAGGGGGCGAGCTTTGGTGCGGTCACATGGGCGCGGTCCAGCGTGCCGTCGCTGTCCAGCCGTTCCTGTGCCCATGCCCGGGCTTTTTTCAGCACAGGTCGGGTCAGCTCATCGGAGCTGATATAGCGGACTTCTACATTCTCTGAAACAGGGCTAGACACTGACTTCCCAACTTTCCCCAAGACTACTGGCGGCAGTCTATGCAGGGTCAGTCGCCAAAGCAAGAACGGCGGCTGCCAATTCGGAGCCGCCGTTCAGGATTGTTGCTGGCAGGATTGTTGCTAACCAGCTTATCAGGCGGCGTCGAGCGCCTGCGCCAGGTCTGCAATCAGGTCGTCTGCGTTTTCTACACCCACGGAAATCCTGAGCATGCTTTCAGTGATGCCAAGGCGTACCTTCACATCGTCCGGCACGTCAGCGTGGGTCATGGCAAACGGGTGCTCCATCAGGCTTTCGGTGCCGCCAAGGCTGACAGCCAGCTTGATGATCTGAAGCGCGTCCAGAACGCGGAAGGCCGCAGCTTCGTCGCCGTCAATGTCGAACGCGAAGGTGGAGCCAGCTGCGCCGCCGCACTGGTCGCGGAAGATGTGGTAGCTGGGGTGGTCTTCGCCCAGGAAGCCCAGGTAATGCACCTTCTTCACTTTCGGGTGGTCGCGCAGATATTCAGCGATCTGCTTGGCGTTCTCTGCCGCTGCAGTCATGCGCAGCTTCAGCGTCTCCAGGCTCCGCATCAACAGCCAGCCGGTGTGCGGGTCACACATGGTGCCCAGGATGGTGCGAAAGCCCATCACCGGGCCCATGACATCCATGTTGCCGATGGCAGCACCTGCGACAACGTCGGAGTGGCCGCCAACATATTTGGTCAGGCTGTAGATAACGATATCCGCACCGTGCTCCAGCGGGCTTTGCCACACAGGGCCCAGGAATGTGTTGTCGGTCATGATCACTGGGCGGTGGCCGGTCTCGCGCCCAAGCGCGTCTGCCTGGTCGCGGCAGGCGTGCAGGTCAATCAGGCCGTTCGTCGGGTTGGCGGGCGTTTCAGTGTAGATCACCGCCACGCGGCCCAGCTTTTTCGCTTCTTCAAGGGCAGGCGCCAGGGTTGGCTTGTCGCCGCCGGCTTCAAATTCCACAGCCTTGATGCCGAACTCTGGCAGGATGTTGCGGATCAGGAATTCGGTGCCGCCATAGATGGGCGCCGAATAAACAATGACATCGCCCGGGCGCAGGTAAGCCCACAGGCAGGTGGAAATCGCCGCCATACCGCTTGAGAAGGTCAGGCCTTTTTCTGCGTCTTCCCAAAGCGCGAGCCGGTCTTCCAGAACCTCAAGGTCAGGGTTGTTGATGCGGGAATAAATCAGGCCAGGCTCTTCGCCTTCGGCCGCCTGGCGCTTACCGTAAGCCAGCTCGAAGAATTCTTTGCCGTGCTTTGCGCTCTCGAATACGAAAGTGGACGTCATAAACACTGGCGGTTTCAGCGAGCCTTCGGACAGGGCTGGGTCATAGCCATAACCCATCATCTGGGTTTCCGGGCTCAGCTTGTGATTGCCGATCATTTTTTTACGGTAGTTTTTCCGGCTAGCGGTCATTGGGGTGTCCTTCATCAACTTATTCTTTTGCGTCTGACGACAAATTCTTTGGCGTCTTTGTCTGCGAAATTTGACGAATGTGCAACCAGATTTTGGAATGGCGGCCATTAATTAGCCAAGGCTGGCTGCGGCTTTGGCGGTTTCACGCGAAAATATGAGGCTAGAAAAAGTCAGGCGCGGGTATCCATCGGAATGACCCGGCTGGGAGCAGCCGTAGCCTTAAGCGCCAAGAGGCCCTATGCAGGCGAAGTTCGCTGTAGTAAATCTGCCCCTCAAGCTAATTCACATCCGTTTTTCTTGGGGGACATTTCATGGGGGCAGTGGCAGCAGGGCAATCTTCCATGCTTGCAAAATACTTGTCAGGAATAACGCCCGGCAGTGGGGCTGAGGATGTCCTGCTGACGCTCCACGCATGTGAACTGAGCGCGGCTGAAGCCTATGACTGGCCCTGGCAGCGTTGGCCCGATTTGATCAAAGACGATTCTGAGCTGGCGCTCGTCGCGGGCGCAGCTTTTGCAAAGGTCGATACTTCTGGCTTGAGCGAGTTTGCGGCCGGAATCTATCGCCACGGTGCCGGGCTTCGCCGTATGGAACCCGAACTTGAGGCCGTGTCGGCCTTTCTGGCAGACCCCGGGTATGTGTTGGCCCAGATTGATGGGCTGACACCCGCGCTATTGTTTGAGCTGGCGCAAATGGCATTTGCTGAAAAACGCTGGCGTATCGTTTTGGCGGCAGCTTCAAAGCTTCTGAAAGAGCGCCCCTGGGCGGAAGGAAGCATGCCGCAAGACCGCATGCAGGACCTTCTGTTCGAGATGGTATTTTTCGCCACCTACCGACCGGCCATGCCGCTATATATCCGTGACCCAAGCGTGCTTCTTGGCCAGTTGGACGCGCTTGCGGCAGCGTCCCATGTGCAGGATGTCCTGTCGCGCGACAGCATTACCGCGAATATATTCCGGGCCGGGCGGTTGGCACTGGAAGGCAAGCTTGATGAAGCATTGCCGCTGTTTGCCAAAGCCAACCGGATGCAGGGGTTCTCAACCCCGGTGATCAGGCAGTACCAGACGGTTGTCGACGCCGGGGCTTTCACAGGCGCGGCCGCAGAAAAGCTGGACGCCTGGTATGACGCGCGGGCCAGTGTCCGCCATGTATTTCGGCACAGCGAGGGCGGGCACGCGCTTCTTGTCGGCTGCAACCAGCATTATTTTGACCTTTATGCCGCGCTCTATCTCGAAAGCGTGGGGGTGATGAGCCCCGGTGCGCTTGTCCATCTGCATATACTGAATGCGGAACAGGAAGAGGTGGCGCTTGAGGACCAGCTAAAGGCCTGGGAAGACACCTATGACGTGCGCCTGAACTACAGCCTTGAAGTCAATGAAATCGCTGAAAGCCACCCGGAATATGTGCCGGCCATCAGCGCCTGCGCGCGCTATTTTTCGCTGCCTGATTTCCTGGACGCGTATGACACCGTCACCATCACGGACATCGACGGCTGGGTGGATGCGCCGCTTTCCGATATGTCGGTGGATGATGAGGATATCCGCATCAGCAGCTGGATATGGCGCAAGGGCGGCGGCTATTGGCGTCTGCCGTGGAGCAACTTGGCGGCGGGTCTGTTGTCTGTGAAGGCGACACCCCAGGCCCGGGCGTTTGCGCGGCAGGTGCGGGCGTATCTTACAAATGTGACCAAGACCAACGTGGCGCTTGGCCGCCAACTGTTCTACATGGATCAGGTGGCGCTTTACCTGACGCTCAGGCGACTGGCGGACACGGATGAAATCCGGGTCGGTTTCCTGCGTGGCGGGTTCGAACAAAGCGAAGAACAGCGGTTCGGCGTGCGCCATGAAGGCAAGCGCCAGGCCATGGTGAAAAAGATTGCAGAATTGCGTCAGGGCAAGGCAAACCAAAAGCCCTGAAGGCGACCAGCGAAGGATAGAGTGTGACACAGTACCGAAACGTAATCTTGCTGGCGCTCGCGCAGGCCTGTTTCCTTGCCACCAGCATGACAATGGTAACCTTCGCGGGGCTTGCGGGCATCGCCGCTGCGCCTGACCCCAAGTATGCAACGCTTCCCGTCACGCTCTCGATCGTTTCAACCGCGCTTACAACGGCGCCCATGTCCATCATCATGCAGCGCACCTCGCGCCGGTTTGGTTTCCGCCTGGGGGCTGCGGTCGGCGTTCTGTCCGCGCTGATGATGACCTATGCGGTCTATAGTGGCAGCTTTATTCTTCTGTGTGTGGGCGCGCTGATGGTTGGGCCGTTTCAGTCCAGCGCGCAATATTACCGCTTCGCGGCGGCTGAAAGCGTGCCGGCAGACAAATCCCCGCGGGCGATTTCCTTCGTGCTGATCGGCGGGCTTGTGGCGTCCTTCTTTGTGCCCACGCTGTGGCGCTTCTTTGGCGACCTGTTTGAGGGCGTAGACTATATGGGCGCGTTCGTTTTTGCCGCTGTTGTTGTGGCCTGCGTGTTCATCCCTGTGGCCTTCCTGCGGCCGCTTGAAGAAGCCTTTGATGCCGGGAGTGACAATGTCAAAGAGGAAGACGCCCGCCCGATGGGGGCGATCGTGCGTCAGCCCGGCTTTATCGTGGCCGTTGTCAACGCCGCCCTTGGCTACGCGATGATGAGCTTTGTCATGACAGCAACCCCGCTTGCGATGGAGATCTGCCGGATCGGTGAGGCAAGCCCTGAGGTAATCCAGCAGCATGTGATCGCCATGTTCCTGCCCAGCCTGTTCACAGGCTTCCTGATCCAGCGCTTCGGGCTGTTTTCCATCCTGCTGGTGGGGCATATGGCCTTTGCCGTGGCCTTTATGACGGCTCTTTCGGGCATTGAAGTGATGCATTTCTCCGTGGCGCTGATTGCGCTGGGACTTGGCTGGAACTTCTGTTTTGTCGGCGGCACCACGCTTCTGACCCGTGTGCACACGCAGGCAGAGAAGGGCAGGGTGCAGGGCCTGAATGAATTTCTGGTTTTCTCCACCACCGGGGTTGCGTCCTTCGCCGCGGGCCTTATCTTGAACCTCTACGGCTGGCAGACCGTGAACCAGGCCGCCTTTGTCATGCTTGTGATCGCTTCCGCCATCACACTCGTATGGGGATTGGCGGGGCACGTGCGCAAGGCTTTGGGCCGTCCGTAAATTAAGTATCGTTTCAGGGAGCATTAGATGATCATCGTTCTTTCACCGGCCAAGAAGCTTGATTTCGAAAGCGAAAACCTGTCCTCGGACGCCGGTCAGCCAAAACTGATGGCCGAGGCGGAGGAGCTGGCGGGTTACGCCAAGAAACTGAAGGCGCATGACCTGAAGGCGATGATGGGCATTTCCGACAATCTGGCGGAGCTGAATGTGGCGCGCTTCAAGGCTTTTGAGACGCCTTTTACAACAGCCAACGCCCGCCCCGCGCTCGATGCCTTCCAGGGCGACGTTTATGTGGGGCTGGACGCCGCGAGCCTGTCTGATGAGGATCGCGCGTTCGCCAATGATCATGTGCGCATCCTCTCCGGCCTCTACGGCGTGCTGAAGCCCCTGGACCTGATGCAGGCCTACAGGCTTGAGATGGGTACCAAATTCAAGACCGAGAGAGGCCCGAACCTCTATAGCTTCTGGGACACCAAGATCGCGGAAGCCCTGAACGAGGATCTTGAAGGCGATGGTGTGCTGATCAATCTGGCGTCCAACGAATATTTCAAGGCGGTCAAGCCGAAGGCGCTGAAGGCGCGGGTGATTACGCCGGTGTTCAAGGAAATCAAGGATGGCCGCGCGCGGGTCGTTTCCTTCATGGCCAAGAAGGCGCGGGGCCTGATGACCCGCTATGTGATCGACAACCGGCTGACGGACCCAGAAGCCCTGAAGAAGTTCAATGTGGGCGGATACAAGTTCGATGCGGCGGCATCAACGGACGACCAGTGGGTCTTCTCTCGCCCGCAGCCATGACGAAAGCGGCCCTCAAAACAACATTTGCTGTATTTTGCTATCCCTTGTTATAACGCCTCGAAAGACTTGGTGATGGGGGTAGCATGAACAGGGTTGTATATCTCGGCTTGACGCTTTTTATGGTCGCTGTGCCGTTAAGTCTGGCCTGGTCCAGCCTGCTGGAGCCTGCGCCTGCGCCTTTGGAAACGCGAGACAGCTACCGCGACAAGATCGCCATAGAAGGGCTTTTCGCGGGGCGCGGCACCGAAGGGAAACAGTCGGGCATTCCTGTTGTTTGGTTCCGCCTTCGGAACAACGGACAGCGAACTGTTGATGAGGTGCGCGTGCATGTGAACTTCCTCAACAAGTATGGCGATATCGTCCATGAAGTGGACTTCCATCCGGTTCATACCGGCACTTACGGGTTTGAAAAAGTTGAGCCACTTGGTCCCGGCGACGTCTGGCAGATGTCGAATATTCGCTATTATATGCCTCAGGGCGTGCCGCACACCTGGAAGCCCGGCGCCGTGACAGCCCACGTGGAAAGTGTGCGTTTCAAGGAATAGCTCGGTTCGTCGCATCAGGCGGGCAGATAAACAATAGTTGTTTAGACAGCGTGGGCAGGAGCGTTATACTCCGCCACGATAAAAGATTCTGTGAGGGGATTTCCGATGGACTTCAAATTGAATGGCCAGACCGTTTCCTATGACGGCGATGGCGAGATGCCGCTTTTGTGGTATCTGCGTGACCTGGCAGGCATGACCGGCACAAAATTTGGCTGTGGGGCTGGGCTTTGCGGCTCCTGCACTGTGCATGTGGACGGCATGGCAACGCGTTCCTGCCAGACCTGGATGGCTGACGTGGAAGGCACAGAGGTGACAACCATTGAAGGCCTTGGGGACGGCGACACGCTGCACGCCCTGCAGATCGCCTGGGCGGAAAATGATGTGCCCCAGTGCGGCTACTGCCAGTCTGGCCAGATCATGCAGGCGGCTTCCCTTTTGAAGGACAACCCGAACCCCTCTGACGCGGATATCGACGAAGCCATGTATGGTAATATCTGTCGCTGTGGCACCTACCAGAGGATCAAGAAAGCGATCCGTGATGTGGCCTCGGGCAAAGTGAAGGGAGGCAAGCTATGAATTTCATGGTTGAAAATATCTCCCGCCGCGGCGCGCTCAAGACCCTTGGTGTTGCCACCGGCCTGGTGGTCGCGGCTCCTATAATTGCGAAAGGCGTTCGCGCCGAAGCCATGGGCACCGCCGGCCAGCTTGAAAATTCCGCCTATCTGACAATTGCCCCGGACGGCACAGTTCACATCTTCATCCACCGGGTGGAAATGGGGCAGGGCAGCCGCACCGGCCTGCCGCAGATCATCGCCGATGAGCTGGAGGCAGATTGGTCGCGCATTGTGTTTGAACCCGCCTATGGCGACAAGAAGTTTGGCGACCAGAACACGGATGGGTCTACCTCCATCCGGAAATTCTATGAGGCCTTCCGCGCTGCGGGCGCCGGCGCGCGCCAGATGCTGGAACAGGCCGCAGCCGCCCACTGGGGTGTTTCGCCTGCTGATGTGGAAGCAAAGAACCACCGTATCCACAATAAGGTGACGGGCGCGTCTGAAGACTTCAGCGCCTTTGTGGGCGCCGCATCCAAGCTTGAAGCCCCGGCGGCTGACGCGCTAAAGCTCAAGTCCAACCCGGACTGGAACCTGATCGGCAAGCCTGTGCGCAATATCTATATGAAAGACTTTGTCACAGGCAGCAGCGTGTTTGGCCAGGACGTGCGGCGCGAGGGCATGCTCTATGCCGTGGCAGCCCGCCCACCTGTGGTTGGCGGCAAGGTTACCGCCTATAACAAAGAGGCCGCCATGGCGGTCAGCGGTGTTGTGGACGTTGTGGAACTGCCGGCCCTCACGCTGCCTGCGTCTTTCAAACCGCTTGGCGGTGTGGCGGTTCTCGCAACCAACACCTGGGCTGCGATGAAAGGCCGGGAGGCGCTTGAAGCCCAGTTTGAGGGCGGTGAGAATGCGTCCTATGACACCACCGAATATGAAAAAACGCTGTGGGCCTCGATTGACGGCGACGGCATCACGCATGTGGACCGGGGCAATGCGCCTGCCGCGATTGAAGCGGCAGACAAAGTCATGTCCGCAGACTATTTCGTGGCGCACCAGCACCATATGACCATGGAACCACCGGCGGCGACCGCCGAATGGCAGGGCGACGACCTGAAGATGTGGGTATGCTGTCAGGACCCGCAGTCTGTTCAGCAGACTGTGGCCGCGTTTGTGGGCAAGAAGCCTGAGGAAATTTATGTCGAGGCAACGCTGCTGGGCGGTGCGTTCGGGCGTAAGTCAAAACCGGACTTCGCAGCCGAAGCAGCCATCCTGGCAAAGCATGCCATGAAGCCTGTCAAAATGGTGTGGACCCGTGAAGACGACGTGCATCACGGTTATTATCACACGATTTCTGCCCAGCGCGTGACCGCAGGCATGGACGGTTCGGGCACTGTGACCGCCTGGAACCACAAAGCGGCCTATCCATCCATTGGCGGGACTTTCAACCCGGCGGCGGACGGTCCGGGCAGCTTTGAGCTGGGGCTTGGCCTTCTGGATCTGCCGTTCGACGTTGAAAACCTGCGCGTGGAAGCAGGCAGCGCAAAAGCCCATGCCCGTATCGGCTGGCTCAGGTCTGTGACCAACATCCAGCAGGCCTTTGCCATTGGCTCTTTCGTGGACGAACTGGCCAATGAGGCAGGCAAGAACACGGTTGATATGTGGATGGAAATGATCGGCAGCGACCGCAAGCTGAACCCGACCCAGGACATGCCGAATCTCCTGCAGGGCGAACAGCGCTCCAGCTACTCAAACTATGGTGAATCGCTTGAGCGCCACCCTGTTGATACGGCGCGCCTCAAGGCAGTGCTCAAGAAAGCGGCTGATATGTCCGGCTATGGCAAGAAAATGCCAAAAGGTCGCGGCATGGGCATCAGCGTGCATCGCAGCTTTGTCGCTTATGTCGCCTGCGCGCTTGAGGTGGAAGTCTCTGATGCGGGTGAGCTGAAGGTCCATAACGCCTGGATGGCAATCGATTGCGGCGTTGCCGTGAACCCGGACCGGGTGAAAGCCCAGATGGAAGGGGCTGTTGTGTTCGCGCTTTCCCATGCGCTGCACGGTGAAATCACGTTCGAGAATGGCGCGGTGGTGCAATCGAACTTTGATGGCTATCCCGTGTGCCGGATCGACGAAGCGCCACACGTGGAAACCGCCATCATCCAGTCTGACGCCGCACCGGGCGGTGTGGGCGAACCCGGTGTGCCGCCGGTGGCTGCAGCCCTTGCAAACGCCATTTTCCAGGCAAGCGGCAAGCGCATCCGCCGCCTGCCGATCAAGTATCAGCTGATGGATTGAGCCACAGTGAACAGATAAGGAAAAAGGCGCCGTTTGGCGCCTTTTTTATTAGTTCAGCAGCGAAGCGCCTCTAGAAGCGGAGCGCCAGCCCGATGCTGGAGATATAGTTGTCGAATTTGTATGTCATCACGCGGGCACGAATGCTGAGATGGTCGCCGATCGCGCGTTCATAGCTGACCATGCCAGCCAGTGCGTTATAGGATGCGTCTTCCTCTATGCCGTAATAGACGTACGATGAATAGGCACGGGCAAAGCCGGTGCCCACGCTAAAAAGGTTGCGGCCACTGGCATAACCAACGGTTCCCATCGCCGACCACTGGATTTTATAGAAGTTTTCGGAATCGGACTCGTCAAAATAATAGCCGGTAGACGTGGTGCCAACGGTTCCTTCCAAGCCGAAAACGATGTTGCTATCAGTTTGTTTGCGCAGGCCCAGCGTGCCGCCATAGTAAGTGCCGGTTGGTCCGTCACCGGACAAGTAGCCCACTTCGCCGCCCAGGGAGCTGCCTTCAAAATGTTTGGTGTCGTCGGCATGTGTCGTTGTGGCAACAGCCAGGATGGCTGCCGTTGTCAAAAGTGTTTTCATTGGATTTCCCCAAAAATCGCGTTTCTGCTGTTTGGTGTGTTGCTAAAAGCGCAGGCCTAGGCCGATCGTGGCTTGGGCGCTTTCAAACTCATAGGTTTTCAGACGTAAGCTCAGGCTGAAGGCGGAACCAAAGGCACGCTCATAGCCAATAAAACCAACGGCTTCGGCATTGGCCGAGTTCGCATAATAGTCATCTATCTTGATTTGTGCGTAGCCCGCACCAATGCTCCAGAGGTTTCGCTTGTCATTACCAGTTGCGATGCCAACAGACCCTACAACGGTCCACAGGTGCATGAAATCTGATCCATACGGAGAAATGTCCGGCTTGCCGAATGTGCCTTCAAGGCCATAGACGATATCATCGTTGGTCTGTATGCGGTAACCGGCAAATGCGCCGCCGTAAGGACCGTTGACATCATTATCGTCATGGATGTAGCCCGCTTCAGCCCCCAAATATAAGCCGTCGAAATGTTTGGTGTTATCGGCGTGCGCCGTCGTGGCGGCAGCCAGGATGGCTGCCGTTGTCAAAAGTGTCTTCATTGGATTTTCCCCAAAGTCGTGCTCAGTATTTTTTAGACGCCGCAGGCATACAGAACCCGCCATATTAAATAAAGAAAAAAGTTTAATTATTTAATATGGGGAGGCTTGGGTGACCTACATCCAAGGCTTTTGGGTGGTTTCCACTTCATACAAAATGCGGTCGCGCCAGGCTTGTGCGTCCGCGACCGGCATATAGGGGAT
>Ga0209273_10000747_pt1 | contig 36780 bp, 36 predicted proteins | sample tdAd471_FD_187126 | JGI IMG/M metagenome (GOLD analysis project Ga0209273, IMG submission 187126) | Marine sediment microbial communities from the Atlantic coast under amendment with organic carbon and nitrate - tdAd47.1 (SPAdes)... | ecosystem: Environmental > Aquatic > Marine > Coastal >...
ATTTGATAAATCTTCACATACTGTACCTAGGCGGATTGGATTTTCATCGCTTTTCATTCTTTTGATAATGATCAGTAATCTGCGCTTTTCATCCATGTATGTTTATTACAGCTTGGATAGGGAAGGGTTTATAGAACAACTTTGCGAAAACAAGGACAAACCGGAACTTAACTGTGATGGTAAATGTATGTTGGCACAAATGCTGCGTGCTCAAGCGGAGGACGAGGAGCCATTGCCAGTAATAGGCTGGGAAGAAGTCTTGGTGTTTTTTATGGAGATACCTAGTTACAATTTACCAAGTAGCTACGAGAATGAGATGAACCCATGCTATTACACAAATTCTTATTCGTATCACTTTAGTGATACCCTTATAAAGCCACCCATGATTTAAGGTTTACAATAAAAGCGGCAGATACCCATTGCCGAACATGTATAATCTTAAACATAACATCAAAAATGAATAAAAGTGCACTGGCAAAACTTTGTGTTTTGCTTTTAGGGACTACCATGTCCTACGCGCAAGTTTCAAATGCGCAAGATTCCCTAACAAAAAAACCGGTACAATTGGATGAGGTTCTGGTAGAGGGGAAAAGGAAAATAGACCCGGTTTTTTCTACCTTCAAAAGTGAGCCGGAGAAGAAAATTGTTCAATCAAAAAATGTTGCCGATCTTTTTAAAGATATCAATGGATTTAGCCTGATCAAACGCGGTAATTATGCCATAGATCCCTCTTTTCGGGCTTCTCAATATGAACAGCTCAATGTTCAGTTTAATGGAGGAACCAAGGTGATGCACGCCTGTCCCAATAGGATGGACCCCATTACCACTCATGTTACCCCAGAGGAGATAGAACGGGTAGAAGTGGTTAAAGGGCCATATACCTTTAGATACGGGCCCACCTTTGGCGGTATTGTAAATTTGGTGACCCAAGAAGTTGAAAAACAAGAAAAAGGATATCATGGTAAGGTGAATTTTGGAGGTGAGAACAACGGAAATGCCATTACAAGTTTTGCCAACCTAAAGTATGTTGGGGAGCAATTTGATGCGAACCTCAATTTCGGATTTCGTGATTTTGGAAATTATGAAGATGGTGATGGAAATGAAGTTCCTTCCTCGTTCAAGAGTACCGATTATGGGGTTCAGGTAGGCTATAACCCAACAGAGGACCAAAGAATCCAACTTGGGTTTCGGCAATCTTTTGGAAGGGATGTATTGCATGCCGGATTACCCATGGATACAGAAATAGATGATAGCAATGTGCTTTCTGTAGATTATAAGTTGGATAATATTTCTGATGGTTTAAAAGCATTGAGCGCAAAGGTGTATCGTTCCAAAGTGGACCATGTAATGACCAACGAATTAAGACCATCTTTTATGATGACGGAGGCGGTATCAGAAGTTGATGCCCTTACTGTTGGTGGTAGGGTCGAACTCGAATGGAGACCTATTGACGACTTAAAACTCTATACTGGGTTGGATGCATTTTCGGTAGGAAGAACTGGAAATAGAACACGTTTGGTGAAAAGGAATATGAACGGTGATTTGCTGCCCACTCCCATGGAGTTTGTAGATGAGGTGTGGCAAGATTCCCAAATTGATGATTATGGAGCGTTTATAGAAGGGAAATACCCCTTATCAGAAAAGTTTTTGTTGAATGTTGGGGCGAGGTATGACATGGTGCGATCCAAAACGGATGCACCAGCTGACGATTTTGTTGCCGAATATCCCGATTTGGATACAAGAACGGAGCATAACTTTAGTACAACAGCATCATTTAAATATATGGCCACATCCAATCTTTTATTGGAATTGGCCTACGGTAGAGGAGTACGTTCCGCCAATATGATTGAAAGATTTATCAACCATTTTACGGTTGGGCAAGATCCTTACGAATATGTGGGTAACCCTTATTTGGATGCCGAGGTGAACAATCAATTTGAACTGGGCGTTAAAGCAAATACCAGTTTTGAGGGATATGCTTTCAACCGTTTGGATTATGGGGCTTCTGTGTATTATGCTATCTACGACAATTATATTGTTCCTGTTATAGATCCATCATTGGATAAAAAGTATATGCCGATGGCAGAGCCTACAGAGGTAAAAAGATTCACCAATTTGAATGATGCCTACAAAACAGGGTTTGAAGTTTTTGGAGAATTGGCCTTTTTGGAAGATTTTGCCTTTAAAACAGAACTATCCTATGTGTACGCAAAGAATCAAGATCTGGATGAATCCTTGCCATTGACTCCACCTTTGGTGACCCGTTTTAATCTAAGTTTTGAAAAGGAAACTTTGTGGGCTAGGGCAACCTATACACTTACTTCGGAACAATCCAATATTGCTAATTCCTTTGGAGAGCAAACTACCGATGGTTATGGGGTAATGGATTTGCGTTTTGGGGCAAAACCCTTTGAACATTTAACGGTTGGAGTCGCAGCGTCCAATATTTTTGATGAGAACTACAATAACCATTTGAATTTCTCTTTTGTGAACCAAGCGGATTATGGCAGGGTGCCCATCAATGATCCTGGAAGAAATCTATCTGCTTTTATACAATACAGTTTTTAGCAAATTGATGAACAATAAAAAGAGGTCTAAAAAGTCTTCATAATTTGATTTGTCAGGTTGAGCCTGTCGAAACTGGTATTGATTATCAGTTAGTTGAAAATATTTCGACAAGCTCAATATGACATCGCCTTACTTTTTAGACCTCTTTTATGCCATTTAAAAACCTTTTTTATTTAAAGTCTGATGCCTCTACCCCTTCGTTTACCTTAATTTCTTTTACGATAAACTCCATATTCTGAGGTCCCATGCTTTGCATTAACTTAAATGGGAACTTAATACCGGATACTTCTTGGTAATCACCATAGCCCATAGTGCTGGTCATTTGTTGACCTTGAACCTCTTGGGTGTTGATTTCTTGTACTTTAAGTCCAGTCTCCACATCATAGAAAGCAGTTTTACCATCACTGATCTTCAATTTGTAGGCTTTTTTGTCACCCACGGGCTCAATGCCTTCCAATGAAACATCTCCCGCTGCCAAGTAATTCAATTCGGGAAAAGCGGCAGATTCTTCTTTGATTTTTGCAATCTCTTCTGGAGAAAGGTCTTTACGTTGACCTTGCATCACCATATATCCAGTATCACCATCCAAAACTTGCTTTTGCATGGAGTTGCCCTGTACCTTGATGTTTTGCAAAAATTGATCTTGGGATGTCTTTTTCATCTCAAGTTCCAGTTTCATGCCCTGCATTTCGGCTTCGGCCATCATGGAGTAAGAATCCACACCTTCCAGTTTTGATTTGCCACCAATGGCTTCAATATAGTTTTCCAAAACCCTATTGGCATCTACACCTTCGGGAATCTCAGCTTCATAGTTTGGCTTTTCCGTTTTATTGGCATACTTGTCATAAAAGAGTACAGGGATAGTTTTACCATTAAAGTTGACTTTTTCCAGATTTTCCAAAACATCGGTTCCTTTTCCCGTTACAACCACACGGGCGTTGGAAGTTGAAAAATGTTTTTGGGCAGCTTTTAGTACATCCTCCTTTGTTATGGCATCCAATCGTTCCAAATAGGTTTCATAAAAATCTTTTGGAAGATCTTCGGTTTCTATATTCAAAGCATAATTCGCGACCGTTTCTGGTTTTTCCAGCGCCATTACAAAGCTACCTGCATATTTGGCCTTTGCGTTTGCCAATTCTTCATCGGATACGGGCTCCGAAGTAATTTTATCTATCTCTTTCAAGATTTCGACCACCGAGCTATCGGTAACGGCATTTCTGACCTGTGCGTAGGCGTTGAATCGCATTGGGCTGAATTTATTCGCCCTTAGACCAGAATAGGAACCGTAGGTATACCCTTTGTCTTCCCTTAGATTTTGGAATAAACGAGCTTGTCCTCCACCACCCAGGATTCTATTGGCCAAGAGTGCATCCAGATAGTCTTCGTCTTTCATTTTAAGGTTTGTGATGTTTTCAACCGCTACTTCGGATTGCACTGCGTTGGGTACATCAACAAAGTTGATCTGTGTGTACTGTACATCTTTTGGATCGGAGTACGAAAGCGATGGTGGTACGGCCTTGGACCAAGGTGTAAATGCTTTGGTCGCCAACTCTTTTACGGTTTCGAACTCAACATCACCGATTACGACCAAATAAGCATTGGCGGGAACAAAATAGGACCGATAGAACTGCTCAACATCGAGTAGGGTCACATTGTTAACCGTCTCCTCTGTCATAAATTCGCCAAACGGGTGGTTTTTGCCGTAGGCCAAAGCTGTTTGTACCCTATCCGAAATGGCAGAAACATCTTTTTCCTCGGATTTGATTCCTGTTATGATTTTCTCTTTTTCTTTCTCAAACTCTTCTTGCAAAAAGTCTGGATTGAGTGCGGCATCGGCCATTAACTCGAGAATACGAGGAAAATATTTGGAGAGGGAACTTGCAAAGGCACTTTGCTCACCAATATAGATATTGGCACCCAAGAAATCTACTTCTTCGTAGAATTCGTCCTTGGGAATGTTTTTGGACCCTTTGCCCAACATACTTCCGGTAAGCGCTGCTACCCCAGCTTTGTCACCCTCCAAAATGGGGGGGTTGTCTATGGATAGCTGAATACGAACCCTGGGCAATTTGTGGTTTTCCACAACAAGCACCTTCAAACCGTTTTTAAGTTCAAAACGGGCCGGCTCTTTTAAGTTGATTTTTGGAGCAGGGCCAGCTTCTGGTGGTGTACTCCTGTCTATTTGTGCGTATGAGGCCGTCATAAACAGTGACAGCGCAGCTAAAACTAAATACTTTTTCATTTTAATTAGCGTCTTTTTGTTCTGGTAAATATTCCAACTCCAATCGTTGGTTTACCTTCAAATATTTTTTTGCTACCTCCATGATCTCCTCACGGGTGATGGAACGGTAAATATCTATTTCTGTATTGATGAGGTTGGTGTCATCCTTCAGCATATAATTTTCGGCCAATGAATTGGCGATACCTTCAACGCTGCTGTTGGCATTTACAAATTGGTTTTCGAACTTGTTTTGAAGCTTTTGATAATCTTTTTCTGAAATCAATTCCATCTGAAGTTTTAAGATTTCTTCGTCGATTTCTTTTTTGATATCCTGAATGGAATTGTCACCAACTGGAAGTCCACCGACAATGTAAGAGCTATAATCCTCGGCATCAACGGGTACGGACAGTATTTGCAGTGCCATTTTTTTCTCGTCGACCAATTTTTTATAGAGTTTGGAGCTTTCCCCACTGCTCAAATAAGTAGAAATCATATTGATGACATAGGCATCTCTTTGCCCTTGCCCCGGCGTTCTATAGGCCAAAAGAATTGCTGGAATTTGAATGTTAGGGTCGTAGTATTTCGCAAATTTGGTTTCAGTAATGGGCTCCTCTTTTACGTTTGGGCGCTTTATTTCGGTACCTCTTGGAATAGGGCCAAAATAATCTTCAATCATTTTTTTGGTCTCATCCATATCAAAATCGCCAGCTACGACCAAAACCCCGTTGTTGGGTACATAATAGGTTTGATTGAATTTTTTAAAGTCATCCAAGGTGGCGCTAGCCAAATGGTCTAAAGATCCGATCACGCCCCAGCGGTACGGGTGGTCGGTGTAAAGATTCTTCAAGATTTGCTCAAAAAATGCACCGTACGGGGCATTGTCCGTTCTGAGTCTTCTTTCTTCTTGTACCACTTCTTTCTGGGTATCTACGCCAACTTGTCCGATGATTGGGTGCATCAAACGTTCAGATTCCAGCCAAAGGCCAACTTCCAAACTGTTGGAGGGGAATACCTCATAATAATAAGTGCGATCCAAGAAGGTGTTCGCATTGTTTCTTCCTCCGTTGGAAGCTACAATTTGATCCCACTCACCTCGTTCAATGTTTTTGGTTCCCTCGAACAATAGATGTTCAAAGAAGTGGGCAAAACCGGTTTTTTCGGGGTCTTCATCCTTAGATCCCACATGGTACATAACCGATGTGGTAACTACAGGGGCTCCGTTGTCCTGGTGCAGGATCACATGGAGACCGTTGTCCAGATCATACTCTTCAAAAACTACCTCCTGTGCCGAAAGCAGCGTCACTCCAAAGAGCATAGTAAATGCGGAAAACAAATGTTTTTTCATTGTAAATAGTTAGTATTTATAAATTGATGTTGCTAAGAGGTTGGTATCGATTTCTCGAATGATGTTACGCAAAATATAGAATATTTTCTAAACATCTGCTTTTTTATAAAAGTCTTAGGGCTTTAAACTTGGGATAATTCGCAAACATTCAGTAAATTATACAATAAATCCAAAAATTGAAATATGAAAAATTTAACCCTTCCCATCCGTTTCGGAATAGTTACCAGTGCTGTACTGATCGCCTATTTTTTGATCCTGGCCCTAATGGGAAAGCACACCAATGTTTTTTATAGCCTTTTCAATGGCCTGATCACGGGCTTTGGTATTTACGAGACAATTAAGTACACCAAAATAAGGCAAGGCAAAAGTTTTAGCTATGGAAAAGGGTTCACGGCCGGCATTACCACTGGTTTTGTGGCCACGCTGCTATTTACCATTTTCTTTGCGTTTTATGCGACGGAATTGGATAATACCTTCTTGGATAAACTCTCCGCAGCCTGGTCCGGAGATTACAAGAATTTTCAGGGAATAGTCTTTTTTACGGTGGCCGTTATGGGCTTTGCCACTACTTTGGTTTTGACCTTGTCTTTTATGCAACTCTTTAAAACAAGCAATAATTCCAAAAAAATTATGGGCTAAATCAGGGAAGAATACTTGTAGATTAATGATTTAGCAGTATATTTGCACCCGCTAATTTTGATAAAGCGCAGTAATTTTAATCTAATTAACGCATTATGTACGCAATTGTAGAGATGGCAGGGCAGCAATTTAAAGTTGCAAAAGACCAAAAAGTGTACGTTCACCGTTTGCAAGAAGAAGAAGGTAAAAAAGTTACTTTCGACAAAGTTCTTCTTTTGGAAGATGGTGATAACGTAACCATTGGCGCCCCGGTCATAGAAGGTGCGGCTGTTGAAGCCAAAGTTGTAAAACACCTTAAAGGAGATAAGGTAATCGTCTTTAAAAAGAAAAGACGTAAAGGTTACCAGAAGAAAAACGGTCACAGGCAATATTTGACCGAAATCGTTGTTGAAGGTATTGTAGCAAAAGGTGCCAAAAAAGCTGCTCCTGCAAAAGCTAAGGCTGAGGCAAAACCAGCAGCCGAACCCAAAAAGGCAGAGAAAAAAGCTGATGCCCCAAAGAAGGAAGCTCCGAAAAAGGCAGCTCCGAAAGCAGCTGAGGACTTGAGTTCCAAAACAGTTGCTGAATTGAAGGAAATGGCAAAAGCCAAAGAAATTACCGGTTACTCTTCCATGAAGAAAGCCGAGTTGATCGAAGCGTTAAGCAAATAAAAGAAAAGAACTAAAATTTATATATCATGGCTCACAAGAAAGGTGTAGGTAGTTCAAAAAACGGTAGAGAATCAGAATCGAAACGCTTAGGTGTTAAGATTTTTGGTGGTCAAGCAGCAACTGCTGGTAACATTATTGTTAGACAACGTGGTACCAAGCACAATCCTGGCGACAATGTATACGCAGGAAAAGACCATACTTTGCACGCCAAGGTAGATGGTGTTGTTAAGTTTGAAAAGAAAGTTGGTGGTAAATCTTACGTTTCCATCGAACCTTTTGAAGCTTAACCAGCAACAACAATATATCATAAAAAAGGCTCCGCATTTGCGGAGCCTTTTTTGCTTTCCATCATTTTTTAATGGTTTTATAACCTAATGGTGATATTGGAGTGAGGTTGAAAAGCTTTCTTGGACTTGGTCTAGAACATAAGCTTTCGTTTTCGAGCAGTAATTTCCCAAGTGTCGATTTTTTTACCGTTTTCGATTACAGAAACCTGATCATGTAGATTAATAGTGGGACAAATGTGATACGGAATGCCATAAAAAACATCTCCGACTTTGTATTTGTCCCATTCTTTTACCTTGATTACACCATGTTCTTCACTTTGTGAAAGCAATTCGTAATCCTCTAGATTAAGAAATTTGACCCTTTTGTCAATCGGGTTTTCAGCGGCAACGGATTTATGACCCAAATCAACGGTTAAGACTCCTTTCGTAGGTTTGGAAATTATTCGGGTCACCAAAAGAGCGGCAGGTTTAAAATCCTGCTCCGTCAATTTTTCACCGTAACCCCAATCCCAAAGAACACAAGTCCCGGGGCTGGTAATTCTATTTTCCTCCAATAAGTGGGAAGTAAACGAGGGGGTTCCGCCGCAAATCATTTGAGCATCTGGAAATTTTTCCTGAACAGCCTTAAAATAGGTGCTGACAATTTCCAGTCCCTTTTCAATTTTGGTTTTCCTATCGGAAAAATCAGGGTCACGCAAATGTCCATCATAGACATGAAATCCTTTAAAAGAAAGAGCCTTGCACGTATTGAGAAATACCATTAGCTCATCCAGTTCCTTGCCCACTTCAATACCGGAACGGTTCATTCCGTTGTTGATATCTATATATATATCGATGGTCAAACTCTCCGCCAAAGCTTTCTGGTTCAAAAGCTCAGCGCTGTCTTCGTTGTCCAAAATGGTAGAAAACTGGGTTTCTGGAAAATGCTTTACCAAATCCATAAGGCGTTCCACTTTGGGCCCCACCAATTGGTGTGCGATCAAAACGGACCTGGCACCAGCTTGGGCTGCAATTTCCGCTTCGGAAATAGTGGAAGATTTAAAATTGGAAATCCCAGCCGCCAACAAATGCTCCATTACCTTGGGCATTTTATTGGTCTTTACGTGAGGCATCAATCGTTCCGTGTTTCCATCAACCATAGCTATCATCTGGTCGATGTTAAACTTGAGGTTTTCCGAGTATAAGACTATGGATGGTGAATCTACTGTATCAATATTCTGTATGGTGTACCAATTGCTGTTCATATTTCTTCACATTTGAACGAATAAAGGTAATAATCATAAAGGGATTGGAAGGATTATTATTTAACGAAGCTATTACTTTGCTTCTATTTGGTTGATTCATAAAACTAGCCCAATAAAAAAACCCATGGTTTCGCCATGGGTTTTTGTTTTATAAAGCATTTGTGCTTAGTATCGGTAATATTCCGGCTTGAATGGCCCTTCTACTTTTACACCGATATAGTCTGCTTGCTCTTTGTTAAGCTCGGTCAACTCAGCTCCCAAACGCGACAAGTGCAATTTGGCTACTTTTTCGTCCAAATGTTTGGGTAGCATATACACTTCGTTGGCGTATTTGTCACTATGTTTCCAAAGTTCAATTTGTGCCAAGGTCTGGTTGGTGAACGAATTGCTCATAACAAAACTTGGGTGGCCGGTGGCACAACCTAGGTTTACCAGTCTACCTTCGGCCAAAATGATGATGTCTTTTCCCTCTATGGTGTATTTGTCCACCTGTGGCTTGATTTCATCTTTGGTGTTCCCATAGTTTCCGTTCAACCATGCCATATCTATTTCGTTGTCAAAATGCCCAATATTGCAAACAATGGCTTTGTCTTTAAGGGCTCTAAAATGCTCTTCACGGATAATGTCTTTGTTACCTGTTGTAGTAATAACAATATCGGCATTGGGCACTACGGTTTCCAGTTTTTTCACTTCAAAACCGTCCATACAGGCCTGCAGAGCACAAATCGGGTCAATTTCAGTCACGGTAACAATGGCACCCGCACCACGGAAAGAGGCAGCAGTTCCTTTTCCAACATCGCCATAACCTGCAACAACCACACGTTTACCCGCCAACATGGTATCGGTAGCTCTGCGGATAGCATCCACAGCACTTTCGCGACACCCATATTTGTTGTCAAATTTGGATTTGGTCACGGAATCGTTCACGTTGATGGCCGGCATTGGGAGTGTTCCCTTTTTCATTCTTTCGTATAAGCGGTGCACTCCTGTTGTGGTTTCTTCCGATAGTCCTTTTACACCACTGGCCAATTCTGGATACTGGTCCAAAACCATATTGGTAAGGTCGCCACCATCATCCAAGATCATGTTCAGGGGTTGTCTGTCCTCGCCAAAAAACAAAGTTTGCTCAATGCACCAGTCAAATTCCTCTTCGTTCATCCCCTTCCAAGCATAAACCGGGATGCCAGCAGCAGCGATAGCGGCAGCTGCATGGTCTTGCGTGGAAAAGATATTGCAGGAACTCCAGGTAACATCTGCTCCAAGCGCGACCAAGGTTTCGATCAACACTGCAGTCTGAATGGTCATGTGAAGACAACCGGCAATCCTCGCACCTTTTAAGGGTTGTTGACTCCCGTACTCTTCGCGGAGGGCCATAAGTCCTGGCATTTCGGCCTCGGCAAGCTCAATTTCTTTCCTTCCCCAATCTGCAAGAGAGATATCCTTTACTTTGTAAGGTACATACGGAATTGTCTTTGTGCTCATACTTTTTATAAATTTACTTTTGTAGCTTCGCTTAAATAGAGCACAAAGATACAAATTCGCTTAACTTTAGTTCATGCCCGTTTACAAAACAATAACAGTTTCACCCACCACTAAAGTTTATATCTGGAAGGTTACCGAGCCGGAGGCCGAACTTTCAAAAGACGTGGAGCTTACGGAGCACTGTCAAAAGCGTATGGACGGCATGAAATCAGAAGCTCATAGAAGGGCTTTTTTGAGCATTCGACACCTTATGGCAGAGGCTGGTTATGTAGATCACGATCTCTATTACGATGACTTTGGGAAGCCCCATCTTAAAGATGGAAATTATATTTCCATTACGCACTCCCATAACTTTACCGGAATCATCATTAGCGAAAGTGATGAAGTGGGCATCGATATTGAGAAGCAGCGTGATAAAATATTGAAAATCGCACATAAATTCACACCCATTCAAGAATACAAGACTTTGGCTAATTCCGAAGCATTGATGCGAAAATTGACCATCGTTTGGGGTGCCAAGGAATCATTGTACAAAATCTGTGCCCAGCAAGGTCTCAGCTTTTTAAGGCACATTAACGTAATGGACTTCACTTTTGAGGATACCCGAACCGTGGCCGAGATCATGTACCAAGGCAAAAAATCGCATTACGAAGTGGAATTTTTGGAGTTTGAAGGATTTACCTGTGTGTACGCCTTAAAAATGATGGGAGGATGATGAATCCTTTTCGTAGTTTTGCCAGGAAACCATAGCTGACCATGAAAATATCCGTTGAACTGACTTTATCCCCCCTTCAGGATGATTTTGAAGCACCGATTATTGCCTTCATAAAAAAACTGCGCGATTCGGGACTTACCATTTTGGAAAACCCCTTGAGCACACAAGTTTTCGGGGATTACGATAAGGTCATGGAACTGCTCCATTCCGAAATCAAAGAGAGTTTTGAGAATTTGGACCATGTGGTAATGACCATGAAAATGGTAAAATCCGACCGAAGCGAGTATGAACCCCATTTTTGATTTTTTTCTCGGTCCCTACGAAGACCGGGAACTATCCCTGATTATTTTAGAGGCTACTGCTTTTTTCTTTGGGATTGCCAGCGTGGTCTATGCCAAAAAGGAAGATATTTTGGTGTTCCCCACGGGATTGGTGGCTACGGTAATAACCACCTATATCTTTTTTGTGGACGACTTGTTCGGAGATATGATGATGAATTTCTACTATTCCATTATGAGTATTTATGGATGGTGGAACTGGGCCAGAAGAAAGGATAATAGAGAGCCTGTTGTGAACATCACGAGGACCGGTACCAAGGAAAAATTAATCGGCTTCGGGTTTTTCCTATTGACCATGTTGGTCACCTACGGCGTGTACGTAGCGTTTGGAGCCGAAATAGGTCCTACCAACTATGTTGACATTTTTACTTCGGGCATTTTCTTTACGGCAATGTGGTATATGGCCAATAAAAAACTGGAAAACTGGACCCTTTGGATTTTGGGTGATTTAATAACTGTACCTTTATATGCATATCGGGGATGGGGAATGTTCTCCTTACAATACCTCATTTTTACTGTTCTAGCTATACAGGGATATCTAGCATGGAAGAAAAACTTGGCCAAGAGCCCACAAACCTCATAAAAGTGGTCCTTTTTGGACCTGAATCCACGGGCAAGACCACTTTGTCCAAACAATTGGCGGCGCATTACCATACGGAATGGGTGCCCGAATATGCCCGCGAATACCTTCAAGATAAATGGGACAGAGAGCAAAAAACCTGTGAACCTCATGATTTGTTGCCAATAGCCTATGGTCAAATGCGTTTGGAGAACCAATTGGCCAAAAAGGCAAATGGAGTGCTTGTTTGTGATACTGATCTATTGGAGACCAAAGTATACTCAGAAGTCTATTACAATAGTATTTGCGATCCACTTTTAGAAGAATATGCACTAAAAAACAACTACGACCTTTACTTCTTGACATACATAGATACACCTTGGGAAGCTGATGATCTGCGAGACAAGCCAGATGAAAGAGAACGAATGTTTTTACATTTTAAAGAAGCTTTGGAGAATAATAACAGGAAATTCGTTATTTTAAGAGGGGATAAAGCGTCAAGGCTATCCACAGCAGTAAAACACATAGATAAACTTCTCCAAAAACATGATCGAATTAAGTTCTAAAGACTTGAAACAACTGGATTCCAAAGGAATTTCTAAAGAAAAAGTACAAAACCAAATACAAACGTTTAAAGAAGGGATCCCTTTTGTTGAACTATCGCAGGCAGCTGTGGTGGGCAATGGCATACTCAGGTTTTCCGAAAAGGAGCAACTCGACCTGATTCAATATTTTGAGGATAATAGAAAAAACCTTGAACTATTGAAGTTTGTTCCCGCTTCCGGAGCGGCATCACGGATGTTCAAGGCGATGTTCAATTTTCTGGATAGTTACGAGCCATCAAAAGAAAATCTATCCGAATACATAGAACGCACGGGCGATACCGATGCCAAAAAATTTACCGAAAACCTTTCGGATTTTCCCTTTTACGATTTGATAATGTCCAGAATAGAGGGCAAAGCATCCAATAAGGATGAAGAAGCTTATCTTTTTGTAAAGGAGATGTTGACTGAGAATGGTCTTGATTATGGTTTTTACCCAAAAGGACTGTTGCCTTTTCATAAATACGAGACTGGTACGGCAACCCCATTTGAAGAGCATTTGAAAGAAGCTGCACTCTATGCCAAAACAAAGGGCAAGGCCAATCTACATTTTACCGTTTCGCAACAACACGATGAGATGTTTGCCAAGGAAGAAGCCTCGGTAGGTCCAAAAATTTCAAAGAAAACGGATACCGTATTTGATGTCTCTTACTCCAATCAAAAACCTTCCACTGATACCATTGCCGTGGATATGGACAATAAACCCTTCAAAAATAGTGATGGTTCCATTTTGTTCCGTCCAGGCGGGCACGGAGCGCTCATCGAAAACCTGAATGATCAAGACGCCGATATTATCTTCATTAAGAACATCGACAATGTGGTCATCGATAAAAATTTGGAAACCGTTTCCAACAGTAAAAAAATGTTGGCAGGTGTTCTGAAAAAGGTTCAGGATAAAGCTTTTGCCTATGCCAAGCTTTTGGAAGGAGATATATCCATTGAAAAGGCTGATGAGATAAAAGCATTTTTGGAAAAAGACCTCAATGTTCGTATGCCAAAAAATTATGATGATTTCAGCGTGGACGAACAAAAATCTATTTTAATGGATAGAATCAATCGCCCTATCCGAATTTGCGGAATGGTAAAAAATGAAGGAGAGCCCGGCGGAGGTCCTTTTTGGATAAAAGATGGTGAAGGGAACATATCCCTTCAAATTATTGAGTCCGCCCAGATAGATATGAATAATAAGGCACAAGCTGATATAGTGCAGAATTCGACACACTTTAACCCAGTGGATCTAGTATGTGGTGTTCGAAACCATAAAGGAGAAAAATTCAACCTACTGGATTTTGTGGACACCAAGCAAGGTTTTATTACCGGAAAAACCAAAGAAGGGAAAGAACTGAAAGCTTTGGAACTTCCTGGTTTATGGAACGGTGGCATGGCCTTTTGGAACACCCTTTTTGTGGAGGTGCCATTGGTGACCTTCAATCCCGTTAAAACGGTGAACGATCTTTTGAAGCCAACCCATCAAGCATAAAAAATTAAAGTACAATGGATTAGGCCCGCTCCTTTGAAAAGAGTGGGTTTTTTTGTGCATTGGTGTGACCTAACACTAAAAGCTGTGTCCAAAGAGTACACTCGAAACTTTTTTCGATGACATGATTAAATATTGATGATCCTTGCGGGTTGTCGCAACTAGGTTGGTTGATTTGGTAAGAAGGCCGTGCACATTGTGCGGCTTTCTTTTCACATTTTTTGGAAACGATAGGCAACAACGTAAACAAGTATGTTTTATAAAATAGTGCTGTTTTTCAATGTGGTGTCCTTGGCCTTGGGCCTTTACATATTGATTTCGTATTTAAAAAGTAGAAATAAGAATAAGGATACAAAAAGCAAGGGTGATGCTAATTAAACACTATCCATGTATTATCCATTTTGCCAGTATATAGATGGTCTTTTTTCCTTGTGACCGTACATTGGCGAATATGAAAGGCTGCTTCGGCAGCCTTTCTTGTATAAATTTTATACACTTTGTTTAGGGTACTATACACTTTTACACACATCGGATAATTCAACAAAATATTTAAAATATTGATATACAGTTAAATAATAGAATATAGGAATGATTTGGAGAGTTGGCACTATGTTTTCACCTAGTTAGTCAAGTTTAACAATTAAAATTATATACCATGAAAAATTTAGCTTTAGCAACAGTACTATCATTTGTAGGAGTAACAGCATTTGCCAATGTAGAAATTCCAGAATTGGAAACAAATAACGCCATAGAAATTGTGGTAGGAGATTTTGAAGAAATCAGCGTATCCGACCTTCCATCTGCCGTAACAAGTGCCGTGGAATCAAATTACCCTACTGCTGAAATTAGTAAAGCGTACAAAAACGATAAAGATCAATACAAGCTAGATCTTACCCTTGAAGATGGCACATCTGGAACAGTGTATGCCGACGCTGAAGGGAACTGGATAGATATGTAATTCACCCCACGTTTGGTTAGTTAGTTTGGTTACAAGGGGCTGCATTCGCAGCCCCTTCTTTTTTGTGATATTTTTATAAAGGTTGAAGCATCTGCAGAGAGGTGTGGGCCGTATATTATGTAACTGAGATATGCCCAAAATCCTAATCATTGAAGACGATACTGCATTCTGTCAAATGCTTCAAAAGTTTTTGACCAAGAATGGTTTCGCTGTATCTATAAGTTATTCCATAAAAGATGCCGAGGAGCTTCTGGCATCATCTACCTTCGATATAATTTTGTCCGATGTACGATTACCGAAAGGCAACGGTGTTACTTTGCTTCCTCAGGTAAAACGCAACTCTCCCAAAACCCAAGTTATTTTAATGACAGGCTATGCGGAGGTAAAAACAGCCGTCAACGCCATTAAAAAAGGCGCCTTCGATTATATTTCAAAACCTTTCACCCCCGAAAATATACTCTCTGTTATCAATGAGGCTCTGAATACTAAAGCTTCGGAAGCCAACGTTGCCACTGAAAACTCAAAATCAGCAGTAAAGGAAAAGAAAACATCCAATTTTTTAAAGTGTCAGGGAGAAAAATCGAAAAAACTTCAGCAGTATGTGGAGTTGGTTGCTCCTACGAATATGTCCGTTCTGCTTACGGGTGAAAGTGGCACTGGGAAAGAAGTAACAGCGAGATCCATTCATTGGGCAAGTAAAAGAAGTGATCAACCGTTTGTCGCGGTAGATTGTGGTGCAATACCCAAGGAAATTGCCACTAGTGAATTTTTTGGTCATGTAAAAGGTAGTTTTACAGGTGCCATTGATAATAAACAGGGCCATTTTGAGGCAGCCAATGGAGGGACACTTTTTTTGGATGAGGTAGGAAATCTTTCTTATGAGCACCAAGTTCAATTACTACGGGCCATTCAGGAACGAAAAATTAAGAGAGTAGGCAGTACCAAGGAAATTGAGCTGGATATTCGAATTATTGCTGCTACCAACGAGAACCTTTCCCAAGCTTTGGAAGAAGGTAGTTTTAGGGAGGATTTGTACCATCGGCTCAATGAGTTTTCAATTGAGGTACCATCCTTGAGAGATAGGCGAGAAGATATTCTTCTATTTGCAGATTATTTTCTGGTCGAGGCCAATTCAGAATTGAATAAGAATATTATAGAGTTTTCCGATGAAACCAAGCGAATCCTTCAGGAGTATAATTGGCCGGGAAATTTGAGGGAAATGAAAAATGTAATCAAAAGGGCCGTTCTTTTTTCTGATACGGGAACTATGTTTCCCAACGCCTTGGCAGATAAGGTGGTAAAAGGAGTTAACAATGCCAATGAGGAGAAATTCTCCAAATCGGATTATGAAAAGGAAAGGATTCTCAGCGCATTGAAGGAAGCCAATTTTAATAAAAGCAAAGCGGCCAAACTGCTACAAATTACCCGAAAAACACTCTACAACAAAATCAATCAATATCAATTGAATGTGTAGCCAAATAATCTTGGATTTCTCTTTCTAGTTGTGACAATACTATTTTTAAGTCTGAAAGCATCTCAAATACCTTCTCTCCTTTGATTTCATCCGAAATATTTTCCAAGGTTTCCAGTAAATCAATGGCTTCTTGTACCTCTAATTGCCTGAACATCGGCAACATTTTATGGGAAATGGCTCGAATATCAGAATAATCTTTGTCGCCAACAGCTAAAAGTAAAAACTCCATATTTTTGCTCGAATTGCTCCAAAATACATGTAAAACTTCCTGAATTGACTCAAAATCATCCAAAAAGGGAGAGATATTAACAATTGTGAACAAGGACGAATCCGTATCTGGAATTTGATGGACCGCATTGACTTGTTCGGCCGACTTTAAAACTTTCAATAGGGCACTGGCGGTAAAAGGTTTTTGTAAAACATCCGAAAAACCAGCTTCAAAAAATGGTGTTTTGTCATAATTCTGCTGTCCCGTCATGGCTGTAACAGGTTTGTCAAAACCAGCACTTTTAAGTGCTTTCAGAACTGTAAAACCATTAACTTTTGGCATTTGAATATCTGTAAGCACAGCATCAAACATATGGATTCTTGAAAGGTCGAAATCATCAAAGTTTGTAAAAGTTGTCGTTTGGATATGGTTGATTTTACACACCTCTGTGATCAGGCCAAGCATATTGTTATCGTCATCAATCACCAAAACGGATAGTTCTTGTGTTCGTGGAATGGGCTTTTTTACATGGTTTTCATTGATTTGAATATTGGAGAACTCCACAGGAATATGTAAAGTAAAAACACTTCCTTTGTTTACTTCGCTCTTTAAACTTAAAGAGCCACCTAATAACTCTGTCAATTTTCTGGAAATGGTCAAACCAAGACCATATCCAACCGTTGCTTTTTGAGAGGACTCCCCTGCTTGTGTGAACTCTTGGAAAATGGCTTCCTGTTTTTCGATAGGAATTCCAATGCCCGTATCCTCCACATCAATCCGTACCCATTTGGTTTTATTTTTTTCTTCAACCAAAGCAACAGCAGAAACTTTTACATAACCTGTGTTTGTGAATTTAAAAGCGTTGCCTATCAGATTGGACAATATTTGCCGTATTCTAAAAGGGTCATTGTTAATAGGCGTTTTGAGGTCATTGGCTATTTCCAATTGCAACGACACTCCTTTTTTTGATTGTATTTCTTCAAAATTGATTGTGGTTTCCTCTATCAATTGAGATAGGGCAAAGGGAACTTTGTCCAGCTGAATTTTTCCAGCTTCTAATTTGGAATAGTCCAAAAGATCGTTTACCAAGTTCTCTACATAGGCAGAGGAAGACTTAATTTTTTTGAAGTAATTCAGTTGTTTGCTATCCAATCCACTTTGTTGAATCAAGTCGGAATAGCCACTTATTGTGTTTAGGGGAGTTCGCAGGTCGTGACTTACGGTTGATATCAATTGTTCCCTACTTTTTAATAATGATTCGGAATATTTTTTGGCCTTTTCCAACCGTTTTCGGTATTCCTGTACTTTCCAATAATCCTTGGAAATCAAAAGAGTAAACAATATCACCGTTATTAATCCCAGGATAACTGCTCCCACTGCCAGGCGAGAACTTTTTTTTAACGCTTGCTCTTTTTGAAGATTGTCCAGATATGTGTTCTGAGCCATTTCCCGCTCAAAGTCTGATAGAATACTTCGCATTTTTTGGGAAAGCTCTAAATCCGTTCGGTAAATCTCAAGCTCTTTTTCCAATACGGTCCGTTTGGCCGAAGCTGTTTGTATTTTGGCCTTGTTTAAAATGGATTTGGAGACCTCCAAAATGGAATCGATGTTTTTGGCGTCGGTATTACCATCGGAAAGAGGAATATTTTTATTGAGTATGGCCACGTACTCTTTGATGTATTCTTGGGTTTGGGGTGGCAAATCATCAAAGTTGGGCGCAAAGGTCTCAGGGGTTATTCTCCCCATATCCACCTCCATCTTATGGAAAGCTTTTAAAACTGAATCCAACGAAGCTTTACTTTCATTCTTCACTTTTAGGTTCCGCAATTCCGCATTGTTGAATACCTTTTGTTTCAATAGCTCTTGAACACTGTCCAATTTGGAAGTTTGATCTCCGTTGTTATTTTTTGCCAAAGGTTTAAGCGAATCTATAAATTGGGTTATGGAATCTACCTTTTGCGCATAAGACCTTAAATCCTTATGGTTTTTGGTCTGTAGAGCCAATTTGGATAGGTTTTCGGCATCATAAAGCTGGGTGAGCAATCTATTGGTCTTCAAAAGTTTTTTGTTGCTCACCCCTTGATTGCTCGCTGAAGCATAGCTTTTGAACTCATTATAGATAAAGAAAGCAGCAAGCATGGCCAAAATGCCCAAAACTGTATAGCTCAGTACTATTTTAAGGGTAAATCTATTTTTGGATTTATAGTGCATACCATTATATACGCTGGCATTTGGGGGGTATAGTTGTTATCAAAAGTTAAATTTCCCAAATGTTTTTTATGAAAATCAATAATCGCATCTTACATTTGCGGTATCTCAAAGGGGTGCTTTTACCAAAAGGCTGAGATTATACCCAATGAACCTGGGCGGGTAATGCTGCCAAGGGAATGCGCAAGCCGCATCTTGGAATTTCTATGTTTCTTTTAGAAACAACAATCAATTACTAACAAAGAATAATGACCCCTTTTATTCGTAACATTTTTACGGATGAAACTCTATTCAATTATTCAAAAAAGAGCCCTTTTTGGCTTATTGCGACCGACGCAAAACAACCATCGGAATTACATTAAAACCCTATGTGCGACAATAGCCCTATTTGGGTTGACGTTTACACTGAGTGCTCAAGAAGAACCCATCGACAGTCTCGAAGGGGAAAAAGTGGTGTTGGACGAAGTATTGGTGCAGGCCGTGAGGGTAACCAAGGATTTCCCGATTACTTTTTCCGATTTGGACAAGGTGGAACTGGCACCACGGAACTTGGGTCAGGATATTCCTGTTCTTATGAATTTTATGCCAGCAGTGGTCACCACGTCCGATGCTGGAGCGGGGATTGGCTACACGAGCATACGTGTTCGTGGTAGCGATGCCACAAGGGTAAATGTGACCATCAACGGTGTACCTTACAACGATGCCGAATCGCAGGGAACCTTTTGGGTGAACATGCCCGATTTTGCCTCTTCCACCCAAAGTTTGCAACTGCAGCGCGGTGTGGGCACCTCCACCAATGGGGCGGGAGCCTTTGGCGCTAGTTTGAACATGCTCACCGATGCATTTTCTGAAGAGGCCTATGCAAGGGTTTCGTCTTCTGTGGGAAGTTTCAATACCTTACGAAACAATGTCAAGTTCAGTACAGGATTGCTGAACGACCATTTTGAGTTCTCCGGGAGACTATCTCGAGTAACTTCAGATGGTTATGTAGATCGCGCATCTTCGGAATTGGACGGTTATTTCCTTCAAGGGGTTTATAATGATGATAACACCTTGATCAAAGCTTTGCTTTTTGGCGGGCATGAAATTACTTATCAAGCTTGGAACGGGATAACCGCAGAACAATTGGAAAATGACCGTACGTTTAATTCGGCCGGAATTTATACCGATGATAACGGTAATACCCAATTCTACGAAAATGAGGTAGATAATTACAAGCAGGACCATTTTCAACTGCATTGGTACGAAACCTGGAACTCCGCTTGGGACACCCATTTGGCCGTGCACTATACACGAGGTCGGGGCTTCTTTGAACAATATAGGGAAGACGATGATTTCGCCACTTATGGTCTGGAGCCCATTATCGTAAACGGTGATTTGGTCGAAAACACGGATTTGATTCGCCGCCGTTGGTTGGACAATGACTTTTACGGAACCATTTTTTCAGCTACGTACAATAACGACAATCTCGAACTTATTATGGGTGGAGGTTACAACGAGTACAAAGGGGACCATTTTGGGGAAATCATTTGGGCGGAATTCGCCAGTAACAGTGAAATTCGGGACAGATATTACGATGATACTTCCACCAAAACGGATTTCAACATCTACACTAAGGCCAACTATCAATTAACGGACCAATGGTCGTTGTTCGGAGATGTGCAATACCGAGGTGTGACCTATGAAGCCAATGGTGATGATACGGGTCTGGTGGATGATACCTTCAGCTTTTTTAACCCAAAAGCAGGTATTACGTTCGATTTGAACCGAAACAACAACTTCTACTTCTCGTACGCAAGGGCCAATCGGGAACCCAACCGTAACGATTACGAGAGCGGAAGCCCAAAACCAGAAAAACTCAACGATTTTGAGTTGGGATGGAGATACGTTTCCCCAAGTTTCCAGTTGAACACCAATGTGTACTATATGCGCTACAAGGATCAGTTGGTGTTGACAGGGGAATTGAACGATGTGGGAGCTCCGCTACGATCCAATGTTGGGGATAGCTACCGCTTGGGTCTCGAAATTGATGCAAACGTTAGATTATCCAACACCTTTCGATGGAGACCAAACATAGCCTTGAGCGACAACAGAAATATTGATTTCTTTTTTGAGCGCGACGGAGAACTTCAGAATTTGGGAAATACCAATATCGCCTATTCGCCACAATTGATTGCCGGGAATATCATTTCCTATCAGCCCAATGAGGACTTTCAGGTGTCGTTGCTCTCAAAATTTGTAGGCAAGCAGTATATGGGAAATATTGACTCCGACACTTCGGTTTTGGATAGCTACACACAAACGGATTTCAATATTCAATATACCATCAATACCAATTCTTTTGTAAAAAGCATTGTTTTATCGGGCCTGGTGAACAATATTTTTGATGCCGATATCGTGTCCAATGGGTATTTCTTCACTTTTGATGATGATTTTTCCAACCCAGGAACCATCACAACCATCGAAGGTGCCGGATACTATCCGCAGGCAGGAATCAACTTTCTTTTGGGGGCAACGCTCAATTTTTAAGAAGTTAAGGTAACAAGAAGTCAGTTCGAGTAAAATCCAAAAAGGATTTTGTATCGAGAACTGTGTTTTAGCTCAATTATTTTAACGGGAATCTGTAATTTTAACGAATGACAGAATCCCGTTTTCATTTCTCCGAAGAAGAACCTCTTCGCTGGGGCGTGATTGGTTGCGGCAGTGTGGCGGAAAAGAAAAGTGTGCCAGCTTATAAAAACACTGCTGGCTTTCAGGTTGATGCGGTTATGCGGCGCAATTCAGAAAAAGCCGAAGACTATGCCAAAAGGCACAACGTTCCAAAATGGACCACCAATGCCGATGAGGTTATCAATAACCCTAATATTGATGCTATTTACATCGCTACACCTCCCGACACACATAAATTGTATGCGTTAAAGGTGGCTCAGGTTGGTAAACCCTGTTGTATTGAAAAGCCTATGGCTCCAAACTACGAGGATAGTTTGGCGATTTATGAAGCCTTTCAGGTTAAGAATATTCCGCTTTTTGTAGCGTATTATCGTCGTTCGTTGCCCCGTTTTTTAAAAATTAAACAATGGTTGGATGATGGGCAAATAGGTAAAGTACGGCATATTCATTGGCAAAAAACCAAACCGCCCAATAAGGTTGATTTGAGCAAAAAATATAACTGGCGTACCGATGCCACGATTGCCCGAGGCGGATATTTTGATGATTTGGCCAGTCACGGGCTGGATTTGTTTGCCTTTCTATTGGGTGATATTGAAGATGCCAACGGTTTTGGAACCAATCAACTCGACTTATATTCCGCTTTTGATGCAATAACTGCAAATTGGATACACGAGAGTGGCATTACCGGTGCAGGCAGTTGGAATTTTGGAACGTATCACCGAACGGACAAAGTCGAAATTTTGGGTTCCCAAGGAAGCATTCGTTTTGCCGTTTTGGATGAAGCACCGATTGAATTGGAGAATGCATCGGGATATCAAACTTTGGAAATTCCCCACCCCGAGCATATTCAGGAGTTTCATGTGGAAAATATAAAGCAGCACCTTTTGGGCAATGCAGTACATCCATCAACTGGAAAGACTGGTTTGCATACGGCTTGGATCATGGAAAAAATCCTGGAAACAAGATAAGATACTACCAAAGTTGGTGCACGTGCTTTTTGATGTGCTTGTTATAAATTTGGTTTACAGCCTCCCTTTCATCTTCCGTAAGCGGAGGTAATTTTACAGCCTCAAGATTGCTTTTTAGGTGCTCTACTTTGGATGCTCCAGGAATAATACAACTGACCTCGGGAAAATCCAATATCCAACGAAGTGCGATGGGAGCCAGGTTTTCTCTGTTTGGGAATACTTTTTTAAGTTCATCCACGGCTTTCAGCCCAACATCAAAAGGAACACCGCTAAAGGTTTCGCCCTTGTCAAAAGCAGCACCGTCCCTGTTAAAGAACCTATGGTCATCTTTGTCAAAGGTGGAGTCCTGAGAAAATTTACCTGTAAGCAACCCGCTGGCCAAAGGCACGCGGACAATTACACCGATGTCCTTTTTCTTTGCCTGTTCAAAGAACAGTCCCGATGGGCGCTGTCGGAACATATTGAATATAATTTGAACCGTTTTCACGTTTGTATATTCAATGGCCTTTAAGCCTTCTTCCACTTTTTCCACGCTGACACCGAGGTTTTTTATTTTGCCTTCATCCTTTAATCGATCGAACAACTCAAAAATTTCGGGACGGTAATACACTTCTGTTGGAGGGCAGTGCAGTTGAATCAAATCCAAACAATCCAGCCCGGTGTTTTTTAAGCTGTCCTCCACAAATGTTCGCAGTATGTCCACAGTATAGCCTTCATTCACGTGTGGGTTAATTTGCCTTCCACATTTTGTGGCCACAAAAACTTCTTCAGATCTTGATTTTACTACTCGGCCCACGGCGGCCTCACTTGCCCCGGCTTCGTAAACATCTGCGGTATCTATAAAATTTACACCGGCATCTATAGCTTCATTGATGATCCGTTCAGCTAAAGCATCATTAAATCCAGAGCCCCATTTACCTCCTACCTGCCAAGTGCCCAAGGAGATTTCAGAGACTTTTATTCCTGTTTTTCCGAGTTTTCTGTACTTCATGCTAAAAATTAATTGGATATAACTACAACGTTTCCACTTTGTTCGGCCCTATAAAATAAAAGGTCGTGATATCGATTTCCATCATCGGGCCTGTCTAATTGCTGCCCCGTAAATAAATTATAAGTATATCCCTCACAACTACAAACGGCGTTCTGCCCTTCGATGGTCATTGTGGAACATTCATTGGGAACATGGTTGGGACAACTTGCTTCCCATGCCATAAAGCTCGACCCTGTATTGATAACAAAAGCACCTCTTGTACCTACGCCGTTGTTGCCCACATAAACGGGGTTTCCAATATTTTGTAAATTATTGTACAAGGGGAGGTTCAGATTCAATTCAAATCGAAAACGAACCTCTTGCAAATAAGGATTTCGGTCGCTGGTATCCGAGCTGCAGGATAAAATAAGCACCATAATCACAATGGCCCACAAGTGTTTCATAGTCAATGTTTGAAAATGTTTCTTGGACAAAGTTGATGAAAAATTGCCTATATTTGCGTTAAATCCTCGCAAAAATACCATGCAGGTCATGGGTATAGTTGAGGATTTTTTGTATTTGTAAAGAAGAGTACATTGGGGAAATTTTTTGATTTTCTTCAATGTCTCTTTGCATTAAAAATTAACGTTATGAGCAAAGTTTCATACTATACGCCCGAAGGATTAAAGAAATTGAGGGACGAATTGAACCACTTGAAAGACGTGGAACGTCCCAAAGCCTCACAGGCCATTGCAGAGGCAAGGGACAAAGGAGATCTTTCCGAGAATGCAGAATACGATGCAGCCAAAGAAGCTCAGGGACTTTTGGAGATGAAAATTTCCAAAATGGAAGAAACCTTGGCCAATGCCCGTTTGATTGATGAATCCCAATTGGATACTTCCAAAATATTGGTGCTTTCCACCGTGAAGTTAAAGAACCAAGCCAATGGTATGGAAATGAAATATACCCTGGTAGCAGAAAGTGAGGCCGATCTTAAAACAGGTAAGATTTCCGTAACATCTCCCATTGGGAAAGGATTGTTAGGGAAAAAAGTGGGTGATGTCGCAGAGATCAAGGTGCCAAACGGAACCTTGAAATTTGAAGTTTTAGAGATAACAAGAGCGTAGCAGTAACTAAATTGGTTATATTTAATCCCGTTGAAAGACGGGATTTTTTTATTTTTTAAATCGAATCAAAATGGCCAGCATCTTCACAAAAATCATCAATGGCGAAATACCCTCCTATAAAATTGCGGAGGATGATGATAACTATGCGTTTTTGGACATAAACCCCAACTCCAAAGGACATACGCTATGCATTCCCAAGAAGGAGGTGGACAAGCTTACCGATCTTGATGAGGAATCTTATATGAAATTGATGTCTTTTTCACGGAAAATTGCCATTGCCATAGAACAAGCGATACCTTGCAAGCGTGTGGGAATGTCGATTATTGGTTTGGAAGTGCCACACGTTCATGTGCATCTAATACCGCTTCAAAGTATGGCTAATGCCACTTTTCAACACAAAGTAGAACTTTCCAAAGAAGAATTTGAAAGTGTTGCGGCTAAAATAAGGACTTGTCTTAATTAATGCCTTCTATATAAAAATAGACTCCTGCCGCCACCAAGCACAGCATCAGTACCAAAATGATGAAAAACAGCATGGTGAACCGTACGGCAGGCCTGTCTGGCTTTACCAGTTTGTTGTAGTAATCAAAAACCCGTTCAATATCTGGGGTCCAGTTTACGGGATATATAACGGAGTTGCACTTTTTACACTTGATTTCGTGGGTGACCACACCCGTGGTCCTGTGGTAAAGGGCGTTAAAAGTATGCTTTTGGTAAAAAGTAATCTTCAGTTCCTGATTAAAACATTCGGGGCAGTTATTAGTGATATCAGCTTCTTGAATTACAAGTTGTCTTTCCTTGGCCATAAGTAAATCAATTTTCTATTGCTTTCAGAGAAATTTGCATGATAGTTCCTTCCTTACTTGACGAAAATACTTTAATTTTTCCTTTATGGTACTCTTCAACAATTCTTTTTACCAAGGAAAGCCCTAATCCCCAGCCCCTTTGCTTTGATGTGACCCCTGGATTAAAAATATTTTGAAAGTCACTTTTTGGGATGCCATGACCTGTATCTGAAACCTGAATGTTGATGTTTTGACCTTTCTTTTCAATCTGAATGGCAATGTTGCCTTTCCCCTTCATAGCATCGATACCATTCTTTACCAAATTCTCTATGCTCCAATTGTAAAGGGGAGGGTTCATCAATACAAGTGCTTCATCTACATTGGAGCTAAAAGAAAAATGTACCAGTTTGGAACTACGTTGTTTAAGATACTCATAGGCTTTGGTGGTTTCGGCTACAATGTTATGCTCGCGCAATTCGGGAACGGAACCAATTTTGGAAAAACGCTCGGTAATGGTCTCCAAACGATCAATATCCTTTGCTATTTCTTGTGTGACTTCAGGGTTGATGTCCTCCGATTTTAAAAGTTCGTTCCAACCTAATAAGGATGTAAGCGGTGTTCCTATTTGATGGGCCGTTTCTTTTGCCATGCCCGCCCAAAGTTTGTTCTGTTCCGATGCCTTGTTGGTGCGGAAGAAAAAGAAGATGACCGCACCGAACAAGAAAATGATCAACAGTAAAGCCAAGGGGTAGTATTTTAATTTGTTCAAGACCTCGGAGTTGCCATAATATAATGTTTCCAACAATTCGTCCTCTTGAATTATCTGTATGGGTTGGTTTTCATTCTTGAACTGGGCAATCTTTTTTTGGATGTAAGCACTATCCGCAACTTTATCTTCTGGAATATTGTGTGTTTTGTAAGATCCTTCTTGGTTCATCAAAATCATGGGGGTGGATGTGTTGTTGCCCAGTACCTTGAGCGTAAGATTTCCCAATTCTTGATCCACCGACGATTGGATCAGTTCCAATTGGGCGGTGGCCCATATTTCCATTTTTAACCTTTCCTCCTCCTTAAATTTTCTAAAAAAACTGTTGGTATTCCATAAAATAAGACTCACAATGACAAATGCCGAAATCAGCATTATAATGTTGGAAGCTTTCCTTTTTGGAGTAAAGTTCATTGGTGGTCAAATTCTTTTTAAAGATAGGTAATTGGAAAACATGTTGATAGTTCGTTGAAATAACGGCTGCCTTTGGAATTCATTTTATGTACTTTTGAGTTTTCAACAAAAATTAACATTGCATGGAAGTTCAGGGAAGAATCAAAATGATAGATGAGACCAAAACATATGGTAACAACGGTTTCAGGAAAAGAGAAGTGGTAGTGACCACCGAGGAGCAATATCCACAACATATATTGGTGGAGTTTGTGCAGGATAAGTGCGATATGCTAAACAACTACAGTGTTGGCCAAATGGTAAAAATCAGTATTAATCTTAGAGGTAGAGAGTGGGTGAATCCACAAGGGGAAACCAAGTATTTCAACTCTATCCAAGGGTGGCGGATCGAAAACCTACAACAAGAACAGGGTGCCGACAATATGCCTCCCGTTCCGCCAATGGAAGCTTTTGAACCGGCGGACGACCTGAACGAGGAAGACCATGACGACTTGCCCTTTTAATCGGAGAAAACTATTTTTCAAACAAAAATCTGGACCTCTAGGTTCGGATTTTCTTTTTTTTAAGCCGATTTGTATTTTTAGAAAAAATTGACTTTGGAAAATACTCCCTTACATTTTTTGGACAAAAGATTGGAGTTTCCACCTGTTGATACCGCTAGCGAAGATGGTCTGCTTGCCGTTGGAGGGGATTTGTCGCCAGAAAGGTTGTTGCTGGCCTACCAAAACGGAATTTTTCCCTGGTTCAATGATGATTCGTTGATCCTTTGGTGGACCCCTGACCCTCGTATGGTGCTTTTTCCCAAAAAGGTAAAAGTCTCCAAAAGTATGCGGAAAGTTATTAGAGACGGTGCATTTGCCCTTACCCAAAATACGTGTTTTGAACAGGTGATGGATTACTGTGCCCAAATAGAACGTAAGGGGCAGGAAGGGACGTGGATTACGCCCGAGATGAAAAATGCCTATATGAACCTATACAAAAAAGGATATGCCAAATCCTTTGAGGTTTGGGAGGATGGAGAACTCGTTGGTGGACTTTACGGAGTTGATCTGGGACGAGTGTTTTGTGGGGAAAGTATGTTCAGTTTGCGTCCCAATGCGTCCAAGTTTGCTTTTATAAAAATGGCACAAGAGCTAGGTGAAAAAGGTTATGAGCTTATTGACTGCCAGGTGCACACCAATCATTTGGAGAGTTTGGGTGCCGAATTGATGCCCAGAAACGAATTTGTAAAAATTTTACAGGGACAATTGAGCACTCGTCAATAAAAAAAGTATGTTTTGCGGCAGAACCGAGCTGTAATCTTCCATTCTATATTCCAATCCCATCTGAAATTTTATGTCGCGGTCCAGTTGCCAACCTAGCTGTCCCGATAGTCGAATGTCGTATTGCGGGGCATTGCTTTTGGCAACGCTCAAGAGGTTTTCAAAGCTTCCAACAAAATAGGGTTCCCCAAGATCTAGTTTTTCCCCGATCAGGGGAAAGTCCATCGCAAAGCGGTAGCGGAATCTGTGAACGGTCAAAGAGTTTGTGATGCGTTGTTGGGCTCTAACCCTATGTCCAAAACGGACGATATGGGGTTTGTGGGTGATATTGTATTGTTGTGTAAACCGTAGTTCGTTCTCCTTGTCCTCAAAATTATTCCGAAACCTATATTTTATGCCAAGCGCAATACTTTGGTTGTCCCTGATTTTTAGATTGGAATAATGGGTAATGTCCAACTGCCTTCCCTTAAACAGTAACTCTTCCCTGTCGTAGATGTAGTTTCTGCTCAGAACCGAAAAATTTTGGGAATATAAACCGGCCACCTTATAATTTACGGCAATTTGGGGCTGGAAATAGGCGGTAAAGTTTTCCTGGCCACTCACAGTTTGCAGCAATAAAAAAAGTGCAAAAAAAGAAAGGAGCTTAGTAGAGTACATGGTCATAACCTAATGGGTAAGATTTGCGAATACGCATCAGTCTTCCTTCAGAATTGAACAAGGCCTCATACTCTTGATAACCTTTGTTCTCTTTGGCAGCAAACACCAGTTCGTAATTTACCTCCGGTAAAATAAGATTTTGAAAAGCATTGTGGAGCGTTTGTTCTATGGATTGGTCTTCCATAATAGGATATTGTTGCTGAATTTTTTTTACCCTGTACTTGGTATGGTTTTCATCAAGGTAGTATAGGATTGTTCCCCAAGTATCGTTTGGAATATCCCTTTCCTTTATATTGAACTCCACATCTTCCAAAGTGCCATTTTGGTCGAATTCCACACTATAGTGCAAGCGTCCTTTTTTGAACTTGGCTTCGAAACTCTTTTTGATGCTGTCCGTTTCCTGATAGAAGCGCACCCGTTTGGCATCTTTCAAATAATCTTGGATGATCCCATAGGATTTCTTAGGGAATTCTTCCACTTCTATTCTGGATTCCCGTTCGTATTTGTTCTGTGCAAAGACCATTTGAGCCATACAGCACATTGCAAAAAGGAGATAATTACACTTCATTGTACCTAAAACAGTTTACTTCGTGATCGTTTACCATGCCCGTGGCCTGCATGTGGGCATAAATTACGGTACTTCCCACAAATTTGAACCCTCTCTTTTTTAAATCTTTGCTCAGGGTATCCGATAATTCCGTTGTTGCAGGAGCGTCCTTATAGTTTTTCCGCGCATTTTTGATCGGTTTATGGTCCACAAAGCCCCAAATGTATTTACTGAAACTACCGAATTCTTTTTGAACTTCCATAAACGCTTTGGCGTTGGAAACGGTAGCATATACTTTTAATTTATTTCTGATGATTCCGGGGTCTTTTAATAAGCTGTCAATTTTGGTTTGATCGTAATGCGCAATCTTGTTGTAGTCAAACTGATCAAAGGCCTTCCTAAAATTTTCACGTTTTCTTAATACGGTGATCCAGCTCAAACCAGCCTGAAAGGTCTCCAAAATCAAAAATTCGAAAAGGGTTTTGTCGTCCTTCACAGGGACCCCCCATTCCTGATCATGGTAGGTTTCGTAGAGGTTGTCGCCCACACACCAACCACATCTATGTTTATCCATTGCTGTTCGCTTTACATCAAAAGTAAGGGAAAAACATAAGAGTTAATTGAAAGTTAAAGTATTAGATATTAATAGTATTACTTTTATATTCGCGAGAATAAATTTTAAAAGTAATGTGCGATGGATTTATTGATGAAGTCCTTAAAAATTGGAGTCAATGAAAAACTCTACATAAAGGATCCTGAGTCTTCGACTTTGGGGAAGAATATTGTAGAGCAAAGTATTTTGATGATAGATGAGATGGGATTTGACAATTTTACGTTCAAAAAATTGGGTGTCAAAATAAACTCCAATGAAAGTTCGATCTACCGATATTTTGAAAACAAGCATAAGCTTTTGCTCTATTTGGCAACTTGGTATTGGGGTTGGGTGGAATATCGAATGGTATTCGCCACCAACGGAATTTCAGATCCGGTAAAAAAATTGGAAAAAGCGGTTGAAATCCTAACCCAGAACGTGGAGGAGGACAGCTCCATATCACATGTCAACGAGGTTGTGCTGAACAGGCTTGTCATCAATGAATATTCAAAATCGTATTTGGTAAAAGAGGTAAACCAAGAAAACAAGGATGGTTATTTTGTGGTTTACAAAAGATTGGTGAACCGTTTGAGCGAAATGATCGCTGCAGTGGACAGTGAATATCCTTATCCCATAAGTTTGGCTAGCAATGTTATGGAGGGGGCCCTGCACCAATATTTTTTAAAGGAAAATTTCCCTACGCTAACCAATTGCAACGATTCCATTACGCCTACCGAATTTTTCACAAATCTCATATTTCGGACTTTAAATCAAAATATACATGGCTAAACAAATACTCACCGCTTGGCAACGATTAGTCGGCCTTTTAACTTTGGACAAAAAGGACATTTTTCAGATATTTTATTATGCAATCTTTGCCGGTTTGGTTAACCTTTCACTCCCTTTGGGAATCCAGGCCATTATTAACCTTATACAGGGGGCCAGGGTAAGTACATCATGGATTGTTCTTGTGGTATTGGTAACCCTTGGAGTTGCTTTTGTGGGAGCGCTCCAACTAATGCAGATACGTATTATCGAAAATCTTCAGCAGAAAATTTTCACTAGATCTTCCTTTGAGTTTGCCTACCGTTTCCCAAAAATTAAGATGAGCGAGTTGCGGTACTATTACCCTCCTGAGTTGGCCAATCGTTTTTTTGATACGCTTACGGTACAAAAATCATTGTCCAAAATACTTATCGATTTTCCAGCCGCTTTGCTGCAGATTATCTTTGGATTACTATTGCTGTCTTTCTATCACCCCTTCTTTATTATTTATGGATTGCTGTTGCTGTTGCTCATTTATATTGTGTTCAAGTTCACAGCACAGAGAGGTTTGGATACCAGCTTGGAAGAGTCCAAGATTAAATATAAGGTGGCACATTGGGTACAAGAGATTGCGCGTTCCATCATAAGCTTCAAGCTTTCAGGAAAAACATCCCATGCACTGGATAAAAACGATGCACTTGTCGAAGATTATTTGGAAGCAAGAGAGAGCCATTTCAAGGTTTTGGTCTTGCAGTTTATCCAAATGATAGGTTTTAAGGTATTGGTAACGGCCGGATTATTGTTGATCGGTGGCCTTTTGGTTTTGGAGCAACAGATGAACATCGGTCAATTTGTGGCTGCGGAGATTATTATTCTATTGGTGATCAATTCAGTTGAAAAGTTGATTTTAGGCCTTGAGACCTTCTACGATCTTCTCACTTCTTTGGAGAAAATGGGCCAGGTAGTGGACAAGGAAATTGAGCCGCAACAGGGGGAAACTCCATTTAAAGAGAATGAGGGCTTGACTATTGAGTTGGACAATATCGTTTACAGGGTCCCTGGGCTGGAAAAGAAAATCATAGATCATTTATCGCTTACCATAAAGCCCGATACCAAATTGTTGATACACGGAAAAAGTGGGTCGGGTAGGTCAACATTGCTCAGGATGATTGCCGGGATATTGGAACCTGATGAAGGTAAATTGTATGTGAACAATGTGGCGTTACAAGGAATTAAATTAAGTCAATACCGCTCCTATTTGGGTCACTCGCTTAAAGAAGAGTATCCGTTTGAGGGAACCTTGTTGGACAATATCACTTTTGGAAACAAAGATATTCCCATGGAAGATGTCTATTGGGCCTTGGAAAAAGTGAGCTTAACAGAGTTTGTAAAAGAACAGCCCCAAGGACTCAAAACCATTTTATATCCCGAAGGCAAAAAAATACCCGATTTTATTTCCAAAAAGATTGTATTGGCCAGAAGTATTGTAACAAGGCCGAAGCTTATGATCCTCAAAGATCCCTTGGAACAATATGATGAAGAGGGAACCGATAAAATGATAGAGTTTTTAACCGATCCAGCCAATGGATGGGCCTTGGTGGTTGTAAGTGAAAACCCGAAATGGGCAAGTCGCTGTAACCAAATAATCCGAATGGAAAAAGGTAGATTGATTAACGTAAAATAAAGCTCATGCTGAATATTTCTTCAAATAATAAATTGAACGAGAAGGTTGACCTTACCGGTTATGAGGCAGGCAAAAAAGTTTTTCATAAAAGACATTACAAGCAATTCAACCGTTTTTTGGCTACATTTTCCATCATTGCGGTCTTTATGATGTTTTTGCCATGGACGCAGAATATTTCCGGTAGAGGATTCCTGACCACGCTTACGCCCGATCAACGCCCTCAGACCATTCAGTCCCCAATTCCTGGGCGAATAGAGAAATGGTATGTAAGGGAAGGGGATTATGTGGAAAAAGGCGATACCATTCTCTTTATATCCGAGATAAAAAGCGAATATTTTGACCCGGATTTGTTGGTGCGTACCGGAAAACAGATCACGGCCAAAAATATGTCCGTGACATCCTACCAAGAAAAAGTAAAAGCCTTGAACCAGCAAATAAAGGCACTTAACAGCGAGCTGGTACTTAAATTGGAACAAGCCAGAAACAAACTGATACAGTCCAAATTAAAGGTAAAAAGCGACAGCATTGACCTAGAGGCGGCAAAAACCAATATTATGATTGCACAGCGTCAATTCGACCGGGTGGACAAGTTAGAGGAAGAGGGGCTAAAAGCGGTGACCGATGTGGAAGAGAAGCGCTTAAAATTACAAGAAACCCAAGCGAAATTGATCAGTCAGGAAAACAAATTGTTGACCAGCAAAAACGATGTCATCAATGCCCAAGTGGAAATAAATAGGGTAAGGGCAGAGTATGCGGACAAAATTTCAAAGGCGCAAAGCGACCTGTACACAGCCCAATCCAATCAGTTTGACTCGGAAGCACAGGTGACCAAATTGGAGAACGAGTACACCAATTATGAAATGAGGGACGATATGGCCTACATCAAAGCTCCTCAAAATGGATACATCACCAAGGCGATACAATCAGGAATTGGGGAAACATTTAAAGAAGGAGCTCAGTTGGTGGGCATTATGCCTTCGGATTACGATGTTGCCGTAGAAACATTTGTAGATCCCATAGACCTTCCCCTGATTCACGTGGATGAAAAGGTGCGTATTCAGTTTGATGGTTGGCCAGCCATAGTTTTTAGCGGTTGGCCCAACGTGTCCTACGGAACATTTGGAGGTAAGGTTGTGGCCATCGAAAATTTTATCAGTCCAAATGGGAAGTACCGAATATTGTTGGCTCCGGACGAGGAAGAGGCGCCGTGGCCCAAGGATATCCGTGTAGGATCGGGGGCGAGTACCATGGCGCTTTTGGAAGATGTCCCTATCTGGTTTGAATTGTGGAGACAGTTGAACGGCTTCCCGCCAAATTATTATCAACCTCAAAATACAAGCGCAAATGCCACGAAGAAATAGAAGATTACTTTTATTTTTTACCCTCTCTTTCTTTACCGTAAGCTTTTTTTATGCTCAACAGGATTACACCGTGCTTGGGTTTAAGGAGTATTTGGGATATGTTAAAAAGTACCATCCCATTGCCAAGCAAGCGCAACTGAACATTGCGATTGGGCAGGCCGAACTTATGAGGGCCCGGGGAGGCTTTGACCCCAAGGTGGAAGTGGATTTTGACAGAAAAGAGTTCAAGGACACTGAATATTGGGACCGGTTGAATGCTACCTTCAAGATACCGACATGGTTCGGAATCGAGCTGAAAGGAAATTTTCAGCAGAGCGAAGGGGTCTATATAAATCCTGACGAAACTCTTCCCGAAGACGGTTTGTACAGTGCAGGGGTTTCGATGTCCATACTACAGGGGTTTTGGATCAACGAGCGAATGGCGACACTGAGAAAAGCCAAATTTTTTAGGGAGCAGGCGAAGGCGGACCAGGATTTACTGGTCAACCAAGTGTTGTACAACGCATCATTGGCCTATTTTGATTGGTTGCAAGCCTATAGGGATGCCGAGGTGTATCAAGACTTTTTGGAGAATGCCGAAATACGTTTTCAAGGGATCAAAGAAAGCGCCTTGGCTGGAGACATTGCCATAATTGATACCGTGGAAGCTAAAATTGCCGTTCGGAACAGGGATTTGGGCTATCAACAGGCCAAAGTACGCTTGATGAAAAAATCATTGGAACTCAGTAACTTTTTGTGGATCGAGGATGTGCCTGTTGAGCTTCAACCAGGGATACGACCCAACCTTGAGCCCGAAATGGATATCAATTCAACCTTGGAAATAGAGGGGGTGCCACTGGATAGTTTTACTTTGGAAACTCATCCCAAACTAATGTCTTTGAATTATAAAATAGAGGGATTGAGCGTTGATAAACGATTAAAGGCAAATAAATTGCTTCCCAAACTCAATGCCGAATATAATTTCTTAACGCCCACACCCGAGTTAATGAATTCCTTTGTTACGGAGAACTACAAAGCGGGACTTACGTTTCAGATGCCCATTTTTTTGAGGAAGGAGCGTGGAGACCTTAAATTGGCCAAGTTCAAACTTCGTGACGCGGAGTTTGAAAGGGACAATGCCCAGGTGGAAATACAGAACAAAGTAATAGCCATTTATAACGAACTGGACTCATTTATCGAGCAGAACCAACTCATCAAGGATATTGTGAACGACTATTCCACCATGCTGAATGCTGAAGAGCGAAAGTTCAGTTTTGGCGAAAGTTCACTATTCTTGATCAATTCCAGGGAGAGTAAACTCATTGATGCCTACCTGAAGCGAAACGAGATGCAGAACAAATTTTTCTATACCAAGGCAAAACTGTTCAAGAGTTTGGCCATAAATCCTAAGAACCTGTAAGAACCCGTTGCGCATTTATGATTGAAATTTGTCAGTTCGAGTAATTTTTTGGTGGTTGAGAGAAGTCGAAACCAAAGAAAAATCGTACCTGCCTGCAGGCAAAATCCTTTCAGAATTTCGAATTGACGGTTTTTGGAATATAGGAAGCCTTCAAAAATACTCAATAGGTTTGTAAGGATTAGGTTGTAAAAACAACCAATGACAAAAGTCAGAAAATAGGTCGATAGCCCTGTGTACTTTTAAAAAAAATTATTTTATGGAAGTTTTGGAAAAAAATAGATTGGATATAGTTCGAGAAAACATCGCAAAGGGGATGGATTATGCAAAATACCGTGATTTGGTAAGTCAATTGGCGAAAACTGGAAAAACCACGGGAACTGAACAATCCGAAGCTATGATCAATTATACAAAACTTGGCGATAAAAGAATGGCTCGTTGGGATAAAACGTTTAAAGTTCCGGTAGACATTGAGCAAAAGATAAGATCATTGGATACGAAACTGGTGTTTTTGGCATTGACCGAAAGTTGGTGTGGAGATGCAGCGGCAAGTTTGCCCATAATCAATAAAATCGCCGAGACAAGTCCAAACATTTCCTTAAAGGTGGTTTTGCGCGATGAAAACCTCGATTTAATGGATGCTTTTTTGACCAATGGTGCCCGTTCCATTCCCAAAGTGATTGTTTTGGACAAGGCCAACAATGAAATAGTAGGAGAGTGGGGCCCAAGGCCAAGTATTGCGACCCAAATGGTGGAGGATTGTAAAAGGGAACATGGCAAATTAACAGATGAGTTCAAACAAGAACTTCAGATGTGGTACAACAAAAACAAAGGTCAAAATATCTTAGAAGACGTCTTAGAATTACTTGCTCTGGAATAGGTAAGTAATTGTGCCGATCTGAGAATTTTTGGAATCCGGGCTAAAACGAGCTTTTAGCGCATAAGCAATGGCATTATCTACCAAACAACCGTTGCTGGTTCCAGAACTTTTGTCGTTAAAACTTGCTTCGGTTACATACCCATTATTGTCTACGGTTATGTTTACTACAACCTTACCTCCTTCAATACAAGTATAAATCGGTGGTGGGAGATAATATGCATTTCGTTCAACCAAGGAGTAAGAAATGGAAGTGCGTCTATCCTTTAAATAATCGGTAAATTCTTCTTTCTGCGCATCACGTTCACCCAGTTTATCTTTGTTTTCGTCCCGTTTGGCCTTTAACTGCTTTAACTGCTCTTCAAAACCGGAGTTGTCGGCATATTCACCGGTTTCGCTGCTGAGCGCTCGCTCCTCCATGAGCTCCTCCAAGGTTTTTAGAGGTTCTGGGTTCCCAACACTGGGTTTCGCCGTTTGGTTTAGGGCCATATGACTTTTAATGGGGTCGCTATTGGCCTGCATCTCCTCTAAACGTTCCTCTTCTTCTTCGAGAAGTTTCTCAATGTCCTCATCGGCCAAGCTCATTTCAATAACGTACTCATCCTCTTGTATGCCCCCTAAGTGAATATTGAACAACAATAAAACCACTATGGACATAGCGAAGAAAGTGATCAAAAGTGATAACTGGCTCTTGTTTAAGTTCATGGTCTAACTATAACCGCTTTTTTGCAAAAATATTTTATCCCAACCTTCCTAGGTCTCGGTGTTTACTTCAAGATTTTCTTTGAAAACATTGGGGCTTGTAGCATTATTTACGTTGAAATCCCCTATTTTGGTTCTTCTGAGCTCGGATAAATAAGCTCCAGAGTCCAAAGCTTTCCCAAAATCATGTGCCAAGGAACGGATATAGGTTCCTTTGCTGCAGACCACCCTAAACGCCACTTCCGGGAGCGAAATTTTGGTAATC
>Ga0209273_10000748_pt1 | contig 36761 bp, 30 predicted proteins | sample tdAd471_FD_187126 | JGI IMG/M metagenome (GOLD analysis project Ga0209273, IMG submission 187126) | Marine sediment microbial communities from the Atlantic coast under amendment with organic carbon and nitrate - tdAd47.1 (SPAdes)... | ecosystem: Environmental > Aquatic > Marine > Coastal >...
ACCCGACGCCGACCCATGAGTTCGCCGGGAAGAAGACGACATCGAGCAACCCGTCGGTCATGTTCGCGTTGCGCGCAGGATCGACCCGCATAGCGTATTGGCGGGAGTTCGCGACCACCGCCATCCCCTTGCGACGTTCGACGACCGTCTGCCCATCGACGGTGATGGTCATCGGGCGCGACCACGGACGGATGAGTTCGGCAAGGATGTGCGGCGCGTAACTGAAGTGACTGATCCGCCCGGTCCGCTTGCGACAGAGCCGGTTCACGATGTTGGCGTCCACACCAACCGATGCCATCAGCAGGAAGGACCGGCCGTTGCACTCCGCCAGATCGATCCTTGGCATCGGGCGACCGGCGAGTTCGTGCTGCATCAGGTTGTCGATCGCCGCGCGGACCGTCCGCAGGTCACGATCCATCCCGAACTCGCGTGCGAACAGGTTCTCCGTGCCGGTCGGAAAGTGGTAGAGCGGCGTGCTCGTAACGGCGGCGGGCTTCGCGCACGAGTGCACGGTGCCGTCGCCACCGATGACGATCAGCCCGTCGGCCGGGTGGGTGCGTTTCGAGTTCGCGCCCGGCTCCGGCTGCCCCTCCAGCACAGGGACGAGGTCGCGGCGCACCGCCGCCGGACCGACCTCGAAGAGGACGACCTCGTGTCCGTCGCCGCGGGTACCCAGTTCCCGCTGCAGGACACGGGCCAAACGCGGTCCCTCGCCTCGCCCGGAAATCGGATTGAAGACAATGACGAGCTTCATTGGCCTGACGGAGGGGGCGAGGGCGTGGACGGGCCGGGCAGTGTCACCCGACTCCGCGTATCGTATCGGCCATGGAACTCCGCAGCCCTGAGAACGCTCATCGCCCCCGAGTTCGCCGAATCATGAGGATCAGCACGCGATTGCTGGCCGGCACCCTGTTCCTCGCTTCGGTTGCGCCCTTGTCCGAAGCCCAGTCGCGCACGTATCGGCTCGAGCCGGGGTCGGACCCAGAAGTCGCCAACCGCGACTGGCAGCTCGAAGACGCCCCGATCGAGGGCACGAGCGAGTGGACGATCGCCGAGGCCCGTCGACTAATCCTCGAAGGAAACCCCGGTCGCGCCCGGCGCATGCTCACCGACTGGATCGACGCCAGAGTCGGCTCGGAAGACCCGCTGATGGCGTCGGCCCTGCTGGCGCGCGGAGATGCGCTGGTGGCCTCGAACGAAGAATTCCGAGCCTTGTACGACTATGAACAACTCCTCCGCGAGTTCCCCGGCTCGGCCGAGTTCGAGCGGGCGGTCGAGCGAGAACTGGCCATCGCGCTTCGCTACGCCGACGGCCTTCGCCGACGCGGCTGGGGGCTACGCGTCTTCGACGCCAGCGACATCGCGGTCGAACTGTTCATCCGCGTCCAGGAGCGCATGCCCGGCAGCCAGCTCGCCGAGCGTGCCGCGATCGAACTCGCCGACTTCTACTACAAGCGCCGGGAGATCGGGCTCGCCAGCGAAGCCTATTCGCTTTACCTCGAGAACTTCCCCGACGGACCGAACGCGCGTCACGCGGCGCGCCGTCGCATCTACGCCGATATCGCCCGCTTCAAGGGCCCGGAATACGACGCGTCCGGCCTGCTCGACGCGCAGGTCCGCATCCGTCGCTACGAACAGGAGTTCCCCGCCGATGCGGCCCAGACCGGCATCAACAGTGCGCTCGTCGAGCGCCTGGATGAGTCACTGGGTGCCCAGCAACTCGTTGCTGCCGAGTACTACCTGTCGACGGGCGAACTCGCCGCCGCACGCCTGACGCTCCAGCGTCTGGTTCTCGCATACCCGCGCACCATCGCCGCTCGAAACGCCCGAGACATCCTCTCGAACCGCGGCTGGTCGGTGCCGGACGCCGCGCCGGACCCGACAACGGATCCGGGCCCGATCATCATTGAGGGCCCGGCCGGAGCGGTCCCTGTCGAGGGGCCGGGCGCGACGAACCCGCCGCCGAGCGGCTCGCCGAGCAACGGGGGTGGCCGGTGATGTCTCACGCACGCCAATCACTGGTCACTGCCGCAGCCTTCGCGTGCGCTTGCGTGCTCACTATGGGGTGCGCCTCCGACCCAACCAACGGCTACGCGTTCGATAGCGCGTACGACTCCAGCGTGCGGACGGTGGCGGTCCCGATCTTCGACAACCCGACCTACGAGCACGGCCTCGAGTTCGAACTGACCGAAGCGATCATCAAGGAGATCCATCGCTCGACGCCGTGGCGCGTGATCGACCGCGAACGGGCGCAGACCGAGTTATCCGGGGCGATCACCAGCGCCGATCTGCGTGCCCTCGGCACCGACTCGGAAACCGGGCTGATCGAGCAGTACGCCTACGACCTCGGTGTGACCTTTGAGTTCCGGGACCGTCGAGACGGACGGGTCCTGGTCGCCAGGCGCAACTTCCGCGCCGCCGAGGCATTCGTGCCCGATCGGCTGGCCGGGGAACGCCTCGAGTTCGGCCAGAGGGCAACCATCGACCAGTTGGCCCGCGACATCGTCGCGGAACTGCGCAGCGGATGGTAATCGTCTGCGCACGGGGTCCCGCTCTGGGGGCCTAGAATCGAGTGATTCTCGGGGCCTGCACAGAGTTTGTGAACCCGCGGGCCCGCAAAGACGAATAAACAGCATGCGGACGCTTATCGAACGCCGCAGCACCCTCTCGAATCTCTCCGAGCACGGATCGCAATATGCCTGACGAGAACCGCCCCGGTAAGTACGACACGCCCAACCGGGGGCAAGGAAAAGCACCCAAATCCACCGAAACAGGCGGTCCAAATCGTCCCGGAGCAGGGGCGACCGCCAGGCCGCCGCGCGGCCCGGCCGGGCTGTTCGTGCTGATCATGCTCGTGCTGCTGACGGTCATCGCGTTCAACACGCTTGGCCCGAAGCCCGAGAAGATCGACTTCAAACAGCTGGTCGCCTATCACCAGGAGAAGAGCCTCGACGATGTCGAGTTGCGCCCCTCCGAGATCAGTGCGACGGTCGCCAGCCCGATCGAGGGCGCCAAGGAGAAGCAGGTTCGCGTCCTCATCAACCCGAACGAGGCGAGTCAGGCCGACGCGATCCGTCGTCTGAACGAAGCCGGCATCGAGTTCGAGCAGCAAGGCGGACCGAGCCTGTGGATGCAGATCCTGTTCAGCCCCCTGCTCTTCTTCTTCGTCATCATGCTCCTGCTGTGGTTCTTCATCCTCCGGGGCCTGCGCAGCGCGTCCGGCGGCGGCGGGATGATCGGCAACTTCGGCAAGTCGCGACATCGCATCCTCTCCAAGGAATCGACCAACATCACCTTTGAGGATGTCGCCGGCATCTCCGAAGCGAAGGAAGAACTCCAGGAAATCGTCGAGTTCCTGCGGTACCCCAAAAAGTTCATGCGCCTCGGCGGTCGTGTGCCGCGAGGAGTGCTGCTTTCCGGCCAGCCGGGCTGCGGCAAGACCTTGCTGGCCAAGGCCATCGCCGGCGAAGCGGATGTGCCGTTCTTCACGATCTCCGGCTCCGACTTCGTCGAGATGTTCGTCGGCGTGGGTGCCAGCCGCGTCCGCGACCTCTTCAAGCAGGCCAAGGAGAACTCCCCCTGCATCATCTTCCTCGATGAGATCGACGCCGTCGGGCGCAAGCGCGGCGGCGGCATGTCCTCGGGTGGCAACGACGAACGCGAGCAGACCCTCAACGCCATCCTCGTCGAGATGGACGGCTTCGAGACCAGCGATCAGGTCATTGTGATCGCTTCGACCAACCGTCCGGATGTGCTCGATCCCGCGCTCACGCGCCCGGGCCGTTTCGACCGCCACGTGAGCGTGCCCATGCCGGATGTGAAGGGCCGCTACGAGATTCTGAAGGTCCACGCCAAGAAGGTGAAACTCGGTCCGAACGTGAACCTCGAGCGCATCGCCCGCGCGACGCCGATGTTCTCGGGCGCCGAACTCGCCGCGATCATGAACGAGGGCGCGATCATCGCGACCCTGCAGGATAAGGACTTCATCGAGCACGGCGACCTCGAGGAGGCCCGCGACAAGGTCCGCTACGGTCGCTCGCAAAAGAGCCGCGTCATCGAGGAGAAAGAGCGTATCGCGACCGCCTACCACGAAGCCGGCCACGCCGTCCTTCAGGCGATGCTCCCCGACGCCGACCCGCTCCACAAGGTGACCATCATCCCGCGCGGACAGTCCATGGGCGCGACATTCAGCCTGCCCGAGAAGGACCGCTACGGCTACGGTCTGAAGTACATCATGGCCACGATGCGCGTCGTCTGCGGCGGGCGCATCGCCGAGAAGCGAAAGACCGACGACGTGTCCTCGGGTGCCGCCATGGACATCAAGCAGCTCACGCAGATGGCCAAAGCGATGGTGCTCGAGTGGGGTATGAGCGAGAAGCTCGGCTTCGTCAAATACTCCCCAAACGACGACTCTCCCGGCTACGTCGAACGCGAATACTCCGACGAGACCGCGCGGATCATCGACGAGGAGATCCGTCGCTACGCCGCCGAAGCGTTCAAGGAAGCCGAGGAGATGCTGTTCGAGAACTGGGAGAAGGTCGAGGCGGTTGCCGAAGCCCTGCTCAAGCACGAAACACTTGAAGCGAACGATGTGCACCGGCTCATGCGAGGAGAGCCTCTGGGCAAGCCCAGCGTGAGCGACCTGCTCGCCGCCGAGTCCAAGAAGGACGCCGGTCGCAAGGCGACCAACGACAGCGCCTCGAAGCGCCCCGCCAGCGACGAGGACGAGAACCTCGGCGGGGCGTTGCCCTCGCCCGCCTGATCCGGTTCGGCTCAGCCGAGCCCCAAGCGAGTCGTCGCCTCGATGACCGATACACCCTCCAGCCGGAGGGTTTTTTCGTGGTCCGACGCCCCCGCCTCGACGCCGACCTGGGCGGGCTTCACGCCGAGTTTCGACGCAATCAGGCGACAAATCGCCTGATTCGCCTTGCCATCCTCCGGCGGCGCGTTCACCTTCACCTTGAGCCGATCACCGATCAGGCCGGCAATACCGCTGCGCTTGGCCCCGGGAATCGCCTTGATCCGCAGCCGGGTGACCTCCATTCGCTCGCTCGATTCGGGGTGTTGCTCGACAGTCCGTGGCATCGTTGAACGATGATGCTATCAGTCACCCCTCGTCGCATCGAAAACCCATCGCCATGAACCCACGCCTCATCACCACATTGATCGCCATCGCGTGCCTCATCGCGACTCTGGCCCCCGCGTCCCGCGCGGGCGACCAGCTCGGTCCGGAGCACGTCCTGTTGGTCTACAACTCGGATGTCGCCGATTCCGTCGTCGTCCGCGACCTGTATCTCGAGAAATACCCCGGCGTGCAGACCTTCGACATCGCCGACGCCGGCTGCAACTTCACCGGCGGCACGATCACCCGACAGCAGTACCTTGATTGCATCCGCGATCCGATCCGAGACTTTCTGAACGGCGACGGCGACGGCCCGGACATCTCGCGCCAGATCGTTGTCATCCTGACGACGCGCGGAGTACCGGCTCGCATCAACGGCACCAACGAGTTCGGCGGGCAACTCAACTCCACGTTCGCGAGCGTCGACTCGGAATTGACGCTCCTCCAGCAGGACCTCGAAGCGAGCGGTGCATCCCCGCTGCTCCAACGCCACTACGGCATCGTCGACAACCCCTACCACGCGGTCGTGCAGCCGATCCTGTCCTTCTCCCGCACGCGGATCAAGATCCAGCGCGACTTCGTCCAGGTCTCACAGGGCGGACCGGCCTCATGGGTCGCGACGGCCCTCGAACCCGGGAACCTCTACCTGACTTGTCGGCTCGACGCAGCGCCAGGCGAGTTCACCACGCCGGTCGAGGAGATCGAACGACTGCTGACCCGGTCGCCGAACCTCACGGCGACACGCTGCGAAGCGCAGTTCCTGCTCGACGCGTACAGCGCCGGCGCGAACATGCTCGACGAGGGCTTCCTGCCCCCGAGCTTCCCCGGCCTCGCCGACTACCCGCGCACCAACTCCGTCCTCACGCAGGACGGTTGGCCCGGACAGCTCGATCGCACATTCGACTTTGTCACCGGACCCGAGCAAACCGACACGACCCGCCCCCTGCTCATCCTGAGTACCTACGGCGAGAACCACGACGTCGGCGGGCGCGGCGAAGACCCGCCAGGGAGCGGCACCTACATCGACACCTACCACTTCCACCCCGCCGCGATGTTCCTCAGCATCGAATCCTTCAACGGCCACAGCATCATCAACGGACAGCCGCGAGGCGGACAGGGCCAGGTGCTCGATCTCTTCCCGCGCGGCGGATCGTTCACGATCGGACACGTCGCCGAACCCTTCACATTCTCGATCCCCGACACCGAGTACCTCGCCCGCGCGATGCTCCTCAGCGGCTTCACCTTCGCCGAGGCCGCGTGGATCGCCACTCCCGGCCTCAGCTGGCAACAGACCCCCGTCGGCGATCCACTCGCCAGGATTCAGGTTCTCGAAGTCTCATCCCCAGACCAGAACCGCGACGGCCTGCTCGATGTCGAAGACCTCTACACCGCCGAGACACAGCAACTGGACCTCACCTGCGACGGCGTCGTCGATGAAGCAGATCGCCGGCTCGTGCTTGACGCGATCCGAGCCGGCGAACTGGCGGACACGTTGCCTTGAGCCGTCGCCTCAGCGGTTCGAACGCGACAACGACTCGAGGTACTGGCTGAGCTGACGGCGTGCTTCGAGCAGCGACTGCTCGGTCTCTTCGATGCGGTTGCGCAGCTGCTCGAGCTCGTCCTCCTGCTCATTCAGTCGCGTCATGTACCGGCGGTACAGGTCGCTGTTGCGATCGATGCTGCCCATGTTCGAGCGGATGCGTCCCTGATCGCTCTCGATCGATTGCACATCGCGACGCAGTTCGTTCAATCGCTGTTCGAGCGTGTTGATCTGCGCCTGGAACTGCCCGGCCCGGCGCACCGCTTCGACAACCTCCTCGCTCGCCTTGCCCCGCGCGGCGTACGCCAGCAGATCCTGGAGATCCGCGCCGGTCAGGGCCGTCATCGTCCGGTCGACCCGCTGCTGACGCAGCACCAGCTCACCAGCCTCGCCGGCCTTGACGGTCACCTCGAAGCGGTCGTATCGGTCGGTTCGCTCCACCGGCTTCAGATCACCGATGTACTCCCAGCCGCCCCCCATGCGCGGGTGCTCGATCAGCACCGTCCGCTCACGCTTCTCATCGATGTTGCTCAGCGCATAGGTGGTCGTCGAAGTCTGTCTCGTCCGGCGCTCAACCAGACCGTTGGCGCTCAAGGCGAAGGACATCACCTCGCTCGAGTAACTCTGTTCGCTGTCGATCTCCATCTGGCTGTCGAGCGCGTAGGCGAGCAGTCGCTCGGCACCGCCCGGCGTGTGCGCGATCTGCGCATCGCCGGCGTACGCTCCCGCGTCGTACACGGAGATCGGACCGGGCAGCAGCGGCATGCCCGAGTCGTTCTCGAAGCGCAAGCCACGCATCGGGTTGCGACCCTCGCCCGGCGTGAAGATCGACACCCGCTCGCCGCTGAGGTCGGTCGAGACGATCGGCAGCATCGCGCTCGTGCGCCGCGCGATCGTCACCGGCGCATCCACGCGGTAGAAGAACTGCTCGCCGACCTCGGCGCCCGATGCGCCGTTCTGAAAATTCTGCGTCGCGAGGGCCTGACCGAAGAAGGCCGTGTCCGACTCCATCTCCGCGACACCGTCCGCGGCGAACGCACCGCCCGAGCCTCCACCCGCTCGCCGTCCCCGCTCCGCCGGTGCGGCCGCCGGGGACGCGAGTTTGCTCTGTACCATCGCGCGTCCGCCCTCATACACCCGCATCGCCAGCCCCGCTACGAACGGCACCGGGACCTCCGGGCGATTCACGCGCAGCGGCTCGTAAAGATCCATCACGAAGCTCACGGGCTGACCGGACGCGAGCGACAGCTGAACATTGTCCCAATCCGCATCCGACGTGTTCTCCACGATCGCCCAGCCCTGCAGGTACGGTTCCCCGCCGTCGTCGGGGATCACCATGCGGTAACTGGTCTTCCACACCGGCGTCGCGTGCACGTACGAAGCCCGCACCTCGCGCCCCGAACCGTCCGGCCCGCTCAGCGAGAGATCGATCATCTTGGTGTTCTCGGATCGCGACGACGCGATCACCGCCAGCGCACGGTTCAGTTCGTCGTTCAGGCGCTCGTCGGTCAGTTCGAAACTCGAGATCGCCGAAATCGCGATCGCGCGGATGCCGTCCTCGGTCACCAGCACCACGTGCGGCTCCTGGAAATGCCCGACCGCGCCGTCCGTCTCCACCACGCTCATGCGGTTCTCGATGACGAGCACCTTGCCCGTGATCGTCGTGCCCATCGTCGAAACCTCAATCTCGGCCCCGCGCAACTGCTGCAGCAGCCCCGAGGTCGAGGTCACGGTCAGCACATCGATCTCCAGCCCCGCCAATCGTCGCTCCAGCGGCTCACGGGCGGTGTAACTCACGGTCCCGATCGACCCACCACCCATGTCCTGAACCAGCAGTGACTTGAGGATGTCGTTCACATCCTCGGTGTTGAATCGAAGCGAAACGGTCGCATCGCCGGTCACCTCACCACGCCGTTCGAAGAAGCCGACGCCGGAGCGGTACAGCACGATCTGGCGGATCGGCAGAACGTCATCGGCGACCCGGGAGGTCTCCGCGGCCGAAACGGTCGTTCCGGAGGCGTGGATCAGGACAGACGCCGAGACGGCGACGAGAGCGGTAGTCAGAGTCGGTGCGCGCACAGGGTTCTCCTTCGATCGGGCGGGTGATCGCCTCTGCTTCCATCGACGCTCCGAAGAGCCCGGAACCAGAATGCGACCACAGGGGCAATGGGCGGGATACGCACGCCCACGCTCGGTTCAGGGCGCGAGCCCACCCGACGGTTCACATGATCCGGCCCCGATGTCCCAAAAACGAAAAAACCCGCCAAACGGCGGGCAATTCTTCGAAGGGTGACCAACGGGATTCGAACCCGCGACCTCCTGGACCACAACCAGGTGCTCTAACCAACTGAGCTATGGCCACCAACCAGGCCCGCGACGGGACCGCCGCGGACCACAGACTGTATCGAAACGCCGGATTTCGGTCAATCAGAGCATCCCGAACGACCCGAAGCGATGCCCGATTCCGACGCCTTTGGTACTCTTTCCGGTCCCCGTTTGCCGATATTTTCGGCCCACGACGCCTATTGCCCGCCCTACCGCCTTGCGAAGGATCCGACGCATGTCATCTGTTGCGAAGCTGCCCAGCCTCGACCTCACCTCTGATCGCGTGCACCGCAACCTCAGCACGCCCGTCCTCGTCGAAACCGCCCTCATGCGCAACGAGGGCAAGCTCGCCGCCAACGGCACGCTGGTCGTCATGACCGGCGAACGCACCGGGCGCAGCCCCAAGGACAAGTACCTCGAGGACACCCCCGAGATCCACGACAACATCTGGTGGGGCACCGTCAACCAGCCCATCACCCCCGAGGGCTTCGATTCGCTCCTCGCCGTCGCCAACGACTACCTCGCCTCGAAGGACGACCTCTTCGTCTTCGATGGCTTCGTCGGAGCCGACCCCAAGTACCGCCTCGCCTCGCGCACCGTGACCGAACTCGCCTGGCACTCGCTCTTCGTCAAAACGCTCTTCATCGAGCCGACCGAAGACGAGATGACCATCTTCGAGGACTCGCTCGCCGACGGCTGGACAATCCTCAACTGCGCGAACCGCAAGCTCACCGCCGAAGAAGCCGAGGCCGCGGGCGTCAACCCCACCGGCACCTGCATCATCCAGTCGCTGACGCGCAAGATGGTCATCATCTTCGGCACCGAATACGCCGGCGAAATGAAGAAGTCGCTGTTCTACGCGATGAACTACGACATGCCCGATGTCGAAGTCTTCCCGATGCACTGCTCGGCGAACGTCGCCAAGAACGAGCCGAACAACGTCGCGCTCTTCTTCGGCCTCTCCGGCACCGGCAAGACCACCCTCTCCGCCGACGAGAAGCGCGCCCTCATCGGCGACGACGAGCACGGCTGGTCCGCCGACGGCGTCTTCAACTTCGAGGGCGGCTGCTACGCCAAGTGCATCAACCTCTCGGCCAAGACCGAGCCCCAGATCTGGGACGCCATCCGCTTCGGCTCCTGCCTCGAGAACGTCGTCATGGACCCGGACTCCCGCGTCCCCAACTACGACGACGGATCGATCACCCAGAACACACGCGTGACCTACCCCGTCGAGTTCATCCCCGGCGCGCAGATCCCCTCGGTCGGTCGCCACCCCAAGAACGTCATCTTCCTCACCGCCGACGCCTTCGGCGTGCTGCCCGCCGTGAGCAAGCTCACCCCCGAGCAGGCGATGTACTACTTCATCAACGGCTACACCTCCAAGCTCGCCGGAACTGAGCAGGGCGTCACCGAGCCCCAGCCGAACTTCAGCCCCTGCTTCGGCGGCCCGTTCCTCCCACGCCACCCCGCCAAGTACGCCCAGCAGCTCGCCGAGCGCATCAAGCAGCACAACGCCAACGTCTGGCTCGTCAACACCGGCTGGCGCGGCACGAACGAGGGCACCCTGCGTCGCTACTCGCTGCCCTACACCCGCGCGATGGTCACCGGCATCCTCGACGGCTCGCTCGCCAAGACCGAGTACGCCGAACACCCGATCTTCGGCCTGCACATGCCCAAGACCATCCCCGGCGCCGGCATCCCCGACGACATCCTGAACCCTCGCTCCAACTGGACCGACAAGAGCGCCTACGACCAGACCGCGACCAAGCTCGCCAAGCTCTTCCGCGACAACGACAAGAAGTTCGAAATGTCCGACAGCGTCCGCGCCGCCGGCCCGAAGGCCTGAGCAGCGTGAACTAGCCGCGAGCGGAAGCAAGCGGCCTCCCAGAACACACACGCCCGACCAGATGGTCGGGCGTTTTCGTTTAGATTCCTCGGAGGAGGGGAATGTCCTATGTACACCCGCGAAGCACTCCTCGACATTCACGACCGTTCCCACCGTAGCCTGAGCATGCTGCTCGATCACTGCCGCGGCCTCGACGACGAGCAGCTCAACCGCGAGCTCGACGGCTTCGGCTACCCGACCGTCCGCTCGCAGCTGCACCACATCATCAGCGCGCAGCGGTATTGGCTGAGCGTCATCGAAGACCGGATGAACGCCGACGAGAACGAGGACGCGTTCCGGTCCATCGAAGACCTCGAGGCGTTCCGCTCTGAGGTCCACAGCGCCACCGAGACCTACATCCGCTCGACGCCCGAGGGCGAGCTCTCAGCGCGCCGAGACTTCGTCGTCTGGGGCGGCGCTCGACGCCCGCTCGTCCCCGCCCAGGTCATCCTGCGCACGCAGACGCACATCTATCACCATATGGGCCAGGTGACCGCGATGTGCAGGATGCTGGCGCACCCGACGCCGCCGGGAATTGACTTTCCGCTGACCTAGTAACCGGCTGCCAGCCAGAACGGGTCAAACCTCCAGCACCACCCGGTACCGCGCTTTCCCCGCGCGCAGGTGATCCATCGCCTCATTCACCTCGCTCAGCTTGAACACCTCGGTCTGGGGCTTGATCCCGTGCCTTGCGCAGAAGTCCAGCATCGTCGCGATCGTCGCCGGGCTGCCCACCGGCGAACCCGAGATCGAGCGCTGGGGCATGATCAGCGAGAACGCGCCGACCGGGATCGGCTCCATGACCGCACCGACCACATGCAGCCGGCCCTTCGGCTTCAGGCAGTTGATGAACTTGTCCCAGTCGAGGGAGACGTTCACCGTCGAGACGATGTAGTCCAGTGAGCCCGCCGCCTTCTCCAGCGCGTCCGAGTCCTTTGAACTCATGAAGTGATGGGCTCCCATCGACTTCGCCTCGGCTTCCTTGTCCGGACTCGACGAGAACGCCGTCACCTCGCAGCCCCACTTGTTGAGGAACGCGATCGCCATGTGCCCCAGCCCGCCAATGCCGATCACCCCCACCCGGTCCGTCGGCTTCACATCGAACTGCACCATCGGGTTGAACACCGTGATCCCGCCGCAGAACAGCGGCCCCGCCGACACGGCGTCCACGCCGTCGGGAATCTTGACCGCGAAAGCCGCCTGGGCCTTTACCCGGTCGGCGAACCCGCCGTGGCGTCCGACGATCGTCCCCTCGCCGTCCGGACACAGGTTGTGGTCGCCCGACAGGCACTGCGAGCACTCGCGGCACGACCCGCTGTGCCACCCGACACCCACCCGGTCGCCGACCTTCAGGTTTGTCACGCCGGGCCCGATCTTCTCGACCGTCCCCGCTGCCTCGTGCCCAGGCACGAAGGGGTACTCGGTCATCCCCCACTCGTTGTTCAGCATCGACAGGTCGCTGTGGCAGATACCGCAGTGCGTCACCTTCACGATCACCTCGCCGTGCCCCGGCTCATCGAGTTCGTATTGAAACGGTTCGAGCTTGCCGCCGGCTTCCTTCGCGGCGTAGGCGTTCACGGTCATGGACATGGTGGAGTCTCCTGATGGGGTTCGGGACCGGATCCTACCCCGCGCACCCGGCCGCCGGAGCCGTTCACCGCTAGGATCCAGATCCAAATCATGGGAAATCAGGAGCAGCCGATGCCGTCAGCCAACGTCCAAGTCGTTCAACGCCTCTACGACGCCTTCGCCGCCGGTGACCTGCCCGGCGCGTTGGCCTGCATGAGCCCCGACATCGAGTGGCGCCAGGCCGAGGGCAACCCGTGGGCGGACGGCAACCCCTACATTGGGCCCGACGCGGTCGCGCAGGGCATTTTCGCCCGCTGCGTGCACGAGTTCGACGGCTTCACGGTGCATGTCGGCGAGATTATCGATGCCGGCGACACCGTCATCATGCTCGGTCGCTACACCGGGACCTCGAAAATCACCGGCCAATCGCTGGACGCCCCGGTCGCTCACGTCATGCGCCTCAAGGGCGGCAAGATCTCGCACTACCAGCAGTACGCCGACACCCGTCAGCTCGCGAGAGTGATGGGCGCCGACAGCTGAGCCGTGCGTCACCGCTCAAAAAGCCACACGCCCCGCCCATCGCGCGAGAGTCGCGCGCCATGGCCGGGGCGTGTGCGTTCCACCTGATGGCCGAACTATCGACACGAACCGCGCGCGACTGAATCGCCGCGATCGCGCTTTGCAAATATTTCGTGCGCAGCGCGCCGATCACGCCTCCGCGCGCACGCGCAGGTGCGCAAGCGTCACCGAAACCTCGTCCACGCTCGCGCGCCCCGCCACCGCGCGGCAGATGCGCGACACCCGACCCGGGCCCTCCGCTTCCGCCGCCTCTTCGATCGCCGCGTAAACCTTTGGCTCGACCCACGCCGCGATCTGCTCCGGCCGGCGCGACTCGATCCACGCTTCGAGCAGTTGTCGCGTCGACTCGCGCGTCCGCCCGATCTCCTGGGCCACTTCCTCCAGCCCCGCGCCGGAATCGAACATCTCGAAGGCTGTGTCGCGCCGCTCCTGGCTGCGCGACGCCCCGGAACCGGTGGAGCCGTTCGTGAACGCCCAGATGTGATCGATGATGATCCCGCCGTACTCGTCCAGCTTCTTACGCCCCACGCCGTGGACCCCCAGCAGCTCGTGGGGAGACGACGGCTTCAATCGCGCCAGTTCGCGCAGCGTCCGGTCGCCGAACACCACGTACGCCGGCACGTTCCGCTCCGAGGCCAGGTCCCTTCGCAGTTCTCGCAGCGACTCGAACAGCTCCCGGTCCACACCGGTCCAGTCGCCATCGCCCGACTCGCTGCGCTTCGCCACCCGCGAGCGGTACAGCGTCGGCAGTTCGTCGTCCGGCGCCCTCAGGGCCTGCACTCCTGCCTCAGTCAGGGTGATCACCGGATACTCACCGGGAGCTCGCTCGATCAGCCCCCGGTCCTCGAGCTGATCCATGATTGAGCCCAGCGCCTTGGCCGAGCATTCCTTGAGCAGGCCGAAGGTGCTGAGCGCATCGTGCCCGCGCGACTCGATCTCCGCGGTCTTCCGCCCGCGCAGCACGCCGATGATGTGGTTCGCCCCGTACGCCCGTCCCGCGTGACGCTCGATCCGCGCCACGCACGACAGCGCCTTCTTGATCACCTGCGCCGAGTCGGCGATCGCCTCAAACTCGCCGAGGCACACATCGCACGCGCCGCAGCCGTCGCCATCTGCGCCCTCGGGTACCTCGTACTCCTGCCCGAAGTACTCCACAAGCGCCTTGTGTCGGCAGGTCATCGACCCGGCGTACCGCTGCATGTGCCTCAACAACTCAAACTGCGGCTCCAGCTGCTCGCGACCGATCCCCGCCTCCGCCGCCGACCGCTCCATCAGCGACTTCCACTTGGCGATGTCCGCCGGCGAGTACAGCAGCACGCACTCGGCGCTCAGACCGTCGCGCCCGGCCCGGCCGGCCTCCTGTTGGTAATGCTCCAGACTCTTGGGCAGGTCCATGTGCACCACCGCGCGCACATCGCCGCGGTCCACACCCATCCCGAACGCCACCGTCGCCACGATCACGTCGATCTTCTCGGCCATGAACCGCGACTGGATCTTCGACCGCTGCGACGCCGACAACCCCGCGTGATACGCCGCGGCCTTCACTCCGGCAGCCTTCATCGCGTCCGCCGTGCGCTCGGTCGCCTTCCGGCTCAGGCAGTACACGATCACCGCCTCGCCCCGATGACGCTCGATGATCTCCAGCACCTGCTTCCGCGCTGAATCTTTCGGGAGCACCCGGTAGGTCAGGTTCGGCCGGTCGAAGTTGCCGACCAGCACCTCCGGGTTCTGCAGTTTCAGCTGTTCGACGATGTCGTCGCGCACACGAGGCGTCGCCGTCGCCGTGAACGCGTGCAGACTCGCTTCCGGGTATCGCCGGCGCAGCGAACTCAGCGCGCGGTACTCGGGCCGAAAGTCGTGCCCCCACTGGCTGATGCAGTGCGCCTCATCCACCACGATCGCGCCGATCCGCACGCCCGACAGCAGTCGAACCAGGTGCGGCGAGCCCAGACGCTCGGGAGACACATACAGCAGACGCAACCGCCCCGCCTTCAGGTCCGCCTCCACCTTCACCTGCTGCTTCTCATCCAGCCCGCTGTGCAGTGCCGATGCCGGCACCCCGTTGGCCCGCAGACCGGACACCTGGTCCTCCATCAGCGCGATCAGCGGGGAAACCACCACATCCGTCCGGGGCTTCCCGTCCGGCGAATCGTCGATCAGTGGCGGCACCTGGTAACACAGCGACTTGCCGCCGCCAGTCGGCATGATCACCAGCGAATCACGCGTCCCCAGCCCGGCCCGGATCGCCACCCGCTGAATCGGACGCAGCCCGTCGAAGCCCCAATACTGGCGAACCACGCCCAGAATCCGCGCATCGAGTTCGTCCTGCTGTTCCGCGGCGTACGCTTGCGAGGCTCCGTCCTGCATCGGGGCCATGCTACCGCATCCCGATCCCCCAAACCCTCCCGACCGATCATGGCCGCAGCGAGCAACAGACCATCATTCACACCCCGGGCCCGCGCGTTCACGCTGATCGAACTGCTCGTCGTTGTGGCCGTGATCGCGATCCTCGTCTCGGTGCTTCTGCCCGCCCTCTCGCGCTCGCGCGACGCCGCCCGCGCCGCCGTCTGCACCGGCAATCTCCGCCAGATGGGCCTGCTTACCCGCGCCTACGCCACCTCCAACGACGGACTCACCCCAGCCCTCGGCGTACCGTGGGGGCGCGACCCCTACTGGGCCATCGTCCTCCTGCAGGATTCCGAGCGCGTCGGCGACGGCCCGGCGGACCTCTACCACGAGGACTCGTTCCTCGTCTGCCCCACCACCGACGCCCTCGAACCCGCCGACCTCACCCGCACCTACGCCATCAACGTCACCGGCTACGCCGGCCAGCCCGGCGACAAGGCCAACTTCGACAGCGAGATCGCCCAGATCCGCTTCGATCGTGTGCGCGCTGCCAGCCGCACGCCTCTCTACATGGATTCGGCCATCGCCCCCGTCGCCGACGGCGCGCCGCCGCCGACCCGCACCACCTCGGTCATCGACTTCCGCGACCCCGATCATGTCGTGAGCCGACTTGGGCGCGTCCACGCCAACGAATCGTTCCACGCCGTGATGTTCGACAACTCCGTGCGCGCCCACGAGGACATCCAGCCCAACTGGACCGACCCGCTCCCCTGATCGACTCGTGTGCCGCTCTCAGCGCAGCGACGACCGGGGCACCCCGACGCGCATCGCGATCCCGTCGGGGATCAGGTGCTCGCTCGACGGCTCCAGCACCGCTTTCGCGTGCTCGAACTTGAACGGTGTGATCCCGAACCGCCCCGCCACGCTTCGCACCACCGGCGCATCGCGCCATTTCTCCTGCGCCAGCAGCAGCCCGAACGCAGCGCGCACCTCCGCGCGCGTGCCCACGCACTCGAAAGGCTTCGCCTCCGAACTGAGCAGCTCTGCGAATCCGTCCGCCTGCGCCTCGTCGCGCAGCAGGTCGCTCCCGAAGATCGCAACCAGCTCCTCCGGGCCCATGAACGGCGCCAGCCCGAGGAACACGAACCGGCACTTCGGGCAATCAGCGCACCACCTCGCCGATCGCCGGTCGACATCCCGCCGATACGCCGCGTTGCAGCTCACGAACGCGCCGTGATACGCCGGCAGCCCGGCGAACCGCCGACAGATCGCCAGTTCGCTCCACGGACGCAGCACCGAGAAATACTCCAGCCCGATCCGCTCCTCCTCCAGCCACGCCCGCAGCTCGCACTCGAACGCGAGTGACTTGCTGTACTGGTGGTTTACCGCGCCGAGCGCTTCATCCTGCACCGTCGGCTCGTCCGCCGACCGCTCGTTGGCCATCACCACGCCCCGCGCCCCGCGCAGCACCGCTTGGATCAGCAGGATCAGCGAGTTGATCGCCGTCACCGGCACATGGCCGTTCGGCGCTCCGGCCTCATTCCAGGACGCGAGCTCCGGCGCGAGCCGACGCTCGATCTCGGCCAGCTCGATGCCCGCCACCCGCGCGCACGCGCGGACCGGTTCGTACCAGCCGACGCACGCCGCCGTCACCGCCTCCTCCGCCTCGCGCAGCATCTCCAGCGCCACCACCGAGTCCTTCCCGCCGCCCAGCGCCACCAGCCAGCCCGATTCCGGAGCCCAGCCCTCCGACTCCAGCGCGGTTGTGCCGGCGAACTCGAACTCCGGCCTGACCACCCCCAGCCCGTTCCGGTACGCAAACTCCGCAAGCCCCTGCGCAAACACCCCCTCGATCAGCGCCCGACCGCGCTCGCCGACCGCCCCCTCCACACGCACTACCCGCGCCAGCCGCGCCTTGAAGTAACTCGTCGATGCCACCACCGCGAGCATCAGCCCCAGGCGCTCGATCGCGCCCCGCGCCGCCTCACCGAGCTCGAACGGCCCGCCCCCGAACCGCACCGTCTCCACGATCGGCGCCTCATCATCAAATCGCATCGAGAGGCGCAGTTCGGCGCTCGGCCCGTCGAACCACGCACGCTCAATCGTCAGCGCCTCGCAGCGCAGCGCTTCCGGCACCCGATCTGTCATCGTTTCACGCATCGGCGCCGATCATACGCGCCGCCGCGAGCGCACAGCGCAAAGACCGAGCACCAGCAGCCCCGGCGGCGACGGAATCCGCATCGCGTACGCCCGCTCCACACCATCCAGCACGCCGACACCGACCACCCAGCCGTCATCGCTGATCCCCGTCGCGCTCAGCAGCGTCCAGCCGCCCTCGCCCTCCAGCTCGACCAACCCCACCGACTTGTGCCAGGCGAACGCCTGCCCGCGCAGCTCGAACATCGCCTCGTCGAACACCGTCGCCTCACCGACCACCCAGCCCGAAGCGCTCACCGCCATCGCCTCCGCACCGATCCACCCGTCCAGCAGCCCCAGCGACTCGATCGCGCCGCCCGGCATCACCACGACCGGCTCCATCGCCCCGCCCAGGCTCGAAGCCCCGCCCCCCACCATCACACCGCCCGGCTCGCAGGCCCGCGCGACCATCCAGCCGTCTTCCCCCGTCGGGCTCGGATCACCAAGGTCGACCCACTGCTCCCCGGTCAGTCGCATCGTCCGCGCCGGCCCCACCCCGTCCGCCGACACGCTCATCACCAGACCGCCGGCCGCGTCCACGAACCCCGACTCCACCCGCGCGCCCGCCATCGGCGATGCCACCGGCACCGGCAATTCGTCCGCCGCACCGTACACCACCGGCTGGTCCTCGCTCTGAAGACGCCCGAACCCGTACACCAGCCCGTCCGCGCCCATCGCAATCGCCGGGAGCGACACCTCACCCGCAAACTTCCCCTCGTGCGGCAGTTCGACCAGCCCACCATCCGCCCCATACAGGTACGGCAGCTCTCGCCACGCCTCGCGCGTATCCCACGCCGACAGCACCAGCATCCCGTCCGCCCCGATCGCCAGACGCGTCGGCGCCAGCCACTCCGGCGTCGCCAGTTCCTCCGCCTCACCCTTGGGCGAACCCCAGCGCACCAGGCGCGGCGCCACGCCATCCGCGTGCATCACCCCGAACACCTCACCCGCCCCCGAAATCCGCGGCCCCAGCGCCGGCAACGCCCCCAGATCCGCAACCGGCGCCCCCGCTACCACGCCGGGCACACCACCCGCGCAGGCCAATACCCCGAGGACCAGTCCACGCGTCCGCATGCCCCGCTTGTCGGCATTTGCGTGTCCGATCCGACACAATGACGCTCCGCTCGACATGCCCGTTTCAGTAGGATGCCCCGACCCAATGAGAGAAACTCGCATTCGTTGGCGCAGCGACAACCCTACCGCCAACACCTTCTTGGAGCGAATCATGCTGAAACACGTCGGGAAGGCCTCTCTCGCACTAGTCACCCTCGTCGGCCTTGCATTGGCGTGGGCCATTTTCGCGGCGACGACCGCCACGCCCTCATTCGATCCAACGGTGCATCCCGAAGCCGTCGAGATCGCCCAACTCCAGCAGCCCGATCCCGAAGGCACAACTCGCTATCCAGAGCTGGTCGATGCCCTCGCGAACTTTCAAGCGGCAATGGCGGGAATCGTCAAGGAGATCGTGCCTCCCGACGGCTCACCAGATGAGCAGTGGGTCTCCTTCGAAAATGTTCTCACGACGTACAGCAAAGATACGATCGGCTATGGCTTCAAAGAGCGTTCCATTGCCAACGCAGAAGCGGCCGTGGACTTTGTACTCGAAAGACAACTCTTCGCACCGGTCGAAGATCTCTTGAGTGCGCCGAATCTGTCCAATCCGTATGTGAATTGGCAAGACACGAACGGCGAACCGCTGCGCATCCGAGACTGGAATGACAGGCTGTACTTCCAAGCGCGTGAGTACGCGTCGACTGTCGCCGGTTGCGCGAAGATTCTCGCCGACCGCAACAGAATCGATGATGCTACTGACCTGATCTTACGAAACAAAACTCTGCCCGATGTGTTCCTGAGACAGTCGACCTCTACCGAACACCACGTCGGTGGCCACGCAACCGCAGAGATATTGGCGAGGGCAATCGAACTCCTTCTCGTCCACCCTAATCTCGACGAAGAGGCCCTGGCTCAACTACGATCCGCTCAGGATCGACTGAGCGAGTTCAAGCCGTACGTGCATGTCGTCAACTGCGTGAGACTTGCGATCCGTGACGACGTCTATCGATCCCACACCGCCAGCGGCCACTACATCGCGTCTGTCGGATTCGAACTGACTTCGCCCAGATTGTACAAAAGAAGTGGAGTGCAGAACTTCGTCGAAGATGTGCACGGCAGGTACTTTCACGCTCGGCGCGACTCGAGTGTGCGACTGCTTTATTCTGTACTCGCGCCGTTCGCCGAGACCGGATCTCAAACCGACGTGGAGGGGCAAAGAGCAACCCTCGCCCGCGTACAGACAAACTTCGACATTGTGACCAATCGATTCAGAGTAGTTAAGAATGTTCGGAATCGATTCCTAAGCAGAATTCGCGATGAGACCGAGCACCGCGCCCGCATCACCGCCCTCGGCATCCTCCTCGCCATGGCCGAACACCGCCTCGACACCGGCGACTGGCCGACGGCCCTCGACGAGCTCGTCCCCGACTACCTCGACACCGTCCCGGTCAACCCACTCACCGGCGACCCTTTCGAGTACGAGCACGAGCCCGGCGAACCACCTTCGCTCGAATGTCTCGGCATGAAGCGGCGGGTTATCGACTGATCGCCCACACAACCCCGCCCCCGCGGCATCCCACCGATACACCAACCTGCCTCCGGATACCGCCCCATGATGACCGAAGTTCCCCCGCCGCCGCCGAAGAAACGCTCCAAACTCCTCCGCGTGGTGATGGCCCTCGGGCTCGTGGTGCTCATCGGGGCCGTCTGGGTCGTTGTCAGCGTCCTGATCGCCAAGCCGTCGGTGGACCCCACCGTCCACGCCAAAGCCCTCGAACTGGCCCAGCGTGGCCAGCCGGACCCCGACCAGCCCAGTCGCTACCCCCAACTGATCGAGGCGCTGGCCGAACTCGATGAGCAGATCGACGTTCTCGCCGACGAGATCATCTCCGACGAGCGCTACCAACAGACCCAGAGCCGCTCACTCAACTTCTACGCGATCGCCGCCGAACCCGATCCGGACGATATCGATGCCGAGAAGATCGCCCTGCAGGCCATCGACGCCCGGCGCGCCGCCGATGTCGTTCTGAAGCGTGGCCTCCTCGACGACTTCCTCGCCTCGCTCGAGGCGCCGAACCTCGCCAACGGGTACCCCACCGCCTACGACGACGACGGCAACCTCGTCGCGATGTTCGGCTGGACCCTCGGCGAGCTCGGGCAGTTCCGTGAACACACCATGACCGTCGTCGCCACCTCACGCGTGCTCGCCGAGCGCGGCGAGACCGAGCGGGCCGCCTCCCTCCTCGAGGACATCGCGCCGCTCCCCGGCATCCTCACGCGCCACATCACGCTCATCGAACACCTCGTCGGCTACGCCGTCGGCGCCGTGATCGCCGAGGAGATCGCCCACCTCGCGATCAGCCCCGACCTCACGCCCCAGGCCCTCGCCACCCTGCGCCGGGCCCAGGCGGAACTCGCCGATCTGGGCAGTCTCGAGACCGCCATCGAGGGCGAAGCCCTGTTCATGCGCGACTTCCACTTCCGCACGCACACCGCCGGAGGCCGGTACATCCCCTCCGCCGGCGAAACCATCATGGAGAGCTACGAGCCCGATGCGCCAGAGGGCGGCTTCTCACCGCAGCTGTCCGACGTCACCGGCTATCTCGCCGTGCGCCGCGACACGAGCCTCGCCAAGGCCGACGAGTACTACGCCCGGATCCGCGCCGCGATCAACGAAAGCGACCCGGAAACGCAGGCATCTATCCTCGAAGCCATGGAACAGGAGGTGCAGGACCTGAGCCCGCGCTACGCCGTGATCCGCCTGGCGATGCCCGCCGTTGCACGCGTGGTGCAGAACACCTCGAAGTACCGCGCTCAGACCATCGCCACCGAAGTCATCCTCGCCATGGCCGCCTATCGCCTCGACACCGGCAACTGGCCCGGAGCCCTTGAGCAGCTCGTGCCGAGTTATCTCGACGCCGTCCCGAGCAACCCGGCAACTGGAGACGCGTTCGAATACGACGGCGAGCCCGGCGAACCGCCGTCCATCGAGCGCCTCGGCGCCGCGTACTGAGCGAAGGTGCAGCACGCCTTCACCGGACTCGTTGACAACACTCTGGCAGAACGCGCTTGGAGCTGTGCTGAGCCGTCGCTATCCTCGACGGTCATGTCCACGGCGATCTACGAGTCAGAGCCAAACGGCAAACGCAAGTCCTCCAGTTCCCGGCGACCGGCCGTCGTGCTCATCGCAGTCATTCTGCTCCTTGTGCTGGCCCCGGTCGGCTGGCTCGTACTTACGTTGCAAACAGCAAGGCCAGCCCCTGACCCGTCTCACGAAGCGGCACTCCGCGAACTGGCCCGGAGCCAGCAGCGCGACCCCGCTGCTCCGAACAGGCATGGTGACCTGGTCGCAGCGATCGATCGCTACCACGAAGAACGAGCCAAGATCGCTGAACGCGTGATCGAAGAAGGTCGCCGCAAGCACCCCAACAACACCGCGCGTCCGTACCACATCAATCTCGATGCGTTGATCAATCACCCGGATTATCCGGACGAACAGCACGCGTTCGAAGTCGAGGACGCAAAGACCGTCATTGCCGACGTTCACGCGCGCAACCTCACCGCGCCGATCTTCGAGATCCTCCGGCACCCGAACCTCGCGAACGATTACCGGCCCAGCAGCCCGCATCCGACGCGATACACACCGATCAACGCACGCGATATCAACGAGTGGCAGGATCTGCGTACTCTCGCCGGCGAACAGCGGATCATGATCCGACTTGCGCTCGACGAGGGCGATTTGGATATCGCGATCCAACTGCTGCTCGACTCTGCTTCTATCCCGCCTGTGATCACCCGCCAGGCCACGATTCTGGAGCACTTGATCGGCTTCTCATCCTCAAGGATCGTTCTGGAGGACGCGGTTCGAATTGCGACGCATGCCGGTATTGACGCAGAGGCGCTTGTCGCCATTTCCGAAGCAACCCAAATCGCGAGTGACCTCGGCGACTTCACTGCCGCCATCCGGTCCGAGCAACACTACTACGCCGACGTGCTCGATGCCATGCATACAAGCGACGGCCGCCTCCTGCCGTCCGCCGGCTGGTACCACTATTCGGACTACACCGTCTACGAAGTCCCGGACCGACGCCAGTCACCGTCTTTCATGGAGAAACTCGAAGACATCTCAGGGTTCTTCGCTCCTACTAAGGACGATAATCTCAACGTGTTGCGAGGCGCAATCCCACTGCTTCTCCCCGCCGCAACGTCTCCGGACCCATCGGTCCGTCAAAGCGCGATCAAAGACTGCGAGCGGTATCTCGCCGTCCACGGTGATCAGGCACCGGTAATGGCAGAAAGCGTCAAGATGCTCGTTGGCGTGATCGACCTGCATTGGCAGCTCCAACGAGACATCACTTCCACCGACGTGCTCCTCGCCATGGCCGCCTATCGCCTCGACAACGGCGACTGGCCCGAATCCATCGAGGCCCTCATCCCCGCCTACCTCGACGAGCACCCCACCGACCCCGTGACCGGCGAACCGCTGGAGTACCGCCATGAACCGGGCACTCCCCCGTCGCTCGAGTCCTTCGGCTCCGAAAGCGCCTCCGGACGCTGACACGCGCAATCCATGCCGCACCGGTCGGGCTGCTCATGTCCGTCCGCAGGTTATCTGACCGCGCACCCCATCAAGGCCCGAAGTCGCGCTGGACCAGCCCCGATAGTCCCTTCACACTGCGAGGCACGCTCAACCGGCCTGCCTCGGAAACAGAGCGAGGGGCTGCACCCATGGCACGACTGCCGCGTCATCCAGAAGCGTTCGCCGAACACGTCCGCGCCATCCTCGCGCGGATGAAACCCGAACTGCACATCGAACTCACCGGCCCCACCGAGCTCATCGTCGAAGGCCGTCGCCTCGACCTCGAGAACCTCCACCGCCTCGTCACCACCGACGAGGACCGCGGCGTGGAGATCGTCGAGCAGTACCTCGACCACCTCTTCGACGACGAGACCTTCTCCGTCGGCAACATGCCCTGGGAGATGGCCGCGACGCGCATCATGCCGCGCATCCAGCCCACCAGCATTTTCGAGCACCTCTCCGAAGAGCTCGTCGCCCACGTGCCGTTCGTCAACGACACCGTCATCGTCTTCGTCATCGACCTGCCCAACATGACCGTCAGCGTCACCACCGAGCAGATGCTCCGCTGGGGCAAGACCGCCGAAGACCTCGAAGAAGTCGCCCGACGCAACCTCGACGAGTACGCGCCCGCCCTCGAGTTCAAGAGCCTCGAATCCGACGAGGGTGGCAAGGCCATCCTCCTGTCCATCCAGGACGGCTACGACGCCTCGCGCCTGCTGCTCTCCTCCCTCTTCCGCACCCTCGCGCCGGAGTTCGGCGGCGACTTCATGGTCGCCACCCCCAGCCGCGACATGTTCCTCGCCATCCCCGCCAACGAGCCCGGTTTCATCAACGAGGTATCCGGCAAGGTCGAGGAAGACTTCAACCGCCTGCCCTACCCGATCACCGACCGGCTGTTTTATGTGTGCCGCGACGGCATCGCCGGCACCAGCCGGAAGGCGGCCTGAAGGCGTATCTCTCTCCCGCCGATCGGCCCCGATCCCGCTATCCTCTGCGGTCCACCCACGCCCGTGAGGATGTTCGCGTGATCCTTCTGATCGACAACTACGACAGCTTCACCTTCAACCTCGTCCAGCGCATCGGCGAACTCGACGCCTCGATCGACCTGCGCGTCGTCCGCAACGACAAGGTCACGCCCGACGAGGTCGAGACCATCAACGCCGGCGCCCCGCCCGAGCGCATCATCGTTTCCCCCGGCCCCTGCTCCCCCACCGAGGCCGGCGTCTCCAACGCCATCGTCGAGCGCTTCTCCGGGCGCGTCCCGATCTTCGGCGTCTGCCTCGGGCACCAGTGCATCGGCTTCACCTCCGGCATGCCCGTCATCCGCCACAGCCGCATCATGCACGGCAAGACCAGCGAAGTCTTCCACGATGGCAAGGGCATCTTCGAGGGGCTGTCCAACCCCTTCATCGCCACCCGCTACCACTCCCTGGTCGTCGATGTCGCCACCGGTGCACCAGACGGCTGGGAGATTTCCGCCTGGTCCGAGGAACCCGCCCACGATGGACGCCCCGCCGGCAAGGTCGTCATGGGCCTGCGCAAGACCACACCCCCCGGCCAGCCCACCGTCGACGGCGTGCAGTTCCACCCCGAGTCGTTCATGACCACCGAGGGCCCGCTCATCCTCGCCAACTTCCTCGGCCTGCCCCGCCCCGACGTCGCGACCCTCCAGCCCTGAACGCCCCGGCCCGCCCCGCTACCATCCCTCCTGACGCCCACTCCGGAGCCCCGACGATGACCGATTCCGACGCCAGCACCTCCGCTCCCGCCGCTGCTTCCGCCCCCCCGGCCAGCAAGCGCATCGCCCGCGCCAAACTGCTCGAGAAGGATGCCGAGAAGGTCGTCCTTACCTTCACCGGACACACCACCGGCCAGGTTCAGAAACCCACCCACCAGATGCACCTGCTCGTCAACACCCCGGTCAAGACCGAGCCGGGCAAACGCATCCTCGGTTCCATCCGCGTCGAAGCCCGACGCATCGATGTCTGCGGCACCGGCGGCTCCTATGTCGAACCCGTCTACGGACGCCCGCGCCGCATTCAGGGCACCATCATCGAGATCGACTCGTCCAACGGCTGCGTCATCGTCGACGCCGGCATGCCCATCGTCGCCAAACTCGACCACCTCCAGCGGACCAGCGACTTCAACGTCGGCGACCACGTGACCTTCGGCGTCAAAGCCGGCGCGACGTTCTACCCGGCGAGCTGAGTTCACTGGGAGTGGCATGGTCGCCCTTCGAGGCGACGATGCGAAGCCCTGCTTGGGTGGCATGGCCACCCAACGCGTGGCTATGCGAATCCCCAATTGGGTGCCACGGGTTGACCCGGAGGGCAACCCGTGCAAGTCCCCCTTCGCGCACACCACACCGGACATAGCCACGCTTCGCGTGGCCATGCCACCCGACCCCGATCCCAGCGCAAGTCCGCCCTGGCGCGCGCCGGGTGGGCTCCGGCGCATCGCCACTTTCCGACTTCTCAAAATTTTTTTCTGCCCGTGGTTCCTGCAGATTCTCGCATTGCCTTCGCGCATGTACCGCTCCGGCGCGCGCCGCGTGGGCCCCGCGCGCCTTCTTACGAAAGGACCACGCGTATGCACACCACACCGAAAACCGTCGAATCCGCCCGCCCCGACACCCGCTCGCTCAAGGAGCAGCTCCGCGAAGAGCGCCGCCTCACCGAGCTGACCATGCAGCGCGTCCAGCGCACCGCCCTCGACACACTCGAAGAACTCATGGCCCCGCCCGCGCCCACAGGCGACGCGTCTCAGGACGCCGTCAACAGGCTCGAACGCAACCGGCGCCGGCTCGCCGCGAACCAGGCGCTGCTCCACTGCCGGACCATGGCCCGCGAGGCCCGCGCCCGGCGCGAAGCGCGTCGGAAGGCCCGCGCCAAAGCCGAGCGCCAAGCAAAGTCGTCGAAGAAATCGGTTGCGAAGCCGACCGTAACGCAGCCGACCATCCCCACCGCACCAGGACGCACCCTCGCCGCCGGACTCATCGCCAGCGCCGGCTCGCTCAGTTCAGCGGCTCCGCCACCATGCCGGAACACGACCGTTCCGGATGGCGGTCCGCGTCCGACTGCAGCGTTCGGGGCACCACCGGAAAGCACGCCCGCTCTTCACACGACGAGGCCGCCGCGCCGAACCGCGACACCGCCTCCGCCGCAACACTGCTGAGCGGCCATGCGCTTTCCCAAGTGGTTTCGAGTTCTTCGCGTGTCGAGCGCCGCGTGCCCGTGCGCTGATTCGGTGTCGTTGCTCGTGCCATGAGCACCTCCCCGCGGGAACACCACCCGCACCCGAAATGTACCCCGCTCGCGGGACATCTCGGGTGAGGAATCGGTGAAAACCGCTACGGTCGAATCGGTTCGTCCCTCTTCGGGGGAATCGCGCGCACGCTCACGCCAGCGCGTGGTCCGCCTCGCGCACGGCGCGACAGAACGCCGCGATCTTCGCCGAGTCTTTCACGCCGGGTTCGGACTCCACGCCCGAACTCACATCCACCGCGTAGGGCCTCACCTTGCGGATCGCCTCGCCCACGTTCTCCGGCGTCAGCCCGCCCGCGAGGATCACCGGGTGGTCACAGATGTCGATCACCTCGGCGAGGTGCGCCCAGTCGGCCTTCTCGCCGGTGCCCCCGTCACCGCCGTCGATCAGCACCGCGTCGAGCTCATCGATCCGCGACCACTTGCGCAGGTCGGCCTCGATCGTCTCGCGCGAGTAGCGGATCGCCTTGATCAGGTCCGGCCCGATCTCGCGCACCAGGGGCTCGGGCTCCTTGCCGTGCAACTGACCGAGATCCAGGTCGGCCTGCACCATCGTCTGGAGGTAGGGCTCGGCCTTCGGGTTCACGAACAGACCAACACTCGTCACGAACGCCGGGAGCACGCTCTGAATCTCGTACGCCTCATCGATCGTCACGCAGCGGGGAGAACTCGACACGAACACCAGACCGATCGAGTCGGCCCCGCACTCCGCGGCGATCAGCGCAGTCTCCGGATCGCGCACGCCGCAGATCTTGATCCGCGTGCGGATCGGCCCGATGCGATGGTCGTCGGTCATGCCAGTTCCTCTCGGAGCGTGGAGGCCAGATCGGCTTCGTCGCTGCTGAGCTTGTGGTGCTCGATCGCGTCGAGCTCGCGCTCGGCCCCGATCGGATCGTTGAGGTATCGCGCGAGCAGCACCGCGTGCATCAGCCGGACGCGGTTGGTCTCCGCGTCTGCCCGGTACCGGTCGGTGAAGTGCCGGTACGCGAGCGCCGCGTGCTGGTGGTCGCCCGAGGCGTGCAGGTGGTTCGCCACCGCGAGCTGGCCGTCGCGCGTCAGGCACTGCGCGCCGAACTCGTCGACCAGCTTGAGGTACCGACGCCCGGCCTCATCGAGGTCGCCGGCCTCGATGGACTCGTGCACCGCCCCGCGCGCCTTCATCTCGGCCTCGCCGCGAGCGGACACGCGCCTGGGCTTCGGCCCTTCCTTCCCGTCTTTCCCGCCGCGCGGGGCGTCCCAGACTCGGTCGGACATCGGTTTGGTCGTCAGCTCGCGGAACTGGCGTCGGCGTTTGGCCTGGCGTCCGATGGTGAACAGATCGTACGGCTCGCGCGCGATCACCTTCGTCGCGAGCAACGCGTACGCCGCGCCGAATCCGAAGGCGTACCCGCCGAGGTGGGCGGCGTGGGCCACGCCGCTGTTCGAGCCTGCGAAGATCAGGTCCTTGAGCACCGCGAACAGGATCATCCACCACGCGGGGATCGTGTACACGCCGATGATGAAAAAGAACAAAAGCACGCGGATGCCCGTGCCGGGGAAGAGCATCAGGAACGCGCCGGTGATGGCCGCGACCGAGCCCGAGGCGCCGACCACCGGGCTGACGATGTACTGGCCCGCAACCATGTCGCCTTCGATGATCAGGTGCGTCGCACCGGCCGCGATCCCGCCGACGAGGTACAGCGTGAGAAAGCCGATCCGGCCGATCCGGTCCTCCACCGGCGGCCCGAACACGAACAGGAACAACATGTTCCCGAACAGGTGCATCGGCCCCGCGTGCAGGAACTGGTAGGTGACCACCTGCCAGAACTTGAACTCGTGCACCGGGGGCCAGCCGAGCATCAGCACCGAATTCGCGCCCTGCGTGTCGGTGTGAAACAGCAGGTCGTGCGTGCCCGGGACGAACCGGTTGAGCACGATCTGGATGAGCGAGACCACGATGCAGATCCCGATCAGCCAGTACGTGATGACGGTCGGTCGTTTGCGCGGGCGATCGACGCCGATGGGGATCAGCACGGGCTCCCTCCCGTCGTGCGCTCGATGTTCGCGGGGTCCACGTGCTGCCCGTTCAACACCCGCGCCTCGATCAGGCGCGAGGACCACGAGTAGATCAGGCGACCGACCAGGTGCTCATCCCGCCAGGCGTCGGGCACGCGGAGCACCAACAGGTCCGCGTGTGCCCCCTCTTCCAGCACGCCGAAGCGGTCGGGCCTGCCCGGCTGCTCGAAGATCCTCGCGTTGCCTTCGGTGATGAGTCGCCACACCTCGGCGGGGCTCGGCACGCGGACCTTCGCTGCGTCGTCGCCGCTCCGGGTCAGCTTGAGGGCCTTGGCGGTCTCGATCATCGAGCGCCCCACGCGCGGCATGGCCACGTCCGGGCCACCGGCGATGTCCGAGCCGAGCAGCACGCGCACGCCGAAGTCGAACGCTGCGCGCGTCCAGTCGAACAGACCGGACTGCAGGAACAGGTTGGCGGTCGGGCAGTGGACGATGGCGGCGTTCCGTTCGCGGATGAGTTCGAGTTCGTCGTCGGCGAGGTAGATGCCGTGGGCCAGCAGCGCCCCGTCACGCAGCAGCCCGGCTTGATCGTAGACCGCGGTGTAGTGCGGCGCATCGGGAAACAGTCCGGCGATGAGCTCGCACTCGGGTTTCGTCTCGGCCAGGTGCGTCTGCACGAGCACGCGCTCGCCGGCCTTCTCACGCTCGGCGACCGCCCAGCTGATCTCGGCGAGCAGTTCGTCCGAGCACGCCACCGCGAAGCGCGGGTTGGCCGAGACGAAGCGCCGGTTCTGCTTCGGCTCGACATCGAGCGTCGGGAGAAGCGGCGAGGGCGTCGGCGACTGCTTCGCGCGGGCGCGGTCCTCGGCGGTGAGCTCGTCGGGCGCGTTGCGGTCCATGGCCGAACGCCCGAGGTGGAACCGCATCGGCGTCTTGCGCGCGAAGTACATCGCGACATCGCGCGAAGCCTCAACGTGGGAAGTCAGGTAGCCGGCAAAGCCCGCGGTGCCCTCGCGGATGAGCCGGCGGGCGCTGGTGCGGGCCGAGGCCATCGCCCCGCCCCGCCCCCACCACGCCTCGGCGGGGAAGATCACCCGGTCGAGCCACTCCAGGAGGTGCAGGCCGTCGGCCCCGACGGATTCCACCTGCGGCACGTGGAAATGGGCATCTGTGAAGGCCGGGGAAATGATCCGGTCGCGCCCGCCGAAATCAGGCGGGCCGAGGTCGCTCGGCAATTCGCCGTGGCCGATCTCGGCGATCCGCCCGGGAACACCCGCTGCGGGCGGATCAACGCGGATCCAGCCGAGTTGGGGCGGCTGGGCGGGGTCGGTGAGCAGGAGGCCTTGGACGATCATGGGGATTCGGGCGGTCTCGGGATCGGTCGGTCATTTGAAGCGTCGGCGGAGCGGTTCTATAGTCCGTTCCTGCGGCGAGGCCGGTGCCCCCGACGGGCTACCGATGCACGCCGCTGTGGTGTCACCATATCGCGATCACCCCGAGAGAGGGGCCGCGTTTCCCGAGGGATCCGTCCCTCCTTGGCTGTTCCAGCCGAAAGGTTCGACGAGCATGTCCGCTGTTGCCAGTGCCCCCAAGGGTCTTGAAGGTGTGGTCGCCGCCGAGACGGAAATGTCCTTCATCGACGGTCAGAAGGGAATCCTCGAATACGTCGGGATCCCGATCGGCGAGCTGTCGTCGAACTCCACCTTCGAGGAGACGGTGTTCCTGCTGTGGAACAAGCGTCTGCCGAAGCAGAACGAGCTGGACGAGTTCACCCAGAACCTGCGCAAGCGCTACGAGCTGCCCAAGGGCATGGAACAGCGCGTGACCTCGCTGCCGAAGACCGCCGAGCCGATGCACGTGCTGCGGACGCTGGTCTCCTCGCTGGCGATGTACGACAGCGATCCGAACGCCAACGATGTGGACGCCGCTCAGGACAAGGCCCTGAACATCCTCGGGCACGCCCCGACGATCGTGGCCTACTTCGACCGCCACCGTCGCGGGCTTGACCTTGTTCACCCCGACACCTCGCTGAGCTTCGCCGAGAACTTCCTGTACATGCTCAACGGCGAGAAGCCGACCGAGACCATGGCGCGGGCGTTCGACATCTGCATGATCCTGCACGCCGACCACGGGCTGAACAACTCGACGTTCACCACCCGCGTGATCATCTCGACGCTCAGCGATGTCTACTCGGCCATCACCGGCGCGATCGGCTCGCTGCGCGGCCCGCTGCACGGCGGCGCGAACGAGGGCGTGATGAAGATGCTCAACGAGATCCCCACGGTGGACGACGCCGAGGCGTACATCATGGGCAAGATCCAGCGCAAGGATAAGATCATGGGCTTCGGGCACCGGGTCTACAAGACCAAGGACCCGCGCGCGACCGACCTGCAGTCGCTGGCCAAAAAGCTCGCCGAGGACACCGGCAACCAGGAGCTGTACGCCAAGAGCCACATCATCGAGCAGGTGATGGAGCGTGAACTGGGCGCGAAGGGCATCTACCCGAACGTCGACTTCTACTCGGCGACGACCTACCACTGCATCGGCCTGAAGCTCGACCTGTTCACCCCGATGTTCGCGCTGAGCCGCATCGGCGGCTGGTCGGGACACATGCTCGAGCAGCTGGCCGACAACCGTCTGTATCGCCCGAAGGCGCAGTATGTGGGCGCGCACGATCAGCCGTATGTGGCGATGAGCGACCGGTGAGAACCGGCGAGACTGACTGAAAAGCCGCCCGGATGGGCGGCTTTTTCGTTTGGACTATCTCTTGGGTGCCGTGGTCGAAGCGCAGCGCAGGCCACGCGGACGATGGATTGCAGGTTGCGATGCTGATTCAGCATCTCGCATGGCCTACGCCCGACGTTGTCGGGCTCCGACCATGGCACCCTTGGCGGGTCGGCTAGCGGCGACGTCGGAGAGCGGCGGTGGCGCCGAGCATGAGGATCGCTACGGTGCCCGGTGTGGGAATCGCGAAGCGGTAGATACCGGATGACTGGTCCTCAAATTCAAGCCAAGTGATCAGCCACCGTCCGTCGTCGCTTACGGCGAAGCCGAGGCCGCTTCCCGGAGCCGCCGAGCCTACAACGAGTTTGCCGTCGATGATGGTCTCATTGAGGACAATGAGCGGATCTCGATTCAAGAACACGCCGGCCCCGATGAACTGGATCGAGTTGTCCGGCTTGAGATCAACGATGTCCGCGAAGAACAAGACATCTCCTGCGTCTGTCAGAACGATGCCGCTGTCGCGCGGGAGGATGTTCAGTCCACCGATCGAGTCCTGAGGCTCGAACGGATCAATCAACACTTCGGTTCCGTTCTTGACGATGTGACGACGAGTGAACGTGGTCGTTCCAAGAGGCACGCTCGCGGCCCATTCTCCGGCGTTGTTGATGTCGAGTGCTGCGTTGGTACTACCCCACAGCAATCCCGGCTGGGGCGACGGAGTGCCAGCTTGGAACAGCACTTCGTCATCGATCGTCCAGAGCTGGCGAAACACACCAGGCTCTGTCGTGCTGTCGTAGCCGCCAAGATGCGCGACCTGTCCGGAGTTGTTGAATCCGAACTCGTCCGGACGAACAAACCAGAGCGAAGTCTGCTCCCAGCCCGGGATGGGGCGCCCGATCGCCCCGGCCACCCGGTCGACATATCCCGTTTCGGTCGGGGTGATGACTGAGAGCAAGTTCGGGTTGTTCGTGCTCGCTGGCGGCAAATCGTTGGTGATTGATCCGAGAAGAACCTGACCCTCGTCGTTGAGCTGAACCCTGCGCAGACTGCCGAACCGCACCGGGTCTACTCCATCGATGAAGTCCCAAGAACTGAGATCTTCGTCGCGCAGGATCACCTGGTCGTTCAGGACAAGCACCTGAAGAAGACTCAGTGGCTCAAAGTTCACCAGCGTCGCTGAGTATGCGAGTTGACCAGCATTGTTGAGATCGACATCGCCGAACGTCAGCTGCGTGTGCGCGACACCGTCCACCAACCGAGTCTGTCGCGGCGCGATGTTCGCGCCGAAGGAGGTGAACACGGCTTGGGTGTTCACTCCAAGGGACTCGGAGAAGACACCCCCCTGTACCGCCCAGTCGCCTTGATTGTTGATGGCTACGTCGAGCACACCGAGGAACTCGCCGTATTCCGTCTGGTCGCCAAGGGTGAACAGGCGTTCGGCGGGGAACGAGATGTCGGATGAAGCGGTCGCGCGGGCGGATGACAGGGCGATGGCGAGTGCGGCGATCGCCGTAATCGTGGGTCTTGGCATGTCTTGAGAGTACTGGCGGAGGGGGCCGAGGCAACTGGTTTTTGCGATTCGCATGGCCTGCGCCCGACGTTGTCGGGCTCCGACCATGGCACCCTCGTTCGCCGCCCCGAGGCTACTTCCCGCCGTACCCCAGCCGCTCCATGCGGCCCGCGGCGACGGCTTCGAACGCCGCGGTGTGTTCGGGCGTGAAGTGGTTACGCCAGTCGCCGGCAATGCCCTTGCGGTTGAACGACTTGTTGTCTTCCTGGCCGGCCTTGCGTCCGGTGGCCTTTGCGAAGCTGTGTCGGTCGGCGATCGCTTCGATCCGGGCGTCGGACAGGCGCACGGCGATGTGGTCGGCGGCGCGGCGGAGCTGGCCCTGGGTGTCGGCGAGGAGGTGCTCGTAGCGGAGTACGAGGCCCTGGCCGGTCTGGCTGGCCTCATCGACCCAGCCGACGGCCCAATCGAGGATGCGTGGGAGGACGCGCTCGATGTAGACGCTGATGCGCTCCTCGACGGTTCGCTCGGGCATGTCCTCGAAGCCGACCGCGCGGTGATTGGCGATGAAGTACGCCCAGCTGACGGCGAGGTCGCGCGGGTCGCGGAGCGTGACGATGTAGGGGCGCTTCGTCTCGCGCACGATCGCGATGTTCTCGGGGCTGGGCGACGCGTGCACCTTGGTGACCGTGTAGCCGCGGGGCGGCGGGATGAAGTCGCTGCGGCGCAGGTCGTGATTGGTCCAGACCTTGATGTTGTCGGGCGTCCACTTCACGTAGCCGGGTAGGTCGGCGAGCATGCGATGGACCCACGTGCTCCCGGACTTGGGCTGGCCGAGGATGAGCAGGTTGCGGTGCGGGTGGTTGCGCAGCACCTCGGCGACGCAGCGCTGCACGTAGCGGATCGGTTTGCCGCGGAGGGGCTTTGGCGTTCGTCGCTTCGTCTCGAAGCCGGCTGGCGGCTTCGTCGGTTCGGTGCTGGGTTCGGTCATGGCTACTCCGCGTTGAGCTTCCAGAGCCCCATCGACTTGGAGTTCTCGATCGGCTTGGGCGACTCCGGTTCGCCGCTCTCGCGGTGTTCGGTGATCGTGCGTTCCGGGGCGGGGAGGTTGAAGGGCGGGAGCTCCAGGTTGATGGGTCGCCAGCCGCCGGTTTTCTTCAGATTCGGGTTGTCGGTGGCGTCGGGGAAGGTGGTGGTGAGGAGCCAGGTGCTGCCCGAGGCGCGGAAGTTGGCGAGGGCTTTGAGCACATCCTCGTTCTTGAGGTGCACGAGACAGTCGCGGCACATGATGAGGTCGACCTTTGGCAGGCCATCGCCGACGAGGTCGGTGCAGGTGAATTCGAGGGCGCTCACGCCGGTGAAGTCGGTCGGGCTCAGTCGCTGGCGGTTGGCTTCGATGAGCGGCTCGACGATGTCGGCACCGGTGTAGCGGACGCCGGCGAGGTCGGCGCAGCGGATCCAGCGGCAGTCGCCGCAGGGCGCGTCGAGCATGGTGCTGATTTTCAGGTCGGTGATAAGGGTTGGCAGAGCCTTGCGGAGGGCGAAGGTGGCGTCGAGCGTGGAGCCGGGTCCGGAGACGGATGACTCTTCGCGAGCCGCGTCTTTGGCGTTCCAGTCGTCGAGGTGGTAGATCGCGGTGAACGCGGACTTGCGGCTGGGGGCGTGACGCCGGACGAATCGTCGTAATCGGCTGGAGAGACCCATGGCGGTAAGGGTAGCGGAAGAGGGAGCGGCGGTCCGGCGGCTGGAGTTCGGAACTGCGCTGGGCGCTTCGCATGGCCTGCGCCCGACGATGTCGGGCTTAGACCATGGCACCCTTGGACGACACCCGGGCGCGGCTCGTCCCGGAGCCGGTTGGTATCCTGCCGCGGATGGCGCGAGAGGATCCGTTTTTCATCATCGGCACCGGACGGTGCGGGACGACGCTGCTGCAGGCGATGCTGATGTGCCACCCGCGCGTGACGATCCCGCCCGAGACGCATTTCTACAGCCGCTTCCACCCGTCGGCGCACGGGCTGCGCTGCCCGGTGGTGGACGATGAGGTCGAGGCGTATGTCGAGAAGGTGGTCACACAGTGGTGGTGGGAGCAGCTCGGCCTCGACGGCGCCGCGTTCGGTGACGCGGTGCGTTCGGGCGCTGCGCGGACCAGCCGCGAGCTGATGCTGTGGGTGCTGGACCACCTCGCGATGAACATGGGCGAGGCGGAGCCCGCTTCGCTCCTGATCGGTGAGAAGACGCCCCACTTCGAGCGCTACATCGACGCGATCCTCGCCGACTTCCCGGGCGCCCGGTTCATCCACATGTACCGCGACCCGCGTGATGTCGTGGTGTCCTTGCAGAAGGAATGGTGGTGGCGCGAGAAGTCGAAATGGCGCACGGCGGTGTACTGGCGCGATGTGATGGAGCGCCAGGCGAAGAAGGCGAAGGAGCTCGGGCCGGAGAAGTACCTGGAGCTGCGCTACGAGACGCTGGTGGACGATCCCGAGGGAGAATTGAAGCGGATCTGCGCGTTCCTCGGGATCGAGTTCGACGAGTCGATGCTGCGACACCACGAGCGGAAGGCGAGCGGGTTCCTCGAAGTCGAGAAGTCGTGGAAAGAGCTCACGATGAGGCCGATCGACAAGGCGCGACAGGGACGGTACCGGTCGAAGCTGTCGCCCCAGGAGATCCGGCGGATCGAGCGGACAGTTGGCGCGATGCTCGGGCGGTTCGGGTACGGGCCGGACGAGACGATCGGGGATTCGGCGCTGTGGCGGCTGAGCGATCTTGGGGATTGGGCGCGCTGGCAGGCGGGGAAGCTGAAGCGGAGCGTGCAGAAGCGGGTCGGGACGTACGAGCCGTTTTCGCTGGAGAAGCATGCGCCACGGGATGGCGCGGGGGAGTAGGAAAAGCGATCAATGACCCGAGCAAAACTAGAGACACCTACGCCAGAGCCATCGATGGAGCGACCCCATTTCGTTTTGCTAGGCGCTGGAGCAAGCCTTGCAGCACTACCTGATGGGGACGCCTATGGCAGGAAACTACCGCTGATGGACGACCTTGTGAAGACCCTTTGTCTGGATACGAGACTCAAGGCGGCGAAAATTGACTACTCAACACTCAACTTTGAAGCTTTGTACTCACGCCTGTACTCGGATCCCAACTTGAAGAATGTCTGCAGGGACATCGAAGAGACTATTCGACACTATTTCTCAGACATCGAGCTGCCAAATCACCCAACGATTTACGATCATTTGGTTCTTTCGCTACGACCAAAAGACTTCATCGCTACATTCAATTGGGATCCGCTACTTCTTCAGGCAATCGAACGGAACTACATCCCACTGAAAAAGGATCCGCCAAACATCCGCTTCTTGCATGGCTGTGTTTCCGCGGGCTTCTGTCCAACATGCACAGAACCACAGCGATTTGGCCGGTGCCACAGGATGTGTGATTGCGGCAGTGAATTCGAACCTATGCCTCTGTTGTATCCCGTGGAGAAGAAGGACTACGCGAGCGACTCCCGAATCAGCAGCGCTTGGTCTGACACCAAAATTGCACTAAAAAGAGCCTATTGGTTTACTGTGTTCGGCTATGGAGCGCCTGCTTCGGACCGCGAGGCCGTAGCTTTGCTAAAAGAGGGGTGGGGCGATGTTGACCGAAGAGAATTGGAACAGGTCGAGATCATCGACATCAAGGATGAAGAGACCCTCAGAAACAACTGGAGTGACTTCATCCACTCGCACCACTACTCCACTCCAAGTTCGTACTTCAATTCGTTTCTTGCTAAATTCCCACGCCGATCCTGCGAAGCATTCTGGAATGCCTCGATGCAGCTAGCACCAGAGCGCCTAAACCCAGCGCCTCGAGGCGGCGACCTAGCCGCACTCCAGGCATGGCATGCGTCGTTGTTTGAGCAGGAGCGCGAATATGAGGAACAGAATGCGGAGTGATGAGCGGGATGGTTGCATTGGGTGGCCGGATGCTTGGGACCCATCGCTTGCGCGATTGGGCTCTAATCACTGAGGATGTGTGGTTGGTCGGAAGGTGCGGGGCGCCCCCTCATCCGTCCGCTTCGCGGCCACCTTCTCCCGCGAGG
>Ga0209273_10000752_pt1 | contig 36672 bp, 24 predicted proteins | sample tdAd471_FD_187126 | JGI IMG/M metagenome (GOLD analysis project Ga0209273, IMG submission 187126) | Marine sediment microbial communities from the Atlantic coast under amendment with organic carbon and nitrate - tdAd47.1 (SPAdes)... | ecosystem: Environmental > Aquatic > Marine > Coastal >...
AGCTGATGGAAGACCTGTTTGACTTTGACGCCATCAGAGGCCTGTTCAAGGGGGGCTTCCGCCTGTGTTTTGACGCCATGCATGCCATCACCGGCCCCTACGCCAAAGCGATCTTCGAAGGGGCGCTCGGGGCTCCGGAAGGAACCGTTATCAACGGCGTTCCAAGTCCGAATTTCGGTGGCGGCCACCCGGACCCGAATCCCGTTTACGCCAAGGACCTGTTCAACATTATGTTTGGCCCGGACGCCCCTAATATGGGCGCGGCGTCTGATGGCGACGGCGACCGCAACATTGTTCTGGGTCGCAGCACCTATGTGGCCCCGTCAGACAGCCTTGCGGTGCTAGCAGCCAATGCCCAGGTCGTGCCTGCCTATAACCAGGGACTTCGCGGCGTAGCCCGGTCCATGCCCACCAGCTGCGCAGTGGACCGAGTGGCTGCCGCTATGAAAATTCCCTGCTTTGAAACACCGACTGGGTGGAAATATTTCGGCAACCTGCTGGACGCCGGGCGCGCAACACTGTGCGGAGAGGAAAGCGCAGGCACCGGGTCAGACCATGTGCGTGAAAAAGACGGTATCTGGGCTGTGCTGATGTGGCTCAATATCCTCGCGGAAACTGGCAGCAGTGTGGCTGACCTTTTGACGAGCCACTGGCGCACCTATGGCCGCAACTATTATTCCCGTCATGACTATGAAGCGGTCGACGCTCGCGCCGCGCAGGAGCTGATGGCTGCCCTTCGGGCCAAACTTTCCGACCTGCCAGGCGGACAGTTCGGCGACGAAACTGTCGAACTCGCGGACGATTTTTCATATTCTGACCCTGTTGACGGCTCTGTCTCATCCGCCCAGGGCATCCGCGTGATCTTCAAAAGCGGCTCCCGCGTGGTGTATCGCTTGTCTGGCACCGGAACCGAAGGCGCAACACTCCGTGTCTATATCGAACGCTTTGTGGCAGGGCCTGAAGGCCTGAATGAAGACACCCAGGAAGCTCTGGCGCCGCTCATTGAGATCGCCGGCGAGTTGGCCGAAATCGCAAAACATACCGGCCGAACCGAGCCTTCTGTCATCTCCTGATCGCACTCGCTAGCACCACAAAAAAGCCCCGTACCGTATGCGGGGCTTTTTTACGCCGACAAGACAACCAAAAAGGTAACTACTTTTCAAGTACTTAGACCAACCCTCTTGACGATCAATACACTGTATGCACTGTACTATTACACATAGTACAGTCGATTCGAGAGGCCATGACTAGGTGACCAACCTCAGCATACAGATCGTGACCGGAGACAGCAGACCAATCTTCAAGCAGATTGTCGATGGCATCCGGATGGAAGTTGCCAAGGGCAACCTAGCACCAGGTGCCAAACTGCCGAGCGTGCGTGGCCTGGCCATGCAGCTGATGATCAACGCCAACACAGTGGCGAAGGCATACGGCGAGCTAACGGCCCAGGGCCTTTTGGAGGCTCGCCAGGGATTGGGGCTCTTTGTCACCGAACCGCGTCAACTGCTGAGCGAAGAGGAACAGAAGAAACGACTGGATGCTGCCATCGGCACATTCATCAACGAAGTGGCATACCTGAGTTACGACAGCGAGGACATCATAAAAGCGGTTCAGGACGCGCTTACAAACCTTGGCGGAGAGACCAAGAACGACAGCGACGAAGGATAGAGAGAGTATGGACTATTGCATTGAAACAGAAGGACTGACCAAAAGGTTCGGCAAGAAAATGGCACTGAAGGATTTCACCCTGGGCATTGGCCGGGGCGGCATTCACGCCATCGTCGGCTCGAACGGGGCGGGTAAATCCACCTTGTTTCGCATTCTTCTGGGGGTCACAACCCCCACACGCGGCACTGCCAGCCTGCTGGGCGAAGACAGCCGTTTGCTGTCGCCTGCGGTGCGTGGGCGCGTTGGATATGTGAATGAAGAACATACACTGCCACTGTGGATGACGGCACAACAGATCACTAACCAACAGCGGAGCTTTTATCCCAGTTGGAACCAGGCCATTTATGATCAGGTGATCGGCTATTTCGATGTGGACCCGAACCAGAAGGTATCGGGCTTGTCACGCGGTGAGCGGGCGGGGCTCAATCTGTCGATGGCGCTGGCGCAGGCTCCGGACGTGCTGATCCTGGATGAACCGACGCTCGGGCTTGATGTCGTTGCGCGTCAGAGTTTCCTTGAAGCCCTGATGTTCACGGAAACTGAGGCCAACACCACCATCATCTACTGTTCCCATCAGATGGAAGAGATCGAACGGGTGGCGGACAGGCTTATCATCATGGAAAAGGGCACACTGCAAAACAACAGCAGCCCGGATGATTTTGTCGGGCGTATTTCCTACTGGATCGGGGACTTCGCCAACGGCCTGCCAGCGAAAAACACCCTTCCCGGTTTCCTGACCGCCCGCACCATCGATGGCCAGCACCATATTCTGGTTGCCGATCAGGATGACACCTTTGGACAGGTCCTCAAAAACAATGGAGCACAGACAGTTACCAAAGCTCCCGTCAATCTGGAGCGCGCCGTCAACGCGTTCCTGACCAAAAATCATAACACGCCAGGCAGCCGAGTATAGGAACCCACAATGTTGCACATTTTCAAAAGCGAATTTCAGCGATACCGTCTGTGGGCTATCCTGGGCACAGTAGCCGTTCTGGCAATCTACAGCTTTGTTGCGAAGCTTATGCCTTTCCTGCAGGGCAACTCCCCCTTCAAAGGCCTTTCCTATCTTGCGTTTTTGCCGGCTGGTGCGATTTTTGGTTTCGTGCAGATGATGCTGCATCGCAGAACCAACCACTGGACATACCTGATCCACCGCCCAATGGCGCCCCGAGATATCTATTTAGGCCTGGCGCTGGCCGGCGTTGCCATTGTCACGATGGTAATCCTTACCCCATGGTTCATCATGGTCGGCAGCTTGGACGCCTTCTCCAGCACCGTTGTTGACACACGACACTATTCCTACGGCTTCTTCCTGCTTTTTTGCGCGCTGGCGGCCTATTTCGTGGGCACCCTTGTGGCTCTTAGCGCAAACAAGGGGGCAATATTGCTGGCGATCTTCCTGAACTGGATGATGACGACGGAACCCGAGGGCAGCTTCCTGCAATTCTTCCCAATGCTGGTGGTTCTCGCCATCTTGCTGGTGTTGAATGTTGTGGCTTTCAAGCCTGACCTCAGTACGCATGAGCGGCGTCCTTGGGCGATCGTACTGACGACCATACCAATGACCTATGCCCTCCTGTTCGGGCTGTCGCTAGCCACAACCGTTTATTACCACATCCCCAAATTCATCATGGGAACTCACCCGGACAACACCCCTGTCGAAGGCACTGTTTCCTACCTTTGGTCATTGGGTCCTGCTGACCAGCTGGCCTATGCGCTTGAGAGCAGCAATCACCCGAAAACAGACTATTACATCAAGCAGGCGGAACTTGCTGACTTGGACTATATCGACGGCCGTGAATGGTCTTACCCCACGCAAGGACAGCTTCACACCCTCGACATCCAGTACGCCCTGGCCCCAGCAGGTACAAACAGCCTGTGGCAATTTTCCCATGATGAAATGCTGATGATTGGACACTCTGGAACCAACAACCGACCAATCGGCGCAATCGGGATGAACGGCTTTGTCGACGATGTTTCAAAGGCAACCGCCGCAGACCGGTTCAAGGATGTTCCTGTGATGGTTGGCGACAAGTTCCTGATGACCCGCAACCGCATGTTCCAGTTGGACTTTACGGAACGCCACATGGACATCAAACATCAGCTTCCTGAAGGTGAATGGTATGTTGCGAAGCCGCAAATCAGGGACAATTATGTGGCACTCTTGACCAACAAGCGCACGCTTCTGTTCGCCCCGCGCATGCTGCAAGAGGACTATATCGCTATCGAGCCGGACTATAGCATCAGTCACCCGGCGCCCCTTGGCCGCTTCGAGTATGTTGATACCTACAGGCTGATGGACGGCTATCTGCTGCTCTATCGCGGCAGGCACCTGTTTGGCTTCAATAAACCAGGAACCTCTGTCATCCACGCGAATCTTGGCGGCACAACGGACACCGTTTTCGAGCGTCACTACAGCCGCCAGCGTCATCCTTCATGGATCATGTATCACTTTGAAATGATGTCGCCTGCGATGGTAATTGTTGATCACCTGTACAGGAGCGAGCTGGTATCTGGCCGCGCAGACAATATCAGGCCTGATGCGGATTTGAGATTTAAGGCGCTCGTTCGCGGGCAGCACCCGCCGCTGATTTACTGGGTGGCTGGCATCCTGATGGCAGCATCGGCCATTATGGCCGCTGTCATGAGCCGGAAGCACCGCCTTGGCCGTGCGCAGACCATGACATGGGTGATGCTGTGCGCAATATTCGGCCTGCCCGCCCTCATCTCATTCTTCCTGATGAACCCTTGGCGGATTGAAACCCAGACAGCCTGACAACGGTCTCTGCAGGGGCGCCCAACGCCCCTGCAGATCAATAAAACAACAAAAAACGATAGCAAAGATAGTGGAATTCATCATGACGCCTTTTTTCATGAAAGCGCGCTGCCGGGTGGTTTGTGCCCTGTTGCTGGCAGCCTCTGGCCTTTCCATGCCCTTATCGCCAGCTCATGCCGACATCCTTGATGACGCCATACTGGAGGCTAAATCCCAAGCGGAGACCCCGCTTCTGCCCCGTTCACTTCTTATAGGGAAACGTGCCATCCAATATGCTCGTCTGTCGCCTGACGGAAAGTGGGTGGCCTACAGCCTGAAACGTGGTCAGCACATAGAACTCAGGTTCTATGACATTACCGAAAAGACACATAAGCCGCTGTTTGCCAGTGAGCTGGTCGATCACATCCTCTGGTCAACAGACAGCCGGTATCTGTTTCTGGAATCCAGTCAGGGGGTGGCAGTAGTGTCGGTTGACGCGCCCAATGCGCCAGCCTTCATCCTGAATCTGGACAGCAACAAGGATGAGCTTCTGTATGGCGTAGACCCCAGCCACCCCCATGCTGTGATCGTGTCCAAAGTTGCTGCGGATGGTCTCGGCCATGACTTTTTCCGCCTGACACCTGACGGCACCATGAAAAAACTGTTTCATTTCCCTTCCTTTGTAGGCGATATCCTGCCCGGGGAAGACGGCAGCTTCTTTGCTGTGGGTATCGCAGAAGACGGCATGGATGTCGTGCATATCGGAAATATGGGGACAAGGAAGCTTACGTCCTGCAGCCTTGATGATCGCTGCAAGCTGATCTCCTTTGACCAGACCACCAGCAGCCTCATGATGACAGGCACATTCGGCAAAGACCTGTCGGGCCTGTCCCGGGTGAATATATCATCCGGGGAAACCACACTCGTTCACCAGGACCCTCTGGGCAAGTTCGACCTCAAGTGGGTGATCTTGGATGGCCCTGGCGGCTCTCCCCGCGCAGCCGGATATGTGGATGACCACACAAGCTTTTATGGACTGGACCCACAAGCCACTGAAATTATTAAAAGAATTGAAGAAAAGCTCGGGTCAGACCAGCTCGCGCTGCGGGCCAGCAATGGCCTGGCCCATTGGCTGGCTGTGGATGATGCGGTCCGCCCGCCGAGGTTTGCGCTATATGACCGGAAAGCCGATAGCTTCAGCTATCCGATGGAGCAACTGACGGCAGACCACGCCAATCTCTTGCGCACCAGCGCCGCAATTCGCATCCCTGTCTGGTACACCGTCAGCGACGGCATGCGCCAACAGGGCTATGTCACCCTGCCACGCGGCAAAGACCCGGCTACCCTACCCCTTGTTGTTGTGCCCCATGGCGGCCCTTGGGGCCGCGTAGACGGCAGCCATGCCCCAGGCGCCCAGTTTCTGGCGAACCGCGGTTATGCGGTTTTCGAACCCAATTTCCGGGCCTCAACCGGCTTCGGCAAACACTACACGCTGAGCGCAAACCGCGATTTTGGTGATGGCCGCGTCCAGCAGGACATCATCGACGGCATGGAGTATATTCTCTCCCGCGGGGTTGGCGACCGCACCAAACTTGGGATCTTTGGGCACTCCTTCGGCGGCTTTTCCGTTCTTGGGGCCATGGCATTCACGCCAGACACCTTCCGTGTGGGTATCGCTGGCGCGCCACCTGTCGACCTTGCTAAAGCGATCACCTATTTCACCAATATGGACCGCTCACCCCACTTCGCATTGCGCCTGAAACGCTTCAAGCAATTGACGGTGGACCCGGACGATCCAACCGATCTGGCGCGCATCCAGGCTCAGGCGCCAAATGCGCACTGGCATAAGGTCAGGCGTCCGCTTTATGTCTGGGCAGGTGTAAAAGACCCGAAAGTATCGGTCCTGAATGTGCGCGACTATGTGCTCCGCCTTCAGGGGGCCGGCAAGCCGGTTTCCTATATTGAGGAACCGCGCGGCGGGCACAGCCCAAATTCAGAGATGGCCATGGAGGCCTATTTCTACATGGTTGAAAAGGCGCTCGCAGATCATCTGGGCGGTCGTCTGGAGGCAGAAATTAGCGAGAGGCTTTCACGCCATCTTGAACGGGTTATTGAAATAGATGAAAACGCCCTTCACCCCTGACGGGCAGCTGGACTATCAGGGTAAAAAAGGGGGCCCGCGAGGTGCGGACCCTAGTGCCCCAATAGGCTGAGAGGTTAAGTTGCAAAAGGTCAGTTAGGGACAGGGCTGGTGCCAGGATCGCACCAGCCGGAGTTTTCTCCCGATTTCACCAGGCCAATGTTGGCGAAAGTCATGCTTGCCTTCCCTGTCACGCTGAACCGGAACGGTTCCAAGAGTGCTTCAAAGTCGGCTTCGTCACTCGAGAGGCAAGCAAGGGGCACGGATACTGTAGCCCACCCTTTGCCGTTGGAAGCCTTCAGAAATTCGTCAATATCAAGCGAGCGGCTACAAGCCTCGCCACAGCGAACAGAAAGGCTGGCGTCTTCGCCGTCAAAGCTGTCCACGCGAAGGTCGAACCGGAGCGCCGCGCCCGCTTCTGCCTGATCGCTCACGTCCATCGCGGGCGCATCGCCCATGAAGAAATAGCCATCCCCGTCGCTAAGCCAGTTCACCTTTACGGCATCCGCCTGGATATCCTTGTCCACAAGTTCTGCTGTCATGCCGCCCCCCGGAATTTGGGCATAGTAGCCACTGATCACCTGCGAGGACTGATCATTGGCGACAAACAAGCGCCACGGAGACAGCGGACGGCCTGCGAACAGGTCCAGGTCGCCTCCTCCGCTGGCTGCGACACCCGGCACATCTTCCGGAAGCACACCCAGGTCGGAACTGGCGTCAGCATAGGTCAGTCCATGGCCAAATGGGAAAAGCGGAGCATAGTCTTCATCCTGTGGGTTCAACTTGCCCTGCAGCGGGTTAGCCGGCCAAGAGAAAGAGAGCCGCCCCTTGAAGTCATGGCGTGGGTTGCCGTTCGCATCCGCGATCAGCACGTCAGCGACACCCTGCCCTTCCGAGCCCGGCAGCCATGCCGCGACAAAAGCGTCAGAAGCGTTAAGTTCCGGGTTTACCCACAGCGGGCGGCCGGAAAGGAAGACCGACACAACGGGAATGCCGTCGGCTTTCAATTTTTTCAAAAGCTCGAGGCTTTTCTTGTTGCCCGGCTCGAACTCAACCGTATCGATGTCGCCCTGGCCTTCTGCGTATGGGTCTTCGCCAAACACCACAACGGCCACGTCAGGTTTTTCGCTGTAGCTGCCATCTTTTGAAAGCACAGCCCTGCCACCCGCTTGTGCAAGCGCATCGCGGACACCGGCGAAGATGGACGTCGCGCCCGGGAAATCACTGTTCTCGTTGCCGGTGCCTTGCCAGGTGATAGTCCAGCCACCAGACTGTTTGCCGATGTTGTCGGCGCCGTCACCGGCAACCAGAACAGTCGCAGATGGATCGAGCGGCAGAAGGCCGCCATTGTTCTTCAGCAGCACGAGGCTTTCGCGCACTGCCTGGCGCGCGACCGCACGGTGCGCCGGTTGGCCGATGATGCCGTCCTGCCCCGCAACACCACGGTCAGACGGACGACCCTTTTCAAACAAGCCAGCCCGGATTTTTACTCGCAGGATACGCGACACGGCATCATCAAGCCGGGCCATAGAAATTTCGCCGCTGTTCACCTGGGCCAGCGTGTTCTTGTAAAGATCCCGCCACTCCTCAATCGCCATGAACATATCAAGGCCGGCATTGATCGCGGTGGCGCAAGAAGCATTCGTGCAGCCCGGCACCTGGCCATGGCCATTCCAGTCGCCCACGATAAAGCCTTCAAAGCCCATCCGACCCTTCAACACTTCCGTCAGCAGATATTTGCTGCCATGAAGCTTCTGGCCGTTCCAGCTGGAGAAGCTGGCCATCGCGGACTGAACGCCAGCCGCAAGCGCACCCTTGTAGCCAGCGGCATGAATGTCCAGCAACTCTTGCTCTGAAATCTTCGCATCGCCTTGGTCGTCACCGCCTTCGGTACCACCATCGGCGACAAAGTGTTTGGCAGTTGACACCACATGGTCAACATCAAGAAACTCTGCCGTCCCCGGAATGCCCTGCACGCCTTCCACCATGGCGCGCCCATATGCCTCTACAATTTCCGGGTGTTCGGAGTAGCTTTCATACGTACGCCCCCAGCGGTCATCCTGGGCAACCGCAAGTGTTGGCGCGAATGTCCAGTCAATGCCAGTGACGCGCATCTCAAGCGCTGTTACCGCACCGATCTGGCGCAGAAGCTCCGGGTTGTTGGCAGCACCAAGGCCAACGTTGTGTGGAAACAGTGTGGCACCAATAACATTATTGTGGCCATGCACCGCATCGCTGCCCCAGATGATCGGAATCGCCTGACCGCCATCGGATATGTCCATTGACGCGTCATAGAAGGCATCAGCCATCGCCAGCCATTCCTGTGGCGTCGCATACTTGTTCCGGTTCGGCAGCGAACCACCGCCATTAAGCACGGAACCGATATGATAGGTCTTCACCTCTTCCGGCGAGATATGCTGGATTTCCACCTGCATGATTTGACCGACTTTTTCTTCAACAGACATCCGCCCCAAAAGGTCTGCCACCTTCTGTTCGGTGGCTAAGTCTGTCCTGACCGGGCTCTCAATCGCTGGCCAATCAACCGGCCCCGCCTTGCTTTCCGTTGCCGTTGGCGCGTCATCGCAGCCAGCAAGGGTCAGCGCGATTGCTGCCATAAAAATTCTGTAATCAAGATACTTCATAATGTCCGCTTCCCTGACTCGCGTCCCCACCGACAGCGCTACCCCCTTCCAATATGATAGCGCTGTCATATCCTTCATCAACCTAGCATGAAAATTTCACATGTCCATGAAAATCTGACAGCGCTGTCAGATTTTGGTCAAATCAATTATCCTCAGGTTTCTGCCAAACACGCACCCAATCGACTTCAAACCGGGCGGGAAAAGCCGCCTTATCAACACCCTTGGCACCGCCCCAATCGCCGCCAACCGCAAGGTTCAGGATGATGTAAAAAGGGTGATCAAGCGGCCATTCGGCATGGCCATCACCGCTCTGCTTTTCGATGCGGAAGTATTCCTGACTGTCAATATACCAACGGATTTCGCCCATGTCCCACTCGACGGCATAGTCGTGAAAAGCGGCTGAAGCATCAGCCACCTGCATGAAATCGCCCTTCTGGGTGCCGATCCGGTGGTTATAGGCTTCCGTGTGGATGGTGCCATGCACCTGCCCCTGGTTATAGCCCACATGTTCCATGATATCGATCTCACCAGACTTGGGCCAAGGGCCATAGCGCGCGTCCTTCGGCATCATCCAGAAAGCAGGCCATGTGCCGACACCAGACGGCAGCTTGGCACGCATGGCGAAACGCCCGTAGGTCCAGCCGGGCACGTTTTCGGTCGTAATCTTGGCCGAAGTCACCTTGTTGCCCATCCGGGCTTCAATAATGAGCTTGCCGTCTTCCAGACGCAGGTTCTTTTCCTTGCCCCGGTAGGACTGAAGCTCATTGTTTCCGAAACCGCAGTTGGACGGACAGCCATTGCCTTCGACCACATGCCAGACACTTTCATCAAGCTCAGTGCCGTCAAATTCATCCGACCAGACAAGTTCATAGCGACCCTCTGCTATGGTACCCGTACTCATAGCAGCCATAAGCCCGGCTGCAGTTAGCAATTTCCTGAAACTCATGCAGCCCCCTTCGCCATCATCTCAGCGGCCTTGCAGTACTGCTGCACATAATCATGGTGAGAGGGTAGCTGCATCGCCGTTTTCTCCACATTCGTGCGGATATGGGCGAGGAAATTATGCAGCTCTTCTTCGGTCATGCGGTCCGCGATGGGATGATACTGACCGGGCATGATCCCCTGCCCCAACATCACCTGTACCCAGCTGTTTTCTGCGAACAACTGGTCGTTCGGGCGGAACACACGACCGGCATCGCGGAACAGGGCAATCCGGTGCTTCAGGCCGTCCGGGATATCCATGTTTGCGCATTGGCGCCAGAAGGGCGTATCGCGCCGTTCGGTGACATGATAATGGAGGATAATAAAGTCGCGAATATGCTCCATCTCGTAAGACGTCTGGGCATTGAATTCATCAATATCCGCCTGCACGATACCCGTGTGCGGGAACATCTGCATTAGCCGGAAGATACTACGCTGGATCAGGTGGATACTGGTGCTCTCGAGCGGCTCGATAAAACCGCTTGAAAGCCCGACAGCGACAACATTCTTGTTCCAGTGCTTGCGCCGCGTGCCCGTGCGGAACTTGATCACGCGCGGGTCTACCAGCGGCTTGCCCTCAATATTCGCCATCAACGTATCGATAGCCGACTGGTTGTCCTGATAGTTGCTGCAGAAGACCAGGCCGTTGCCCACCCGGTGCTGTAGCGGGATACGCCACTGCCACCCACTGTCGTGGGCGATGGAACGGGTGTAAGGGATCGGCTCAGAGACCGCTTCCGTCTGAACCGCGATGGCACTGTCACACGGCAGCCAGTGCGTCCAGTCATGATAGCCGGTGTGCAGCGCCCCTTCGATCAGCAGCGCGCGGAAGCCTGAACAATCGACGAACAGCTCGCCTTCAATCACCTTGCCGCCCTCAAGCGTCACGCTTTCAACATAGCCACTTTCGCCGTTTTGGCTAACGCTGGTAATCTTGCCCTCAACGCGCTTAGCGCCATGTTCTTCCGCCATTTTCCTGAGAAAACCCGCATAGGCCGTGGCATCCAGGTGATAGGCGTAATTGAGGCCAAGCTTCGGCAGGTGTGCAAATTTGCTCTGCTCGGCCGCAATCAGCTCAAGGCAGTAGTCACCGAACTTATAGTCGATGCCTTCCTTCAGCCCCCGCAGCCAGAAATGCCAGAAGCCTGCTGTCCAGTGGTCCTTGCCGGTGATACCGAAGGAGTGGATATAGCTTTCACCCTTCTGCTTCCAATTAACAAACTCAATCCCCAGCTTGAAGGTAGCCTTAGTGGCAGCCATGAATGCTTGCTCATCAATGCCGATCAGCCGGTTATAATTCACTAGTGTCGGGATCGTCGCCTCGCCCACTCCCACAGTGCCGATCTGGTCGGATTCGATGAGCGTGATATCAAGCACACCGCCCATGATTTTCGAGAGCGCTGTGGCCGCCATCCAGCCAGCCGTGCCTCCGCCCACAATCACCACACGTTTAATCGTTTGTGCTGTCATCTGTTCAACCCGTTCAAAAGGAAGGCGCGGATACGCCGTGCGTTTTCGTCAGTCATTGGCCCCAGAACTCCCCTACCCCGTTCCGGGATATGCGCCGCTGTTTCGTCTGTGTTTTCAAAGACATAGTGATTGAATATCTGCTGCCACACCTTTTTTTGTTCAGGTGGCAGGTCGCGGAGCGCCAGAAGCGCCAGCTGCAGCGCATTATTGGGCGGCCCCATGAAAGCCGGTGACTGGCGCCACCAGTAATTCACCAGCACATTGAAAGGCGCGAGGCCGTCCACCGCGTGCCACCACATGCTGGGGATAAAGATAGCGTCGCCAGCCTCAAGCTCGGCTGTTTGCGCAGCCGCCAGCGCATCACGGTAACGTGGGAACTGTTCAAAATCCGGCGCATGCAGATCCACCATGCTGACAGGCTGGCCCGCCGGCGTGAAATCAAGCGGCCCGACATAAAGGTTTGGCAGCTGGTCTGGCGGAAACAGCGTGAAGCGCCGCTTACCGGCCGCCACACAGGCCACATTGTCAGCCAGGTCATAGTGGGCCGAGATATGCGTCCGGTTGCCGATCCAGATGCTCTCGATATACCGCCTATCACCCAGGGGAACGGTGTTCTCATTGCTGAACCCCGGCAAGCAATCACCAATGGTGGTTGAACCGACATAAAGGAACGGCGCATCCGCCTCCTCCTCGTGTCTCTCCAGAAGATCAAGGAACTTGTCGAGCTTGATGCGCTTATAGTCGAAATTCAGCCCGCTCATGTCTTCCTTGTAGAAAGGCTTCCCGCCCGCCTCAGGCCCGGCGTGGGAGACAATGACCTCGGAGCCATTATAGAACCCCTTCAGGTAAGCACGGGCGTCGGCGGAAGATTTCCTGCCCGCTGCCACAAACGGCCAGCCTGCCGCGAGCCCACGCAGCACAACAGGCTCCTGGCCCGCCAAAAGCTCGTCCGTCAGATCTGCGCCCGTGGCACCAGTAATTTCACGTATGGGCTTCAGGTCATGCATGGTTAGGCCAATGTCCGGTTTTTCCGCTCAATCAGGTCACGCAAATTCGAAAGCGACGCAACAGCCATATAAAGCGGCTGTAAGTAGCCCTTCTCATTAAGTGCACTCAGCGCTTCGCCGTCGAGGCCATAGAGCTTTTCTTCATTGATTGTGTGAAAGCCCACCAGCCGGTTGGTTGAACCATCCTTCAGTTCAATCTCAACGGCCATAGGCTCCAGAAGGCCATAGCTGTCCACCACCTGGAAGAAATCAGCACTGGCGGTTGCCCCCATATGCAAGCGGTCAAGGATAGCTGCAATATGCTCCAGATAATCCGTGTTGCCGCCCTGGGGCAGGAAAACCGGCTGCCCTTCGCTTTGGCTAACGCGCGGGCTGTCCATGTCCACATGGATCACTGTTTGCGCTTCTTCACCGGGGCGCTGCTGAATACCGATCACAAAAGGCTGCATCTCCACCACCATGGGCACATAGTGGGCGTCCCAGCCATTGTCGGTCAGGAACAGGTTTTCACCTTGGGTAAGGCCAAGGAGCGTCACTGCCTGGAAAGCACCCGAATTGGGGTCTTTCTGAAACAGGATAGGATAGTGGGCCTGAATATCCCGGAATTCGATGGGGAAGGTGAGGCAGCTCATGATGGCGTCGCCAAGCGCAGCCGACCGATCCGTGATAATTCGCAGATCCCTGTGATCCACATTGTTCAGCAAGACATGTTGCGTCATCAACCTTCTCTTCCACTCTACTGGTATTCTTATTGTTTATCAGCTTATCCGGCATCTCCCCAGAACCGGCATGCTGTTTATGCTACGCCCTTTCGGGCGGCCCAGACAAGGCACATGGCTTCACAAACCAACGCATTACCCCTGTTGGGCAGAAAGCCGCCACGAATGGCGGCCTTCCTTGGGCTTGGGAAAGTTGAGGTTGCCCTAGAACTTGTAGCGAACACCAACCTGGTAACGCGCACCAGCCTGTGTTGCCCACAGTACGGTGTTTTCACTCCGCCCGTGGCTCCGCTGCGTGGCGCCCGTCACGTTGATGCCCTCTGCAAAAACCGTGATCTGGTCGTTCACATCATAGCTGACGTTCACATCAAACTGTCCGTATGCCTCGACATAGTTCGGGTGACGCTGTGCATATTCGCCCTGAATAATCCCGGACAGGAACTTGTCACGCCAGTTATAGGCGACACGAACCTGAAGGCCATCTTTGTCATAGAAACCGACAATGTTAGCTGTGTCCGAAAGACCGTAAAGCGCGAATTGTTCCTGGTTCCAGTTCGTCAGGTCATTAAATCCAACATCACCGTTTACGATGGTATAGTTCAGGATCGCACCAAAGCCGCTATCACCAAAGGTGTGCTGCAGGGCAAATTCCCAACCATTCAGCTTGGCTGACCGCTGGTTTGACGGAATGCTTACCACAAACTCAAGCGTTGGATCTTCACCCGCTACACCCAGGATGTTGCCTGTGGTGTCGCCATTGGAGTCAACGCCCGTGACTTCCACGGTGCTTGGGTCCGCGTTCGCGAAAATCCAATTCCGGATTTCCACCAGGTCGTCGCTGCCTACAGCTGCCACGGCGTCGTTATAACGCGGGCCTCCGAATGGGTTCGGCAGGTCAAACGGTGTAGCCGTAATGGTTTCCGTGCCGATGAAGTTTTTCACCTTCTTGTTGAAGTACCCAACAGCGAAGTAGCTTGCATCGTCATAGTACCATTCAGCACTGAAGTCCCAGTTGGTGGATTCGAATGGAAGTAGCTCCGGGTTACCCTGGCTACCGGTACCGCCACCAATCCGGAAGAGATTATTAATGGTCTGGCCACCTTGGATATCCGCATAATTCGGACGTGCTATCGTCTTGGAGTAGGACGCCCGCAACACCACATCCTGAAGTGGCGAGAAGTCGATATCAATGGATGGAAGCCAGTTATCGTAGCCACCAGTCAGTTCTGTGAAGTCCTGATCCGGTGAGAAGATTACCACAGCTTCGTTGGCTGCAACCCACTGTGTGCCGGTCGCGATTGGCACAAGCGCACGAGACGTAACATCCGTGTCCTCATAACGCAGGCCAGCCACAATATTCAGCGGATTACCGGAGACTTCCCAGCTTGCATTCACCTGGAAGTATGCAGCAAAGGTTTCTTCCGTTGTGCGGCGATCAACCTGCCAGTCAGTTGATGCACATTGTCCGTTGCCGCCACATGCGCCGTAAAGATCGTCGATCAGCCCAACCATGGTCTCGAAGTCATAGACAACCCACTCGTTGAAGAGCGCCGCGTTGTCGGAGCCATCGAGATTGTCGAATTTGTCAGCTACGCTGATAACCTCAAAGATGTCATCAGGCAGGTCAGAAGCCGGGCCTGCACCACCCCAGGTGTCACGCTGAACGTTGGCATATGCCGATCTTACTTTATTTTCCGTATAGGACGCACCAAAGTCGATGCTTTCAACGATACCCTCATCGAAGTGCCAAGAGCCGTTGAATTGCGCCTGCTCGATATCCGTCCGCATGTAGCTGTTGCGGAAGCTCGAGCCTGTGGACACGATGCGTGATGGGTCAACACCTGTCAGGCCATCGATCTGCGAGATGGACAGAACCGGAAATTCTTCCGAAAAATCAATCGATTGCGACTGAAGCGTGAAGCTTGCAGTGCCGAGCGCGACGTTGCTGCCATAAGGGCTATCTGCACCGGACTCCGCGCTAGAGTTATGGTAATCCAGCTCAAGCTCGAAATTGTCGGTCGGTGTCCACTCTACATTGAAACCAAGGGACTTGTTTTCATTCTTGGTGGCGAACTCAACGCCGCCAAACGAAAGGTCGCTTGGGCTGCCGCCGAAATCTTCGGCATACAGAAGCGGGCCAGCAACCGGACCGTCCGTCCATGCGCTTGTTGTTGCGCCATGGTTGAACCAAACGGACATGTCATGACGCTCGGTACCGATTTTGTTCTGTGAATAGGTGTAGTCCGCTGTTGCAGTGATGGTATCGACCGGGCGGAACTGCATGGTCAGCTGGCCGTTGATGCGCTCACGGTCGATCCCAGTCATGGAATAAGCCATGTTCTGCGTTGTGGAATAATAATCACCAGCACCAGGACGGTTGGTGACATTGATGTCAGCTTCCGTGCCACCGTCCGGGATCTGCGGCAAAGTCCCCCAGTCGTTCTGGGTACCTTCAAATGCACCGCGCCAGCCGGCGGATGCCTGCGTGTATCCACCTTTACGCTTCTGGTAGGAACCTGTCAGGGCAACACCAAATTTGTCGTCAGCGAAGGTGTTGCTGTAGAGGCCGGAAATCTCAGGCGTTACGGATGTACCATCGTCGTCTGACGTATCAGCAACAGCCTTCGCACCAATGGTCGCCTTCATGCCGGGCGCATCAAGCGGGCGGGTCGTGGAGATATTGATCGTGGAACCGATACCGCCGGTTGGTACGGAGGCGCGACCAGTCTTGTATACCTGTACGCCAGAAATGCCTTCTGCCGCGATATTCGCAAAATCGAACGAACGCGAGGCTGACGCAGACGTATCTTCAAGGCCGGAGGTTGGCATCTGGCGACCATTCAGGGTCACAAGGTTGAAGTCTGGCCCAAAGCCACGAACCGTTACCTTGCTGCCTTCGCCGTTAACACGGTCGATCGACACACCGGTAATGCGCTGAAGTGATTCCGCCAGGTTCGTGTCAGGGAACTTACCGAAGTCCTCAGCACTGATTGCGTCAACAATACCGCGAGCATCCCGCTTTACGTCCATTGCCTGCTTGAGGCTGCCACGAATACCAGTAACAACGATTTCTTCCAGTCCCATGTCGTCAGCCGAGGCATCATCAGCCTCCTGCGCGACTGCGGTAGATGCTGTAACGGCCGCCAGAATAAGCGACATGGTACTCGCTACCGAATTTCGATAAATGCTTCCAGGTCTCATGAATTTCCCTTCCGTTCCCCTAAGCTAAGTACATTTCCCTAATAGGCGCTTAAATGAGCCATATCTCCCAAAACATGACAGCGCTGTCTTATCTAGTTATAAAATCTGTGGCAATTTGTCCAGCTATTTCAGACAGCGCTGTCATATTTTGACTAAACGAAACCGCCAAGATACCTTTTCTGACAATAAATTCAGTCACTTAAAAACCAGCCCCAACCCGCTATGAAGGGACATTTTTTTCGGGAAGACGCGCCAAATACACGCCAAAAGAGCCTAAACCTTCATCATAAGGCGACTCGCAGTCCCGCAAGCCGTCAACCATGACCTTTGTTAGTCTACGCAGAAAGCTTCTGGACAGATTTACGGACAACAAGCTCATAGTCAAAGATGACAGTCTTGTCTTCAAGCGCGGCGCTTTTGCCTTTCGCTTCCAGAATAAGGTCAACCGCGCGCGCGGCCATATCCTCGATCGGTTGCCGGACAGTAGTGATTGCGGGTGACATGATGGTCGCCAGGAAATCGTCATCGAACCCCATGACGGAAAGCTCACCCGGCACGCGCAATCCATGCGCCTGGGCACAGGCGACAACGCCCGCCGCCATTTCGTCGTTACTGGCAAAGACTGCGGTTGGCCGGTCTTTGACAGCCAGAAGTTTTTCGGCCGCTTGATAGCCGCTGTCATAAGAGAACATGCCAGGCACAACCAGATCGTTACTGACAGGCAGCCCGTGGGCCCGCATGGCCTTTGAGTAGCCCTGCTCTCGATCAAGGGAACACCCGTGGTTCGGGTCGCCCTTGACAAAAGCGATACGCTTGTGCCCTGCCTTGATCAGATATTCTGTCGCTTCAAAAGCTGCCTTGAAATCGTCTATTTCAATCTGCCCCATGTCCTTGGCGTCCACGCCCGGACCGATCCGCACTGTAGGCACCTGGCGCTCCCGAAGGGCGTCTAAGACCGTCACATCGTCACACACAGGCGACGACAGGACCACGCCGTCAAAACGGATGCTGTTCAGGATTTGACGAAGCTTGGCATCGTTGCCCCGTTCTCTGAGCACATCGACAACCAGATGACAGCCGGCTTCTTCACACCGACGCAAAATGCCGCGCTGAACCTTGGAAATATAATCACCGCTCGGGTCATCAACAAACAGGCCAATCATGAAGGACCGGTTGCCTGCAAGTCCACGGGCCTGCAACGACGGGCGGTAGTTGAGCTCAGCCGCGACGGCCAGCACCTTTTCCTTCTTGTCCTTCGAGACATATTTTTCGTTGTTAAGCACGCGGGAGACGGTCTTCATCGACACGCCAGCAAGCCGGGCGACATCACTGATGGTCGCATTTTTTCCCTTTAAATCATCCACTTCTATACTCCTGCGTCGCTCGACAAAGCCTGAATAACACTATAGCGTTGTTATTGCGACAGTCACGTAAATATGATAGCGCTGTCAGCCACTTAACCTCATTACGCCTGCCGAAGGCCACCCAGGGGACCGGATTGAACCAGAAGGCTGCCAGACAAGAATGGAAATCCTTCCTGGGATATGGCTCGGGCGACTATGCCCTAAACCTGTTCTGGCAAAGCGTCGGCTTTTATCTTTTCTTCTTTTACACAGATGTTGTTGGCGTGCCGCCCGAAGTCGTCGGCACCATCTTCCTGATTGGCATGGTCTGGGATGCCGCAACCGACCCGGTCATGGGCTATCTGGCAGAACGCACAAAGGGGCGCTGGGGGCCTTATCGGCCCTACCTCCTGCTCGGCGCCATACCACTTGGGATATCCTTTGCGCTGTTGTTCACGCCTGTCCAATTTGCTGACAGCTTCTGGCAGGCGGCCTATATCCTGGCCACACTCCTGCTATTCAGAACTTGCTATACGCTTGTTTCCATTCCTTATTCCGCGTTGAGCGCAAGGGTCACCCGGGCATCAAACGGGCGAACCCGCCTGGCGGCCATCCGCATGTATTGCGGTTTCCTCGGCGGTGTTTCCATCACAGCGTTTGCCAAATGGTTGCAACAGAGCATGGCAGACGATATCGCCTTTTCGGTCATGGGTTATAGCGCCGCGATTGTTGGCATTATGGTTCTGTGGATATGTTTCTTTTCAACGCGCCACACACTGCAGGAAGACCTGCCCGACAGGCACCCAAGCGCCATAAAGGAAAGCCTGTCGGCCATTTTGCACAACGGACCATTTCTGCTTCTGGTGGGCGGCATTATGCTGGTGACAGTGGCCAACACCATTATCGGCCAAAGCGTCCTGTATTTCTTTGAAAGCCAGATCGGCGACCGCGCGCCCGGAACCACCGCCATTTTCATCATGTCTGGCGCCGGGCTCTTCTGCATCCCCTTGTGGGCCTATATCGCGCTCAAGATCGGCAAGCGGAATGCATGGCTGGCCGGTAGCGTGATTGCAAGCATTGGGCTGGCGCTCCTGTTTGGCGGGGTTGGAAATGACGCGGCTCTGGCCCTTGGCGCCATGGTTGTGGTGACATTAGGGCTCAGCTCCTACTCTGTCATATTCTGGAGCATGCTGCCGGACACGATTGAGTATGGCGAGTTCAAAAGCATGGTGCAAAACGAAAGCCTGCTCATCGGCGTCGCCTCATCCTTTCAGAAGATCTCCATCGGCCTGTCGGCATTCGCGCTTGGTCACCTGTTGAATATTGTAGGTTATCAGGCGGACACACCGCTCATGGCAAACACGGCGGACGGCATACGTCATATATTCACCCTGATCCCTATGGCCGCGCTGGTGCTTTCCGGCCTGCTGATCTTCTTCTATCCCATCACCGCAAAACTGCATGGTGAAATTGTCAGCGCGATTAAAGCGCGCAACACTTCTTGACCCACGCCAATTCCGGTGCATGATCAGCACCATGCTGGATCTTGATGACGCAAAACTGGAAAAACACTCGGTAACCATTGCTGGCCACCGAACCTCAATTTCGCTGGAAAAATGCTTTTGGCGTCATTTGCGCCGCCTGGCCAAAGAGCAGGATCTGTCGATGAACGAGCTTGTGCGGCTAATCGATGAAGCCAGGAGCGGTTCTCTTTCCGGCGCGCTCAGGGCCTTTGTTCTTCAGTCTCTTGAGAAGAATCAGTAGCCTCATCCTCAGTTTTTTTCTTCTGCGCATCCTGCTTCGCCTTCAAACGGGACAACAGGTCAAAAGCCCGCGTGAAGACTTCAGCACCAGGGTTTGTCACCGGCTGGTCGCCTTGAATTTTCTCCAGGTCTTTAGCCAGGCTGCCGCGAAGGCGCCGCTCTATCCCTGCGATAACAAATCGCTCCAGCGCCCGGCTTGTCCATGACGCACTGGGGTTATCCAGCGGCCCCGTATATTCCACAGGAATGGCAGGCGTGTCAGGCGGCGTTGTCAGGGCCAGCAGCCCCTTGAGGTTCAGGAAGGAATCCCTGAAGTTGATCTGGCCATCAAGGCCGAATTGCCCCCAGCCCCCAGCCGCAGTCAGTTCTTCAAGCAGCATCGTGCCGGCGTCCAATGAAAAGCGCGCATTAAGGGTGCTATAGCTTGTGCTGCCCTGTCGCAGCCAATTACCAACGGACCCAAGGAAGGCGGACGCCGTCGGCGCACTGCTCATTTCCCGCACCAGCGTAGGTACACCCAGGAAATTAAGGCTGCCTGCCTGCCCCTTCATTTCTCCCCGCCCCTTAAGCCCGCGCAGAATGGCGTCCAAACTGTCGCCCTGCCCGTCAAAGGATAGCGATAGCGAAGCCGCGCCCTGTAGAGCCGCTGCAAGCCCTTCTGCACGCAACATCGCACCGATATCAATACTGGCAACATCGACCTGCCCGCTGAGAGACATAGCCTCACCGGCAATCAAATTCAGTGTTACTGACGAGCTACCGCCATTCACCGTCGCCTGGTCGCCCAGCGCAAAGCGCAGGCTGCGGTCACCGGCCAGCAGGCTTGCATTCGGCGCTGAAACCTTCTGCCCCAAAATCACCACTTGATCGAGCGCGAGGTCCACCCGACCAGCCAGGTCAAAGAATGCTGGTGCCTGCCCAGATGCTGCCGACGTTGGCACGTTACCCTGCCGCTGCCCCAAAGGCGGATTGTATGTGAGGCCCGAAGCCGTCAATTTGCCCGCAACCTTGTCGCCCGCGCCTATGGAAAGCGCGCCGGCAAGCCTCCCTGGCCCGTTACGGATTTCAATATCTTCTGCATTCCAGCCACTGCCTGCGGCTGTTACACGCGCCCGCGCCCTTACCGGTTCGGCGGGATGTGGCAACTGTCCTTCGCGGCCCAAAAGGGCAAGCACATCCGCCGCACGCTTGTGATCATAGCTGAAGCGCCAGTCCTCGCGATCACCTTTCTGACTGCCTTCGGCCAACATCTGGCCACCTGCAACAGCGCCGCTCAATGTAATGGATCTTGTACTTTCAGCGTTGTCGCTAACCGCAAAAGTAATATCTACCGGCAACCTGCCCTGCAAAGCATACGATTCAAACAGGGCCAGATGCGACATGTCTTCGTGAGCCAGGGTTCCCTGCAGGCCGTCGATCTTCAGCGCGCCGCCGACATATCCCACCCCGCCACTAAGCGTCAGGTTACGCTGTTCTCCTTCAGCAAGTCTGACAGTTAGGCGCATGGCCGCCAGTGGCCCAGCCGCAGACAGCGTGCCACTGACGCCCTTAAGACCCAGGGCCTGCAGATAACCTGCCGCCTCTTCGCTTCCTTCGCGCAGGGCCGGGAATGCCCAACGGGCGAGAGAGGCTTCCGCTTCTAAATCCAGGGTATCGCCCATAGGGCGCAAACTGCCTGTCAAGTTAAGGCTCCCGTCCGCATGCCGGACCGAAAGCCCCGTCAGCCTGGCCTGTTCCGAGCTCACATCCCCTGTTAGCTGAAGCCCTGAATATTTGGCACCACCCCACAGGACCTCGTCCGCCGTCATCTTAACCGACACCGGCACTGCCGGCATGGCCGCAAAGATATCCCTGGGCGCCACACCGCCGGCCTTGTCTGAGAGGTAAGCATCAAGATTGAGGGCATCAGCCGCCAGTTCAACAGCCGTCGGCCAAATGCTGCCCGCACTGCCAATCACCTGTCCCTTGAAATTCGATGTATCGATTCGTGCCTCAAGCCCGGACAGCCGCCATTCATCCTGCCTGATCGTGACGTCTGCGGACAACTCACCGGTTGCCAGCCGCCCCGCCGGAATACGGTCCGATACGTCAATTTGCATCCACCGCAGCAAAACCGGCAGATTGCCCGACATCAGCTGCAGTTTCCCCTGCCCCTCAGTCGGCGTCACAGAGCCCGTGAAAAACAGCCCCGAGCCACCCGGCAAAAGCGCCTGCAGGTTTGTGAGCGCCAGACCACTCTCGGTAAAGCGCACCACGGCATCCAATTGCTGGATGACACCGCCGCCGACCTCAATACCTTCCACTGCCACATCCAGCGCGCCGGTCAGGCGGCCAGTGCCCGCCGGCTCAGTGGCAGCGGTTTCCTGGCCCTCAGTGTTCCCCAAGGCCTCAAGCCAAGGCGCCAGAGCGATAATGCCAAGCGACGCGGAACCGGCAGCGTGGAAGCCGATACCCCTGCGGGCAATTGTCAGGTCAAGGCGCCCGCGCGTCCCGCCAACATCCATCGTACGAGAAATCGCCCTATAGACGCCGGCCTCGCGGTCAACCTGCAGGTCCAATTGAAAGTTCGTTTCCGGAAGCGAAGGCGTAGCAGCCTTATCGCCCATCACTGACTGAATGGCCGTGGCAAATGACGCCAGATTATCGCCTTCTGTTTGAATACGACCGGCAAATCCGTCACCGAACAGCCGGCCGGATATATGCAGTTCCCCACCGGCCATGCCAATGTCAGTCTTCACCGAGAGGACACTTTCATCCCTGCTGGGCCGCAGGCGACCAGAGGATGTGACTGTCTGCCCAGCGGCAACAAAACTCCCGTCCCACTCCAGTGGGCCGTCCGGCAGTTGCCCCTTCAAATTAAACGACAACCCTTCAATGGTGCGGCTGACGCCCGCGTTATCCACAAGCTCAACCGTGCCGCCCACAATTTTCAGGCGCTCCATTTGAATGGCAACAGCTGATGTTTCCGTCTCAGTTTCGGTCTTTGGCCATCCCTTTACGTTCCATGCCCCCTCGGCGTCTTCCTCTACCACCACATTGAGGCCGTCAAACCCCAGGTGCTGAATAGCAACATCGCCTTTGAGAAGGGCACCAAACCCAAGCCGCATATCAATGCGGTCTGCGGTTGCTACAAAATCAGCCGCCGGGTCGCCTGCTGGATACAGGCGCACGGTTTCTGCCGACACCTCTGGACGCGGGAACAGGCCGACTGTAACCCGCCCGGCCAGATCGACCCGCATGCCAAGCCGCGAAGATGCCAGTTCCGACAACGTGCCGCGATACTGATTCCAATCCAGAAAACCGATTGCCACGGATGCCAGCAGCAAAAGCGCCACCAGCGACCCGAACAGCCAATATGTCAGTTTCAACAACTTACCGGTTTTCACAGCTGGCTCCGTTCAAATTCACTTGCCCTCAATGAGAACAGTGCGAAATCAATCCCCCTTTGACAAGGGGAGTTTGCAAGCCTGCCTTTAGAATAGGGCATTGATGCGGCGAATTCGCTTAACCTTTTTGATTTCAAACACTAAGGTACCTTGGTTCTCTGGCCGAATATGGCGCAAACGGGTGATTACGCCTTGTAAGCACACCTTGCGGCCAGACCATGCGTTGAAGTTTTTGGGAGAGAATCCCCATATGCCGATGTCTGGCAAAAAATCAGGTTTTTTTGGCCGCATCAGGCGCCGTGTCCGTACCACGCTGTTTTCCGCCGGCGGGTATGAATTCGGCGCGATCACCGTGCTCGCTGTCATTGTGGGCGTCATCAGCGGTTATGCTGCCATCGGCTTCTATCTTGCCATCGGCGCCCTCCTCGAACTGGTTTACGGCCTGAGCGAAGCCGAACTGGCCTCCGGAGCCAAGCACCTGCCCGTATGGCACATCATGGCCGCGCTTGTGGGGGGCGGCCTGGTTGTCGGTCAGATTTTACGCTTCATCAACAAGCACCAGGCCCGCGGCGTGCCCAACGTAATTGAGGCAGCAGCCCTTCATAACGGTCGCCTTGGCATCAAAAGTGGCATTGCAAGCGCTGTGGCCACCATCGTTTCACTGGGTTCGGGTGCATCGATGGGCCGCGAAGGACCGGTGGTGCATCTTGGGGCCACAATGGCCTCCGCCCTTACCCGGGCACTGCACCTGAACCCATCGGCTGCCAGAACCCTGTTGGGGTGCGGTGTCGCTTCCGCGGTCGCGGCCTCCTTCAATGCGCCGATCGCCGGGGTCTTCTTCGCGCTTGAGGTTATTCTAGGGCACTATGCCCTGCACGCCTTTGCCCCCATCGTGATCGCCGCTATCGCAGGTACGTTGGTGAGCCGTGCACATTTGGGCAACTTCCCGGCGTTTGAGACAACGGAATATATGATTGCCAGTTTCTGGGAATTTCCGGCCTTCTTCATCCTGGGCATCGGTGCCGCCTTTGTCGCTGTCACCTTCATGGCTGGCATGGACTGGGGCGACAAGGTCCGCATCAAGCTTGGCAAAATTCCATACTGGCTGCAGCCCGCGACAGCCGGTGTGTTTGTTGGTGCCATCGCGATCTTCTATCCAGAAATCCTCAGCGTTGGGTATGAAGCCACCAGCCGGGCCCTCAACGGCGAATATGGGTTCGAGCTTCTCCTGTCGCTGATGGTGGCCAAGATGGCCGCAACCGTCATTTCCTACGCGGGCCGTTTCGGCGGCGGCGTTTTCAGCCCCAGCCTGTTCCTGGGGGCGATGCTTGGCGGCGCCTTTGGCATTGTCGCAGCCGCCATCTTCCCGGACCTGGCGTCCACCCCCGGCCTCTATGCCGTCGTGGGCATGGGCGCTGTGGCTTCTGCGGTGCTTGGCGCACCCATTTCCACAATGCTGATCGTCTTCGAGATCACGGGGGATTATAACGTCACCATCGCAGTCATGATTGCCTCAGCGGTTGCAAGCATGGTCACCAGCGCCTTCTTCGAGCGCTCCTTCTTCCTGATGCAGCTTGCAAACCGCGGTGTGCGGCTTGAAGGCGGCAAGGCGACATACCTTTTGAAATCCGCCCGCGTGGCAGACCATATGACCCGCGACTTCTTCACGGTGCGCGATACTGAACCGGCCGTAAAAGCCCGAGAACTATTGGTCGCTCAGGGCGGCGGCCTGCTGATCGCGACAGATGAAGCCGGCCACATGACCGGCAGCCTGACCTTCAGCCAATTGCCGCCGGATATTTTCGACAACCCGGAAAAGGCCCTGACACCGGTTGCCAAGTTCATGCGCGATGCGCCGCAGAAAGTGAAAGCCACCGATGCCCTGCAGCTTGCACTTCATCGCCTGGAGATGAGCGGCGAGGAGGTGCTGCCCGTTATTTCCCCAAGCCAGAACAACGTGGTTGTGGGCTTGATTCGCCACCGCGATGTGATGAAGGAATATAACCGGGCCCTTTTGGAAAGCCAAGGGCAGGACCATAAAATGGGCCGACGCGCCTGAGCCCAGGACATCTTCCAAAATCTTATCAACTGCCGCTTCCCGCACGCGCGCGAGGGTGCTATAGACGCCTCATGATGAGTGATCCGTTCGATTTAGATGACCTGAGCCCAGCGCCACAAGCGCCGCAGCCGCAAAATGACATGCCGCCGCCCTATCTGGACGGCCTGAATGAGCCGCAGCGCGACGCTGTCCTGGCCACCGAAGGGCCTGTGCTTGTGCTCGCGGGCGCCGGCACCGGCAAAACCCGTGTGCTGACGACCCGCCTTGGCCACCTGATGGCGACGGGCCGCGCCGCACCCTGGAATATCCTGGCCGTAACCTTCACCAACAAGGCCGCCAAGGAAATGCAGGAACGGGTCGCCCGCGTGATCGGCCGCCCAGTTGAAGGCATGTGGATTGGCACCTTCCACTCGATCTGCGTGCGTATACTGAGGAAACACGCTGAGCTTGTGGGCATTCAGTCCAACTTCACAATTCTGGATACTGATGACCAGATCAGGCTGTTGAAGCAGCTGATCCAGGCCGAAAATATCGACGACAAGCGCTGGCCTGCCCGGGCACTCGCAGGCCTCATCGACCGCTGGAAAAACAAGGCCCTGACGCCTGAGCGCGTGCCGGAAGGCGAAAGCTATGCTTACGCTAACGGCCTGGGCGGCAAACTTTATGCCGCCTATCAGGAGCGCCTCAAGATTTTGAACGCCACCGACTTCGGCGACCTGTTGATGCACTGCATCACGCTGTTCCAATCCCACCCGGACGTCCTGAAGGAATATCACAACCAGTTCCGCTATATTCTGGTGGACGAGTATCAGGATACCAACGTGGCCCAGTATCTGTGGCTGCGTCTTCTGTCACAGGCCAGTAAGAACATCTGCTGCGTGGGCGACGATGACCAATCTATCTACGGTTGGCGTGGTGCCGAAGTGGGAAACATCCTGAAGTTCTCCACTGACTTCCCGGGTGCCACAGTCGTGCGGCTTGAGCAGAATTACCGCTCTACCGGCCATATCCTCGCGGCGGCCTCTTCGCTGATTACGTCAAACGAAGGCCGGCTTGGCAAAACCCTGTGGACAGACGCTGGCGAAGGCGAGAAGGTCACAGTCAAAGGCGTATGGGATGGGCCAGAGGAAGCAAGGTCCATCTGTGAAGAGATTGAAAACCTGCATTCAAAGCAGCATGCACTGAGCGAAATTGCCATTCTGGTGCGTACCGGCTTCCAGATGCGCGAATTCGAGGAACGCCTGATTACTCTTGGCATTCCCTACCGCGTTGTGGGCGGCCCGCGCTTTTATGAGCGCGCCGAAATCCGCGATGTGATGGCTTATCTGCGCGTTATTGCCCAGCCAGACGACGCGCTGGCGTTCGAGCGTATTGTCAATGTGCCCAAGCGGGGCTTGGGGACCGCCAGCATCCAAAAGGTACATGCGCTTGCGCAGTCGCACGGTGTGTCGCTGCCTTATGCAGCGCGCATGATCGGCGGCATGGATATCCTGCGGCCCGCCGCACGCAACAAGCTCTCAAGCTTGATGGATGATTTTGACCGCTGGCGCGCCATGCTGCACACCCACAGCCATGTGGAAGTCACGGAAATGATGCTCGAGGAATCGGGCTATATGGAAATGTGGCAGAACGACAAGTCGCCCGACGCGCCGGGCAAGCTTGAAAACGTCAAAGAAATGGTCTCTGCCATGGGCGAATTCGAGAACCTCGGCGGATACCTTGAGCATATCGCGCTCGTTATGGAAAACGACAATAACGACACCCGCGAGAAAGTGTCGTTGATGACACTCCACGGTGCCAAGGGCCTTGAGTTCGATACCGTCTTCCTGCCAGGTTGGGAGGAAGGCCTGTTCCCGAATCAACGCGCGCTGGATGAAACCGGCGTCAAGGGGCTGGAGGAAGAGCGCCGCCTGGCCTACGTGGGCATCACGCGGGCCAAACAAAAAGCCAACATCTATTTCGCGGGCAACCGACAGGTTTTCGGCCAATGGCAATCCAGCCTACCAAGCCGCTTCATTGACGAGCTGCCAGCAGACCATATCGAGATGGAATCAAACCAGGGCCTTTACGGCAATCAGCGGCAAAGCCGCGGTGGCTGGGGCGATGACTTCTCTGATGAGGGATACTACACCTCGGGCGGTGACAAATACGGCCCAGGTTGGCAGCGGGCACAGACCTGGCGGCAGGAGCAGCAGTCGTTTGACCAGCGCCCGCGCCGCAGCGCACCGCCAACCATCACGGTGAAGCCTTCAAGACCAAAGAAAAAGACCCCTGCCCCGATAAGCGACTTCGCGATCGGTGAGCGGGTATTTCATGACAAATTCGGCTATGGCATGATTGAGGACGTCGAGGGCAATAAGCTGCTCGTCGAATTTGACAAGGCCGGCGCCAAGCGCGTGGTCGACACGTTCGTCACCCGCGCCTGAGGAGACAAGAATGAGCGATATCTGGTGCCTGAATGGCGAACTGCCGGAAGCGCGTGCGCGCGAGCTTGAAGCAACCCTTGAGCTTGCGGCAGACGAACGCGGTGAATTTCCGCCAACCCTGTCCTATTTTGAGCAACCGGGCGAAGCGCTTTGGCGCGTTGAAATCTTCTTCCCGAGCCGCCCAGACAGTGAATTTTTGAATGCCGTACTCGCCCGCATGGGCCTTGAAGACTGGCAACACGAGCTGGCGCCTGTTGAAAACAAGGACTGGGTCAGCGAAAGTCAGAAACTGCTGGCGCCCGTGGAAGCAGGCCGATTCTTCGTATTCGGCAGCCACGACACCGACAAGGCAAAGCCAGAGACTATCAACCTGCAGATTGACGCAGGCCAAGCCTTCGGCACCGGCAAGCATGAAACCACCGCTGCCTGCCTTGAAGTGCTTGACCAGCTCGCGGATGAGATAAAGCCCAAAACCATGCTGGACCTTGGCACCGGCTCCGGCGTTTTGGCGCTGGCGGGGCAAAAGGTATGGCCCAAGATGCGCATTGTCGCGTCTGACATCGACCCCATCGCAATTGAGGTGACCGAAGAGAATATCACCGTCAATAAGGGTATCCCCCGCGCGATTGGCTCCGGCCTGCCGGGCATGGCTGTGGTCGTGGCCCCTGGGTTGGATGACCCGGCCTTTAATGGCGAGAAGCCGTTTGACCTGATCACCGCCAATATCCTGGCTGGCCCCCTTGTGGATCTCGCTCCAGATATTGTCGACGCGCTCTCTAAAGGTGGCACGCTTGTACTTTCCGGGCTTCTTGTGACGCAGGAAAAAGAAGTCCTCGAACCCTATGAGGCTCGAGGACTAGTATCTCTGGGCAGAGTAGAGAAAGGGGAGTGGCTCGCGCTTGTTTTGCGCAAGCCGTGAAGCATTTTTGGGAGGAAAATGCTTCGGGGATAAGTGGGCCAGCCTTGTTTCAGGAGAAGACTGCCCCACTGGGAAATTCTAAGGGTTGACCTGTGGGCTCAAGGCCCGACCAACCTCAGGGATTAGTGAGCGAACGCACCGCCACCGAAAGCGCCACCGCTCATGCCACCGAAACCACCGCCAAGGCCGCTTGGGCGGGTGATTTTGATCTGGAACGCTGTCTTCTTCTTCGGCTCAACCGGGCGCATCATGCCAGCTTCGGTCATCAGGGTGAAAAAGTCGCCGGTTGCCGTCAGGTCGGATGCCACTTCGCTAATCAGTTCTTCGCCAGCCGCGAAGAGAGAGTGCGTTTCAGTGGAACCGCTTACAACACCTGGAATTTTGCCTTCAGCAGCCATCAGGCCCATGAAGCTGAATGCTGAAATTTGTTCGTTCATTTTTGCTGTCGCAGCCATTGGTCTTCTCCTTAACCAATTTTGTGCCCTTATGTGGGCTTTGCCAGCCCCTGCTGACATCGCTTAGATAGGCCTCCGCCGCATGATTAAGAAGACGTTAAAAACGCAGACAAGCTATGCATAAAACGCATAGCTTGAAAGTTTTAGCATCCCGCTGAGAGAATGAAGAAAGGAGGATATTGGTCAGTTTTTTCAGGAAGGTGTCGCGTCGATGACGAAAAAAAGAAGCACCAGCAGCAGCCCCCACACCGCCATACCCGACAAAATATAGGGTGTAGCCATCCGCCGCTCAAACCACAGCCTGGGCCGGATACCCTTGGCAAAGAACACCAGAAGGCCGGAAAGGTTCACGCACACGACGTTAACAATCAGGAGAAGAAGCGCGCCATTTGCTAGCTGCCACTGTTTGATTCCGAGCATAAACCCAAAGGTTGCAGCAGGCGGCAAAAGTGCAACTGCAACCATCACCCCAACCAGTGTCATTGAAAGCCCGGATGTCAGCGACAAAACGCCCGCGATCCCGCTTGCAGCCGCCAGTGCCATGCCACCAAGGCCCACTTCCGTGCGGCTGAGGAGCTCGCGGCTTTCAGGCAGCTCGCCCCAAATCACACCCACGATCGCCGCCATCGCGATGGCGAGGGACATGCCCACAAAAGCGGTTGTGAAGGCTTCGCTCATCAGCTTCTTGTCGCCAAGGGATGTACCGAAAGCAAAAGCAAGGTTAGGGCCCAGAAGCGGAGCAATCACCATAGCACCAATCACCACAGCCACATTGTCCTGCACCAGACCAATCAGCGCCACGATGGTCGACAACAGCGTCAACACCGTATAGCCGCTGTCAAGATGGGCGCCCTGACGCATCTTCATCATCAGCTCTTCGCGGGTGTCGCCTGCTTCACGCGCTTCCACGTCAGGCAATGTGGCTTCAACCGGCATGATATTGATGCGCGCCCGGCTTGAGGTGCCCAATAGCTTCTGGATATCGTCAATGACCTTCTGGCGTTCGCCCGCCCGCGTCAGCAAGTGATATTGGACATGATCATCTTCAAGCTCAGCGGCCCGTTCACAGCTTATAACGCTGTTGGCGCTGGCGATCTTCCTGATCTGCGCTTCGGCCGCAACCGGCACCGTGACATGCAACATCTTGAGCGGCATAGCTTTCCTCCCCTAAGGGTAAAAGCCTAACGAAGGGATGGGATGCAGGCAAGCAGCTTTAGCTACCGATATGCGTGAGCCATTCGTCTTCGGTCATCACCCGCACGCCCAGTTCTTCGGCTTTCTTGAGCTTGGAACCCGCGCCCGGGCCAGCCACAACGATATCGGTTTTCTTGGAAACCGACCCCGCCACCTTGGCGCCGAGGGACTCGGCCTTCGCCTTGGCTTCATTGCGGGTCATCTTCTCCAGACTGCCAGTGAACACGACCGTCAGGCCCGATACCGCGCTATCCGTGGCCTGCGCTTCCACTTCGCGCACATTCAGCGCGTCCAGAAGCCGGTGCAGCACAGCGCGATTGCGCTCTTCAAGATAGAAATCAGCGAGGCTCAGCACCACGTCGCCGCCGATGCCGTCGATATCCGTCAGTTCGCTATTGTGGGCACGCAAGGCCCGCAAGCCTTCATTTGATAGGTTCACGCCTTCAAGCCCGGCCACCGTGCGCAGGCGGCTGACACGAATATTGTCTGCCTTCAGCGTGCCAGCATCAATGCGGGCGAGCCGCGCCGCCACAAGGCCGATAAAGCCCTCGCCCGCCGCGAACAGGTCCGTCGGCTGCAGTGCTGCCTCAAAGTCCTTCAGGTGCCCGAAGGCCAGCAGGCAATAATTGATGGCGCTGACCTCATGGGCCGACAAGCCTGCCGACGTGAGACCGTTCATCAGATCAAGACCATGGTCGAGGAATGCCACCATCGCCTCCGGCGTACCGAAATGGCGTGCCAACAGCTTGGCTGTCTCTGCGCCGATGCCGGGAATACCCAGGCCGAAAATCACTCGGTAGAAATCAATATCGCGGCGTTCCTCAATCGCGGCCATGAGGTTGGAGACAGACAGGTCACCCCATCCTTCCCACTTCTGCATGGCGCCGCCTTCAGCTTCGTTCTTTTCCGCCAGTGCGAAGATATCTGCAGGCTCGGCAATCCAGCCGCGCTCGAACAGCTGCTCCACCTGCTTTGATCCCAAGCCTTCAATGTCGAACGCGCCGCGCGAGACGAAGTGGCGCAGGCGCTCCACCTGCTGGGCCGAGCACACAAGCCCGCCTGTGCAGCGGATCACCACATCATCATCGGACGCTTCAGCGTGGGAGCCACAGACCGGGCAGTTTTCAGGAAACTCGAACGGCACAGCATCCACTGGGCGCTGTTCCATCACAACAGACACAACTTGCGGGATCACGTCCCCCGCCCGCTGTATGACCACCGCATCGCCAATCCGCACGTCAAGGCGCGCGATCTCGTCCCTATTGTGCAGCGTGGCGTTCGAGACCACCACCCCGCCCACGGTGACAGGTTCCAGCTTGGCAACCGGCGTCAGCGCGCCGGTGCGCCCCACCTGGATGTCGATATCCCGCAGGATGGTCATGGCCTTTTCAGCTGGAAACTTGTGCGCGATGGCCCATCGGGGCGCGCGCGCTACCATACCAAGGCGTTCCTGAAGCGCCAGGTCATCAACCTTGTAAACGACGCCATCGATATCATAATCGAGCGTCGGGCGTTCGCGTTCGATCATACGGTAATGCTCGATCGCCGCGTCCGCGCCGTCACACCTGACCATCAGCGGGTTTACATCAAAGCCCCAGGATTTGAAGAGCTCGATCATGCCCATCTGGCTGCCGGACGGCATCTCAGACACCTCACCCCAAGCGTAGGCAAAGAACTTGAGCGGGCGCGAGGCGGTAATGCTGCTGTCAAGCTGGCGCAAAGAACCCGCGGCGGCATTCCGCGGGTTCGCGAACACTTTGGCGCCTTTTTCTTCTTGCGCCTGGTTGAGGGCCAGAAAATCAGCTTTGCCCATATACACTTCACCGCGCACCTCAAGGATATCAGGCCAGCCTTCGCCCCTTAGCTCTACCGGGATACTATCCAGCGTGCGGGCGTTAGTGGTGACATTCTCGCCGACAGACCCGTCGCCGCGCGTCGCGGCCTGCGTGAGCTTGCCGTGCTCGTACCTGAGCGCCAGCGACAAGCCATCGATCTTGGGTTCCGCTGTCAGGGCAACCGGCGCGTCGTCTGAAACGCCCAGGAAACGCCGCACCCGGCCCACAAATTCGCGCACATCGTCATCGTTGAAGGCGTTATCGAGCGAAAGCATGGGCTTCGCATGCTTGATCTTCTCGAACTTGCTGGCCCGGACAGTTGCGCCCACGCGCTTTGATGGGCTGTCCTTCCGCACCAGATGCGGGAACTGCGCCTCAATCTCGTCGTTGCGGCGCCTGAGAGCGTCATAGTCCGCGTCGGAAATTTTAGGGGCGTCCTCGCCATGGTACAGGCGGTCGTGGGTGGCGATCTCCATCGCCAGCTGCGCCAACTCGCGGCGCGCCTGATCCTCCGTCAAATCCTTGGCGGGTACTGTAAACAAATCAGCCATCAATTATCCATCGATATGCAAAAGTTGGTCTGCTGCCGCGCGGGCTGCATCGGTAATCACATTGCCAGCCAGCATACGGGCAATCTCCTCCCGCCGGGCCTCGTCTTCAAGGGCAACCACATCGGTACGGGTTTCCGCCCCATGGTCGCCTTTGGAAATCTGGAACTGGCGGTTGCCACGTGCGGCCACCTGCGGGCTGTGGGTCACAACCAGCACCTGCGCGCTGTCGGACAGGCGACGAAGGCGTTCACCCACCGCGCTGGCAGTCGCACCACCAATGCCTTTGTCAACTTCATCGAACACCATCACCGGTGTGCTGGAGCCACGCGCCAAAACAACCTTAAGCGCCAGGATAAAGCGCGCCAGCTCACCGCCCGATGCGATCTTGACCAGGGAACCAAAGGGCGTGCCTACGTTGGTTTTCACTTCAAAACTCACCCGGTCCGCGCCCTGCGCCGTCCAATCGCTTTCCGGCAGCGTTTCCACCGCCGTGCGGAACTGGGCGTTCTCAAGCTTCAGGGGCGGCAGTTCAGCCATCACCAGGGCATCAAGTTCCAAAGCCGCGGCCTTGCGCTTGGCGCTCAGGGCCTCCACCGCCGCAGTCATGGCCTTGCGGGCAGCATCCACGCGGGCGCGGGCCTCAGCCACCATCTCATCCCCCGCACTTACGGCGGCATAGCGGGTTTTCAGATTTTCAAGCAGCGCGGGAAGCTCGTCAGGCTGGCAATTGTGCTTGCGCGCAAGGCGGCGGACCTCAAACAGGCGTTCTTCCGTGCGCTCCAGCTCATGCGGGTCGAAATCAAGATCTTGCGCCAGCCGGTCCAGCGCTGCCATGCCTTCTACAAGCTCAATCGCCGCGCGGTCCAGCGCTTCAATTACCGGCGCGAGCAGCTCACCAGCTGCGCCTTCCGTACGCTCCATGCGCCGAAGCACGCCGCGCACGGTGGCATCCACCCCGCCGTCCGATGCCAGGTCGTCCTGATAGGCCTTCAGGTCATCGGCCAGCTTTTCGCCCTGCATCATAAGCGTGCGGCGCTCTGCCAGTGCCTCTTCTTCGCCTTCTTCAAGCCCCAGTGTTTCCAGTTCGGCCACTGCGTGCGCGAGGAACTCTTCGTCCGCCTTGGCGTTCGCCAGCATTTCTTCCGCATCCATGAGCGCGTTTGACGCGTCGCGAAGTTCACTGTGCGCGCCAGCAACAGCTTTCAGCTCGGCTTCATAGTCGCCAAAATCGTCAAGAAGGGCGCGGTGTCCAGCACTGTCCAGCAAGCCACGGTCATCGTGCTGGCCATGCACTTCCACCAAGAGCGCGCCAACATCCGACAGAAGCCCCTGCCCGATCGGCTGGTCGTTCGCCCAGGCCTTGCTTCGGCCATCCGCGGTGATCTGGCGCCGGAGGATGATTTCCCCGTCGCCGCCATCGAGCCCCTGATCCTCAAGCAGCAAACAAGCTGGATGGCCTGCAGCGACGGTGAATGCCGCTGACACCATACCTTTGTCCTGGCCCTGACGAACGAGAGCCCGGTCCGCGCGCGCGCCGGTCGCAAGGCCAAGACTGTCGAGAAGGATGGACTTGCCCGCACCGGTTTCACCGGTCAAAACCGTAAGGCCCGCCGAGAAGGACAGGGTCAGCTTTTCGATTAATACAATGTCACGAATGCTGAGGCTGGTCAGCATCGCGCTCTCCCCTTAATTGACCAATTCCTTAGAATGGCCAGAGTTTGCTAAGCCAAGAACCGCTCTTGCCTTCAGGCCTCATATCCTTGCCATTCAGAAGCGCATAGCTGTAGCGATACCATTTGCTGCTTGGATAGTTGTGGCCCAGTACGGCTGCCGCCATTTTGGCTTCGTCGTAAACGCCAAGCGCCAAGTATGATTCTACAAGGCGGTGCAACGCCTCTGGCGTATGGCTGGTAGTCTGGTAATTCTGGATGACATTGCGGAAACGCATTGTGGCTGCCAAATACTCCTGCCGCTTCATATAGAAACGACCAACCTTCATATCCTTGCCCGCAAGGTGATCAAGTGTCAGATCCAGTTTCAGCCGTGCGTCCCGCGCATATTCGGTGTCCGGGAAACGCCGGATAACTTCGGTCAGCGATGCTTGGGCCTTAAGCGTCTGTGCCTGATCCCGACCGATATCTGAAATCTGCTCATAGTGGCTCAGAGCAATCAGATAATAGGCATAAGGAGCCGACCGATTACCTGGGTGCAACTGCAGAAAGCGTTCAGCCGCCAGGACCGCATCATCATAATTATTGGTCTGATAGTGCGAATAAGCCGCCATCAGCTGCGCACGCCGGGCCCACACCGAATAAGGGTGTTGCCTCTCCACTTCATCGAAAGCGGCAGCGGCAAAGCTATAACGCTTCTTCTTCAGGTTGTCCTGACCGAGGTTGTACAGAACCTCAACGTCCCGCGCGACATATACATCTTCTTTATCCTTGGAACTGCACGCGGCAACACTGATAAGCGCGACGCCCAGAATAGATTTTTTCAGCCAATTTGCTGCCATGTCAGTCCCTTACTCCCGCACATCTGAAATGCTTGCTTGCAATTCCCGCATAAGATTTCTAGTCTCAGCCTAATGCAACCATTAGTATATTTTCAACAATCACTGAAAGGTAATTCCCACCCATCAATTCAGCGTAGGCGAATTCTCTAGCACAGGAAGCCGCAAGCGCCAACGGGGAATAGCCCTTTCAAGAGCGAAGGAGACTCTATGGCGCCGCAAAGTGACGAAATTGAGGACAAGCAAGATGGCTTGTCGGCGCGCAAAGCTGATCTGATCGACAAACACGTCGGCAGACGCCTTCGCGATCGCCGTCGGTCGCTTGAACTTAGCCAGCAGGACATTGCCAATATTCTTGGCATCTCCTATCAGCAGGTACAAAAGTATGAAAGTGGACAGAACCGTGTTAGCGCCGGTCGGCTGTATCTTCTTGCACACATCCTGAAAACAAAAGTGTCTGATTTTTATGAAGGGCTGCCAGCAGGGGATGAAATCCTGAGCGGCAGGATCACGGATATGGACCTGATCATCCCAGAGCTTGAGACGCTCCCGAACGTGAATGTCCGGGATGCGCTCAGCGATCTGGTCCGCGCGATAAAGGACTCCAAAATCATGACCTCGTGAGGTCAGAGCTATACACAACCGGGGGTCGGGGAGCCGCTCAGGCTTCCCCTTTTACAAGCGCGTCATAATCAAGCATCAGCGCTTTCGTGATATCACCAACTTCAAAGTTATATGGACCGATCTCGGAAAGTGGCGTCACTTCGGCTGCGGAACCTGTAAGGAACGCCTGTTCGAAGCCCTCCATTTCTTCCGGCATGATAGCGCGCTCGATCACCTTGATCTGGCGCTTCTTCGCAAGCTCGATCACTGTCTGGCGGGTTATGCCGTTCAGGAAACAGTCAGGTGTTGGCGTATGCAGGTCTCCGTCTTTGACGAAGAAGATATTGGCCCCGGTAGCTTCCGCCACTTGACCGCGATAATCATACATCAGCGCATCATCAAAGCCTTTGGCTTCGGCTGCGTGCTTGCTCATGGTGCAGATCATGTAAAGGCCGGATGCCTTGGCATGCACAGGTGCCGTGTCAGCCGCCGGACGCCGCCACTTGGAAATATCCAGCCGAAGGCCTTTCATGCGGGCTTCTGGAGAGAAATAGGAAGGCCACTCCCATACGGCGATAGCGGCATGGATGGTATTGTTCTGAGCTGCAACGCCCATCATTTCACTGCCGCGCCACACGACCGGGCGGCAATAAGCATCTACCAGATTATTCTTGTCCAAAAGCTCCATACAGGCATCATTGATCTGGTCCTGCGTGTAGGGAATTTTATAGCCCAGCATTTCAGCAGACTTGAAAAGACGCTCGGTATGTTCTTTAAGTTTGAAGATCTTGCCGTTATAGGCCCGCTGTCCCTCAAAGACCGCGCCGCCATAATGCAGGGCATGGGTTAACACATGGGCGGTACAATCGCGCCAGGGACGGTATTCACCGTCCATCCAGATCCAACCATCGCGGTCATCATAAGGGGCAGATGCCATTTTTGTTCTCCACAGACACGAAACAAATAAGATTATGTCGCTTTTTACTTGATCGATGTAACATTCTGTCGATATTATGTCAACATCACTGACATATATCGCTTATCAG
>Ga0209273_10000753_pt1 | contig 36595 bp, 39 predicted proteins | sample tdAd471_FD_187126 | JGI IMG/M metagenome (GOLD analysis project Ga0209273, IMG submission 187126) | Marine sediment microbial communities from the Atlantic coast under amendment with organic carbon and nitrate - tdAd47.1 (SPAdes)... | ecosystem: Environmental > Aquatic > Marine > Coastal >...
ATTAGCTGAAAGTAATAACGCTTTTTCCCGAAGATCGATTGGCGCATCTTCATCAAGCTTAAGCACCGCTAATACGTCTATCGCTTCTTGAACTGGTCCAATTCCTGATCCTACCGGTTGGCTGCCCTCTGTAAATACACAGCGAACCTCAATCCCACAAGCTTTCCCCACGCGTGCAAACAAGCCGGCTAGCCGATTTGCTTCTGGGCCCGTTTTCACCTTAGCTGTTTTACCAACAGGCATATCTATAACGACATGGGTGGAGCCTGCAGCGATTTTTTTAGACAAGACTGATGCTACCAACTGACCTTCTCTATCGAGATTCAATGCCCGTTCAATTCGATTCATCACATCATCGGCGAGACCCACATCTATGGCGCCGCCCCAAACCAAGCAGGCACCAACCTCTGAAACTATGCGTTTCATCTCTGATATTTCAAATTGCACATCAAACAAGGCATCTAGTGTATCTGCCGTTCCAGCTGGCGAAGTGATTGCCCGAGACAAAGTTTTCGGAATTATTAACCCTGCAGCACTAGCGATTGCTACTACTATAGGTGTGGTTCTGTTTCCTGGAACTCCGCCTGTGCAATGGTTGTCAAAGACACGCTCATTGTCTTCCCACGAAATCCCCACCCTTTTCTCAACCATTGGCCTCTACAACCTTTAACATGTCAATCACAGTCATATTATTTTCGTGTTGTGGTTTCCTTAACATCTATCATTTCCTAGAAAGTAGTCAGTACCAGCTCAATCTGAAGAGTTTTCAAGCCCTCGTTAAAGGCTTTCTTACTTACTCTCATTGCCCTCTATCTTTGTGTCCTTGCGTACACTTATATTAGTGCTAATACTGCCAGGGAACATATTCACACTAATCGAGTACCCAGAAATGTCCCAAATAATTAGTCACCCTTGGATTTCATTATCATAAGATCACAAGGAACGTCATCAAGAATCTTTTCTGCGGTACTGCCGACAACAATCCGTTCTAGTTTATTTCTCGCAAGCGCACCAATGATCAATATATTAGCCCTAATCTTTTCAAGGTAATGCATCATCTCAATCTTAGTATCTCCGTTAGCGATCTTTACAAATTCGGGGTCGACGTTGTGCCTGGAGAGAAGCTCGTACATTTTGCGATTATGGCGCCTTTTCATATCCCGACTTTGAGGTGAATTCTGCTCGGAGTTTTGACTACCATATTCAGGGTAGTAGTACGCATGAAAAACACCCGGTTGATGACCAACTAACTCCGAGATGTATTCTGCTGCCGCAATCAGGCTGTCATCTAAATTCGTCTGTTCCGAACTGTTATGTAACGGATCCACCGCCGCCACCACGCGGCCATTCTCATACCAGCCATAAGGTTTAGTTAACAGCAATGGCACCGAGCACATCCGAATAAGCTGCCAATCGGTATTGGTGATTAGCGTTTGCCTCAGCAGATTATGTCTATGGGTACTCTTCAAAACGATATCAGGCTGTATTTCATCCACTTTGTCTAATATTGATTGAGGCAGGTTCTTCTCTAGACATAAATCGATATTGACAGGAATTTCAAGACTGGAAAATTCGTTTCTTAGCTCACTTATCAATAATTCCTGTAGTTCGTCAGATCCACTCTGGGCACTCTCATTACTGGCTGTTCTTATATCAAGTCGATAATAGCTGCTCTCTTTCCCAATCACTTGGCAGTTGATAAAAAGCTCAACCTTTGCCTTAGTTCTGTGTGCTAGTAACTTCGCTTTGTCTATCACGTGATCATGCAATACAGTAGGATCAATAATTACTAGTATCGTGCGGATGCTATTCATATGCTCTCCATTCTGCCGGATTGCGACTCACTAATCCTCGTCGTATTTACTATTGAGATTCCAACTATCACTGCAAGTGCTCCCAGTATCTGAGGTATTGTCAGGGATTCCGAATAGAAGAGAAATCCGATTAGCAGACCCAAAATAGGTGTTAAGAAGGAATACGCATTGGCTTGATAAAGTGGAATCCTTGCCAACAACCAGAACCAAAGCACAAATGCAAAGGATGTACCAAACAGACTTAGCAAAAGGAGGCTTACTACCAAGCCTGGCGTAAACTGAAAGTGTGTTGAATCTTCAAAATAGAAACTCATGAAAGCCAAAGGGAAAGCACCCAAAATCAGCTGCCACCCCATCGCATAGAGGCTATCAACCTGGGTAGAAATTCGTTTAAGAAATATATTGCTTATGGCGATTCCAGTAGAGGCGAATAATACATAACCAATACCTCGAACTAACTCGCCTCCTTGTAGATTCATTGAACCAATGCTTATGACAACAATTCCAGAGAAGCCCAGAATTAGACCGATAAAAGACTTTTTACCAAACCTCTCCATCAATACATACCAGCCAAGAGCAGACGCAATAAGCGGCTGCGTATTAGTTAGCACAGTCGCCAATCCTGGAGACAAAATTCCACCAGCATAGAACATTCCCCAGAATCCAGCAGTAGTAGCTGTCAACGCAATTACCACTATCGTCGCCCAGTTGCCCTTGCCTTTTATAGGTGGCCGCCTAAGCAACCTGGCCATCAGTATAAGAGCCAAACCCGATATGAACGCTCGAACAAACGCAAGTAGGAGTGGGGGTGAATATTCGAGACCTATAGATATTAGTGGATAGCATAAAGCCCAAAGAAACATTACTGTTGTCGCTACCAAAGGAATAGTCACGACTTACGCTCATTGCGATTATTGGACCAGCACTTTGCAGGGTTTCCTAACCAAAGGTGGTGTCGCGCACCTATGGATCGCTCAAGTGACCAGCCATATTTATGTACCAATAGATTCATGCTATGAAAAGGCGCGACATCGTCGTCATCAAAATCACCTCGGAGGTTGATCCTGGAAACGAAATTGAGCTCAGTTTTCTGACTTCCTTCATTCTCATGCCTTCCTAGAAATTCGAATAACGATTCATATCCAGTAAGGCAGAATTATCGCCCTCCAATCTCCGATAAGCATGTATGTCATCCAATGCAGGCCAAATACGAGTATCCGTACGCCGAATACCATAGGTTTCCACGAATGCATTGAATGATTCTTGGTTCTCGATAGAGCGTAGGTCAGATACGAATTTCTCCACGTCACTATCACTCACCGAAAAAAAGAAATTGGGATAGCTCCCTATTGGCCTAAGTACAAGAGTTGTTGTATCTTCGAGCGGTACTCGTCTGTCTTCTTCCCCAAATATGAAAGAAACATTAGTATGAGCCTTATTTCTTAACAAGGTTGACACATTGACAAGCTCTTGCTGTTTGTCGTAAATCAGCAGATAACTCAGCTCTGGCATCCAGTCTACCCACGCATGTGTCGAGGTAATGTTGTTGTCCAAGGTTTGGAGCCGTCTACGAACTACAGAGCTGATATTCCCACCAACTTGAGTCGATACATCTTCACTTTCAGCCTGGCGCAACATTGTGAACAGCTCCACCTTGAAAGAGGCTGTTTGGTATTCGACCTTGGTAGGATTTTCAAACAGTAAATTTGAATGCGCCCAAAATATTTTTAATTGAGCTTTCATACCGCGATACCAGTCTTCCAATATTGGTTGCCTCGTACCTGCTGGCAGAAAAGCTAAGAACAGGCCCTCACTTTCCATGCGTAAATAATCCATGTACAGGCGCGTCAAAATTTGATGAGAGACGTTGCCAAACACGTTATAGTTTGCCACCAGATCATAGTAAATTCTTTCAAGCGTCGGATAATCAATAATCCAGGCTGTCTTTGGCGTCGCACCAACTAAGCCTTTTAGCACAGTGGCACTATCAAAGTGCCTGAACACTGTTAGAAAATTCTGGTTACTGTCGCTGCCATTCCAAATAGCTTCCAGCGGAAAGCCATCTTTTGTTAGTGGACTAAACCTATAAGCATCTTCGCGAAAACTGAGATAGTCAGCATGTGCCTGCAATCTGTCTAACCATATCTGTAAAAAGTCTGTAACATCTGATTCTTTGGATGGCAGCGCTAAATATTCTTTTGCGCTAACCAAATACTCATCATCCACGACAGAAAGATCATAGTCTGGCGATAAAAATCCCACGAATAAATGATCAGGGATTACGTTTAGAGCGACCTGTCCACGGCATACTGGTCCCTTAATAAAATTGTTAATGAAGTAATGAGCCTCATTCAGCAAAAACTCGTATCGTATTCGTGCTGGAATATCTTGAAAAACTGCAAACGGATTTGCGGCTTCCTCCGCTGAATAGCCAGGGACGCCAGAAGCGGTCCAGGTGCTGGAATAGAATAGATTCTTGAAATAATCAAGTCGTTCTGGGCTAAGTGAATAAGTAATGCGGGTTTTTTCCAGCGAGGTACTTCTTACTTGAATAATCCGATAAAAAAAGGTATCAACGCCCGGATTATCCGTGGGGTGCAAGGTTGCGATCTCTATCGGAGAGCTATTTGCTGGTGTGTAGGATCTAATAAGTCGAAAATAGACGTCAGAATCGTATCCTTCAAACGTTAAATACCCTAAAAACAGATGCTCATAGATGTATCGCGATACTAGCTTTTCTTCTTCGGTAGGGGAATTTAGAAATGATTCCCATTGCTCAATCTCCCCCGCCAATGAATCTGGAAGTTCATGTAAGCGGTCAAAGTTTGGGAAACCAGTGTCAATCCAATTCTGAAGCACCATCAATTCAGATCCTGGTAAGCTAGCAAACCCATAGGGCATGCCAAATTCTGGATTTTCTTGTTTAAAATTGCCTATCTGATCTGGCGCCGGACAACTAAGCTCTCGGTTAATATCAAGGGGAAAACTCGAAGGTAGCGGTTCCCCACTTGGTATACTAAATTCAGTTTTTAGTGAAAGCATCTCCGAGAATAGATTTGACGATGAGTTTTGGCGGGCATCGATTACAGCGTTAAATCCAAGCAATCTCCATTCGCTTTCGGTGTGTGCATCAATGAACAACCGCGTAGGCTCCGCATCTATTAGTCGTGAAGGATCGTAAACTGAAAGCGGATTTGCTCCGCGCAAAAGACCCTCATACGAGCTCATTTTGAGTTGGCATGGGGCATCATAACAGCCATGACAAATGGTACAGCGATTGTCTATTACTGTTTTAACTCGGGTTTGTTCATCTGTCTGGGCGGCGATCGAGGGCATGGTCAGCCATGTCACTATTACGATAATCGAAACAAATATTCCTCTTGCCTGTAATATTGATTTCGCGTCCATCACTTGTCATTCCTTAGTGGTATACTTGGCGCTTATACGTCAGCGCATAGTTAATCAGTCGTCACAGCTACATCATTGATTCTGGACCGGACGCCATAGGATTTTTCCAGTTGTTCAATGAATTTTCAGCCTGCAACCATGCACGACGCGCTCAGTGCAGACACCGGCTTGGGCGAATTGATAAGTCGGCTCAAATAGAAACAAGATTCCCTGATCACAGAATGGCCCGAATCTAATACATCCTCTTCGTGCAGCGATCCATATAGCGTCAACGTCAACATAAAACACCCTGCGTTCAATATAAGAATTCTGGAATCTGCCATTGCGTTGAGCAAATTCCTTGATTTAGCTAGGCGGTGAATTCAGCATTTTGTACGCAATCGCTAAAAGCCACCCGATGAATCCAGCCATCAAGGTCCATGCGATCCACCCGATTAGCGCGCTGATGGGAGACATCTGCCAGCCGATTTCACGCATATCAATATGGAGCATATGGCTTGTCAGGTTTAGCATCATTTCTGGAAATAGCTGTACAAGCAAGCTGCACAGGATCCAGGTAGTGGAAATAGCCGCAGCTGAAGCGAGAGCAAATTTTTTTGGACTAATATTCATATTTTTTCTCCATAGTTGAATAGATAGAAGAAACTTCGGGATGCAAAGTACGCTGTAAATTCAAAATTCCCGTAGCAACTCAATATCAACAACGTTGGCGCCAATTAGTCTTCGGCACGTGAGTATTTTTGTTACAAATCACTAAGCCTATTAACACTCTGTGTCGCCTGCATCGCCATATGAGTTTCAATATTCATAAGACCTGACAGTAATTCTCTACTTGACTCTGAAGTCGCTCTATCGAGTATATGGCGATAAAGCCCAGTAACTTGCTCATGAAGGTTTGATATTTCTGTCGATATTTCAACAGAATTCATGTCAGTAAAATTTGCTGTGCAGCGTTGATGCAGTTGCACTGGATACTTATCGACGTATTCATAACACCACGTATCCAACGCATTCACACTCGCCGTTTTTTCGAATCCATCAATCACTCTAACTAGCCTGTTCTCATGGTCAGACAAATAGACAAGTAATAATTTGGCTCTTTCATTCTCATTGGCTTCCGAGCAGTGAGCCAGACATGCCTGTAATTGAATATGGAATTTTCGCGTCCAATGTAGAACATCTCTTAGAGTCTCAATTTGCATAGGATTGCTCGTTCACTAAATTGTTACGGACTTTCGATGTTCTGAGATACTAGTTTCATAGTCGGTGTTACGTGTCAGGTAATCTTTCATTCCTTCTAGCGCATCGGGATCCCCGTGCACAAGTTGTATTTTTGTTTTGTTAGTCAGGTTCGAGTCAGCAAGCCATTGCTCAATATCAAGATAGTCACCATGACCCGACAAAGCATGCAGGACCTCTATCTTGGCGCGACATGGTATCCACTTGCCATGTATCTTTACTGAGTCGACCCCCTGCTGCATTTTCGCACCACGCGTACCCCCCGCTTGATAGCCTGTAAATAGAACCGTCGTGTTGTGACTACCTAAAAGACGCTTCATGTGGTGAAGTATTCTTCCACCTGTGGCCATACCACTGCCGGCTATGATGACATGAGGGTAGGCTTGTCTGGAGATCGCTTTTGACTCTTCAACGCTTTTTGTATAAGTGACATCTTCACACATAGTTTTACATTGTTGCTGAGTAAGCCGATGCTGGCCTGCATAGCGACAGTAGATATCTGAGACATTAATAGCCATTGGGCTATCCAAATAAATCGGCACCCTCGCAATGTCCTCTTTATTCATTAATTCCGCCAAGAGATGCATGATTGTCTGCGCTCGTCCGACTGCAAAGCTGGGTATCAAAACAACTCCACCGTTGCCCATTGTTTCATTCACTATACTAGCCAATTGCGGGCCAGGATCGATCCTCTCGTGCTGTCGATTCCCGTAGGTCGATTCCAGTATCAGTAAATCCACTTCGGGCAATCGACTGGGTGGGCGCATAAATACGTCATCGGGTCTACCAACGTCACCGGAAAAACCAATTCTTTTCCCCTCAGCTTCAAGAATTATGCTCGCAGCGCCCAGTATATGGCCCGCGCTTTGCAATCGACATTGGATATCTCCAACAGAGAATGTTTCTTCGAAATCAACACCTCGAAATAGTTTGAGGCTCTGTTCCGCCTCCCTGCGCGTATACAGCGCTTGCGGATTCTCGTGCTTAGAGAGTCGATGCTTTACCAGATATTTCGCATCTTCCTCTTGGATATGGCCGCTGTCTGGCAAGAGGATGCTACATAAATCTTTAGTTGCATAATGGGTAAAAACAGGTTTGCGATAACCATTTTTATGAAGGACGGGGATATAACCCGAATGATCCAAATGAGCGTGAGTGAGGACGACAGCATCGAGCTTTTCGATATCAACAGGTAATGATTGCCAATTTCGCTCACGCAACGATTTGTAGCCCTGAAACAATCCACAATCCACCAGGATTTGTGTCGAGTCTGTCTGCACCAAGTATTTTGAACCAGTTACAGACCCAGCCCCTCCCAAGAAAGTGATTTTCATTTCGGAGCCTCGCGCGTTAGAGAAGTAAACTCTTGTATCGACGTTAGCAACAAGCCAGAAACATCGAGTTCGTTAGGGACACTCTGATATAGTGAGGGATAGTATTTGTTGTGACTAACTCGCTTAGCCCAGCTTCCAGTATTGCCTTATCTGAATTGCCCGCAAATATACCATGCACACAAGCGCAATTTATCTTGGTGACTCCTCTCGAGCGCAGCGTGTGCATACATTCAATAATTGTCTGTCCGCTCGATATCACGTCATCGATTATGACTGCTGTCATGGTCTCTAATTCCGACAGATCAGGCAAAGAAACAGATACATCTCTGTCTCCAAGACGTTGCTTCTCTCCTATCACATAGGGGTGACCACTATACTCAGCAATTTGTGCGACCCACTGTTCGCTTTCCAGATCTGGCCCTACAACAAACACGTCGGTTTCTGATTTCAACCACCCGGCTAATACTGGTGCTCCCTGTATAACCTTTGTCGGAATAGCATAAATTTCATCTAAAGAAGTATATCTATGCAAATGAGGGTCTACCGTAACCATCCAGTCGACTTGATTGGACAACAACTCTGCAAAGATACGTGAAGTAATTGCTTCACCGTCCAAAAATCGTCGATCCTGTCTCATGTAACATAAGTATGGCGCTACGAGTCCAATGGATGCTGCTTCTAATTCTCTTAATGTAGATGTCAAAAAGGAAAGGGGTAAAAATTTTCGATCGGGGCTCGACATCTCCACAAGTACTACACAATGCCTCCCCTTTACCGGCGAGTCTAATCGTAAATAGGATTCACCGTCAGGAAATCTTCGATAACTCAATTGGCCTAACTCCGCTGGTAACTTTCCACACAGTAGAGGCGCTAGGGGATGACCCTGCGGATCAAAAATAATTGGTACTTCATTACTCATAGTTGTCATTCTTCACTCTACAACAAACATGTTCATGTTTTGATTGTAATAGTCCAATGCGTAATCTCGCTCTCCTGAGCTTTCGCTGAATAAAGTGAATAGTGGATCGTTCAAATTCACTGTGCTACCCACCGACACGTGCAATCGCAATCCAGCTGACATTCCAAAAGGTGCCCCGGCTAGCTTCGCTAACCTGGCTAGCCGACGGTTATCGATGGCAACTAGCACCCCGCTTTCGTTGGCGCTCTGCACACTCTCAAATTCAGCACTGGGTAGCTCTTTGAGCCCGCCTTGTGCGTTCGCTATACGCTGAAACTGGTCCCAAGCAGTCCCACTGTCGAGTATTTCTGTGGCCTTTTCTAAAGCTTGTTCCAGACCGCTAGCATGAGCCAAATCGATTAGATTTGCGGACAATGTCAAAGCCCTATCTCGTAGGTCATGGGGAGCGTCTGCAGCGCACTTTAATACTGCCAGGACATCACGTGCTTCCTGCACGGGACCAATGCCCTTGCCCACGGGACAACTTCCATCTGTAATTACACAGCGCACGTCGATACCGCATGAAATTCCTACTCGATTGAATAGTCCAGCCAAATAATCTGCTTCAGCGGATGTACGCACCTTAGCTGTATTGCCGACTGGAATATCGATAACTACGTGAGTGGATCCAGCTGCGATTTTTTTTGAAAGAACCGAGGCTATCAACTGCCCCTCTCCATCGAGATCCAAGGCTCGCTCAAGTCTCACCATCAAATCATCAGCTGGGCTCAAATTCACGGCACCGCCCCAGACCAAGCACGCTCCAGTCTCAGATACAATGCGTTGCATGTCCCCTATCTGAAAATCGACATTAAAGAGAGTTTCCAATGTATCTGCAGTACCGGCCGGTGAGGTAATGGCACGCGATGAGGTTTTCGGTATCGTAAGCCCTGCGGCACTAGCGACAGCAACAACGATTGGCGTTGTACGATTACCCGGTACACCACCAATACAATGTTTGTCATAAATAGGTTTTTCCTCTGGCCAACTGAGACGTTTCCCGCAACTGACCATGGCGCGAGTCAGGCCAGTTATTTCGTCTATATTAAGCCGACCTCCGGCACATACACTGAGGAAACTGGATATCTCTATATCCCTGTATCTGTGTTCACTCACATCCTTCATAATGGCCAATAAGTCTTCATCCGAAAGGGTATGACCATGTATTTTTTTCCGCACTGCGGCTAAAGAATCGATTATTGGTGCATAACACACCGACACCTGGTCTCCTTCTACGACTCTCAAAGAATCGCGTGCGATATTTGATAAGCCAATTTCACCCGGTGACAAATTGTTATTTTCAATGACATTAAGCGTTGATATCAATTGCCGCTCGGACGTCTCAAGCAATAGGCGAGTACTCGCATTGAAACCTTCTGCTCGACAGATATGACAGTCTTTGTGCATATACACCACCGGTTCCTGATGAGTATTTATGCCCATATCGACTACCACTAAGATCCCACTGTCGTGCACATTCTGCTCCAGAAACTTTCTTGGCCTGTTTTCAGGTAATTGAATAGTCATAATTGGTCGCAAAATCTTTCATTCCCGAACCAATCCAATTCAAACCTACTGGGATAACTTCTCTAGCAATTGGACTGCACTCCTTGCTCGCCTTACTGCAGCATGAAACATCGAGCAACACTATGGAGGCTCAATCTACCTCGAAAAATGAGGTGAACTAACGCTTATGCTCATGAATCGGGCGGCGCCTCTCCTGATCTTGATGGTCCATCATTTGACTCATCATCATTTGCATAAACTCCATCTTTTGCTCGTTTTTAGCGATGCGTGCTTCTATCGACATATCGGACCCAGACGTATCGCTTTTATCCAGCATTTGCATCCCTTCGTGCATAAGCTCCATATGTTGCGACCTGAGCTCCGCTAGTCTTCCTGAGTTTTGCTCCGACTTGATTTCGGCCATCAAAGACATCATTCTCTCCATATGTTCCTGCATTGACACACTACTATCTTGTGCATAAACAGAAGGTTGGATCGTCAAAGCAATAAAAGCTAAAGTGGCTAATGATTTATTCATTTCTATCTCCTGGTATTCGTGTGAGGACTATCTCAATCGAGATATTGAATCCGCTTTAAACAAGCGATGTATAGCAAATATATATCCGAACTATTGCTTGCTAGTAGTGTATATAACAGAGTTATCTAACAGATTACCCAGTCATTATTTTCTTGTAATGCTTGCGTAATGACTCTGTCAGTTTCGCGATTCTGATGCTTTGGACATAATCTTTCTAAACTAGTTAAAAGTCACTCAAAGAGGAACAAACTAAAGCTGAAAGAATTTCACTATTATTGCTGCGACTACTCTTCAGACTGCTGTGCCGCACTTGCTGCTTCAGCTTCTTCTCTGATTCGCTCTTGAGCAGCTGTCGCATTCGCGGCTTGAATAAAGGAAATTATGTCACGCGTCTCCTTACCAGTAAGACCGGCCTTTAAACGCATGTGAAACATTGACGTAATCCATTGGTCATCCCTCAGCTCATTTGGGTTTCTCAGATTGTGACAGTGAGTACAGTTCTCGACCCAGGCTTGCGCCCCGGCTGTAATATCGCCGGGTTCAGGATAATCGACTGCAAACGCAGAGCCGAACGCCCAAGTAGCACCCGAAACGAGCACCACCACCCTCAACACCATCTTGGCTGTCAATTTCGATTTTCTATTCGTCATAGCTTATCTCCTTAGAATCCGTAGGTCAGTTGCAGCATAAGGCGATCTTCATCTGCTTCCGAATCCTGTTCGCCATCATTAAGTTCGTAGGTCAATTTGACAATAGCACTAATAGTAAATAAGTAGTTGATACCAAGGGCCCACTGCTCTTGATCTCTGCTATTGTGAGGTGAATCAAAATCGGAGAAGCGAGCCACATACTCAAGTTTGGACTGCCCTCTCCTGTACGAGGCCTGTGTGTACCAGGTCTCCCAAGTAGCACCCTCAGATGCCGCAACTCCTTGCGAGGTTGCCCCGACTTCCGTTTCCACATACTCTCCACGAAAGTTCAGATTGCCAATCTGATAACCGAAATCGGCGCCACGTACATCATAGTCGCGAGCTCCCTCGCCACTTAACAATGAACTATCGCCGTCTTCTACTTCGTTAACAGTTACCTTGCCCGAGGCGAGAGAAAAACCTATTTCAAGATGAGGAATGACGTGAAATCCAAATCTTCCGCCGATAACTTTATCTCCATCAGCGTCTGAGCTTGCTCCTTCTGCCTCAACGCCATCTAATTCGAACTCGCCATCCTCAAGCTCTGCCTTCAGAGTGGGGCCATTAGATACATACAGCGCGTAGTTGGTACGTGTAGAACCAATTGGAAATCCTCCTCTCAACTGGAATCCGACATCTGCGACTGGGGCTGCGCCATCGTGACCAAATCCCGGGGGTGCTGATGCCAACTTATTAATCCAGGATGGGTGGAGGTTTTGTCGAAATTGGCCAATTGGACTTAGAAACTTTCCAGCAACCAGAGCAATATAGTCGTTTATAAATGCATCGATAGAGAGATACTCCAGCTTGACTTCGGTCTCCCCATCTTCGTCGACCTCAATTTCCAACTCAGACTCCAGCATCACCAAGTCCCGAAATTGATAGTGAAATATTGGTGCAAACTTACCAGCGGCAAACTGACCATCGGCCGATTCTGAATCGATGTAGTTTACATCCGCGTACCCGGATAAATGGACGAGGGAATCCGAATATCTCCACTCCGCTGCTTCCCTATTGCGAACACTTTCTGATTGAAGCTTATCAATCTGGCTTTTAAGGGCTTCAAGCTCGCTATTAAGCTCTTCGAGGGATTCAGCGGCAAAGAGTGTGTGAGCGACAAAGAGGTTTAAAATAACCACGCTAGCTACTTGAACTACAATTTTTGATTTCACAATTTCCTCCATAGTACAGATTGATTTTTCAGCTAATCACAACAGCTCTAGCTCGAATGTGATTCGTCCACTTGGTTGAATTTTCCTAGTTTAGGGATGTAAGCTGGGGTAATTTTCATATATTGAAGATATGACTCACCAAACTCTGTTATAGCTGCCTGCTCTTCCCTCTTCGCAAGATTTACATAGACCGCCACCAGGATTGGAAACATCACTAAGGTTGGTAGAGTTGGCCATTGCAACAGGAAGCCAAACATAATCATGATGAACGCTAGGTATTGCGGATGGCGACAACGGGCATACCAACCATCCACCGCCAGGGAGCGGGTCTGTTGTGCTTTGTGTAACACGCCCCATGCAGAAGCGAGCAAAAAGAATCCCAATATGACAATGACATTGCTGGCAATATGCAATGGATCGAAGTGCGGATTACCTTCAAAACCGAAAAATGTGTGTAACAGGTGTCCGTTTTCATGGGCAAGAAAATCGATACCTGGATATCTTTCAGTTAACCAACCAGACAAGAAATAGATCGTTAGAGGAAAACCATACATCTCCGTAAACAGTGCAACGATAAATGCTGAAAAAGCACCCAGACTACGCCAATCTGCTTTTGTTTGTGGTTTAACGAAACTAAATGCAAAGAATATAAAAATGGCTGAGTTCAGTATCACCAACGTCCACAATCCATAGGAAGAGTCACTGTGCATCATCGTTCTCCACTATCATTGTGCTGGTGAGTAGACTGCTTTCTGCCCTCTTCCAAGCCACGCCTATACGCCACATCTTCAGGATCGCCGTTTCCACTGCCAGTGTAATTGTGGCCCTCATGACTTCCATGACCGCCATGACCTTTGTGCATAAATATATGCATTAAGGGACAAAGAGCGATGATTAAAAACGGCAGCCATTGAAAGAGATGTTGACGATGTTCCATTAACAAGAAATAGGACACCGCCCCGATCAAAACCAGTGCTGGTATTGCCTTACTTGAAGACCAGAATGTTTTCGTTGTCATGGCTACTCCCCTATATCAAAGAGCTCATGCTTCAATTTGATTTTTTTCATTAGTTCATTTCTATGCATTGAAGTCCTCGATCAGGTGGCACACCATATTCCCTGTTGGTGCTTTGTTAGGTTTTTTATCCCATTCGAGAATTGCCTTTTTCATCCGTTTTCTCAAAGCCTGGGTCTCTTTGAACCTTTCTTCCGTTTCATTCAAACGGTGCGCAACTAACTTCCTGACTCTTGGGCATATCGATTTGCCTTTGCCTGCCTCGCTTAGGAATAGTCCAATGTCTTCAACAGAAAATCCCAATTGCCTTGCGCTGAGAATAAATCTCAAGCGATCAACATCTTTCTGTCCGTACTCCTTGTAGCCGTTATTGCTATTTCTAGCTGGGCTCAAATATCCAATCCTTGTGTAGTACCTCACCGTTTCTGCGGATACTGACAATGCCTGCGCAATCTGCTTAACCAACATAAGACTGTTCCGACTAACCAATGGGCACTTGTGCACAACATTTACAAGCGCGTTTTAACAGCAATTGTCCAAAGACTAGTTGAGATCCCAGGAGAAATTCTTAGGAGCAATCCTTGTCTTTTTGGTAAAGCATAAGGCTGTGTGCAGAACACAGGTCAAGGTGCAAAATGAAGGACTAGTGAAATTACTACTGCTGAGCGAATCTGGATCAAATACCAACATCGAGTGGGGATACTAAAACATTTTCGAAGGAATCGTGCCCCAGTGAAGTAATGTAGAGTGCATGAGCTGCTGCTGCGTTTTTCGGGCTAGTGATTTGGACTACCAACAACGTTATTTTGTATGCAAACGAATGGGAGAAATCATTTGCACTATACTTAAGCCTTCTCAACATCCTTAGACAGCACCCACTTAACTCCTATTGGGGCGACTATTGTTGTCAAAATAACCACTATCACGATTGCCGAAAATAAATTCTCTACGACAGGCGATGGCACCCCTTTTGTGATGAAAAGACCAGAATCCAAGGCGATACCCGCAATAATCAAACCCACAGCTCCTCTTGCATTCATGCCCAAGCCTATGGCCCAGCCGTCACGCGATCGAAAGCCGAGTAACCGCGCAGGAATTGCAGCTCCAAGCAATTTTCCCAAGAATGCTAAGCTTAAGAGCAATACAAGGAATACTGGTATCTCTATTAACGCCGAAAGATTCAGCTCAATACCAATTGACGCGAAAAATATGGGGGCAAGAAATCCTGTTGTAATGGCGCTAAGCTTCCTGTGTAAATCTTTGTAGACTTTCTTACTAATCGTGTGTTTTCCAAAAAAAAGACCGGCCGCAAAGGCACCGAGAATGAAATGCAAGCCAAGGAATTCAGCGAGCACTGCAAATACAGCGCCAGCGAGCAGGAGGAAACTAAATATCATTTCTTCAACTTTTATGCTCGCTGCATATCGCGCCAGAAGCGGCATTAAGTATTTACCTAACAAGAACGTGACTACCAAAAACAATAATACTTTTAACAAAATCAACGACAGGATAGAGTAATCAGGCAATTGACCCGTATTGATTATCGCAACAAGGATACTGAGTAATATAAGGCTAAGAAAATCATCGAATACAGCGGCAGATACAACCAGTTTTCCAATATTGGATTGCAGCATACCGATATCCATGAACATCCTAATGGTGACCGGAACCGCTGTAATCGCTAGCGCTGTTCCTACAAACAATGACTGGGCAAAACGTAGATCGCTTTCAGGCAACCAAAGCCAACCGACATAAAAACCGCTAAGCCACGGAACCAGCATCGCAGTGACCGCTATAATCAGCCCCTTATAACTGGATTCGACAAGATCACGTGGACGCAATTCGAACCCACCCAACAGCATAAGGAAGAAAATGCCTAAATCCGACAACGCCATAAGATGATGGTCACTGGAAAGCTCGAAAGAGAAGACTTGTCTGTCTAGTTGCCCCGCAACAATCCCTAATACGATACCGGCTAGCAATTCACCTACCAGAACAGGCTGGCCAAACCTGGACGCAACGGACCCACACACTCGTGTTGCGATTAGCAGGATAAGCACTATCCAGAGTGTTTCCATGTGAAACTGCCCCAACCCTAACTGACTGTATTATTGTCTACACCAATTTCTAAAATGTTGGCGGATAAGTATCGATGTGGAGGTACAATCAAATTGCTTGAAGCTGGAACATTCAGAACTACTCGCCCCGCCAGATCAAATATCGATCCATGGCATGCACAAAAAAATCTTGAATGGTTCGTTTCTGCGGTTCCTTCTCTCTGTAAATTTGGAATGCACCCTAAATGTGTACATAAGGCCACCGCTACAAATATTTCCGGCCTCAAGCTACGCAGGGTGTTTTTTGCGTACTCGGGCTGTTGGTTAATTAATGAATCAGCATCCCTCAATTGAGTTTGATGCGCTGGGTCCTCAAGGTTGGCTATATTGTCACTAGTTCGCCTCATAACCCATACCGGCTTACCTTGCCATTGTACTGTTAGTAGCTCGCCTTGGAGGAGCTTAGACACATCGATTACGACCGGTGCGCCAGTGGCTCTCGCTCGGGCACTGGGTGACCATGATTGCACGAAAGGAATAGCCGCTGTGGCAACTCCCACCCCCGCTACGAATGAAGTTGAAATCGTGAGGAACTGGCGTTTTCTCGTATCCGCCTTATCCAATTACAGCCTCCCCCATCAAATTATCCGATACATTCTAAACGTAGGGCGAATATTCACTTAGTTGCCGATGCAACAAAACTGAATATGTAGTGAACGCCAAGGTATCTTCATTTCCCTACATTTTTCGGGAAATTACTCACTCAACCAGTAAGGTACCGCGGTACATTTTCATTTGGCAGTTAAACTCATACTCACCTTTCGTTAGTACCGGCAAAATAATCGTCTTAATGGTATCTATGGGTAATTCTTCACTGATCTCAATACCTGGAAATAAAACAGTGCCCGCACACGGATTGGAATCCTTACGAAGAAACTGAAGGGTCGCGCTCTCCCCCGCTGTAAGCTTGATCCTGGAAGGTTGATATGTGCCGTTCTCAACTATCACATTGATGGCACCATCCACCAATTCCACTTCCTTGGGTTTGTAAAGCCAGAACCACCACACGATTAGCAATATGAGACCCAAACCAGCAATATTTACAATGACCATCGTCCTGATCTCCTATTAATGTTCTTGTGCTTTGAACAGGCGCAATCGATTGGCATTGGTCACCACGGTGAGTGAGGAGAATGCCATAGCTGCACCGGCGATCACCGGATTCATCAATACGCCCATAACTGGATATAAAACCCCAGCAGCGACTGGTACGCCAGCGACATTATAGATAAAGGCGCCAAACAGATTTTGCTTGATATTCCTTAACGTCGCCTTGCTCACGGCTATGGCATCGGCCAGGCCATGCAGAGAACCCCGCATGAGCGTAATGTCGGCGCTCTCAATAGCAACATCCGTTCCCGTTCCAATGGCGAATCCCACATTCGCCAGGGCAAGTGCAGGGGCGTCGTTAATTCCGTCACCAGTCATGCCAACAATTTCGTTTTGCATTTGTAACTCAGCAACCTTGTCCGCCTTTTGATCCGGCAGTACTTCGGCAAAGAATTCAGTAATATTGGCTTTTTTAGCCACCGCCTTTGCTGTATCACGGTTATCGCCAGTCAACATAACCACTCGAATACCATTGTGTTGTAAGCGATTTATCGCTTCTATTGAGTCTTCTTTGATAGGATCTGCCACTGCAATAATTGCTGCCAATTGCTGACCCACTGCAAAATACATAGGCGTTTTGGCTTCACCGGCGAGCGACTGCGCCCGTTTCACATAATCGGCAATATTTATGTCACGCTCTTGCATCAATTTTTCATTGCCGAATAAAACATGTTGATTCTCAATCTCTGCTTCAACGCCGTGACCTGCTATAGCATTGAAATTCGCCACCTTGCCGGGTGTTAATCCACGCTCTTTTGCTGACTCGACTATTGCCAAAGCCAATGGATGCTCGGACCCTGACTCGAGACTGGCAGCCAACTGCAGTACTTCTTCTTCACTCATATTATTGGCTACCACTATGTCCGTTACCTTTGGTGAGCCTAAGGTAATGGTGCCTGTCTTATCTAAAATCATCGCCGTGATTTTCGACGCCGTTTGCAATGCCTCTCCGTTGCGAATCAGAACACCTGCCTCCGCAGCCTTACCGACTCCTACCATTACCGACATGGGCGTTGCTAATCCTAAAGCACAGGGGCAGGCGATGATTAATACCGTGGTTGCGGAAACAATGGCTAGCGCAATGGCTGGCGCCGGGCCAAAATTTAGCCATGTTAGGGCACTCAAGATGGCTATTATCATAACCACCGGTACGAAATAGGCGGAAATCGCGTCGGCTAATCGCCCTATCGGCGGCTTTGAATTCTGCGCTCGCTTAACCATATTGATAATCTGAGCAAGCGCTGTATCCTTGCCTACCCGAGTAGCTTTAAAAAGAAATGAGCCAGTCTTATTTAAAGTACCGGTTACTACCTCATCGCCTACTCCCTTCTCAACGGGCATAGGCTCACCGGTGAGCATAGATTCGTCAATGGCTGTATGCCCTTCAACTACATCTCCATCTACGGGAATTTTTTCTCCCGGGCGGACGCGAACTGTATCACCCAATAGAACATCCTCAATTGGAATATCAACTTCAGCGTCATCACGCACAACCCGAGCTGTTTTCACTTGCAGACCAATCAGGCGTTTTATTGCCTCAGAAGTTTTTCCGCGGGCTCTAATTTCAAGTGCAAGACCAAGATCAATCAGTCCAATAATGATCGCCGTTGCCTCGAAATAGACGTGGCGCGCTTGAGCTGGTACTGCTTCCGGGAAAAATACAACTATCATGGAGTAAAGCCAGGCAGTGCCCGTACCTAGCGCAATGAGTGTATCCATATTGGCAGAATTGTTAAGAAACGATTTCCACGCGCCTACAAAAAAGTGTCTGCCCGATACATACAACACTCCGCCTGTAAGAATGCCCACGATTAACCAAGCCAGACGTTCTCCACCAGTATTTACATTGACTTCACCGGTTACTAAGGCATACAACATTAAGGGACCACCTAATGCCAAAGCTATCCAGGTTTTCCTCATCAACTGCTTATAGTAGGCCCTGTCTGCCTTCTCCTTTGCATCCAGTACGTCATCTTCTGAAGATGCATTAATAGGACTGGCACCATAACCTGCGGCCTTCACTGCTGCGATTAGTGCGTCATCAGTCACATTACCCATAACAATTGCAGTACGTTGAGCGAAATTCATTTCCGCTTTTTCAACGCCAGACACTGCACTAAGCGCCTTTTCGATTTTGGTCACACAGCTTGCGCAACTGGCCCCATCAATGGCCAATTCGTGTTGTAACTTAGTAGAATCATTATGATGATCTGATTTCGTTTCTTGGCTAGACTGGCTCATTGTGCACTTCCTATCTTTCTATTCCTCGGATTAACGCTCGCAATAATTCTCTAAATCTTCGATCAAACTACATATTCTCTTACACGTCGAATCTGTCGGTGAATGCTTGTTCCATATAATTCGAGCCACATTCATACGCTCACGAAGAGCTGAAGTCTCTTCGAGCTTTTTGTCTATTTCATTTAATCTCTCGTTCAGTAATTCCTGAACTAATTCACTAGCTTCACTCCCATCTTCTACTTCACCAAATATTCGCCCTATATCCCGCACCGACAAGCCTAGTTTCCTTGCCGATATTATGAAGCGCATACGGTGGATATGCTCGTTGTCATATTCTTTATATCCACTGCTTAGACTTCGCCGTGGAGTGAGATAACCTATTCGCGTGTAGTACCGGACAGTATCCGGCGTAATCCCAAGACTGATTGCTAGTTGATTTACCCCCATGTTGTTAACTCCTTCTCGCTTTCAGTTGCAACGAAACAAGTGTTAAGGAATCGAATCATACGAGAAATCGAATAGGCCGTATTCGCCAATGCAAATATCCACCTAGACTACACGTATGTTCTGCAAACAGGTCAATATCCTCGTTTGTCTTCAGCCCAAGTTCTGTGTAGTTAACCATGGGTAATTCCCACTACTGTAGTGAAATAGGCTGTAGTACCAATCACCAGCACTGCCACCATTATCTCTAGCGAGATCGAACTACGCAGGTGTCCAACGCATTTTGCCCTATCAAGATTAGGTACGATAAAAAACTTGTTTGAAGCGGCCAGTAACAGAAGCCCCGCGACTCCGACGAGCTTTAGTAGCAAACTCGAACCATACGAAGTTTGAAAAAAATCATTCGGAGATTCCAAAATCCTTATGGTGAGATAGGCGCCCGTTAAGACTAACGTGCCAACTATATAGGCTGCCAACTGGCCAAATTTATCCATAAGTGTGTGTAAACTGTCACCGTCCTCCATTCTGAACGCCAGTAACAAGGGAAATAGAGAACCTATCCACCACGAAACTGCCACCACCTATCCACCACGAAACTGCCACCACGTGCAGAGGTATAGCCAAACGGGCGACTACGCCTAGTTCAGCCACATGACCATATAAGGAAAAGGGACTTCCCAATAATAAGACAATGAAACTGTAGACCAGCACGACGCACACGATGGCACTCGTTTTGTTAGCAGTAACGTTGTACCAGGCCGTTAGCAGAGGTATTGCAAATACGCTTGTGAAGCCCAACAACCTCAGTCCACATGCATATCCAAGGCTTGATTGTGCAAGTATGCCGCCAATTTGTATGTCGAATACCCCGCTCAGTCCAGCTTGATTTACTCCGCCAATCTGTGCCAGGAAAAATAGCACAGTCACTACTATGCCTGTGCCAGCTCCCATAAGCATATAACTAAGGATGTTCGTCTCCATTTTTTGCTCTCGGGGGGCTAGGAAGAAAAGACTAAAGCCTCCTCCTAATACCACCGCCGTAGACAATAGAGTTAAAAGTTTCAAAACGACACTTGCCAAATCCCAAGGAGACATAGTTGATCAAATCCCGACCTGTATTGCTGTGATTAGTGGTCGTGACTGGTTTGATGGGTGTCGTCATGACCTGTTTGATGACCATGAACAGCATTCTCTGCATTTCCATGCTCTCCTTGATGACCCATCATTCCAACCATGAAGGATAGATTTCCTTCTACGCGATGGCTGTCTGCGCCCAGCACCGCCCACGCCACGGAATATCTCCCATGTTCCAATTTTGGTAAAGCCACAGCAAAGTGTTTAGAGGCAGTTGCAGATGGCGTGAAATCAATCTCAATTTCTTCCTCACCCAGCGTAACCACAGCTTTCAGCAAACGCACTTCTTCGTTAAAACTAAGCTGCAGGTTCTCCGGAGTCTCCATAACCATCGCCCCATCCGCTGGTGTAGCTTCTGATAAGGCAGTATGTGCAAATGAGTAGTTTGTACCGAACACCGTTAGGCTAAGTACGCAAAGTAGTCTAAAAAGAGATCGTTTCTTCATTTTCATATTCTCCATAATTGAATCAAAGTCTAATTTTTGATATCTGGTAACTACGCAGTAAAAAATACATCCCTGGTAATACCAAAAGGGTTAAAACAACGGCAGAAATCATTCCACCCACCATTGGTGCGGCAATCCGACTCATCACTTCCGATCCAGTACCAGTACCGAAAAAGATGGGAAGCAGACCTGCCACGATGGCAGTCGCTGTCATAACAACAGGACGCAAGCGCATAACAGCCCCATGTAATACACTTTCTACTAACATTTCTCTATCAGGCTGCCTGGATTCCTTACGACAGTCTTTAAGCATTTTTCCATAGGACTGATTAAGATAGACCAGCATAATTACTCCGATCTCGACGGCTATGCCCGCTAGCGCGATAAATCCTACGCCTACTGCAACCGAAAAATTGAAACCATATAAATACATCAGCCAAAGTCCGCCACTGAATGCTAAGGGTAGAGTCCCCATGATTAGAGCGACTTCTGCAAAACTTCGAAAATGGATATACAGTAGGATGAGAATTATGCCGAGAGTAATCGGAATTACGTAAGTCAACCTTTCCTTAGCTCGTTGCATATATTCGTATTGACCAGACCAACTAATTGAATAGCCAGGAGGAAGTTGTATCTGCTCGTTTACGGCCTGTTGGGCAGCCGCGACATAAGTACCTACATCAATGTCCCGAATATCAACAAAGGACCAACCATTTAACCGTGCATTTTCACTTTTGATACCCGGAGGCCCGTCTTCAATATACACTTCAGCTACATCTGCCAATGCAATTCGGTGGCCACTTGCCGTAATAAGAGGCAACATTGAGATCGCATGAACTGAATCACGATAGGCCTGCGGATATCGCAGTCTAATAGGATAACGCTCAAGACCTTCTACTGACTCACTAATATTCATGCCTCCTATCGCAGTCGTAATAATTTGTTGAATGTCGGCAATATTTAGCCCATGTCGTGCCGCTTGATCCCGCTGTATATCAACCTTTACGTATCGTCCTCCGGCCACTCTTTCTGAATACACTGACGTGGTACCTGGCACGTTTTGTAATATTCGCTCAAGATCTCTGCCGACACTCTCAATTACGGATAACTCAGGCCCGGCAATCTTAATTCCGACCGGTGTTTTTATGCCTGTCGCCAACATGTCGATTCTCGTTTTTATAGGCATAACAAAGGCGTTGGTGAGCCCTGGAATTGATATTAGAGAGTTTAGCTCCTGAATTAGCGAATCAGTCGTGACTCCTTCTCGCCATTCATCTTTTGGCTTTAGTTGAATAAACGTTTCAATCATTGTCAGTGGTGCTGGGTCAGTCGCACTTTCAGCGCGCCCCATCTTGCCAAACACAGTCTCTACTTCAGGAAGCGTTTTTATCAGTCTATCTGTTTGCTGCAATACCTCGCGCGCCTTGCCGATTGATATTCCGGCATACGTCGTAGGCATATACATAAGGTCGCCCTCATCAAGGGGCGGAATGAACTCACTACCGATACGGGTAACAGGCCAAAAGCCAACAAGAGTCACAAGCACTGCCAACAGCAGGGTAACTTTAGGAAAGCGCAGCACCGATTCAATGAGGGGGCGGTAGCCAGCCCTCAGAACCCGGTTAAGAGGATTCTTGTCTTCATGCATAACCTTGCCACGAATAAAGTAGCCCATAAGTACAGGCACTACGGTAATGGCAATAAATGCAGAAGCCGCCATAGCATAAGTTTTTGTAAATGCGAGCGGAGAAAACATCCTGCCTTCCTGTGCTTCCAACGCAAATACCGGCAAGAAACTCATGGTGATAATAAGAAGGCTAAAGAATAGCGCGGGGCCAACTTCCACAGCCGATGTCGCGACTATCTCCCATCTGTTCTCATCTGTTAACGGTGTTTTCTCCATTTGTTTGTGCATGTTCTCTATCATCACAATCGCACCATCGATCATGACGCCAATTGCAATGGCGATTCCGCCTAACGACATAATATTGGCGTTAATTCCCTGCCAATACATAATGGTGAACGCTGCCAAGATACCTACCGGTAAACTGAATATGGCAACGAGGGAAGAGCGGAAATGGAAAAGAAAGACGATACATACTAGTGCAACCACTATAATCTCTTCCAAGAGCTTTTCTACTAAATTTTCAATGGATCTATCAATGAGATCAGACCTGTCATATACCGTAACCACCTCTACCCCCGGGGGAAGGCCTTGCTTCAATTGATCCAGTTTAATTTTGACGGCATCGATCACATTTGCCGCGTTCTCGCCAAAGCGCATGACTATGATGCCTCCGACGACCTCACCTTCACCATTAAGCTCAGCTATGCCTCGCCGCATTTGCGGGCCGAGATTAATGTCCGCGACATCTTTCAGCAATATGGGTGTACCATTCTGATTCATGGCTAATGGAATGCTTTTTAAATCGTCAATCGATGATAGATACCCATCGGCAAGCACCATGTATTCGGCCTCCGCCATCTCCACTACAGAGGCCCCTGACTCCTGATTGCCTTGCCTAATAGCCATTTGAATATGGCTTAACGGGATTCCAAATGCTCTAAGCCTTTCTGGATCAACCTGAATTTGATATTGCTTTACCATTCCTCCTATAGACGAGACCTCTGACACACCTGGCACAGTTTGTAACTCGTATTTAAGAAACCAGTCCTGAATACTCCTTAATTGACCTAGATCCTGTTGTCCAGTTCGATCAACTAGTGCGTATAGATACACCCACCCGACGCCGGTTGCATCCGGACCGAGTTGCGGACTCGCAGAGGGAGGGAGGTCACCGGAAACCTGATTCAAATATTCCAACACACGACTACGCGCCCAATACAGGTCAGTATCATCGTCAAAAATGATGTAAACGAATGAGTCGCCAAAGAACGAGTACCCTCGTACTGTTACAGCACCGGGTACAGATAGCATGGCAGTAGTTAAAGGATACGTAACCTGGTCTTCAACAACCTGCGGCGCCTGCCCGGGATAAGAAGTTTTGATAATTACTTGCACATCAGACAGATCGGGCAAGGCATCAACTGGAGTTTGTTGTAGTGCATAGCCACCAACAACCAATAGTATGGCCGTGCTCAACAATACAAAAAAACGATTGTTTATAGACCAACGAATTATCCCTTCGATCATTTCAGTCCCCCAACTATTGATCCAAGCCCAGACTTCCAAATTCCAAAATGACCACCCTGTTTCCAGTCAGACGATTCATTTGAAATCGGTATTTTTGTCCTGACTCTAGAATGGATACATCAACTTCTTCATCTAATTCAAAGCTCATGGTCATCGCTGGCCACTCCCACTCAGGCACAGGGTCATGAGTAATTGATATCATTCGCTCTTCGGTCATCAGATGCTCAATAGTTCCTTGGCTCCATACAATTTCACCTGCACTACCAATGCCCGGCACGGTAGTTGTGTCCGCAACCGATTGCATGTCGCCAACATCGTCAGTCTCCATTTGATGATCCTCTGACATACGCAGAAAATCAGATGTAATACTAGATTCAGAATCCAATAAGAAATGAGCCGAGGTTACGACAAGGTCTCCTTCTTCCAAGCCCCTAAGAATCTCAACCTTTGAATCCCCAAGCCGACCCAGTGAAACTTCAACTGATTTGAATTGGCCACCTCCCATTGCTAGAACTACTCGGTTCTGAGTACCGGTTCTTATGACTGCCTCATGCGGAACTTGTAAGACTTGTTCTCCCTCCTCACTGTGTTCAATAGTTACCTGGGCGAACATATTGGGCTTTAACTCTAAGCCGGGATTTCTGAAACGAAGTCGCACCTGGACTGTTCTAGTTTGCTCATTCAATGTGGGGTAGACGAAATCTACCACTCCTTGCCAGTCCCTGCCCGGCAGGTAATCCAAGCTCATATTGACGGAATCGCCTATAGATACGAGAGACGCCTGACGTTCAAATACTTCAGCGATAACCCACACTTCATCGAGCACACCTATTGAAAGAATCTGATTACCCGGTTGCACAAATTGTCCTTCGCGAACGTCGAGATTTGCAACAAACCCACCTTGGGGTGCAAACACGACTACATTACGAAAGACTCTCTGCTGGCTCTTGACTTCATCTATCAGAGATTGGGGTACTAAAAGTGCTAGCAATCGCTCCTCTGCGGAGACTACAAATCTTTGGTTACTTCTATCCATTGCCAACAATAGCTCTTCCTGAGCGTTGACCAGTGTAGGTGAATAGAGTGAATATAAAGGCTGTCCTTCCTCTATGAATTCCCCTTCCGCTTTTACATACAGCTCGTCTATCCAACCCTCTACTCGAGGGTGCATGTTTATCAGCTTGTCCTCATCGAACTGCACATAACCAACGGTTCGAATCGCACTTTCGAATGGACCCATTTCGACTAGTCCTGTCCTAACACCCAGGTTGTTTTCTACAACTGACGATACAGAAACTACTCCAGGTCCCATGCCAGCGGATTGATCACCTTCGTAAACAGGCACAAGCTCCATTCCCATTGGTGATACACCTGGCCCATCTCTACGATAAGTTGGATCCATGGGCGAAACCCAATATAGCGGTTCTGTTACTTGAACTTGTTCACCGTCGCGAGTCGTGGCCAAAGCTAAGAAGTAACCCAACACCAACCCGAATACTCCGACGACAACTATAAGGATCAATATCTTTTTTTTCATCTCGTCTCCTTAAAGCGCAGATGTAGTGAGCAGGTAATCCAGTTGGGAAATGATTTTTGATCGCTCCACTTCGATTTGAAGTAATTCTATTTTGGCATTGAGTTCTGCTATATAGGCACGCATTACTTCTTCAAAGTCTCCCTCGTCTGCCGTGTAAGAAGACAAGGTTGCTTGAGTCAAATCAGATAGTTGCGATAATAGGGTATCGTTAAAAAGTGCTCTGCGCTCATCCAACACCACAAGCTGAGCCATTGCTTGCTGGTAATTCGCAAACAGATCTTTTATCAAGAGCATCCTTTCGGTTTGCCTCGCGGAAGCCCGATATTGACTTGCCCGTAATCGCGGCTTCTGTCGCTTCTCAGTAAATAGAGGCAAGTCAAAACTCACATCAAGAGAAATGAAATCTGCCCTATCGATGCCTCCTGGCGCGTTACCCCTATAACCGTAGTTGACCCCTACACTGTATGAAGGTTTAAAACTTTGTTCTGTGATTTCAATTTGTGTTTGGGAAATTTCAATTCTTTTGTCCTGCGCCCTGACTTTCGGATGGTTCAAAAAATATTCAGAAGCCTGTGCAAGGCCTGACAATTCTGTCGAAGGCGGCGGTCGCTGCAGCAGTTCGGGTGACAAAGGCAAGGACAAATATTCATAAGGCAACCACTCAGCAAGTCGCTGCTTACTCCGGTCCTGAAGCTGTCGCAACATAGCCAACCTGTCATCCAACCTCACCAGTTCCACTTCAGCTCGCACCAAATCCTGTTGTCTGGCAAGCCCAGCTGCCGACGTATATCTCGCATTCGTAATATCTACCAACTGTTCAAATAATACTCGGTCGTTGTTAATCAGAGTAATTGACTGCTCTGCTAGATACCCATCCAACCAGAGACGTGAAACTTCTAATGAAACCGCCGCTTTTCGGTCATCACGTTGAAACGGATTGACCTCACTTTGCTGCAAATCTCGACGCCGCTGTAGCTTGAGAGAATCGCCTCTCGGAAACGATTGACTAACACCTAAGCGGAACTGTGTCATCGGCTCCTGATTAAAGTTCAGCGTATCCAGTGGCATATTCGGCAGCCCGACCACCATTTTGGGATCTGGCAATTCTCCTGACGCTATCGCTTGTTCAAGCAATGCGTTCTCTTCCTGTTGACTAACAATAAGCCAATCATCCCCCTCAACAGCTAGATCGATTGCATTTTCAAGAGTGAGATTTTGCAATTCTTGGGAGCTAACGGGCAAGGCAATGACAAGTAACAACAACGAAAAAGCGGCAATCTGCCTAAGTCTCAGTAAATTCGATTCCAAATTTTTCAATACAACTATCCCTTCGTTTAGAACTGAATAGACGCTTTTAATCGCCACCACCTTACGCCCCTACAGACGAACAATTAATCGCACACAGCTTCTTTTCAACATGAAATAGATTGATTGGCGCAGGCTCAGCCATTTGATTCAACTGTATATGACTCGTTACCCAGTAGCTTAGAAGTATAGGGTCACACGACTTTCCCCAGGATTACGTGAGGATTACATCTTCGTAATGATCGTGTAATCTTTCTGCTAGTATGTGATTGCTAGAATTTGCCAAACTTAGTCTGACTGACCATATCTACCGGAGATAATCAAACATTGAAAATTCTTGTAGTCGAAGATGAGGCCAAGACTGGCAACTATCTCAAACAGGGATTAACGGAATCGGGTTTTAGTGTCGACCTGGCTAGAACCGGCCTTGATGGACACCACTTAGCAAGGACAGGATCATATGATCTGGTGATACTCGACGTTATGCTGCCAGATATCGATGGCTGGAAGATTGTGAGCTCGATAAGAGAAGCCGAAGATAATACTCCCGTTTTATTTCTTACCGCGAAGGATAGCGTTGAGGATAGGGTTAAGGGCCTTGAGCTTGGTGCCGACGATTATCTGGTAAAGCCGTTTGCCTTCGCTGAGCTACTAGCGCGCGTCCGGACACTACTTAGGCGTCCTGCTGTTCAGCACTCTGAAAATAAGTTGCAGATCTCTGATCTTGTACTGAATTTGCCCAAACGGCGTGTTACACGTTCTGGGAAACTAATCCAGTTGACTAACAAGGAATTTTCTTTGCTAGAATTGCTGGTGAGAAGGCAGGGTGAAGTGTTGCCCCGCTCTCTTATTGCCTCACAAGTGTGGGACATGAACTTTGACAGCGACACGAATGTTATCGATGTCGCTATTCGCCGATTACGTTCTAAAATTGACGATCCCTTTAAGTCAAAATTGATTCACACTGTCCGTGGAATGGGCTATACGATAGAGGATCTTAGCGAAATTTCTGATGATTAATGGTCGTCCCGCATCTCTGGTTCTCCGAGTCACAGTACTGGTGGGTATTGCGACCATTGGTAGCCTATTAGCCCTCGGAATCTTTGTGCAACGCTCAATTGCACTCCACTTTGTTGAACTGGAAACTGAAGAGCTTCGGGTGATATCCGAATCGGTGCAATCTACTTTGAATTCGTCAACGGCGAACAAAGGTGCTTCTGAATTGGCAATCGATCTGGAAGGGGCAGTGTCTGGTCACCACGGGGTTTATTTTCTGGTTGCCGACGACAAAAATTCCCTAGTCTATGCAACGCCAGGTCCGGATTTGATATCTATTGCAAATTCAGTTGATACTGTTGAGTCGATAGAACGCAACGTTCTGCACGACTGGACTGAAGGTGGAAGTGCTTATAGCGGTGCAGTCTTGAAGGTTCCAGTAGCAGACTACAACCTCGTTCAGGGAGTCTCCCAGGAGTTTACCATTGTAGTAGCGGCATTGATGGATGAACATTTTAGATTTTTGGAGGGCTTTAATAAAACACTCTGGAGTATCATTACAAGCGTTAGCCTTTTTGCGATTCTTGCTGCCTGGATCGCGGCACGACAAGCCCATGCGCCGCTCCACGCGCTTAGCGCCAAAATCAGCACGATTAGTTCTGATAAGTTACATCTTCGACTTGAGCCCAGCAAGGTGCCTATAGAACTAGCAGAGCTAGTAGATTCATTTAACAAAATGATAGTCAAAATGGAAGATGTCTTCGAAAGGCTATCGAATTTTTCAGCGGACATAGCGCATGAATTTCGCACTCCTATAACCAATATTATTACTCAAACAGAAGTATCACTTGGTAAAGCACGTGATGTCACTGAGTATCGAGAAATTCTATACTCTAATCTGGAAGAATATGAACGTATGGCCAAAATGGTCAGTGATATGCTCTTCCTGGCACAAACAGATAACGGGCTAATTAAACCTACTTTTAACTATCTGAGCATAAGAGATGTGATTGAAGGGATATTCGAATACTACGAGGCATGGTCAGAAGAGCAAGACGTGACACTCAAACTTAGTGGACATTGCCCTGAAATATTCGGCGATGATTCGATGCTGAGAAGAGCACTGTCTAACTTAATTTCAAATGCAATTGATCATACAAATCAGGGTCAATCCGTGGAAGTTAGCCTGAGTTCAACCAATAACTCAGCCCTGATTACTATTAAAAATTTTGGAAAGGAGATAAAGACCGAGCAACTGCCGAAAATATTTGATCGCTTTTATCAGGCAGATCCTTCACGGCAAAGGCAAGGAGCAGGCCTTGGTTTAGCAATCGTCAAGTCAATAATCGAAATTCATAGTGGCAGTATCACTGTCACTTCCGATAAAGGTATGACCAGTTTCGCAATAGAGCTACCCAAAAACGCCTAATTTCATAACTTAACGAAACATTCTGACTCCGCTATAAACCTCTACAAAAATATGCGTAAGCAGTGTTTCATCTCCCACCAAGACTGATTAAGAGCCATCCTAAATTCCGAATCTATTTCTCGGGCGAGTTACCTACTAAATCTATATCCTGTTAACTATCGCCTGCCAGATTGTAAGATTACAAAAATGTAATGCAAGGGTCATGGGAACGTCAGGGATAGGCCTTTAAACTTACGCCTATTCTTTGTCAATTGTAGTAATAAGGCAGCAATTCCACTAATTTTTAGTCGGAGTTGAGACGGGTATCTTTCTCCATGAGTCGCAGTATTCCACCTTCAGTATCACTTCAGAGTATCGGCCGACGCCGGTTTGTTTCCGCCCTAGCCACGGGTAGCGCCATGCTTGGTGCAGGCCCCGCCTTAACCGCGGCTAGTTCGATTTTACCTAGCAGTGCGCCAGAGCTTTCCGGCACAGAGTTTAATCTTATAGTTGCCCAGACACCGGTAAACTTTAACGGAAAACCCCGAACCGCCACTACCATTAACGGTTCAATTCCCGCTCCCACACTTCGATGGCGAGAGGGAGACACTGTTACTATTCACGTTACCAACCGCCTTCGTGAAAGAACTTCAATACATTGGCACGGCCTGATATTGCCTTTTAACATGGACGGTGTACCCGGAATCAGTTTTAAAGGAATCGATCCTGGAGAGACATTTACGTACAAATTTAAAGTTCAACAGAGCGGCACTTACTGGTATCACTCACACTCCGGCGCGCAGGAAATGGCCGGCATGTATGGAGCAATTATAATAACGCCGATTGGCGGTGAATCCATTCAAGCGGATCGCGACTATATAGTGCAGTTATCAGACTGGACCAATGAAATCCCCGAACGCGTATTTGAGAAACTTAAAACGCAGAGTGACTACTACAATTTTACTCAACCAACCTTGCTAGATTTGTTTTCTGACGTAACAAATGACGGGCTAGGTGCCGCACTAGACAAGCGTCGCATGTGGAACGAAATGCGCATGAACCCAACCGATCTTTCAGACCTGTCTGCGTATACGCTAACCTTCCTGATGAATGGAAAACTTCCTGATGAATGGAAAAACTCAAGCAGGAAATTGGAGCGAACTCTTTACTCCCGGAGAGAGAGTTCGGCTGCGTTTCATAAATGCAGGCAGCAATACAATATTCGATGTGCGTATTCCCCATCTGCCAATGACTGTTGTTCAAACTGATGGGCTGAATGTCGAGCCCGTCACCGTCGATGAATTCCGATTTGGCTCGGGCGAAACCTATGATGTTATTGTCGAGCCCACAAAAACCGCCTACACAATTTTTGCTGAATCGATTGAACGCACCGGTTTCGTTCGGGGCACATTGAGCAGTAAGCCGGGACTAACGGCTGACATACCAGCAGTAAGTGAACCCGTGTGGCTGACCATGGAAGATATGATGGGAGCCATGAATCATTCTATGGTGACTGGTATGAGTGACGGTGAGATGGCTATGAACCACGACGATCACAGCACTCCCAATAGTGGGGCAGTCATGAAACAAAGCAGTCCCACTGATATTTTGATCAAACCCTCCAAACAAGTCAGGCACGCGAGTACCGAGTATAGTGCCAGCACCGATATGCTGGTAGATACCCCCAGAACAAATCTTGATGACCCAGGGGTAGGGCTTCGCGATAATGGTCGGCGCGTTCTTACGCTTGCTGATCTAAAAACCATAGGTGGTCCTATGGATTCTCGTGGACCTGATCGGGAAATTGAGCTGCACCTTACCGGCAATATGGAACGCTATTCCTGGTCGATTGATGGTGTGGAGTATGGGAAATCAACGCCCATCCATTTTAAACATGGTGAACGGCTAAGGGTCATTTTGCACAACGACACGATGATGACACACCCAATGCACCTACATGGCATGTGGAGCGAATTAGAAAACGATGAGGGTGAATTTCTAGTAAGAAAACATACAATTTTAGTGCAACCGGCGCAACGAATCAGTTTCTTAGTGACAGCGGACGCGTTCGGTCGATGGGCATGGCATTGTCATTTGCTGTTTCATATGGATGCAGGCATGTTTCGCCAGGTGATAGTGACGTGATTGTCAGCCTAAAAGCTATCCATCGCCACGCTCTAACATTCTGCACTGTTTTAGGACTGACCTCATATGCTGAATTGGCATCGGGGCAAGTGGCCGATGACCACGCGGATCATTCTCAGCATATCATCGAGCCTGTATTGGAAGAAATCCATGCAGATCATTCCGAGAGTAGCGATGGCATCTTGGCGGATACAATCCAGGCGGAGAATGTTCACACCACCCAACAACAAGTCATGGACCATGATGAGTCAGCCATGCAAGTTGACTCGGCTGTTACCCGAAGTCCACATGCGTATTCTGGTGGGTATACTCGAGAGCAAGGCCTGTATGCGTTGCCGGTGGAGGATCAAACCAGTCTGATGGATGAAAAAACCTTCAGTAGACTAATTGTTAATCGTCTCGAGCACCTTAATCAGGAAGGCTCCGATGGTACAAGATACGATGTCCAAGCCTGGTTCGGCAAAACCTACAGCCGGTTTGTCCTTAAGGCGGAAGGCGAGTATACGGATGGTTCGCTAGAGGACAGCCGGACGGAATTGCTCTGGTCTCGCGCTACATCCAAATTCTGGGATACACAGCTAGGAATACGAGTCGATAATGGTGATGGCCCCACAAGACGCTGGTTAGCCGCCGGTGTGCAAGGCCTGGCTCCCTATTGGTTTGACATCCACGCAACCGCATTCGTCGGGGAAAATGGAAGGACCGCTATCGGTTTCGAAGCGGAATACGAAGGAAGAATCACGCAGCGGCTAACGCTGAAGCCGCGGGTAGATGTCAACGCCTACGGCAAGGATGATCCGGAACGAGGTATCGGTAGTGGCCTTTCTGACATCACTTTTGGGTTGAGAATGCAGTATCAATTCACCCGCCAGTTTGTACCTTATGTAGGTGTCGAAAGAATTCAAAGATTTGGCGAGACCGCCGATTTGCTTCCCGCAAAATTCGATGACACCGACACACGTTGGGTCGCTGGGTTGAGGTTTTGGTTCTAGGCTGCTCGACCAATTTAGAACCGTCATAAACATACATTTTGTTATATGAATCTTTTAAAACAAGGGAAACTGAATGAACTGCAATAGTTGTATCCTGTCAGTAACTATATGGGCTCTTCTTTTCATTCCCAATGCGCTCGGGCAAACCGATGAGGTCGATAAGATCCGCTCACTGCTTGAACAAGTAGCGGCATTCACGCAGGCTGGAAACCTATCTCCCCTAGACGAAATTTACGCTCCTGGCCGTGGTGTACACATTATCGAAGGTGCTGGAGTGAACCATGGCTGGGATGAGTATCGCGATCACCATTTAAAACCAGAATTACAGGCATTTAACAATCTCCAATACCGCTTTTTTGCTATCGAACCACAGGTAAGAGGAGATATTGCCTTTTCTGCATTTCGATATGAATTGAGTGCGGTAACCGAAAGTCGCCGTATCGAAATCGAGGGGCGTGGTACGGCAATCCTTGAGAAAAGCGGTGAGGGTTGGAAAATTGTACACATGCACACGTCAGGCCGGCCAAAGAGTTGAGTCGATCATATTAGTGAGCAAGGTAAAGGAGATTTTCCTTTGGTCCCTCAGCCGTTTTTGTCAGCTCTTTCCTCTCTAATACTAAATGAGGCAGAACATGCTAAAAATGAGAAAAAGCGCGCCGCAATTCCAGTTACGTACGATTGTGATTGACAATACCTGGTTGGACAGTTCGAGTGCGAATGCGAACATGACATAGCTACCCAATCCATTAGACAATAGAAACTGTTACTTTCTATTTGTTGCCGAGCAGTGGTCCTTAAACTAGACGAAAGAGCCGATGCCATGACTAAAACTGAACACAGATTAGGCGTCTCCGAAGTATACCTTGTCGTGAGACATCTCAAACTTGAACAGCCTGACAATGAGAAATTAGAACAGGCAGTTCAGGAGATCGACCAATTGTTTGGCTTGGATTCAGTCTCCATTGACGCAAAATCGCAGGTTATTAACCTTGCTTATGATGCAACGAGGATATCTATTGATTCAGTGGAAGAGATACTCGACCGCTATGGCTTAGAAATTGGTCACGGATGGTGGACTCATTTCAAGGAAAGATACTATCGTGTTACCGACGAAAACATTAAAGATAACGCCAATTCCGAACCCTGGAGCTGCCATAAGGATATACATAAGAAGTAGTTGTTCATTGGGAACTTGAGGACAGGCTACGGATACTCGATTGACATTTGTATTTGTGAGCACCTTGCTATTCGGTTCTTTGCAAGCTGCAGATGAACACCGACACAATAACTCAGATTCTGCTCGTGATGCGCAAGGTTTCATGATGATGAATCGTGAACGTATGTAAGAGATGCAAGCCTTAATGAATAAGATTCAGAACGAGGATAAAGCTAACCGGCGACAAGAATTAATGCTGGAGCACATGCAAAGTATGATGTAAGGCATGCGAATAATGGAGCAGGACGAGACGGCAATAGAAAGTACCGAACAGGAGAAGCAAAGTTCGGTAGCCATGCCAATGAACGAGAGAATGCGGATGATGATGTCTCAAATGATAGAACACCTCAGTCATCAGCTGGAAGAATAAACATTCCGAACTTTAACTTTGTGACAACTACATACTGGCTGCAGCCTGCAGGCTGCTTTCAAATTGCAGCAAGCCAAAGGCTCACGCATGTAACTTTCGCAATGGGTATGTTCCTTGTACCGATAAAACATAGATTTTCCGTAATTCATTTTTCGACAAGAGTGCAAAGATGCGACTAACAATCGGGATACTGCTAATACTAATTGGTGTATTTGGACTATTTGACGGCATCCATACTCAAATCACTACCCCTGGTTTAGGTATAGTCTTTATTGTCATTGGGCTGGTAGTTTGTTCTTACAATAGAAAAGGTAAGCATTGACAAATTAACGTATCAAGTTGGGAAAAGCGTAGATATAGTATCCTATATCGCCAGCGCCCTTCCCCAAGACGCAAATGCACGCCGCCGAAATAACTCAATTTTTTTGCGGATATCAAATGTAGTCCTAGATTGAAAAATTTCGAACGTATTGGATACTTGCAGGAGGGAACCAGTGGTGCTTGTAAATTTTCGCTTTAGTGATAGAGCGAATTGTCGCTGAATGAGCTTTAACTTTTAGGTACTTCTAAATTAATTTGCAACTTAGGTGCCGAAGACCTAGCCAAGTCATCTAGCACGAGCTTGCGGCGTCGTATATGAACGGAGTTATGAGCAAAGTAAACATGCTTTCAGATTCAGTAGTCACATTGAAAAAACCCAACTTAGACCTTTCAGAATCGGTCAGAGAGGCCTTAGTCGAATCCTACGAAAATCTAAAAGAGTTTGAACTTTGGCCTGAACCTAATCCCTCCATTGAAAATGTGCGTAGCCATATGGAGTTGGCTATTAGTAATTTTGAAAATCACGTGAATGAGTATCGGTTTTTCATAGTTAGGAACTGTGATTTAAAACTTGTAGGAACCATTGGCCTGATTATACGAAATCCAAAGATTCCTTACTTAGAGTTTGGGTATTGGATTCGAAGCTCAGAGAGTAGAAAGGGGTATATATCATCATCCGTAAAGTTGCTCGAAGAATATGCCATTGATGTACTTAAAGTGCGTAGATTGGAAATTAGAATGGCGGAGTCAAATTTGGCCAGTAAGCGTGTCGCTGAAAGAGCGGGATACAAATTTGAAGCAAAGATACACTTTGATCGGATGCTACCTGATGGAAGAATCGCAAACTCGTTAGTGTATTCAAAGTTGTATCCACATCAAGCGACCGTGGCGTAAATGAGATTGACAAGTTGTCGAGCTAATTCCGCGGCTTTTCTCAGCTTAGCTTGTTAATTTGTCAATAACCAAAAGTGCAATCGCAGCCTTGCGACTCACCATTTTTCTTCTAGTAAGGCACGTTTATTTGGCTTGTCTTCCCAGTAGTCCGCATCTTCGGGAGGAAGCTTAACTTCTACGATGTTTGGCCATGTGCTGCATAGTGTTTGATTGAGCGAAAGGAAATCTGACTGACTATCAGGGAGTTCATCAGCGGCAAAAATTGCATCAACCGGGCATTCGGGTTCACACAATGCACAGTCGATGCATTCATCGGGATTGATAACGAGCATGTTCGGACCCTCGTAAAAGCAGTCTACAGGGCAGACTTCTACACAGTCAGTATATTTGCACCTGATGCAGTTCTCTCCGACGACAAAGGTCATACCGTATACTCGAAACTAAGCCCAATGCAGGCCATCTTGATGTGTTAGGAATAGATTAAACAGCACTATCGTGAAATTGTAAAAGGGAGTCACCATGCACAATCATTCCGCACACGATCGTAGTGAACAATACAAGGAAAACACTCTGAGCCTCTGGGGCGCTGTGTCCATGGGCACGGGCGTAATGATAGGCGCCGGAATTTTCGCGTTAACAGGGCAAGTGGCGGAGCTTGCGAGGGATTGGTTTCCTCTTGCTTTTCTTGTAGCAGCGATCATTTCCGGATTCTCCGCTTACAGCTACGTAAAAATGGCGAATGCATGGCCTTCCGCCGGAGGTATTGCCATGTTTCTGGAAAAATCTTATGGAAGAGGAACTGTGACCGCAGTCTGTGCATTGTTGATGTACTTTTCGATGGTAATCAATGAAAGTCTGGTAGCCCGTACCTTCGCCACGTATAGCATGCAGTTATTTGGAGCAGAATCTCAGGGATGGCTACTTCCATTGCTTGCTGTCTCTGTCCTGGTTTTTGCTTTTGTAGTCAACATCCTAGGAAATCGATTCATCCAGTCTTTTTCCTTTTTCATGGCCTTTATCAAGATTGGTGGCTTGGCATTTCTTGCCGTTGGAGGTTTGTGGGCATCCGGCGTGAACTTCGAGGTAATTGCC
>Ga0209273_10000755_pt1 | contig 36508 bp, 34 predicted proteins | sample tdAd471_FD_187126 | JGI IMG/M metagenome (GOLD analysis project Ga0209273, IMG submission 187126) | Marine sediment microbial communities from the Atlantic coast under amendment with organic carbon and nitrate - tdAd47.1 (SPAdes)... | ecosystem: Environmental > Aquatic > Marine > Coastal >...
CCAAAACCGTCGTGATGGCCGCCGTCAGGGTCGTCTTGCCGTGGTCAACGTGACCGATCGTACCGACGTTCACGTGGGGCTTTGTACGCTGGAAAGTTTCCTTTGCCATGTTGGAATACCTATTGGATTGGTATTGTTGCTACCTGCAGGTGTCTGATTAAGTAATGGATCCATCCAGACCCATCTAGTGGAAGAAGCCGATTCCGGCCCCTCCCCGCCCCGCGGCTGACACCGCGCTGGACGCACACAAACCTCACGCATCGTCGTTTCCGGAGTGTTGAGCTCGACACTCGGGATGATGCGCCAGGGGCGTTGTGTTTGAGCCTCTTCCCGGACTTGAACCGGGGACCCCTTCCTTACCATGGAAGTGCTCTACCGCTGAGCTAAAGAGGCACTGCGTCGGGTCGAACGGCCGCTCCGACTGCCGGAGAGACCCCGGATGCCAGAGAGACCAATGAGCGGGAGACGAGATTCGAACTCGCGACCCTCAGCTTGGAAGGCTGATGCTCTACCAACTGAGCTACTCCCGCTTACGCAGTCTGCTCGGCGCCTGATCAAAAGCACGGCGCAGTGCAGTGTGGACGGGGGAGGATTCGAACCTCCGAAGTCGAAAGACACTGGATTTACAGTCCAGCCCGGTTGACCGCTTCGGTACCCGTCCAGGGTTATGTTGTTGGGCACGTTCCGGTGGGCATGTTACCCTTTGGGAACGGGCCTACTCAGGATGTCAATCAGCAGATCCCGGTTGGTCTCTGACCAGAGGGATCTGCGATTCGACCTGAGCTGGCAGAGGGACTCGAACCCCCGACCTGCTGATTACAAATCAGCTGCTCTACCAGCTGAGCTATGCCAGCAATACTCCTCGCGGAGAGGCCGCATTCCAGCAGGGTCGTGGTTTTTGGCCAGACTCAAAAGTTAGGACGGCCCTGATCGCAAGTCAACTGCAAGCGTCATGAACCATCCGTGAAACCGTTCAGGATCATTGATCCCTGCCGTTGCGCCCTCGAAGGTACCGGACAAACTGTATGATGACCACTGCCATCATCAGTGCGATGATGAATCCGCCCCAGGCCTGCAGGTATCCGCTCACCACCTCCCAGTTTTCGCCCACAATGACGCCAGAAACCGTCAGGAGGGTGCACCAGGCAAGGGAACTCACGGCACTCCATATCCAGGTTCTGGCCACATCCATGTGCGCCATTCCAACCGTCAGGGATATGACGGACCGCAGTCCGCTCAGGAACCGGTTGGCCGCCACGATGGCGAATCCCTGCTTCTGGAGCTTGTCGCGAACCCGCCCTATCCGCTTCTTGGGCAGCCATTTGAACCGATCAGGATCCAGGAGGCCCACACCCAGTCGATGCCCGATCGCATACATGGACATGAAACCCAGCGTACCTCCGATGGTGGACAATCCGACTACCACGGGTGCATTCAACAGCCCGAGTCCAGCCATGTAGCCACCGAAGACGACCACCATGTCACCCGGAATCGGAGGCACCACGTTCTCGAGCCAGGAAATACCCAGTACGATCCCGTACGCCCAGATGGGTGGCAATGACGCCATCCAGTCGACGATGTCGAGCAGAACGTCACCCATCAGGCAGCCTTCTCGATCAGGCACACGGCATAGGCCGCCATACCCTCTTTTGTCCCCACGAAGCCCAATTTCTCCGTAGTCGTCGCCTTGACCGACACCGCACCGACATCGAGTCCGGTGGCTTCGGCAATGTTGGCACGCATGGTGTCAATGTGCGGACGCAGCTTGGGCGCCTGCGCCGCCACCGTGGCGTCCACGTTCACGATCTGAAAACCGTTGTCAGCCACTCGCCGGACAATTTCCCGCAGCAATTCCATCGAATCGGCATCCTTGAAGGCCGGATCTGTGTCCGGGAAGTGACTTCCGATGTCTCCCATGGCAGCAGCACCCAGGATGGCGTCCGTGATGGCATGCAGCAGGACATCGGCATCCGAATGCCCGTCCAGTCCTTCCGGATGATCGATGGTCACCCCACCCAGGATGAGGGGGCGCCGAGCCACCAAACGATGCACATCGTATCCGAATCCTACTCGCATGACTCAGCGGGTCTCCTGCCCGACAATCTGCTCCCGCTCCTCGCCGGCCAGCACATGCTCCCATTCAGGCCAATAGCGGAGCGCGGCTTCCCAGTCTTCGGGGGTGGTGATCTTGAGGTTCATCCTGCTGCCCGGAACGGCCGCCACCGGATGACCCAGTTTCTGGACCAGATGGACATCGTCCGTGGCTTTCCAGTCTTCCATTTCGGCCTTTTCATGCGCCTCGACCAGCCAGGTGGTCCTGAATCCTTGCGGGGTCTGGATACGCACCAGTTCCTCCCGGGGCACCGTTTCACCGAACTGCACATGGCCGTCCACGGCCTTGATGCGACGAACGGTATCCGTGATGGCCAGGGCAAGGGATGACGCGCCCGAATGCCGTGTCTCGTCGATGACCCGCTGCACGGACGACATGCGAACAAACGGACGAACGGCATCGTGGATCAGGACGACGTCCACTTCTTCGGGCACCGCCTTCAACGCGGCATGCACGGATGCCTGACGGGAATCGCCACCGGCGACGACCTGATGAAGTTTGGTGATTCCCACCCTGCGCAGTTCCACCGCCAGCGGCTCCACGGCGTCTGATGGCGTAGCCACGATGATGTGATTGACACCCGCATGCCGTTCAAATACAAGTAGTGTCTGCACCAGCACCGACTTGCCACCCAGGGCCCGGAATTGCTTCCTGTGGCCGCCCAGCCGGGTACCCTGACCCGCCGCTGGAATGATGACGGCAACCTGTCCGTTGGATGACATGGTGACGATGGTGAAGTGGTTTACCGACCCGGCCTGCGATCAGTCGCTGCCGGGGAAAGGCACATCAGATGATGATCATGGCGTCACCGAAGGAGAAAAGTCGATACTTCTCCTTGATGGCCACGTCGTAGGCTTCCCGCATGAAGTCATAGCCTGCAAATGCCGCAATCAGCATCATGAGGGTGCTGCGTGGCATGTGGAAGTTCGTGATGAGCCGCTCCGTGATATGGAATTCGTACGGCGGGTAGATGAATTTGTCCGTCCAACCGATGTTGGCCTTCAGGTTGTAGGCAGCAGACAGGCTGGACTCGATGGCCCGAACCACGGTCGTACCCACGGCTGTGACCGTATTGTCAGATGACTCCAGGGCAACGTTGGCCCGCTCGGCAACCTCCGGCGTGACATGGTAGAATTCGCTGTCCATCCGGTGCTTGGTCAGGTCCTCGACCTCCACCGGACGGAACGTTCCGAGTCCCGTGTGCAGCGTGACTGGCAGGATATCGACGCCTTTCTTCTCAAGGGACGTGATCAGTTTCGGCGTGAAATGCAGGCCGGCCGTCGGAGCAGCCACGGCACCGCGTTCCTCGGCAAACATCGTTTGATAGCGATCCCGGTCTTCGGGCTCGACGTCGCGCTTGAGGTACGGCGGGATCGGGGTTTCGCCGATCTCGTCAATCTTGTCATAGAGCTCCTCGTTGCTGCCTTCAAAGACAAACCGGATTGTGCGGCCGCGCGAGGTAGTGTTGTCGATGACCTCGGCGATCAGGCCATTCTCGAAGTAGAGCTTGTTGCCGATGCGGATCTTGCGGGCCGGATCCACGATGACATCCCACAGACGGCTTTCCGGATTCAGCTCACGCAGCAGGAAGACCTCGATACGCGCTCCCGTCTTCTCCTTGTTGCCGAAGAGCCGGGCAGGAAACACCTTCGTGTTGTTCACGATCATCACATCGCCCTTCTTGAAGTAATCCCCGATGTCGGAGAACACCTTGTGCTCGATGGTGCCGTCGGCCCGGTTGAGCACCATCAGCCGCGACGAGTCGCGGGGTTCGGCGGGATATTTGGCGATGAGGTCTTTCGGGTAGTCGTACTTGAACTGGGTGAGCTTCATGCGGCCTTACGGGGCTTGAGAGTGGGCTGTGGCAAGGGCGAATTCCATCAGGACGGAACGGCCCAAAAAAGGACCGCAAAGATACAGTCACAGTGCGCCCACTCCAAACGGGTCGGGGTGCTCCGATGGATTGGAAATGGTGAATTCCAAGGCTGCGGGGTCTGCCTCCGCCGAGGCTTGAACGCTGCGGAGCCGGGGGTTACTATAACCATTCGATGGTGCATCCCGGTCGACATATCGCCCTGTTTCCCGTTCTCCTCCTGATCCTGATGGTGGGGTGCGATGCCGGCCTCGAACCGCCCGAAGACGAGGGCCAGGGTACCATCAGCGGCCGGATCACCTATCTGTCACCCTGGCCGCCGGCCGCCGAGTTGGAAGATCTGCGCTTCATTGCCATGCGGTTCATTCCGCAGGACACGACCGACTTCTTCCGGCTCAATGAAATGGTGATCAGTGAACGCCTGCCCACCAATGTCGATGTGCACGAGTTCACGCTGACGGCGGCACCGGCCGGGACCTATTTCTATGCCGGTGTGGCCCAGAAATATGGTGAGGACTTGCTGGCGTGGCGTCCGGTCGGACTGGTCGAAACGGATGGTGGACTGTTCACCCTTTCCCGCGATGGTTCGGTTCATGTGGAGGTAGTGGTTGATTTCGATAACCCTCCAATCTTCCCGCCGGAATGAGCGCCCTGTCGTCATACCGATCGTATATCGCTTCTTCTGTGGCCTTGATGCTACTGGTGATGTTCGCGGGCGCCCTGCCCCTCATGGCACAAGTCATTGAAGGCACCATCACTGACACCGATGGCATCGCACTGCCCGGTGTGAATGTCCTGATTGAAGGCACCGACCGCGGTACGGCCGCCGATCGCGATGGACGATATCGTCTGGATCAGCTTGGTGCGGGGACGGTCGTGCTGCGCTTCTCGGCCATTGGATTCTACACGGAAACCCGCACGGTCCGTTTGGCGGAGGATGAAACCGTGCGGCTGGACATCACTCTCGAATGGAAGACCATCCTGTCCGACGAAGTGATCGTCACCGCTTCGCGGCGGGAACAGCCGGCCCTGTCGGTACCGGTTTCCGTCTCGGTCCTGTCCACCGAGGACCTGACGCGTCGCAACACGGTGGTGCTTGATGAGGCACTACGAACAGTTTCCGGGGTCAATATCCTCGGCAACCAGATCAACGTGCGTGGCTCGAGCGGCTTTGCCTACAACACCGGAAGCCGTGTCCTCCTCATGCTGGACGGCATGCCCCTTCTGACACCGGACACGGACGGAGTCCCGCTGGAAGCCCTCCCCGCATCTGAGATCAAACAGATTGAAGTCCTCAAAGGACCGGGGTCAGCGCTATATGGTGGCGGGGCGCTCGGCGGCGTCGTGAACGTCATCACCCGGGATCTGCCCGAAATCCATTCGACGTCGGAAGTGCGCACGTTTGCGGGCGTCTGGGATCCCGTGCGGCACGAAGTCTGGCGGCAAGGGTGGAAGCACGGCGATGAATACCGACCGTTCTGGGGCGTTTCAGCCTCCCACGCCATGCGCACCTCTCCTTCTTTCGCGTGGTGGACCAGCGTTTCGTTCCGACGCGACGCGGGGTACACGGCCCTGTCCGGCCGGGACGTGTTCCATGCCTTTGCCAAGACCTCCTGGCAGCCCAGTTCGACCATCCGGGTCGAAACGCTGCTCGGTCTGATGGCCCGCGAGCGGGACAATTTCCTTTTCTGGGAATCGGCCCGGAATCCGCTCTCGGCGGGGCGCATATCGTTCGGAGACGCCCCTGACCCGAACAGTACGCCGAACGGAGCGCCCGACGACTTCATTCAGCAGCTCTCGTTTCTCCCCGTCATCCGGCACTTCGTCAACGCCTCATTCTATCACGAGGTGCGACTCCGCCTCTTCGGTACCCTGATCAAGCCCATTGACGACATGACGGGCAAGCACAAGGACACTGAAGGGATCGGCGCACGCTATGGCGGGGAATGGCAGGCCACGTGGCTCCCCTCTTCAACGCAACGCCTGACGGTCGGCATATCGAGGGACGCCCTCACGACCAAGAGCTCCTTCTTCATCACGAATGATGGCGACGAGATCGGAGGGCAGCCGGAACTGGCCGTGTTCGCGCATGCTGAACAGCAGTTGGCGGATGACTGGCAGGTGGTGGGAGGCGTTCGCCTCGACCACTACAGCATCGATGCCGAAGACACGGAATCCCGGCTCAGCCCAAAAGTCAGCCTGGCCTGGACAGGCCTGGAGAACAACACGTTCCGCTTGGCCGTCGGGGATGGCTTCCGGGTTCCGTCGTTTGCCGAGCGCTTTACCGAGAACCGGGAATATCTGCCCATCATCCGGAATCTGGAACTGCGCCCCGAGATCAGCCGCAGTTTCGAGATCGGCTGGCGAGGCGTGACGCGCGCACTGCTTCCCGGCGCGTTCTCATGGGACCTTTCCCTCTTCCACAACCGGTATCGTCGCTTCATCGAGCCCCGGTTGGTCCCTTCCGAGCAGGCTTTCCAGTTCATCAACCTGGACACCGCCCGCATCCAGGGCACGGAATTGATGCTCGAGTGGCGCAGCGCGTCTGAAGACTGGTCAGCGTCCCTCGGACACACCTGGCTTCACACCGAGGAAGGATCTACCGGGGAGCCCCTCCCCTTCCGCCCGACCCACCAGATCGTGACCGCGCTGGAGACGGGCGCCCTGCCGTTCGTCCGGCTGGGAGCAGACTACCGATTTCTGACCAAACCGGACCGCATCGAGACGGACTTTGCCCGCTTCGTGACGGATGCCGACATGATGGTGGACACGAAAGTCCTGGACCTGAGGGCTTCGGTTGAAAAAGGCCCGCTTCGACTGACGCTGCTCGTCCAGAACGCCCTCGAATACCACTTCGTGGATCGCCCGGCCATTCTGGGCGAACCCCGGCGGTTCACCATGCAGCTCATCTGGAAGCGCTGATACGGACCGGGTGGGCTGGGCCTGGCCTGTACGCTGCCGCCTCCGCCGCTACCTGCTCGGGCGCCGCCTTCCCCCTCGCTACCAGCCTTTCTGCTGACGAAGGTGCGTGATGTGGCCGATGTGATGGGCTCCGTGCCAGGCATAGTTCTGGAGCAACATGTCCAATGACATCGTGCCATTTTCCGGATGATCCAGCGTACGCTGCCACTGATCGTCGTCCAGACTGTTCAACAGGTCCACCCAGCGACGGTGCAGCCCGTCCAGCAGGTCCATGGAGACCTCGATGGGCGTCGTGAATGTATCGGCCAACCGCGCCCAGTCTGCCTCGTTGTAGGCCGTGATCCGGGGGTGGTCTTCCGTCAACGCCAGGCGAAAACGGATCCAGGCATTGGCGTGGCTGTCGAACAGGTGATGGATGACCTGCCGGACCGTCCAGCCGCCCTCCCGATAGGGCGTGTCCAGTTGTTCGGTGGTCAGTCCTTGGCATGCCTCCCGGAGCGCATCAGGCGCAGCAGCAATGGCTTCGATGTAGGCTTCCCGGTCCTCGGACGTGATGTCCGGCCTGAAATGGAACGGTCCGATGGGGTAGCGCGGATCTGAACTGGTGTTCATCGAATGGCCTCGCGAATTGGATGAATCAGAAGGGTTTGGTGATACCCGTCCAGGCAGCCAGAAGGATCAGGAAAATGGCGACCCACCATCCGATACCGGCATCGAACTTCTTCGAGAAGGCAGGGAAGCCGCCCAGGACGATGAAAAGAACCACCTTGAGTGCCACCCATCCCGGCCATGGCCACATGATGCCGAGACGCGCCAACATGCCGAATCCTGCAAGAAGCAGAAGGAAGAGACCGACACCGTGAAGGATGGCCAGCATGCGGGGACGTTCTCCCGTGCCCGTCTGGCGATGCATCAGCATGCCGCCGAGCGAAGAGGTGAGCAGCACGAGGCCGACGATGTGCAGGACGAGGTAGAACGTGTGCGACATGATTGCCTGGGAAAGGTTTGCGTTCCGGATGAGGATCGGCGGGATGCACCCGGATATACGCGCTGCAGAGCTCGTCAGGACCGGGGGCTTTCAGAAAATACCGCCGAAATCCGATGCATTCGTGAAGCAGCGTCAAAGACGGCACGGGGCAACCCGGGACCCGGTCGAAGCCACGCGTCGGCATTGCGGATCCGGTGCACCTGGACCATGTCGGGGTCCACTTCCGGCTGCCCGTCAGACGGGGCGATGATGAACAGGTGCCTGGCGCCTGCTCCCGTGAGGTCAGAGGGGGAGACGGAGCGCGGCGGGGCTCCGCTGTCATTCAGTACATCGTGCCCCGCCGCGCGATCCAGTATATCGGGGACCCACCCTCCCGGGGCCGTCCATCCTTCGTCTGTAAGAACAAGCACGGCAGCGGATTCGAGGCTGGAGGGCGGGGCGGCTCGGGGAATGCCGAGTTCCTCGCGCAATCGCCTGAATTCCGCCTCCTGATGGCCCAGGAGGGCCATCGTTTCCCCGAACCGCCCCGCCCGGCGCCCCAGGTCCATGACCGCCGTGAACACCTGTTTGAGGGTGACCGGCGCGAATGCCGGAGCCGCAGAAGCGATCTCCCGCGCTTTGTCTCCGGAACACCCGAGGGCCGTAAGCCAACGCATGGACTCTTCGTGCCAGATGCCTTCACCCCCCGGCAGGGTGTCGAGTGAAATCATTTGATGGGCGGTCGGCGACGGTGGAAATCCGTCCTGCTCTGGAAATGCCTGGCGACGGCCAGTACCAGATTATCCTGATACAGTCCACCCAGAAACGTGATGGACTCGGGATTCCGGCGGGGTGACCCCGCGGGAGCATCATTCACCGTCGCAAAATGATGCGGCACCGTAACACACGGATGTCCCGTCAGATTGGAAATGGACAATCCCCGATTCCCGAATGATGGCATGATGAGGACATCGATCCGGTCTAACAGCGCCTGCATCTCACGCATCAGCAGGGTTCGGACGCGGCTGGCATTGATGTATTCGACTGCCGGTATGAAACGATACTGCCGGAACAGACTCGGCCAGGCGTTCGCCCCCTGACGGACCATCAGGTCATCCCGGTTCGAGCGGGTCATTTCATCAAATGCAGCGGCGGCTTCCGCGTAGAGCATCAGGATGAGCGGCGACGGGTCGATATCCGGAAAGCGGACGGATTCGAGAGCCAGACCGCTGGCCCGGAAAACCTCGGGCACAGCCGCGTCCTGGGCCCGACCGAATGCGCTGTGAAGCACTCCGATCCGGATATCACCCACATCACGCGGTGTGGGCCACTCGAACGGCGTCGTCACTGTCGTGGGCTCGCCAGGATCATGTCCGTGGATGGCATCGAAGACCAGGGCGCACCCCTCAGCGCTGCGACACATGGGGCCCAATTTGTCCATCGTCCAGCTCAGCGCCATGGCTCCATTGCGGCTCACGCGCCCAAAGGTGGGTCGATGGCCTGTCACGCCATTTCGGGTGGACGGCGATACGATCGATCCCAGCGTTTCCGAACCGATGGCAAACCCGACGAGACCCGCTGCCACGGCGGATCCCGGCCCCGCCGATGAGCCGCTCGATCCCCGCTCGATGTTCCATGGATTGTTGGTCCGGCCGCCGAACCAGACATCGCCGTAGGCCAGGGCCCCCAACGTCAATTTGGCCACCAGGACGGCACCTGCGGCATCCAGACGTCGAACAACCTCGGCATCCGGAGCCAATTGCTGCTCCCTGTACGGCCCCGCGCCCCACGTGGTTGGATACCCTTCCACACTGAGCAAATCCTTGGCGCCCCACGGGATGCCATGCAAAGGACCACGCCAGTTGCCCGCATCCAGTTCAGTATCGGCGGCACGCGCCTGAGCAAGGGCCCGTTCCTCCGTCAGCGTCACCACACATTCGAGCACCGGATCGTACTCTTTCAGGCGCGCCAGATACAGCTGCGTGAGTTCCAGCGAAGAGACTTTCCGGGCACGCAGCAGCGAGGACAGCTCCGGCACGGTCATGAACGCCAGGTCCTCATCCGATGCCGGGCGATCCATCGAAGCCGGTTCCCAGGCAATCGGAATGCGCGTCGGGATGACGGGCGCGGGCTTCCCCGCCAGTTGGGGATCGAACACGATGGAGGGAGGAACATGGTTGGGCAGGTCGTGCGCCCTGATGGCCTCGTAATCGGCCACCGCTCCCCGCACACCCTCCAGCATCAACTCCCGCTCCGTATCCGTGAAGGACAATCCCGCCAGGTGCTCGGCAGCCTTGATCGTCTCAACAGTTATCTCGTCCGCTCTGGACGCACCATCAGCTGTGGCCTGCGCCATCAGGAGGTCCGGAAAAACGGTCGACGACAGGCCGACCAGGGAAGCTGCTTCGATGAAGGCGCGACGGGACAGCATGGGATCCGGTGGATTCGTTCGTGGAGACCGAAGCAGGAATCTACACGGCGGGGTGCTGCAGCGCTACCGGAAAAGGCCCTTGGATTGAAGTCCCGCTATTTGCCAATGGACTCAAACGCATAGGCCCGCAAGCCTATTTCTCCAATGGAACCCTCCGGACCGAACGGGGCGAAATACAATCCTTCACGATCGCCCGTAACAAGCGTGCCCGCAGCCACGATGCCCGTGACTTCTTCCTCGTGAACAGCCTCAGGGCTCCTCAGGATGAGGGTGAATCGATACCGGACCGCCCTTTCCCTGTCGTTGGAAATCTTGAGGACCACGCCATTGTCAGCACGACCGTTGTCGGCGTAAAAGATGTAATCGACCCGGACACCATTTTCTTCCATGACGGGCCGCCAGGCCCAGTCCGAACTGGTAGACACCTGCTCCACGGAAACGGAATCTGCCACCTGTGCTCGGGAAACGCCCGCCGAAGCCGACAGTGCCAGAACGAAGGCGAAGAGACTAACCCAGCGTCCGACGGACGTGTTCAGCCACGTTCTCTGCGGTGAATCCGAAGCGCTCGAACAATTCCTCGGCCGGGGCTGACGCGCCGAACCGGTCAATACCGACGGATGCGCCTCCAGAACCGATCCAACGCTGCCACCCCAGCGTGATTCCGGCTTCGACCGAAACCCGTGCGGTAACCGCTGGCGGAAGGATTTCATTCTGGTAGGCTGCATCCTGCTTCTCGAACAATTCCCAACTGGGCATGGAAACGACGCGCGCGTTGACCCCTTCTCCCGACAGAAGATCAGCTGCCTCGAGGGCCACCGCCACTTCGCTTCCGGTGGCCATGATGATGGCATCAGGCGTCCCGTCCGTATCGCGGACGATGTAGGCACCCCGTTTCACATGGGCTACGACCTCAGCCGTATCCGGATTCAATGTGGGAAGATTCTGCCGGCTCAGTGCCAGAAGTGTCGGGCCCGACGTGTTTTCCAGGGCAGCCACCCAGGCACCCGATGTTTCGGGGCCGTCTGCTGGCCGGATGAATGTGCAATTCGGAATGGCACGCAACGCCATGAAATGCTCGATAGGCTGGTGGGTCGGACCATCTTCACCCAGACCGATCGAGTCGTGGGTCAGGACGTAGATGACCGGCTGTTCCATGAGCGCGCTCAGCCGGATGGCCGGGCGCATGTAGTCGGTGAAGACCAGGAATGTCCCGCAGTAGGTCCTGAGGCCACCGTGCAATTGCATGCCGTTGCAGATGGAGGCCATGGCATGCTCGCGAACACCGAAAAAGAAATAGTTGCCGTGCGGCGTGTCCTTCTGAAAGGCTTCGCGCCCCTTGATTTCAGTCTTGTTCGATCCGCTGAGGTCCGCGGATCCTCCCAGCAGGTTCGGCATGGCGGCATCGAGGCCAGCCAGCACTTTCCCGTTGGCGCCGCGCGTGGCCACTGCAGAACCGGCTTCATAGGACGGCATGAGGGAATTCAGGTCAGCCGGCAGTTCGCCGTTCATCCAGGATGAAAGTGCAGCCGCTTCCTCCGGATGGGCGTCCGCATAGCGCGCCATCAAGGCATCCCACGCGGCCCGCTCCTCTGCGCCGCGACGGGCAATATCCTTCATGTGACCGGCTACTTCCGACGGGATGTGGAACGGCTCGTTTGCGGTCCATCCGAGTCGCTCGCGTGTCAAGGCTATTTCGTCATGGCCGAGGGGTGCACCATGCGAGGCGGCCGTGCCTTCCTTGTTGGGACTGCCGTATCCAATAACGGTATGCACCCGGATGAGCGTCGGACGCTCCATGTCGGCCTTCGCTTCACGGATGGCCGCATCGATGGCGTCGACATCGTTGCCATCGGCAACGTCCAGCACCTGCCAACCGTACGCCTCAAAGCGTCCGGTCGGATCTTCGGTGTATGCCAGATCGGTCGAACCGTCAATGGTGATGCCGTTGTCATCGTAGAGGTAGATCAGCTTGCCGAGGCCGTAGTGACCGGCCAGCGAGGCTGCCTCGTGGGAGATTCCCTCCATGAGGTCTCCGTCGGAAACGATGGCAAAGGTGTGGTGGTCAACGACCTCGAAACCGGGACGGTTGAAACGAGCTGCGAGGAACGCCTCGGCAATGGCCATTCCGACGCCGTTGGCAAATCCCTGTCCAAGGGGCCCGGTCGTCGTCTCCACTCCCTTGGTATGGAAGTTCTCCGGATGGCCCGGCGTGCGGGATCCCCACTGACGGAACTGCTTGATGTCGTCGAGGGAGAGATCGAATCCGCTCAGATGCAAAAGCGCATAGAGCAGCATGGAACCGTGACCTGCCGACAGGATGAACCGGTCCCGGTTCGGCCAATCAGGCGTAGAAGGATCCAGGGAGAGGTGCCGGTGCCATGCGGCATAGGCCATCGGCGCAGCACCCATGGGCATGCCAGGATGGCCGGAATTCGCTTTCTGAACCGCATCTGCGGCCAGGAATCGAATGGTGTTTACAGAAAGGTCGGCAAGGGCGGCGGAAGCAGAATCGTGGGACATTTCCAGATGGGCGATCGGTGGGGTCTCGGGTTGGCGCTAAGCGGCGGGCGGAAACTACAAAAGCGCTTCCCCCGAAATACCGATCGTGGAAATCTTTCCGTCCGCTTCAACAAGGTCCGGAATCTCCTTGGTCACCTGAATACCCGGGTCCCTGACCCGTCAACTCAGGAGTCGCCCGTGACAGCCTCGGCAATCAACTGGTTCAGGCAGATCCGGGACTTCGAATCGTTGGCAACGATCCGGCCGTTGATCATGACGGCAGGCGTGCCGCCAATTCCCGTCTCGGCAATCTGGGCACGTCGCTCGATGATCATCTGCTGATTCAGTCCGCGCTCCAGGCGTTCCCGGAACAGATCTGCATCCAGTCCGATGTCCGTGGCAAGCACGGTGACCTCGTCCATGGACATGCCACCCTGCTTCTGATTGATGTACTGCGCATCCAGCATCTCGAAAAACTTGCCTTCCTGCGCGGCAACGTACAGGGCTTCCGTCTGCACGAGCGAGAATCGCCAGAGCGGAAACGGAATCATGTAGAACCGGGCGTGCTGGCCGCTGTCCTCGATGACCTGCTTCATGACCGGATGGAAAGTGGCGCAATGCCGGCAGTTGGGATCAAAAAATTCCAGGACGGTCACGTCCGCATCCAGATTGCCCAGATAGGGGTCGGAAATCGACACGAGGGACATGAAATCCTCCACGGGGGCCAGATCCTCCACATACGAGCACTCATCAACCACGGGAGCAATCTCTTCGACCAGTGAATCATCAACCGGTCCCGGAGATGACATCATTACGGCCACCACGATCAGACCGGACAGGAACGATAGACTGGAGAGGCGAAGCATCGACACAACGAGGGAAGATTGGAGTGACATCGTGTACGGCACCAACCCGCACACGGTAGCGAATGATCCTCACAAACGGCCGGGGAAGAGGGTGCGCAGAATGCCTCAGGGTTTTCATAGATTGGATCCCTGGGTCCATTGCGACCACGGCGCCATGAGAATGTACATGGCAGCGGAAACGACACCGGCTCACCACCATGTTTGATCAGGCCAGTCTGAGCGAACTGCTCCAGAACGATCTCATCGTCGACATCCTGCTGACGGTTGCCGTCATCTTCGCGGCATTCGTGGTGGTCCGGATCAGTCACCGCCTTTCAAGCCGGTATTTCGATTCACCCGAGCGTGTGTACCGCTCCACCAAGTCGGTACGCCGGCTCGTCGTCTTCCTGGCAGTGGTATCGATCACCCTGGTGTGGTCGCCCGGCTTCGGTGATCTGCTGACGGTATTGACGCTCATCGGCGCCGGTATGGCCATCGCCCTCAGGGAAGTCCTGCTTTCCATTGGGGGATGGGCCCGCATCACGTTCATGTCCTCTTACAAGGAAGGCGACAGGATCGAGATCAACGGCGTGGCTGGAGACGTCATCGACATCAGGGTGCTGCGTACCTCCCTCATGGAGATCGGAGGGTGGGTCGACGCCGATCAGAGTACCGGGCGCATCGTTCACGTGCCCAACAGCTGGATCTTCCTGTATCCGCTGTACAACTACACCCGATCGTTCAAATTCATCTGGAACGAGATTCCGGTCACGGTCACATTCCGGAGCGATTGGCGCGCTGCGCGGGATATCATGATGAAGTATGCCGAAGAATCGGCAGCCATCGTGGAGCAACAGGCCCGTCAGGAGATCCAGCAGATATCCAGGGAGTTCCTGATCCACTACTCCATCCTGACACCGTTCGTGTACGTCCGGATCGTGGAGGATGGGGTGTTGCTGACCCTGCGCTATCTCTGCGAGGCCCGAAAGCGACGGGGGTCGGAGCATGCACTCAACCTCATGATGCTGGACGATTTCCGGGCGCATCCGGATATCGAACTGGCCCATCGCACCTTGAACATGCGACCGCCCGATGCCCGCCAGTTCCAGGATCTGCCCACCAAGGATCCTTTGCTCGATTGACGACATCCTGTTGCCCGCTCCCATCGGCAGCGGTATCTTGGGGCCATGATGACGCAAACGGTTCATATGACGACAGTCCAGACGGCGTGGTGGTGGCACCACTCCTGCGGGTTGTCGCATCGTTGAACGTGCGTCCGGCTTGACCGACGCATTGCGAATGCTGAGCCCGCTGCCCCTGGTAGTGGGCTTTTTTATTGGCCTGTCTTCACTTCCAACCTGCTCTCCCCGACCATCGGGACCTTCAAAACACTGCTGATCCGACGATGACATTCGATTCTTTCACGGAGCGGATTGCTGCCGAGCGCCAAAACGGTCACGAACGCATCATCATTCCGGTACATCGCCGCCGGAGTGCGGACCTGCTCACGCCGGTCAGTGCCTTCCTGCATCTGCGGGAAGGTGCCGACATGCCGTTCCTGCTGGAGTCCGTGGAGGGTGGCGAGAAAATGGCGCGCTATTCCTTCCTCGGACGAAATCCATACCGGATTGCACGGGCCGAGGGCCAACGTACCGTGGTCGAGGAGCCCGGGTCCGAGCCAAGAACGGTGGACCGCGACATCTTCAATGTCCTGCACGAGAGCATCAGTCACTACCACGAGGTCCGGTTGCCGGATCTGCCCCGGCTGACAGGCGGCGCCGTCGGGTTCTTCGGTTATGATTGCATTCGATTGATCGAAGACATTCCGGACCGCCATGAAGCCGACATCGATGTGCCTGAGGCCTTGTGGGCATTCCACGACACGATCTGCGCCTTCGACCACCTAAAGCATCAGCTCGTCCTGATCCGCAGCGTATTCGTGGACCCCGATACACGGCTGGAAGATGCCTGGGAAAGCGCCAATGCCGAACTGGACACGTTGGAAGCCCTGTTTTCGGGCGCCACGTCGGGCTACGTGCGGCCCAAGATGGGAACGGTCCGGCTGGACGGAGATGTCACTTCCAACATGTCCCGCGAGGCGTTCGAAGCCGCTGTCGAAAAAGCCAAGCACTACATCCACGAGGGAGACATCTTCCAGGTGGTCCTCAGTCAACGTTTCGGCTCCTCGTACGAAGGCGACCCATTCAACCTGTACCGGGCCCTCCGACAGGTCAATCCTTCCCCGTACCTCTTCTACCTGGATTTCGGCGATTTCCGGCTGGTCGGCAGTTCCCCCGAAGTACTGGTCCGTGTGGAAGAGGGTCGTGCAGAGCTGCTTCCCATCGCAGGCACGCGTCCGCGCGGCGCGTCGGAAGAGGAAGACCGGAATCTGGCGGAGGATCTGCTGGCTGACCGGAAGGAACGGGCCGAACATCTGATGCTCGTGGATCTGGGGCGCAATGACCTGGGCCGCGTCAGCGAATGGGGTACGGTCGAAGTGGAGCGTTATGCCTACATCGAGCGATACTCCCACGTCATGCACATCGTCTCCTCAGTAGCCTCCAGGCTTCGGGAAGGCCAGCACGCCATGGATGCCCTGCGCGCCTGCTTCCCCGCCGGGACGGTATCAGGGGCGCCAAAAGTGAGGGCCATGGAGATCATCGATGAATTGGAGGCCACCCGGCGCGGACCCTATGCAGGCGCCGTCGGCTATCTGGACTTCCGCGGCAACCTTGATACCTGTATCACCATCCGGACCATGCTGGTCACGGACGACATGGTCTATCTGCAGGCGGGCGCCGGTATCGTGGCGGACAGCATTCCCGGAAACGAATTCGAAGAAACACTCAACAAGGCACGGGCCCTGCGCACCGCCATGAATGTGGCCGCCTCAGACCTGCTGTAATCATGGATAGACAACCTGCTCACCCCATCACTTTCCAATGCGGTCCTGACCCGTTCACGACCGGTTTTAAACCCAATGTTCAAGCGCAAGGCGCGGAATGCAGGGTATCTTCGGTGGGTTCCTGCAAGACCCCGTTGACTCCCGGTCATTACGAGCCGGAATTGCGGATGAGCACGTTCCGCAGCCAAAGACCAACCCAGGATTGATGAGCGATACTCCTACCGATCCCAACGCATCCTTCTCGCCGATTGTCGTTTCCGGCATCCAGCCGTCCGGAACACTGCATCTCGGCAACTACTTCGGCGCCATCCGGCAGCATATTGCGCTGCACGAATCGCACGAATCGTACTTCTTCATCGTCAACTACCATGCGTTGACCACCCTGCAGGATGCAGAAGCGCTGCGTCGGTACTCGTTCGATGTTGCGCTCGACTATCTGGCACTGGGCTTCGACCCGTCCAAGTCCAATCTCTTCCTGCAGTCCGACGTGCCTCAGGTCAACGAACTGGCGTGGATCTTCTACACGATGACGCCGGTCTCGCAGCTCGAAAAAGGCGTTTCCTACAAGGACAAGGTCGCTCAGGGACTCTCAGCCAATGCGGGCCTGTTCAATTACCCGATCCTGCAGGCAGCCGACATCCTGATCTATGGCGGCACGCAGGTTCCTGTGGGTGCTGACCAGAAACAGAATCTGGAGATCTGCCGCGATCTGGCCATGCGGTTCAATGACCGGTTTGCCGGAGACACCCCCGTCCTGCCGGTGCCCGAACCCTACATCCTGGACGAAGTAGCGGTCGTCCCCGGCGTGGATGGACGCAAGATGTCCAAGAGCTACGGGAATACGATCGGCATCTTCGATGAGGGGAAGGAACTCAAGAAGAAAGTGATGAGCATCGTGACGGATTCCACGCCACTCGAGGAGCCCAAGGATCCGGATACCTGCAACGTGTTCGCCCTCATCTGGCTTTTTGCGAATGATGCCAAGCGCGAGGAGGTGGCAGCAGCCTACCGTGCTGGCGGCTTCGGATACGGCCATGCCAAGAAAGAACTTCTGGGTCTGATCACGGACTTTTTTGCGGAGGCCCGCGAGAAACGGAAGGAACTGGCCGAGAACCCGTCGTATGTCGAGGACGTGCTTCGCGAAGGAGGACGAAAAGGACGCGAACAGGCCGAATCCTGGATGGAACGAATCCGCGAGGCCGTCGGCCTGATCACCACCTACTGAGTCCTTCACCCGCGTTTCTGCCCGGATACCCGACATCGCACCATGATCCTGATCATCGACAACTACGACAGCTTCACGTGGAATCTGGTCCACCTTGTGGCCCGGAGTACGGATGATCTTCACGTGGTTCGCAACGACGAATGGAGCATCGAAGACATCCGGGCGGCTGATCCTGACGGCATCCTGATTTCTCCCGGCCCGGGACGCCCGGCAGATGCCGGCATCACATGCGATGTCATCCGCACCTTCGGAGATTCCAAGCCCATCCTCGGCGTGTGCCTGGGGCATCAGGCCATTGGAGAAGTCTTCGGCGGCACGGTCACGTACGCTCCCCGGCTGATGCACGGGAAGACCAGTGAAGTACATCACGACGGGAAGGGTGTGTTCAAGGGCGTGAGCGACCCGTGCACGGCCACACGGTACCACTCGCTGGTCATCGAGCCCGACTCCATGCCGGACAGCCTGCAGGTCAGTGCGCGCAGTGAAGACGGCACCATCATGGGACTGCGTCACGAAAATGGCCTCATCGAGGGCATCCAGTTCCACCCGGAAAGCCTCCTGACCGAGGACGGACCTGCCATGATCGCCAACTGGATGGACCGTGTGGCACAGACCCGCCCATCATCGCTCCCCACCACCTGAACCCATGAAGTCGATCCTGACCAAACTGGCCGAGCACCAGCCGCTCAGCAGGGAAGACACGTCCCACGCCATGGAACGCATCCTTTCCGGCGAAGCTGCTCCGGAACAGATTGCCGCCTTCTTGCTGGGTATCCGTTCACGGGGGGAAACGCCCGAGGAACTGGCCGGAATGACGGCCACCATGCGTTCCTTTGCCGTGGATGTGGACGCTCCCGAGGGCGCCATCGATATCGTGGGCACGGGCGGCGACCGGAGCGGCTCGTTCAACATCTCGACAACCGCCGCTTTCGTGTGTGCCGGAGCAGGCGTCCCGGTTGCAAAACACGGCAACCGTTCCGTTTCCTCCAAGTGCGGTGCGTCAGACGTTCTGGAAACCCTGGGCGTAACCACGGAGCTTGGCAAAGAAGGCGTCGAATTCTGTCTGAAGGAGGCGGGCATGTCCTTCCTGTTCGCGCCCTACTTCCATCCCGCGATGCGTCACGTGGCGCCGGTACGGAAGGTCCTCGGGGTCCGGACGGCGTTCAATATCCTCGGTCCCATGTGCAATCCGGCGGGCGTCAAGCGCCAGTTGGTCGGAGCCTTTTCCTGGCACATGGCCGAATTGATGATCCGCATCCTGCAGCGCCTGGGCTCGGAGTCCATCATTTGCGTTCACGCGGAAGACGGGATGGACGAGATCTCGATTTCATCCCAGACACGGGTTTTCCGGTTTGATCCGGAAGACCGGACCATCCGCGACGAACTCATCAGTCCCGAGCAGTTCGGACTGATCCGGGCCGACCATGAGGCCATCCGCGGCGGCGACGCTGACGAGAATGCCCGCATCCTGCGCCGTGTCCTGGAAGGTCGTCCGGGGGCACCGCGCGATATCGTCCTGCTGAACAGCGCCTTCGGCCTGATGGCAGCCGGGGTTGTGGATACGCCAGAGGAGGGACTTCGCATGGCGGCCCAAAGCATCGACTCGGGGCGTGCCTTGGAGAAACTCGAGTTGCTCATCCGCGTCAGCGGCGAAGCGCCCCGGGCATGAGGTCCATCCCCAGCCATATCAGGGACACCATCCTGGGCACCATCGTGGAAGACACGTGGGAGCTGCTAGACCGGCGAAAACGGGAGACGCCGCTGTCCACATTGACGGGTGATGCCGGGTTCGAGCGAAGTACGCACTCCCTCTACGATGCACTGAAAGCCGATGGGCTCTCCATCATTGCGGAAATCAAGAAGGCCTCGCCCTCGAAAGGGCTCATCCGGGAAGACTTCGACCCGCCAGCCATTGCGGCATCCTACCGTGATGGCGGTGCCCGGGCGCTTTCCGTCCTGACCGAACCAACGCACTTCCAGGGCAGTCCGGCTTTCCTGCGGGCCGTTCGGGAGGAAGTGGACCTGCCGCTGCTTCGGAAGGATTTCATCTTGGACCCCCATCAGGTCTTCGAGGCCCGGGCCTGGGGAGCCGATGCCATCCTGCTGATTGCCGCCTGCCTGGAACGGGATCAGTTGTCTGAATTGCATCACGCCGCATCAGAACTGGATCTCGACTGCCTTGTCGAAATCTACGACCCGCGCGAACTGGATCGGGTGGACCTGGACCAGGCCCGCATCGTCGGCGTGAACAGCCGCGACCTGCGGACGTTCGAGGTGGACCTGTCCGGTGCGCTCGAAACGCTGGCCTTGATACCTGCAGGCCATGCGCGCGTTGCCGAGAGTGGCCTGCATGCCCTGGAGGACTTCGAACAGGTCTGGCGAGCGGGTATCGATGCCGCGCTCGTCGGCGAATCATTCATGAGGGCCGCTGACCCAGGTGCAGCGGTGGCCCGTGTGCTCGACCAATTGTCATGACCCACATCAAGATCTGCGGAATCACCAATCTGGCGGATGCCCGCTATGCGTCCGGCGCCGGCGCGGACCTCCTGGGCTTCATCCAGCATGAAGCAAGCCCACGTTACGTGGAAGCGGGACTGGCCAGGGACATCATCGCATGGATCCATGGAGCGGAGTCCGTCGGCGTGTTCGTGGATGCCGACGCCGACGAGGTCAACAGGACCGTGGCCGCCACCGGATTCGACTACGTGCAGTTGCACGGATCGGAATCACCCTCCTACTGCCAGCGCATCGAGAAGCCCGTCATCAAGGCGGTCCGCATTTTCCCCGGAACGTCGGCTTCCGAGGTCGAACTAGCACTGGCCGCCTACGCCGATGTCGTGGACCACTTCCTGGTGGACACCGGGTCGGCGAATGCTGCCGGTGGCACAGGCACTCCCTTCGACTGGAGCGTGCTGGAGGGCATCGACTTCCCCAGACCTTGGCTGTTGGCGGGAGGCCTTACGCCGGACAATATCGATCAAGCGCTGGAACGACTCTCTCCCTGGGGGGTGGACGTCGCCAGCGGAGTGGAAGAGAAGCCTGGACAGAAGGACTTCGAGGCCATCGACCGGTTTGTCGAGGCGGTTCGCGGCCAAGTGGCAAACCGCTGATCTTCCCACCCATCGCCCCCCAAGCACGCAAAAGCGCAGTCTTTCCCCGGCATGTCTGAGCAGAACCAAACAACGACACTCCCCGATGAGCGGGGCTATTTCGGTGATTTCGGAGGATCCTTTGTCCCTGAAATCCTGGTCCCCGCCCTGGAAGAACTCAAGGAAGCCTTCGAGACGGCGAAGCACGACCCCGCCTTTCAGGCCTGTTATCACGGCCTGTTGCAGGACTACGTCGGTCGCCCGACGGCACTCACCTTTGCCGAACGCCTCACGGAACGACTGGGTGGTGGAAGGATCTACCTGAAACGGGAAGATCTCTGCCATACGGGCGCCCACAAGATCAACAATGCCATCGGCCAGATCCTGCTGGCGCGGCGCATGGGCAAGACGCGCATCATCGCCGAGACGGGGGCCGGGCAGCACGGGGTTGCCACGGCCACGGTGTGCGCTCGCTTCGGCATGGAGTGCGTGGTGTACATGGGCGCGGAGGATATCGAGCGCCAGAAACTGAACGTCCACCGGATGCGGCTCCTGGGCGCGGAAGTCCGGCCCGCCACCAGCGGCTCGCAGACGCTCAAGGACGCTACCAACGAAGCCATCCGGGACTGGGTGACGAATGTGCGTGACACGTTCTACATCATCGGCTCCGTGGTCGGCCCCCACCCCTACCCTGCCATGGTCCGTGATTTCCACACGGTCATCGGTAAGGAGGTAAAGAAAGCGCTGGAGGAAAAAGAAGGACGCCAGGACCCCGACATCCTGATTGCCTGTGTCGGCGGCGGTTCGAACGCCATCGGTCTGTTCCACCCGTTCCTGGGCAACGAAGCCGTGCGCTGTATCGGCGTGGAAGCCTCCGGTGAAGGCCTCGACGGACGACATGCGGCCACCCTGACGCTGGGCCAGCCCGGCATCCTGCACGGCGCGCTGAGTTATCTGCTTCAGGACGACGAAGGACAGGTCAGCCTGGCCCATTCCATTTCGGCGGGTCTCGACTATCCGGGGGTGGGCCCGGAGCACGCCTGGTTGAAACAGTCCGGCCGGGTGGAATACCTGTCGGCAACCGACGATGAAGCGCTGCAAGGCGTCAAACTGCTTTCGGAAACCGAAGGCATCATTCCTGCCCTGGAAACGGCACATGCCGTTGCCGGTCTTGCGCGCATCGCGCCGGATACGGATCCGGACCACCTGATCGTGCTCAACTGCTCCGGCCGCGGCGACAAGGACATGCAGACCATTGCCGAGGCGCTGTCATGAGCACCCTCAAAGCCCACATCCAGAAGGTCCTCGACACCGGGGACAAAGCCCTGGGCATGTTTGTCACGAGTGGCTTTCCGGACCTGGAGGCCACGCCGGACCTGCTTCGGGCCATCGATGCCGGTGGCGCCGACTTCATCGAGCTCGGCATGCCGTTCTCCGACCCGTTGGCCGAAGGCATTCCCATCCAGCGATCCAGTGAACGCGCCCTGGCCGCCGGAGTGACCATGAAGCAGACCCTGCGCTACGCCGCGGAATTCGCTGCTTCATCGGACACCCCGCTGCTCCTCATGGGGTACGGAAACCCCGTCATGCGCTACGGCATCAGCAACTTTTTCGAGGATGCCCGCTCTTCAGGAGTGCAGGGTGTCATCCTTCCCGATGTGCTGCCTGATCCGGATTCTCCATTCTTCCGGGCGGCAGCCGAAAACGGGGTCGACACCGTGTGCCTCGTTTCGCCCACGACCCCGAAGGAGCGCCTTGAACGCATCGACGAACTGTCCTCCGGTTTTGTATACGCCGTTTCCGTCACCGGAGTCACCGGAACGGACAAGGGCGATGCGCAGCCCATCCTGGACTACCTTCGCCGGATTCGACCCAGCATCGCACGTAATCCCCTGCTCGTCGGGTTCGGTATCCGCTCTGCCACGGATGTGGCCGCAATGGTGGCCGAAGCCGATGGTGCCATCGTCGGCTCGGCCCTCATCAACCTCGTCGCGGAGTGTTGGGACAATCCGGACCTTTCCCATGCCCAGCGATTGGAGCGCGTGGAAGCGTTCGTCCGGGACCTCAAATCCGGAACGTCCTGACCACCACCCGTCTCCTGCCGCCCGAACCGCGACAGGGGGCATCGAGTTGAACCCTGTATTGAAGCCTCAGGCGCCCTGGTGCTCCAAGCCCAACTACTCATCTCCTGCATGACCATGAACATCAATCGCTCATTCCTGTCCCTGTCGCTGCTTCTGATCGTCCTGGCGGCAGCCGGATGCGAGACCCTGGAGTACCGCCCGGCCGCTGTTGGTCGGGAAGGCGATGTCGTGGTTGTAATTGATTCCAGCAGCTGGAACGGTGCGTTGGGCGATGCCGTCCGTGGCAATATCGCGCCGTATCTGGGCACCCTCCCGGCCCCGGAGCGGGCTTTCAACCTGCAGCGCATGACGCTGACCTCCAACCGGATCATCGAGGCCATCCAGAAACAGAAGAACATCCTGTTCGTGGCGCCGCTGGCAGATTCGACCCGTGAGGCCGAGTTCCTGCGTACCCGACTTGATCCGGCTGCCCTTGCCGCCGTGCAGAATGGCAGCGTGTCCATCATCCCGCGCCGTGATCTCTGGCGATCGGGCCAGCAGGTGATTTATGTATTCGGACAGACCGAGGAAGCCATCATTGCCGCACTCGAAGAGCAGGGCAGCGACATCCAGTACCAGTTCAACGACATCACCCGCCAGCGCGTGGAAGTGGAGATGTTCGAGAAAGGGCGTCAGTTCGACATGGAGCAGGCCCTTCTCGAGAAGCATGACTTCCGCCTCAAGATGCAGCACGACTACTTCACGGCCATCGACACAACCAACTTCGTGTGGCTCCGTCGTGTGATCAATCAGAATTCCTGGCGCAGCTTGTTCGTGTACTACGTCGAGGATTTCAATCCTGCCAACCTCAATCCCACCTGGATCAATGCGGCCCGGGACCGCCTGACGGAAACCCATATCCAGGGCAACTTGGGTGGCTTCGTGACCATTGATTACCGCCGCGAGTTGATCTCGGAGAACATCGACTTCCTGGGCCGTTACGCCTTCGAGACGCGCGGTCTCTGGCACATGGTCGAGCGCGATGACGATGGCGATCTGACCGAATGGGGCATGGGTGGACCGTTCGTCAACTACACATTCTATGACGACGACAGCCGACGGCTGTATATGATTGACGGCATGGTCTTCGCCCCCGGATATGACAAGCGCGAATTCCTCCGTCACATGGAAACGATCGCGCATACGTTCCAGAATGCCAATGAAGTGATGGCCGAAGAGACCCTGAACAACCAGGAGCCGGCGGACTGACGTCATGAAGTGTCGGTTCATAGCACCTCTCATGGTGGCGGGCCTCCTGTTGCTTTCGGCCTGCTCCTCTCCCGCCGACCCTTCAGGGGTGATGCTCTCGGCTGCGGACTCGTCTTTCGCGGAGTTGCTGGCTGACTTGCACGCTGCAGATGTGGACGCCCTTCTTTCCATGGAAGAAGGGGTGTTTTCACCTGATCGGGAGCGACGGGATTCCGTGCTGCAGGCCAACGACCTGGATGAAGTCTCCTTCCAGCAGTTGGCCGACGTCCACTCGGCCGACCCGGAGCGATTCGTGGCCATCTACAACCGTTCACTGGACATCGCTTCCCGTCGGTAGCACGAGGCCCTGCGCCGGGTGGCCATCCAGCCATTCCTGGAGCAACGCCGGCTTGCACCGATCGCACCGGTTGCACGTATCGGGAGCGTGCTGACCGAAGTAGCCCAGCACGCCCCAGTTCCGACAGGCGTCCCGCTCCAGCCAGCGCACTATGGCCGCAAACCGGCGCTTCTGCCGTCCTCGTTTGCCGACGCTGCCGAGTTTCCCCGTTTCCAAAAGCGAGGTGCGAGACTTCCGGGCGTCGGGTGAGTCGTAGACTATCGAGAGGGCGGGCCGGCCGTCCCGGCCGGCCCGCCCGGCTTCCTGATACCACGCCTCAATCGAATCGGGAATTCCGACATGCGCCACCACCCTCACGTCCGGTTTGTCGATTCCCATGCCGAATGCATTCGTGGCCACCACAATGCGCGTACGCCCCTTCAGCCAGGCAGACTGTACCTCCTTCCGCACTTCAGCCGGCATGCCGGCGTGATAGGCGGCAGCACGGAATCCAGCCCGCTTCAGTTTTTCCGCCCACACTTCCGTGCCTTCGCGAGACGTGTCATAGACGATGGCCGACCCGCCCACCCGACCAAGCACCTCCACCAGGTCCCCGCCCGGGTCGACACACGGACTGACCACGAAGGACAGATTGGTACGTGCGAATGTCGATGACATCCGGAATGGACGTTGCAGCCCGAGCGACTGACAGATATCCCGCGCCACGCGTGGCGTGGCCGTGGCCGTGAGCGCGATGCATGGAATATCCCATCTGGCCCTCAATCGGGAGATGGAACGATACGCAGGCCGGAAATCGTGCCCCCATGACGAAACGCAGTGGGCCTCGTCGACCACCAGACCCGTCGGTGTTTGTCCTTCGAGAATGGCAGACAAAAGCGGTGTACCGATCCGTTCGGGTGCCAGATACAAGAAAAAGGCCGGCTCTCGTGCCATCCGTTGATTGAGGAAATACGCAACCCGACGATCCACGCGCCCGGTCAGCGCAAAAGCCGCCACTCCCCGACCGGCCAATGCAGCCACCTGATCCTGCATGAGCGACACTAGGGGTGAAATGACCAGGGTCACCCCGCCCCGCACAAGAGCCGGCACCTGGAAGGAAACCGATTTTCCTCCGCCTGTGGGCATGAGCACCAGCCCATCGGATCCCGTCAGGATCCGGCGAACGGCCTCAGCCTGATCCGGCCGGAAATCCGGATATCCCCACACCGTTCGAAAAATCTGCCGCGCCTGCTCGAATCGCTCGCCCGGAAGATGACCGTCATCGGCTACCCGGTCTGCCGCGCTACCGTCCGAGCCCCTTCCGGATTTCCGCCACCACTTTTGAAACGGAGACTGCATCGATGGTTACCGAGACGTCCGCCTGCTCATAGATGGCTCGGCGCTGATCAAGCAGGCCTTCCACCCGCTTGCGCAACGCGTGCGCAGGCAGCGTCTTCCCCTCCTCATCATACAGCAGGGGACGGTCGCGCTTCGACACCGCCAATCGGCTGGCCAGGAAGCCAGCCGAGCCGCGCAGATACACGAGGGTACCGTGCTCCTTGCACCACGCCAGGTTGGTCGGATCCACAATGGTCCCTCCGCCGAGAGAAACCACGATGCCGGTCCGCTCGGACATGCGACGCAACATGTCCCGCTCTTCCTCGCGGAATCGTTCTTCGCCGTACAGTTCGAAAAGGGCGGGGACGGAAAGTCCGGTGTGCCGGGTGATTTCATCGTCGAGATCGCATACATCATACCCAAGACCCCGCGCCAGCCTCGGCGCAACCGTCGACTTGCCCGATCCCATGAAGCCGGTCAGAAAGATCCTGTCTGTGTTCACGATTCGCTACCTTTGCTGCAATCCCACGTCAAGGTACGCAGCAGCGGAACAGTGCCCACCTATCGGCTGGACATAGAATATCTCGGAACGGATTGGCACGGTTGGCAAATCCAGCCGTCGCACCCCACGGTTCAGGGTGCGCTTGAAACGGCACTCCAGACGGCCCTTCGTCACCCGATTTCGATCACGGGCTCCGGTCGTACGGATACCGGCGTCCATGCCAGTGGTCAGGTGGCCCACTTCCATTTTGACGAGGAGATCGATGAACATCGGCTGCTTGCCTCCATGCGCGGACTTCTGCCCCGCTCGGTTGCCGTGCGGGCCATCCGGGGTGTTCATGACGCATTCCATGCCCGGTTCGATGCCCGAGATCGCCAGTATCGGTATCGCCTGGGCAGTATCCCCTTCGCCATCGAAGAGGCCATCCGGTGGTATGTTCGGCCCGCTCCGGACATGGCGCGCATGAATGAAGCCGCAGCCTTGCTGGTGGGAAAGCACGACTTCTCCTCCTTCTGCCGCACACAGTCCGAGACCGAAAATCGTGTGTGTACCGTCCGGGAAGCACGTTGGACGCAGGTGTCAGATCGAAACGGGACCATGGATTTCGTCATCCGCGCAGATCGTTTCCTGCACGGCATGGTACGCGCCATCGTCGGGACGCTGGTCGAAGTGGGACAAGGCAAACGCGCGCCGGAGGATATCCTTGCTGTACTGGCTGCCGAAGACCGGGTCAACGCGGGATTTGCCGCCCCACCGCATGGATTGATGCTCGAGCACGTTGTCTACCCGGACGATTCGACGGCTGAATCGAACCGTCCGGCCTGATCTGTTTCGCGCCTTGTCCCGTCTCTGTGGTATGTTCGGTTCCTGAATCCGCCCTGTCACACCGAATACCCCACGCCGGCTCCCCAGCCTCCAACCCAGTGAAACGGCTTCCCTCACTGCTGATCGCCCTGGTCGTCCTGACCGCCTGCGACCGTCCGTTCGCCGACGTCGGAGAGGCCACGGTGAAAGTGGTTTCTCCGGACGTGACGGTTGCCACCGACCAGGAGCGCATCCAGCTCGACCTCAGGGTGACCAGTGTCCGGAGTGTCCTGCAGGTTCGTACCGAAGCGATCGATTTCGCATCGCTCGGCAATGACCTCTGGCGGGCCGAACTGGACCTGGCCACCGGTCTGAACCGGTTCCTGATCGAAACCACGGTGGACGATGGGCCGGTAAGCATGGATACTGTCGATGTCCTCCGGGTGGACTGGTCCGTGGATACACCGTCGGGCTCCCGTCCCATCCTGTTCGGCACGGGAGGACATACCATGAGCCGACTCTCCGACGGGTCCCTCGTCCTGATCGGTGGCAGTGTCTTGCCGGGATCCGGGGGAAGTTTTGACGCGTGGATCATGGAAGAAGGCGCCTCGCGTTTTGCCCCGACCAACACACAGTCCATCGCACCGCGGGTCGGCCACACGGCGACGGTGCTTCCTGATGATCGCATCCTGCTCACTGGAGGCGGTGTCTTCGGCAACATCGACAACACGAACCTTCTGGTGGAGCAGGTAGAGGTCTTCGACCCCCGGGCGGAAACCTTCACAGCCGTGCCGGTCGAAGGACCACCCATCCGGAGGATGTACCACACCACCGTGCTCCGGAATATCGGAGGCGAATTGTTCGTGGTCCTGCTGGGTGGTCGCGGCGATACCCGGTACACACCGTCGCCCGAACTCGGTATCCGACGGGACATGCGCACGTTCCAGTTCCGCAATGATTCCCTGATCGCACGGTCGCCGGCCATCGGTCCGTTCATCCGTTCCGTGGCAGGACATACCCAGGTAGCCCTGGATGCCGGTCCCCTGGGCAGTTCCGGTCAGTATCTCGTCACGGGCATGGATTTCGAGAATGAATTCCAGGGGGTCAGCATGTACATGGATTTCGATGCTCCCGCGGGCATCGATCTGGTCGATTGGGCTCCCATGCGCACACCGCGCATCCGGCATGCCTCTGTTGCCATCGCACCGGGGTACGTGCTGCATATTGGAGGTCGGGATCCGGATTCGGAGGAACCGATTGGCTCCGGGGAAATCCATGTGGAATCTGCACAGGCCTCTTTTTACCTGCCAGCGGGGCTGCAGGCATCCCTCACGCCATCCTATGGTGGTACAGCCACACTCATGTCGGATGGAACGGTAGTCCTTCTGGGCGGCTTCGACGCTTCCGGAAGCGGTCTCTCGGTAGTGGATTTCGTATCATTGGCGGTGCAATGATACCCGGGGTGGCCATCTGATTCGAGCCCATCGATCCGGCATTGCATTGCGGCGGTAACCTTCCCGACCGCCGTCGACCACGCACCACAAATTCCCACACGTTCATGCGCCCTGTCTCCTTCGGCGTCCGTTCCGAAACCGACCATCTCCGCCAGGTCATCGTCCATACCCCCGGCGCAGAAATGGACATGGTATCTCCCCTCGACCGGGAAGCCCTTCTCTTTGAAGACATCCTTTTCCTGAGCCATGCCCGCAAGGAGCATGAACTCATGTGTGCCGTTTTCGAAAAAGTCATCGGTGCCGAAGACGGCGTACTGCAGATCAGCACGCTCCTCAGGGAGTCGTTCGATGCCGAGGAGGCACGATTCAGCTTCGTGGACCAACTGTGCGAGGCGTCCCACGGAGCCAACCTGAGAGCGTTCGAGTCGGAACTGAAGCGATTGACGCCGGATGAGCTCTGCCACTTCGCATTGACGGGTGTATCTCCGCTCAAGATCGAGGCGCAACCGATTCCCAACCTCATGTTCATGCGGGATCTGGCGGCCGTGGTCGGTGACCATATCGTACTCAGCCACGCGGCAACCTCGGCGCGTGCCCGGGAAAGCATCATCATCGATGTCGTCGTGCACCATCACCCGGCATTCTCCGCCTGGAGCGACAAGATCATCAAGCTTCCCCGTGGCGTGACCTTCGAAGGTGGCGACCTCCTGGTTGCTTCAGAGGACACCGTCATCATCGGTAATTCGGAACGCACGTCCTTCGGCGGACTGATCTCGGTGGCCCGGGCCCTGTTCGAGAAAACGGAGATCCAGAATGTCATCATGGTCAGTATGCCGCACGAACGGTCCTGCATGCACCTGGATACCGTGTTCACCTTTGCCGCACCCGATGAATGCGTGGTCTTTCCTCCCCTGATCGATCTGGATGGACTCAACAACGTGGCCACGTTCTCCCGCAACGGAGGTCCGGACATGCTGGCCACGCGGATGTGGGACACGCTCCATCAGGCCCTGGAGCACCATCTGGGCCACTCCATGAGTTTCATGCCCTGCGGCGGTGCCGATCCATTGGGACAGCGGCGCGAGCAATGGACGGATGGAGCCAACCTGTTTGCCGTTGCCCCGGGTGTCGTACTGGGCTACGACCGGAACGAGAAGACCTTCGCAGAGATGGCCGAGAAAGGATATCGCGTCGTCACGGCCGAAGGCTTCCTGTCATTCTACGAGTCCAGTGACTTCGAGCCCGGAGAGAAGATGGCCATCAAACTGGATGGGTACGAACTTTCCCGAGGACGCGGTGGACCGCGCTGCATGACCATGCCCATCTGTCGACACACGAGCGCATGACGGCCCTCGACCAGCTCATGACCGATCATCGCCGCTGGATGAAAGTGGCCATCCGGGAGGCTGAGAAAGCGTTCGAAGCGGACGAAGTGCCCGTAGGAGCCGTGGTGGTCCACAACGGTGTCGTTGTGGGAAAAGGATACAATCAGGTCGAGCGCTTGTCCGACCCGACGGCCCACGCCGAAATCATTGCCATCACGGCCGCCTGCGATCGCCTTCAGACGAAGCACTTGACGGATGCCACCCTCTACGTGACACTGGAGCCCTGCCCCATGTGCGCCGGCGCGGTGACCCTGGCCCGCCTCAAGCAGGTGGTCTACGGAGCCTTTGACGACAAGGCCGGTGCCGCATCCACGTTGTACAACATTCCGCAGGACCCTCGCCTGAACCACTATGTGGATCTGGTCTCCGGCGTTGAAGAACAACTATGCGCTGATCTGCTGACCTCGTTCTTCCGGAAAAAACGGGCGAAAGACCTGCCTCAGCAGGGATAACCCACCCCGGACGCTGCGTCCGGGCTCCGGACTGCGGGGAACAGTCCCCGCACTGGACCATAACCGATGACCCGCTTTCTTCGGAATCAGTCCCCAACCATCCCAGTCAGATCCGACAAGCCGTACGACCAACATGCAAACGGACGTCGTAATCATCGGAGCCGGACCTGTCGGTCTGGCCTGCGCCATCGAGATCCAACGCAAAGGGCTCTCCTGCGTCACTATTGACAAGGGTGCCCTGGTCAATTCGCTGACGGGATATCCGACCAACATGGAGTTTTTCTCCACGCCGGACCTGATCGAAATCGGAGGGCACCCGTTGGTCAGCTCCCGTTACAAGCCCATCCGCGAAGAGGCCATCGACTACTACCGTCGTGTGGCGGAACGGGAGAACCTGGAGATGCTGCTGTACGAACGCGTGGTCGGTGTACAGGGCGAAGAAGGTGCCTTTCAGGTCGAAACGGCCAAGCGTACCATTTCCTGTGCGGCCGTCGTCGTGGCGACCGGATTTTTCGACCAACCCAACAAACTGGGTATTCCGGGTGAGGACCTGCCAAAGGTGAGCCATTACTTCAGGGAAGCATTCACGTACACCGGACGGGACGTGTGCATCATCGGAGGCAGGAATTCTGCGGCGATTGCAGCATTGCAGTGCCATCGTCGCGGAGCCCGCGTCACCCTGATCCATCGTGGTCCAGAGGTGTCTCCAAAAGTCAAATACTGGATTCGACCGGACCTGGTCAACCGAATCAAGGAAGGGTCGATTACGGCATACTTCAATGCCAACATCACGGCCATCCGCGAAGACAGTATCGATGTGCGCATCGAAGACAGGGCCGAGATCCTTCCAAACGATGTTGTCCTGGCATTGACCGGATATCACCCCGACTACTCGTTTTTCAGCGATCTGGGTATCGACATCGAGGATGATGCATCTGATACGCCCGTTTTCAGCCTGGAGACCCATGAAACCAACCGCCGGGGTGTGTTCATCGCAGGTACCGTCTGTGGCGGGCGGCACACGAGTCGCTGGTTCATAGAAAACGGTCGGCATCATGCCACCCTCATTGCCAATGAACTGGCCGATCGGTCGTTGGCGAGTGCCCGATAGACGCATCCGGAGCCGTTCATGACCAGTATCCACCGGTTCCTGGCTGTCTCAGCGCTTTGCCTCATGGGGTTGGCCCTGTTTCCGGACGACTCCCGCGCGCAGGTATACGTCAACCGAACCTATGAAGCCGGACTGGATGCCATGTGGCAAGGCCACGGCGTAGCGGCTGCAGACTACGATGGTGACGGAGACCTGGACCTCTACATCGCCTCCCAGTTGAAGTTTGATCGCTTCAATCCCCGATCGTGGAACCGGCTCTATCGGAACGATGGCGACGGGACGTTTACTGACGTCACGCAGGAAGCCGGCGCCCAGGTGGATTTCCTGCCGGACATGCCCGTCAAGATATTCGGCAACAAGCACAGTGTATCCTGGGCGGATTACGACCGGGACGGCGACCCGGATCTGCTCCTGACACAGGTGGGCCCCGAAGTCCTGTTCCGCAACAACGGCGACGGAACGTTCACGGATATAGCCGATGCAGCAGGCCTGAACGGGGGGGAATTGGACGAATTCGAAACCTCGGGTGCCACCTGGTTTGATTTTGATCTGGACGGATGGCTGGATCTGTACATCAGTTCCTGGAAAGGCCCGAACCGTTTCTACCGGAACCGGGGCGACGGCACGTTCGAGGATATCGGTGCGGCCACCGGCATGGATGATGAAGCCCAGACCTGGATGAGCATATCCTGGGACGTCAATGACGATGACCTTCCGGATCTGTATCTGGCCAACGATTTCGGCGCCAACACACTGTACCTGAATCAAGGCAACGGTCAGTTTGTCGATGCGTCCGCCGAATGGGGCCTCGCTGACGAAGGCGAAAGCATGGGACTGGCCCTGGATGATGCCTCAGGGGACGGATTTCCTGACCTGTACGTCACCAACAACGCGGTACGGGAGGGCGATGCAATGTTGAACACCTTCTTCCTCGGAGCCGCCCAAGGACCGCTGCAGGACAGTGCAGGACCGCTCGGCATTGCCAATACGAACTGGGCCTGGGGCACGGAATTCTTTGACGGCGACCTGGACGGGGATCTGGACCTTTTCGTGGTCAATGGCGCGCTGATAGAACGGAATACGCCCAATCGCTACTTCCGCAATATGCTGCGGGAGGAGGGCGCGTTGCGATGGACGGACATCGCTTCGGCCAGTCAGGTCGATGGACGTGCCGAATCGCATGGCCTGCTCGTTTTCGATGTGGAGGACGACGGCGATCCTGATCTGCTCATAACCAACTGGGATGAACCCCTGTACTTTCTCGTCCACCCCGGCTCGTCCAACAGGTGGCTGAAGGTTGCGCTGGAAGGGACCACCTCGAACAAGGAAGGCTTCGGTTCCGTCATCACCGTCATCACGCAGGAAGGACGGCAACAACGTTGGTACAACGGCGTCGACTTCCTCGGCCAGAGCATCCAGCCGGCGCTCTTCGGACTGGGCACGGAGACCACGTACGAAGCCATCGAGGTGGAGTGGCCGGGAGGAATGACAGAGCGCTGGCCTGGCGGAGAAGCTTCTCAAACGGTGCGGCTCGTGCAGGGCTCCGGAACCTTGGTTTCCACGTTCGTGGAAAGGCCTGTTGCGCTTCCGGATGAGATGAGTGTCTATCCCAATCCGGCGGCGGGTTCGGTTACATTCCGTCTGGATGCTGCTGACGATCAGGGGATCTATACTGCGGGCCCTTCTAGACGCGTTGAGTGGTCCGTTCATGACATGCTTGGACGCCGCGTCTGGCACGGAACCGGGTCTTCTACCCGCCTTTCCCTCGACTCGGGCAACTGGATACCGGGCGTGTACACGGTGCTGGCCATCGATCGAGTCAGCGGAAAGCGTTGGTCTCGCCCCTTCGTCGTGGGCCGTTGGTAGGCACGGCCTTCAAGCCCCCTGGGAATACCCTCAGAGCGCCTGCAGGATCTGGTTGGCCAACGGGTGCGACGGATTGAGGGACAGAGCCTGGCGGGCACTCCGCTCGGCTGCGGCGTACTGCTCCAGGCGGAAATAGGCCAGTGCCAGTTTGGCGTGCACGTCGGCTGACGAAGGAATCACCTCAGCCGCCTTGGACAGGTAGCGCACCGCCTCCTCCTCCACTTCAAGGTTCAGATAGAGCGATCCCAGATTCTCCAGGGCTTCCGGGTGATCCGGTGCCCGCTCAACCGCTGTTTCCAGCATGTTGCGGGCTTCGGCAATCTGATTCCTCTGCAGATACACGAGCCCCAGGTTGCTGAGCGTGCCCCCATCGAGTGGATCGAGCTCCAATGAGGTGGTCAACAGGGCCTCTGCCTCATCCAGGCTGCCTTCTTGCAGGGCAACTGTTCCAAGATTGTAGTATGCCAGCGCGTTCCAGGACTCCCTTCTGGTAACCTCTTCGTATTCAGCACGGGCCGCTTCTATCTGGCCCCGGGATTGCAAGAATCGTCCAAGGTTCAGGCGAACATCCGAGAGAGCAGGTTGCACACGCAATGCTTCCCGATACAGCCTTTCGATGCGAACAGGGTCCCGCCCACCGGCCTGCTCATATGCCTGTGCCAGCGCATTCAGGCGTTCCGCTTTGCCTGGCTCCAGGCGGACGGCTTCCTCCAGGGAAGGAATGGCTTCCGCGGGTCGGCCCAGCGTGAGATATGCGTATCCCAGCAGGTACACGGCCTCGCTGATGGCTTCCCCTTCGCCGAAGGCGTCTTCCAGGATTCCGATGCCCTGTTCGATGACCTCGGGGAAGCCTCCCTGATAGCCACGTGTGATGTACGCCATGCCCTCATACTGGCGTGCTTCGGCCGAATTGGATCGATCCTTGGCAAAGTGTGCCGTCAGAACGTCATGGTCGACCGCTTTTTCAGGGGTGATTTCCTCCTGACCGACGACACGAATGTAGTGGTCGGTGAATGCGGAGTGTGGAGCCTCCAGAAGGTCAGCCTGCGGCATGTGACAGTCGACACAATTGGCGTCGACTGTATGCGTAGCCAAGGCGTCGGAGGCATCAATCGCAGCCAACTCTCCACCTGGATGGCAACTCAGGCAGGTGGCATTGAAATAGGCATCGCCTTGCGCCCTGAATCCCTCGTGGGGATCATGGCAGGTCGTGCACTCCAGCGGGCGTGGTGTATCCAGCGTTTCGATGTAGCAGGCACTCTGCATCATGCGCTCGGCATGGGAGATGACAGAGATGCCCTCTTCCTGAACATTCTCCAGGCCCGTATACAGGGCCACATAGTCTTCAAGTGGTTGGGAAGGACGGAATGAGTACGCATCCTGTCCGTCGCGAAGGAGTGATACACTTCCGTTCAGATGGCACTGCTGACAGACGTCCAGTCTGAGATCAAGCGAAAGATGGGCAGGATTGACAATCGTCACATCAGGCTCTCCGTCCGGTGGATCCGACACGAGACGAGCTTCTATGTGTTCAGAGCCGGGACCGTGACAACGTTCGCACCCGATTCCCGTGGGCATCTCGGTGTACATGCCCTGCGTCTGCTCAATGGGCGATGGATAACTGTTGTGGCAAACCACACATCGATCGGCAATCTTCCGATCGAAACGCTTGTTGGCCACTCGATATCCAGGACTGAAATCCCATCTACCCTTCTGGGTATACCACGTAACGGGCAACTCGTAGAACCAGCCGTCCTGTTCCATGAGGTAGGTCCGCGCTGAAGTGCCCGAACCAACGACCCATTCCATGGGCCGCACAAGTTCATGAACCCGATTGCCGTTCTCGTCCAGCAGGTATTCTATCTGGAAGTACCCGGAATCCGCTGCTACCGTCTCGTAGTGCAGGCCGGTCGTTGAATCGACTACTACTTCGGATCCGAACGCCTCTACGGCCACATCACGGGTCAGCAGATACATGGAATTGGCCATCCCATGGTCGTAAAAGCCTCGATACTGGTCCTCATGGCAGTCGAAGCAGGCTGCATCTCCGACATATTCCGCTTCCGGTCCCAGATTCGTGAAGGAGATGGAAGGCTCGTCTGACGTCGATGGTCGATCGGGCGAAGTCGAACACCCGATCGATACGAGAAACGGCAGTACGATCAGGAAGACCGCTAGAATGGAGCGCATGGACAAGTGGCAGAGGATTGGCAGCGTGACGCGTTTTGTACGCTGAAACGCAGGAATACCGCATATATACAAAGCGGGGTGGATCTAATGCGACCTTTGGTCGCATGATCCACCCCGCAATGTATTTCAATCGGCAATGGTCAGCCGATCAGGCAGTGTCGATCTACAGATCGGCAGCAACCGTGATCATGGAGACATTGCTGAAGTAGTCCGTCGAACGCAGAGCGTAGTCGACCTGCAGGCGCGTGCCTGACAGATCCAGGTCCACACCAGCACCGAAGTTGGTGCCCGTGAAGAAGGACAGGTCCTGATCGCCGATGATATCCATACCACCGCGCAGGTAAACCATGTCAAACAGACCCAGCTCAACACCGCCCGAGTACTGATCCTGATCGAACGAGTTCGAACGGAAGTTACCCAGTACCGTCACCACTGCGCCTTCGGCCATCTGGCGCGTGTACGCCACACCGAAGTTCAGAAGCGATGGCAGCTCGACGCCTTCGCTCTCGAGAACGAGTGCGTTGTTCGTCGCGTTGCCCGGCTGGTTCGGCAGCTGCACCTGGCGCGTGAGACCCACGCCCGAGTACTGCATGTCCGTACCGATGTTTTTGAGCGATACACCCAGGCGCAGACCCGTTTCTCCGACGACGTAGGTCATACCCATGTCGACAGCAACGGCGCTCGCGTTCAGATCGTCAATCGCTTCCTGTACCACTTTGAACGTGGCACCGGCCGAGATGCGATCGGTGAAGGCGCGGGCGTACGTCAGGCCGGCCGTGATGAATGATGCATTGTAGGTCACGCTCGTGATCTCGGGGGACAGCTCCGACTGCAGCGGAATGTCACCGAAGTCCCAGGCGTTCACATGGAATGCGATGTTGTTGTTACC